>Ga0335081_10014460_pt1 | contig 12768 bp, 9 predicted proteins | sample Lox_Sample_35_FD_206713 | JGI IMG/M metagenome (GOLD analysis project Ga0335081, IMG submission 206713) | Soil microbial communities from Loxahatchee National Wildlife Refuge, Florida, United States - Lox_Sample_3.5 | ecosystem: Environmental > Terrestrial > Soil > Wetlands | place: USA: Florida...
GAGCATCGAAGACGCGGCCCGAGATAATGGCGTGCGCCGCCATCTGGATTGGGAAGTCATCGAGTTGTTGGCCGGCTTGGATCACCAGCGTCGGCATAGTGCGGCCGCTTTTCGGCACGGGGACATAAGAGAAGCCCGGATACTCGGCATCCACGAGATACGAGCCCGGCGGGATCGGCACGATCGAGAAGTGGCCGGACTCGTCGCTGAGGGCGCCGTAAGCCTGGACACCGAAGAATGGCGACGGGATCAGGCGAATGTGAACGCCGCCGAGCGGTTGCCGGGTGGCGGAATCGAAAGCAAGGCCGCGCAAGCTGCACCGCTCTTGTGCGAGAGCGCCGAGGAAAAACAGGAGTACCAACAGCATCGCCCGCATGAGGCACCTGGACCGATGGTAGCCCAGCGTTTGCAGGCTGTACAGAGTGAATGGAGGGCGCCGCTGTGCGCTGGTTTCACGCGCGCGTGAACCTGATGCCTCTTTCAGTGGAACGGCGCTGACGTCTCGAATGCTTCTTCTGGTGTGCCGTGGTCATCGCCGCTGGTTCAGAAAGCTTGGCTCGTATTTTTCGTGAGCATAGGTATACCAGGCGAAGCTCCAACGGTCCTCGTTGCCGAAGTATCGAATCCGGCAAAGATGTAGCGGTGCATTCCGGAGCCTCTCGGTCCACTGTTCACGCGTCTCGCCGGCAGGCGGCCTCCTTCCCCGTGGCAAGTCCGGGCCGCTATACCCGTCGATTTCGATTCGGGCGAACTTGCCGGCGTAGTGCTTGGCGGCGTAATTCAGAATCCGGCGCGCAGTACGGCTCTTAACGGCGGGCGGAATTCTCTTGCCGCCGGTATGCGGGTTGTAGACCCACATGCGCATATTCGGGCCTCCATCACTCCGGCTGCGCGCGGAGAGTGTCGGGGAAGGCGGCTGCTTCGTTATTGTACTTGGAGACAGCTTCGGCGAGGCTGACGAGGTAGCAATCGGCGACTGCGTTGCCCGCTACACATCCCTCCCCGATGCTCAATGCCTAGTTGAGGGCGCGCGGGGGTTCGTCACATCTCCGGCGGGCGGATTTGGGGTGAAGCCGGCGGATAAACGGGCGGTCGGAGCGGTCTGTACGAGCCGATGGTTAGTCGATGGCCGGTCCGAAGTAGCCCTGGGCCAGCGCGGGCTCGGCTTCGAGCGCCTTCGTCCAGCAGGACCGGGCCTCGTCGGACTTGCCGGCAGCCTCGAGATTACGGCCCAGGTTCAGGAGCGCTTCCGGCATGTCGGGCTTCTGCGACAGAGCGTCACGATAGAGACGGACGGCCTTGTCGACCTGTCCGGCTTTTTCGTACATGAGGCCGGCGTTGTAAAGCACTTCGGCCGTCCTCTCGCCGAGGTCGATGAGGCGGACGTGCAACTCGAGCGCCGTATCGAAATCGGAGGCTTGGATGGCCAGCGAGGCCAGGCCGCGGAGCGCGTCCAGGCTCTTGGGATCGCTCTCCAGCATTTTTTCGTAAATGCGTTCGGCGCGGTCCCGGTCGCCGACGCCGCTGTAGGCCAGGGCCAGGTTGGCGTACGCTTCCGGCCACTGCTGCCGGTAGCGCAAACAGCCCTCGAAGGCCTCGATGGCGCCGCGATAATCTTCGCGCTCGAGCCGCAGATAACCCAGACGGAAACGGGCCTCTTCCTCCTTGGGGGATTTTTCGAGCACGGTCTTATACCAGCGTTCGGCATCCTCAAACTGATGGGAATGCTCGAGCAGGAGGGCGATGTTCCAGAGCGGTGCGAGTGCTTCCGGGTTAGCCTGGATGGCGCGGTCGTAGGCCGCGCGGGCGCCGTGCAGATCGCCGATCTGCTCGCGGACGATGCCCAGGTTGGTGTAGGCTTCAGAGGACTGGGTGCGCTGCTTGATGGCCTCTTCGTACGCCTCGATGGCCTGCTGCCAGCGGCCGGATTTCTGGTGGGACAGCGCCAGGTTGAACCATCCCTCGAAGTGCTGCGGGACGGCGGAAACCAGCAGGGTGCAGAATTTGGCGGTGAGTGCGTGTTCGCCGGCGGCGGACGCCCAGGCGGCCAGGCCTTCGAGCGCCACGGTGGATTCGGGTTGCAATTCCAGCAGCCGTTCGGCGTACTCGCGCACCATGTCGAAATCCTCTTTCGACATGCCGATCAGGATCAGGTTGGAGAGCGACTCTTCCGATTCGGAGTCGTGCTCCAGAATCGTCTGATAGATCCTGGAGGCGTCGTCGGAATGACCGAGCGATTGCAGCGCGGCGGCCTTGCCGAACAGCGCGTCTTCGTGGTCAGGGGCAATCTCCAGGCAGCGTTCGAAGGAGAAGAGCGCCGACTTGGGATCTTCCAGACGCAGGTGGCACACGCCCAAGCCAAGGTGGGCATCGAGGTGTTTGGGATCGAGCGTGCTGGCCTTGTGGAAGGACTCGGAGGCGTCGTCCCAGGCGCCCTGGCGCTCGAAGCAGACCGCCAGGTTGAACCACCCCATGGCATACTGCGGTTTGACCTGGGTCAGGATACGGTAGGTTTTGCCCGCTTCCTTGAAGTCGCCCATTTCGAATTGAATATGGGCCATGGCGCGATAGATTTCGGCGGAGGCCTGGTTGGCAGCAATCGCGCGCTGCAATTGGGCAAGTGCCTCTTCGCGCTTCCCGGCCAAGTGTAGGGATACAGCTCGGGCCAGATAGCCTGGCCCGGTAGTTTTTTCGGAGAGCTCCGGATCGGGCGGCCGCATGGCCTGTACCTTAGTTGTTCTAATCGCGGTGGTACTCATCGTCTTCCAATCTCCTTAACCGGGCTTCCAAGAGGGGAGAGCCTGACCCAATAGATCCGCGCCCGGTCGTCCGGTGCGCCCACAAACCCAATGCCTCCCGAGGGGAGGCGGCTGTCGGTCCAGGTCTCGATCGCCTGGCCATCCAGCGAAACGGAAAACTCGCTCCCGACAGCGCGGAGCCTGACGGTAACGGCATTCTTGCGGTTCAGCGGCACCTGGATGGGCAAAGGATCGGCGAGCTCGTGCGTGCCGTGGATGAACGAGCCACGGCGGAACTCGTAGCCGCCTTCCGCCCGGACCGAGATGCTGGCCTGATAATACTGGGTCAGGTTGGCCGCCCGGAACAGCCACGTCACGCTGCGATGATCGATGCGAACCAGGAATTCCATTTCATAGTCGCGTTTCTCGAGCGTGGGCGTGAAGAGGGCCAGCGATCCGGTACGGGCTCCCGCGGGATCCAGAATCCAGTCATTGGTTCCGCCGGTCCAGTTTCCCAGCCCCGAATCGAACTGCTCCTCCAGGCTGGCTTTCGGCACTCCCGACAGGCTCGACTGGGAGGGCGCGATGGCGGGTATGTAGCCAATCGCGCGATCCTCCGGCATGATCGGAACCAAGACCAGTTGCGGGGCGGGCGACCCGGCCGTACTCTCCTGCGGAAGGCAGACGAACCGGGAAGCAATCATGCACTGCCCGGAGTGTGGAATCGGCCGCGGCATGGCTTGTTCCCAATTCGTCCACAACTCTCCGGAGCCCCGGACGGACGGCGCCAGAGGGCTGGGAATGATCTGCTGTCCATACGCGATCGGGCCGCGCGAACTGAGCGTCACTATACGCTCCGGCGCGGGCAGCGATGGAGTGACGAGACCGGGAAGAGTGAACGGGATTGCCGGCACGATCTGCGACGAGGGCCGGTCCAAAGCCACTAACGGGCCGTCGAACGGGCGATCGGGCCAGCGCATCACAGGTTGATGCACGGAGGGATGCAAGGCGATTGGCCGAACCGTAGGCACGCGGAAGCCCGCACTCGAAGAGACCCGCAACGCCTGACCGCTCTTGGGCGGGCCGTTGAGCGAGCACGGCTGCATGAGGCTTTCCAGATTCGCACCAGGCGGAGGAATGAAGCGCTCCTCGTCTTTGAGAATCACCCGCGGCGTTTTGTGGCGGGGGATTCCAAATGCTCGCGGGCTCGCGTCGGGAAGCGGTTTGCGATAGTGTGTGACCCACCCCGCCTCATTGGTGAGGGTTACCCGTGCCGACCACCTGGTGGCACGGACGGCGAGCGAAGCCAGGTGCGCTCCGAAACGGACATGAGAGCTGTCGCTCAGGTGGGGGTCGGAATTCCCCGGCTGGTGCACCGTGGGAATCGGCTTGGGATTCTCGCGCCGGCGCATCAGACTTGCCACTTTGTTGGCTTCCTGGAGCCGGTCCATGCCGCGCCGCAACCGATATTGATTGCGGTGCTCGCGCGAGCAGAAGTCTTCTCCCGCGCCCACCCAGATCCGGCTGAGGGCCTTGCCGCAAAGCAGACAAGTTCTCGCACTCATTTCTTGGCAATTGTAGATTGTTCAACAGGAAATTGCTAGAATGCTTGCCGGCAGTATCCGACCGCTATCCAAAGTTAATATCCAGCTAATTACTTTTATTATGAACGTCTAAGTACCGTCTAAATTGACTGCTAATTTTAGGTAATTTCAGGAGAAAATACTAGAAAGTATAAGTAAACATCGGGTAGAATCGTGCGTGAAAGCGGCTCCCGCGCGGAGCCGAAGAGGATACCCATGACCGAGTCGACAGCACGCGCAGCGCTATTCGAGCTGCAGTCTTCCGTGGCTCCCAATTTCACCTGGGTGGTTCCCCAGAAGCCTGTAAGCGTGCGAATTCCCTTTCCAGTGATCGACCGGCTCGAACACGAAGCTGTCGAAAACTTCAAGTCGCTCAGTTCGCGCGGGTCAGAGATCGGCGGATTATTGTGGGGTAAAGTAACTGCGGGCCAACCGGCCGAGGTCTCGATCGAAGACTACGAGTTGATTTCGTGTGACTACAGTCGTGGTCCGTTATACCGGCTGGCGGAAGCCGATATGGCGCGTTTCGACCGCTCCATCCAGGAAGCGTCCAACGGCCTGGTGGCGGTCGGGATGTTTCGCAGCCATACCCGAAAGGGTCTGTCTCTGGATGCCGATGATCTGTCCTTCTTCGATTCCCGGTTTGCTGAACCTCATCAGATTGTGCTGCTGATCCGCCCGTTCGCGACGAAGCCCAGCTCGGCGGGAATCTTTATCCGCGAGGGTGGAACCGTACACGGAGAGGCCAGCTATCTGGAGTTTCCTTTCCGGGTGTCGCTGCTGTCCTCCGAAAGGCCCTTGGTTGGGGAAGGCGGCGAGTCGAGGCTGGCTACTCCCGCGGCCAGCGGCGCCGTACCCATAATTCCGGCTCCCAGGCCTTCGGTGCGCGGACAGATTGTGCCCATCGCATCGCGCCGCGAAGTGCCTTCGGTTCCGAGCCTGGCCGTGGAACCCCTGAAGCCGGTAGTAGAACATCCAGAGCCGGACTCCGAGCCGGCGGCTACCGGGAGCGAGCCGGCTCTGAAGGCCTCCGTACCGGCCGAAAGCACGGTTGAAGAGCCCAAGCCGGAAGAAGCCGCCGCGCCTCAGCAGCCACAGGAAAAACCCGCGCAGCCGATGGTGGAATCCAAGGCCGCCGCTCCGAAGCCGGAGGAGGTCATCGCCAGGACCGCATCGGACGCAAACCCTCCGGAAAAGGTCATCAAGCGACTCTTTGAGGACAGCGTTCCGGCAGTGGACGTTTCCCCGGCTTCGGTCGACGAGCTGCCAGCCGAACCCGAAGCGGGCAACAAAAAGCTGATGTGGATCGGAATCGGCAGCGCCGCCGTTCTGGTCGTTCTGCTGGTTGCTTTCCTGGTGTTCCCGCCGCTCCTGCATCGCGGCCGCCAGGAAGGGCCGCCGCAGGACTCATCGCAACTGTCGCTCCGCGTGGAACGAACCGCTGGAGAGATCCTGCTGACCTGGAATCGCGATTCCGATGCCGTCCGCTCCGCCGCCCACGCGGTGCTCTCCATTAGTGACGGAGACCAGCATGACAACGTCGACATGGATCTGGCACAGCTCAGGAACGGCAGCATCAGCTACTCCCCCGCGAGTTCCGATGTCGTCTTCAAGATGGAAGTGACCGGGAAAAACGGCGACAAGGTGGCCAGTGAGTCGGTGCGTGTGTTGCGTACGCGTCCCTCTCCGCTGGCGTCATCCGAACCGGCTCCCGCGACCGCGGCGCAACCTCCGGTCAAAGCTCCCGATGTGAAGACGCCTGACATCCCGCCAGCCACCGCGGCGATTCCGGCGAACAATGCGAACAACACCCCCAACGCAAGCTCCAACCCGGCCTCCACTACCGATCCGCCCGAGGAGACCCCGAAGGCCCCGGAACGGATCCTCAAGCCCTTCCAGGCTCCAGCACTTGCTTCGCGATTGCACCCCGCCAACGCGACTGACTTGCCAGATGCCCCCAGCCTCGGGCAGACCACGGCGATGCCCAGCGCTTCCGGATTGAACATCGGATCGGTGGCTGCCCCGATCGCACCTCCCAAGCCCGCGGCCACGCCCGCACCGCCACCCGCAGCTCCCAAGGCCGCGCCCGGCGGACAATTGGTACAAGCGCAATTGATCAGCAAGAAGGACCCCGAGTATCCCAAACTGGCGCGCGAGAACGGCGCCAAGGGCATCGTGGAATTGATTGCCACGATCGGCACGGACGGCAAGGTGAAGTCGGTGAAGGTGGTGAAGGGGCCGCCGATGCTGACCAAGGCGGCGAGCGACGCCGTCCTGCAGTGGAAGTACCGGCCTACGATGTTGAACGGCGTGCCTGTAGAAGGCCAGACGCAGGTATTCGTGAACTTCCTCGGGACTGAGCGGTAAACCGCCCGACCCGATTCTTCCCCCAGGGCCGTCGAATTTCGTCGGCGGCCCTGAAACTCCTCCCTCCGATCCTCAGCAAATTTTAATATTAAGACCCGTTCACTCACCGCAACATCGCCCCCGCCGTGTGAAACCTGACACCCGGCTTTTGGGTCTATAGTCTTGTTCCGCGTCCATCTGAAATGTCCAAGGGAAAGGTGTGTGAGCATGGCGCAGAGCGAAACCAGGCGGCCTCAGACCAGGATCAGCGGCCAGACCATCATCAACGAACTGATCCGCAACATGGAGTTAGGGCGGCTGGAGATGGGATACACCGTTCTCCTGCCTTGTATCTTCAGCGTTTACGTTCATCCGGACGATTACGACCGGCTGGCGGGTGTGCAGGACATCATCCGCGAAGACGCCGGGCGGGTGCTCAGCGCGCGCATGGCGGAATGGAACAAGAGGGCCTCCCGCTTTCGTCGCGGCTCCCCCCGAAGGGTGTATCGGATCGCACAGAGCGACTGGTGGATCGAACTCTTCGCCGACCTGGAGAACTCCGTTCCTCCGGGCGACGTGGAGATCCACTCCGAGCTCAACGAGTCGCCCCAGCCCGGCTACCGCGGAGTGAAAACCACGCTCATCGAGCGTGAGCCTTCGGTGACCTCCGCGCGGGTGGCCCGCGATCGTGAAAGCACGCGGCGGCAACCCGACAAGGTCTTCGCCGAGATCCGCTATCAAGATGATTCCGGGCCCCAGACCTACTTCATGAAGCAGAACGAAGTGAGCATCGGGCGGGGCGGCGAGGACCTCTGGGTGGATCTGCCGCTGTACACCAACGACGAGGTCTCGCGCGAGCATGTGAAGCTGCGGCGCGATCCCGCGAGCGGCGTGTTCACCATCGTGGATCAAAGCCGCAACGGTACCTGGCTGAACGGGCGGAAGCTGGCGCGCGGGGTGGAAGAGCCGGTTCCCGGAAGCGCCGAGATCAAAATCGCGGAAGTGCTCAAGCTGTCGTTCGAGGCTCGGAAATGAATTCCGCGGCGGAGTTGTACCGCTTTCACACGGCTTACGTGATCGGGTTTCTGGCCTTCGTGGTGGTGTTCGCGCTGGCGCAATGGAGAGGCCGGGGGCCGGGGATGGGAGGCCGCGAGTGAGCGCGAGGGACCTCTCGCGGGAGATGCCGGTGGCGGTGCCGGCGCCCGTGTGGACCGCGGGCGTGGCGTCCGACCGTGGACTGGTTCGCGACCGCAACGAAGACCGCTACTGGTTGGACACCGAACGTGGGGCCTTTCTGGTGGTGGATGGACTGGGCGGCCACGCGGCCGGTGAACTGGCTGCCGAGACTGCCGTGGAGACCATCCGGGGCTCGCTGTTTGCCGGCGGTCCAGACGCTGAGGATCGCGTGCGGCACGCCATCCTGAAGGCCAACAATCGGATCTTCGAGATGGCGCAGGAAGCGGGAGACCGCAAGGGCATGGCCTGCGTGTTGACGCTGGCGCTGGTGGAGGATGACAGGATCACCATCGGACACGTGGGCGATTCGCGGCTGTACCTGATCTGGAAGGGCGCGATTCGAAAGCTCACGTCGGACCATTCCCCGGTGGGCGAGGACGAGGATTCGGGCGAACTGACCGAGGAAGAAGCCATGCAGCATCCACGCCGCAACGAGGTATTCCGCGACGTGGGGTCGCACCGGCGGGAGACCGGCGACACGGACTTCGTCGAGATCCGCCGCTGCCGGTTCCGCCCGGATGCGGCAATCCTGATCTGCAGCGACGGGCTCACGGACCGCCTCACCTCGGCCCAGGTGCGGGAGATCGCGGAACGTTACGACGGCGATGCGGCGCGCGTGGCGGCGGAATTGGTGGCATCGGCCAACCAGGCGGGAGGGCAGGACAATATCACCGCGTTGTTCGTCGCCGGGCCGGAGTTCCGCGGCCGGAGCGTGAAGACGCGCCCGCGCCCCTGGGGAGTAGGGCGGAGAACGGCGCCGCTGGCGCGCGGGCAGGATGAAAGCGAACGGGCCGTTCCGGCCGCGGCCGGATCACCGGTCTCGAGCGGCGGCCGCGAGGGAGCGGCAGTTCGGAGATGGGCGGGCCTTCTGACAGGCCGGGTGGCGTTTCTCACGTACGGGATTCTGATCGGAATGGTGTTGTGGATGGCTTTACGGATGATCGGGAAAGGAGTGATGCGATGACCGCGCCAACACGAGTCGGACGCTACGAGCTGGTTCGCCGGCTGGGCAAGGGGATGACGGATGTGTACCTGGCCCTGGACTTGTCAACGAATCTCAAGGTGGCAATCAAGCTGATTCCCGCCGCCGGCGATGCCACGACGCAACTCATCATCGAGGCGGAGCGCCGCGGAGCGGCCATTCAGCAAAGTCTGCGCGCTCTCGACCCGCGTGTCGTGGAGATCTACGGTTACGGCGATTGCGATGGCTACTTCTATGTGGCGATGGAGTACGTGGAGGGGCGCAATGTGGCGGAAGTGCTGCGCTCGGAGCGGGCGCTCGACCCGATGCGCGCCGCCAGCATCGCGCTGGAGGTGTGCGAGCAACTCGCCAGCTTTCACGCCTGCCCGCAGGCCGTGGTGCACGGGGATATCAAGCCGTCGAACATTCACCTCGGGCGAGCCGACACGGTGCGCCTGCTGGATTTCGGAATCGCCAAGGCGCTGCGCGCCGATGGCAACGCCACCTCGCACCACTTTGGAAGCCCCGGTTACTGCTCGCCCGAAAGGCTGAACCGCTCGGAAGTGGACCAACAGTCGGACCTCTGGGCGGTGGGGGCGACGCTCTACGAGATGCTGGCGGGAGTTCCGCCATTTCAAGCGGAGAGCACACGGAAACTGGAACGGCTGATCCGTTCGAAGCGCGCGCCGCGGGCGTTGGGGCAGAACTGCCCCAGGGCGCTGCGAGCCGTGGTAGCGAAGGCACTGGCGCCCAATCCGGAACAGCGATACGAGTCGGCGGCGGCATTTCAGGCGGACCTGCAGGCGTTCCTCGAGCGCAAGCCGACGGTCGCGGAAGCCGAGCAAAAGCAGGCGCACGCCAACTCCACGATCGAAGCCGCGCGCGCTTGCCTGCGCATGGCCACCAGGACGGTCCGAAAGGCCGGAGAGCGCTTGCGGCTGCTGGGCGCGGTAGGGTGGTTCGCCACCGGGATGGTCCTTTGGATTGCGGGCACGCTGTTGTGGGAATGGCGTGCGCACCGGGCGTCGGCGGCGGCCGCGGCGGCCAACGCCCGCAAGGCAGCAGTCCTGCAGGCATCAGCGGCGGCATCGGCGCCACCCGCACCCCGGACTCCGCCGCCGGCAAACGCCTCGGCAGAGAATCTGGCGCCGCTGTACACGGCGTCGGCGGAGCGGATCATCGAGTCCTACCGGAAGAGCACGGATGCCTCGCTGGACGATTTCGACTGGCAGAAGGCCGAGGTCTGCCTGGAACGCGCGGTCGAACTGGGCGACAACACCGATCACGTGCAGGGCCAACTGGCCCTCAGCCACGGGTATTCCGCGCTGGAGCGGCTGAGCGGCGGGAAGTACTCTCCGGCAGCAGCTTCTCACACACGCCTGTACGCCCGCGACCAGTTTGTCTTCGCCGCCAGAAAACTGCCGGAGAGCCCCGACCCGCACCTGGCCCTGGCGCGGGTGTACGTGTATTGGCTGCCGAGCCGGGATAAAGCACTGGCCGAATTTGCGGCAGCGGAGAAGTTGGGGGCAACGATCGGGCCGCGGGAGAAGGCACAGAAGGCGGACGCCTTGAGAATGGTACGCCCGCGAACGGCCCGCCGGAAGAGGAGCGCCCGAATCTACGCGGTGCGGAGGCGGGTGTGGAAGTAATGTGGCGCCGGCGGGGCGAGGTGGCGGGGGCACTCCTGCCTGTTCCCATAGGGCCCTGGCGGCCCACCGAAATTCATGAAAACCCGCCGGTTCTGCGGGCCGCGATGTGGCGCGGGCACTCGTGCTGCCGCGCCGAGATTCGTCTCGGCGCTTGTTGGTCTGCCAACGAGTTCAATGCTGGCGAAGGGGTTTTCGAGGCTGCCGCGTCGGCTCTCATGCCGACGCGGCTGGCAGGAGTGCCTGCGCCACAGGGAGGCTGCGATGCCGGTAACGCGTAGTTGGGCCGAAGAGGCCGCGCCTTTGGCGGTGGCTACTCCACGAGGGCCCGTGCGCCGGGGCGGAGTTCTCTGGCTGATGGCGTCTTCTCTGTTTGTGGCCGCGGGCCTGGCGATGGTTTTCGCCGCCAAGATGCAGAGCTTCAACACGGCGCAGCAACTGGTGAACATCAATAGCGTGGAAACCGCGGACGAACTGTTGCCCATCCTGGAGTCGTTTCCCAATCGGGCTGAGCGGGCCCTGGTGGCCGAGAAAACACTGGACTTTCTCCAGACGGCACGGCCGTTGCGGAATGTCGGCGCCCTATCGAGATTGCGGCTGTCAGCCGATGAAATCGAAGGAGAGCCGCGATGGGACACTCTGCGCAAGCGTCTTCGGCAAAATCCCGCGCGCCGGCTGCAGCTTCTGCCTCTCGCCAGGCTGAAGCCGGTGATGGTGGTGCGCACGCCCCGCGATTTCCAATGGGAATTTGCCTTGTGGGGTGGCTTGTACTTTTCCGGATTCTATCTGGTTGCGCTCGCGTGGCGCTTCGGCCGCTTCCGTGGAGACCGCGCCTTTTTGCCGGCGCTCCACCTGCTCTCGGGCATCGGCCTGATCCTCATGGTGAGCCTGCGCGACCCCCTCCGGGATACGTTGGAGTTCCAGAAATTCGCGCTGGGCGTCTTCCTGGGGTGCCTGCTGCTGGTGCTGCCGGTATTCCGGATGTTCGACTACCAGCGGCTGGCCGACTGGTGCTACACGCCGCTCTTCCTGGCCCTGCTGCTCTTCGGCCTGCTGCTGCGGTTCGGCAGGGGTCCGGCGGGTAACGATGCCAAGGTGAATCTTGGTCCTTTTCAGCCGGTCGAGCTGATCAAGATTCTGATCGTATTCTTCCTGGCCGGCTATTTCACGCGGAACTGGGAGCGGCTGCGCGACCTCCGGGAGAAGCGCCTGATGCCGCGCCTGTTTCGCCGTTTCGGCATGCCGCGCCTGGAACATGTCGTTCCGGTGGCCTGCGCTGTCGGGATTGCCCTGGTCTTCTTCTTCGCGTTGAAAGACCTGGGCCCGGCGCTCGTGATCTTCTTCGTCTTCGTGGCGATGTTCGCGGTTGCGCGGGGGCGCCCGGGGCTGGCGGTGGCGGGCCTGGTGCTCATGGTGGCGTCCGTCGCGGCAGGCTACCGCATTGGCCAGCCGCACACGGTGGTGGAACGCATCGACATGTGGCTCTCGCCGTGGGATAACGACGTCCACGGCGGCGACCAACTGGCGCACGGATTGTGGGCCTTTTCGACCGGCGGGCCCTACGGCTCAGGTCCGGGATGGGGCGATCCGGAAATGATCCCGGCGGGAAATACCGACCTGGTTCTGCCGGCGATCGGGGAAGAATGGGGCTTCACCGGCGTTGCCGCGGTCTTCCTGCTGTTCGGGTTTCTGGTGTCGAGAGCGCTGCGCGCGGCGGCTCGCGCCGGCACGCACTTCGGCTTCTTCCTGGCACTCGGACTGGCCAGCCTGATTGCCTTCGAGATGCTGCTGATCACCTCCGGAGTGCTTGGCGCCTTGCCGCTTTCGGGCGTGGTCTCGCCGTTTCTGAGCTCCGGCAATACGGCGATGCTCGCCAATTTCCTGGTATTCGCGCTGCTGCTTTCGATCTCCGCCGATCCGCTTGCGCCGTCACCCGACAGCGCCGCCAACACCCAGGACGTCCTGCGATCCAATATGTGGCCGCTCAAGACGGTATTGGCGTGTGCGGGTTTGGCATTGCTGGCGGTAGCGGCGCGCTACCAGGTTTTCAACGACCGCGACTACCTGGCACGCGATGCCCACGCCTTCGAAGAGGACGGCGTCAAAAGGCCTCAGCACAATCCGCGGATGAATTCGATCGCCCGCGAGATCCCACGCGGCGGCATCTACGACCGCAACGGAATCCCGCTGGCCACCAGTTCCTGGGCCGAACTCGAGAGCCATCGCGCCGATTACGAGTCCTTGGGAATTTCGATCGA
>Ga0335081_10014461_pt1 | contig 12768 bp, 11 predicted proteins | sample Lox_Sample_35_FD_206713 | JGI IMG/M metagenome (GOLD analysis project Ga0335081, IMG submission 206713) | Soil microbial communities from Loxahatchee National Wildlife Refuge, Florida, United States - Lox_Sample_3.5 | ecosystem: Environmental > Terrestrial > Soil > Wetlands | place: USA...
CGGGCAGCGGATCAGCGACACGCTGTGCGGCACCAAGGTGCTGTGGCGGCGCGACTGGCCGGCGATCCGCGGGCTGTCGGGCACCTGGGGTACCGACGACCGCTGGGGCGACTACGATCTCCTGTTCGGCGCCGCCAAGCTGCATCTGCGCATCGTCGATCTGCCGGTGCACTACCAGGAGCGCTTCAGCGGTGAGACCAAGATGACCGGCCGGCTGCGCAACGGCCTGATCATGTTGCGCATGTGCTGGGCGGCGTTCCTCAAGTTCAAACTCTCTGTAGGCGGGGATCAATGGACATCGTCGTAACCGGATCGAGCGGGCTGATCGGCTCGGAGGCCGTCGAATATTTCGCGCGCCAGGGCCACAGCATCCACGGCATCGACAACAATATGCGGGCAGATTTCTTCGGCCCGCAGGGCGACACCACTTGGCGTCTGAAGGAGCTTGCCCGGACGGTGAAGAATTTCACCCATCACGGCCTTGATATCCGCGACCGGGCGGCGGTGCTCGCCCTGTTCAAGACGCTGCGGCCGGACGCGATCATCCATTGCGCGGCGCAGCCGTCGCACGATCTGGCGAAATCGCGCCCTTTCGACGACTTCGAGGTGAACGCGACCGGCACGCTGAACCTGCTGGAAGCCGCGCGGCAGCATTCGCCCGAGGCGCCGTTTGTGTTCATGAGCACCAACAAGGTCTACGGCGACGCGCCCAACGAGCTGGCTTTGGTGGAGCTGGACAAGCGCTGGGATTATGCCGACCAAGGGCTCCACGAGGGCATCGACGAAACGATGCGCATCGACCAGAGCAAGCACAGCCTGTTCGGCGCTTCGAAAGCCGCCGCCGACATCATGGTGCAGGAATACGGCCGCTATTTCGGCATGCCGACCGTCTGCTTCCGTGGCGGCTGCCTGACCGGGCCGAACCATTCCGGCGTCGAGCTGCACGGGTTCCTGAATTTTTTGGTCAAGACAGCGCTGCGCGGCAGGACCTATACGATCTTCGGCTACAAGGGAAAGCAGGTGCGCGACCAGATCCATAGCTTCGACGTGGTGCGCGCATTCGAGGAATTCATCGCCAGTCCCCGCGTCGGCGAGGTCTACAATCTGGGCGGCGGGCGCGAGAGCAACGCCTCGATCCTCGAGTGCTTCGACATGATCGAAGCCGCCTCCGGACGCCCGGTGTCGTGGAAATACGACGAGAAGAACCGGGAAGGCGACCACATCTGCTACATCTCGGACATGGCCAAATTCCGCGCGCACTATCCGCGCTGGTCACTGACCCGGAAGGTTGGCGATATCGTCGAGGAGATGGTCAAGGCCGAGCTCGCCACCGCGGTGTAGTGTCGGTTATCCGGCCTTGCGATAGATGGCCACCTGCGGGTTGATGTGTTCCCAGACCAGGGGAAATAGCGGCGGCGACAGGCGCGGGCCGAATTTTTGCGCCAGCGTCCAGTCGGGACCGGGCGGCTTCGGATCCTGGTTGCCGTCGAGCACGACCAGCCATCGGCAGTCGGCGGTGTTGATCTTGTGCCGGTCGAAACCGAACGGCGGCACCGAGTAGGGCGCCAGCGTCTTGGTCGAGGCGCAGATCGCATCGTCGGCCGGCACATGGCTGTCGATCCAGGCAGCCGAAGCAAGCCGCGTCGAATGGACGTCGCTGTTCTCGTCGACATAAGCGAGCTTCATCGGAACCGATTGCAGGATGGTCGCCGCCGCCGTGAGCATCAGTACGGTCTTGCGATACGGCCATTCGGCCGCCGCCAGGAACGCAATCATCAAGGGCAGCACGTAGGGAAAATAGCGGAAATTCGCATGCCAGTAGGAGTGGCTGGCGGTGAGCGCCGCCATGACTACCAGCGGAAGAAAAATAGCAAGACCAAACAGGCGCAGGCCCCACGGCGCCGGCCGCAGCAGATGACGGACAAGGACAGCAAGAAAAACGACGGTCAGGACCACGCCGAAACCGGGCAGGATGCTGACGCGAAACAATTCCGGCACCGTGTCGAGGTGAAGCGCCGGCATGAACCAGTCGGTCTGCGCTGCGCGCTCGGTCTGCACCGCGTGCCAGCTGAGAACGTAATAGGGATTGGTCGCCAGAAACGCGGCGACGGCGACGATTGGCACGCTCAGCAGCGCCCGCAGCGGCGCCGCGCGCTGCCAAACCAGATAGAGCAGCGCGCCCCAGACCAGGACGGCAAACAGGCCGAAGGTGACCACCGAGCCGACGGCAAGTCCGAGCACGATGCCGAGTGCGATCTCACTTGCGCCGCTCAATCTTCGCTGGGCAAACGCGCGCGCCAGGATCAACAGCGCGATATTGGTGAACAGCAGCGCGTACCAATGCGGCTTCAGCACCTGCGAGAACATGATGGTGGCGGGGCAGAAATAGAAGACGGCCAGCCCGGCGACCGCGATGGCTCGCGGCGCGAACTCGGCGATCGCAAGATAGAGAGCAAGGCCCGCCAGCATCACGACGACGAGGATGAGCGCGCGCCCCGCGATCCAGACGCGGTCGATCTGGTCGGGATGCGCCAGCATCTGCTCCAGCGAGCCGAGCGACAGCACGTGAAGCTTCGACAGCGCGAAATAGTAGGCGCCGAGTGGATACAGGAAGACACCGCCGTATTGATAGTAGCGGGGATCGAACTGGAGCTGCGCCGGCTGCATGCGCGCCAGCGCGATGATGGCGTAAACCTCGTCGGCGTCCACCGTGTAGAGCTTGAAGCGGACCATCCAGAGGTCGAGCGATTCGGTACGATCGGTCTGCGTCCCGATCAGCGTATTGCGTTCGAGGCCCGATTGATGGGTGACGTTCGCCGGCACCTGGTAGTCGCGAATATGCGGAAGATCGTTAATGCGCGTGCCGTAACCAAGCGTCGGCGCCTGCATGGCGACAAACAGGATGGCGAGCAGAAGCGCGGCCCAATGCGAGGCGATGCCGGGCTTTGAAGCGGTCAGCGCGGACATCGGCAGCCTCGTCGGAGATCGGGGCAAAGCGCGGGCGTGTGCGGCATGAGCCGACTAAACGCGCCAGCTAGTAAACCTAAGCTATTGCAGGGTCAATCGAGGCCCGGCTAAACAAGCGCCGGCCGCCGGGAGCGGCGCGCGGGGACCATCAATTGGCGCATAAACGGAAAATCGCCGTCGTCGGCCTTGGCTATGTCGGTCTGCCGGTCGCCGTCGCTTTTGCGCGCTCGGGCGCGCCGGTGGTCGGCTTCGACATCGACCGTCGGCGCATCGACGAATTGCGCGCCGGCCACGACCGCACGCGCGAGGTCGAGGCGGACGAGCTCAAGCAGGTGAGCCTGTGCTACACGCACGATGCGGCCGATCTGCGTGGCGCCGACTTCTACATCGTCACGGTACCGACGCCGATCGATGCGGCGCACCGCCCGGATCTCGGCGCCATGCTGTCGGCATCGGAAATGGTCGGTGCCGTGCTCAAGCAGGGCGACATCGTCGTCTACGAATCGACCGTCTATCCCGGCGCGGTCGAGGAGGAGTGCGTCCCGGTGTTGGAGCGCCAATCCGGCTTCACCGGCGGCCGTGATTTCAGCGTCGGCTATTCGCCGGAACGGATCAATCCCGGCGACAAGCAGCATCGCTTCGAGACCGTCACCAAGGTCGTCTCCGCGCAGGATGCCAAGACGCTCGACATCGTCGCCGACGTCTACGGCTCGGTGGTGAAGGCGGGCATCCATCGCGCGCCTTCGATCAAGGTCGCCGAGGCGGCCAAGGTGATCGAAAACACCCAGCGCGATCTCAACATCGCCTTCATGAATGAGCTGTCGGCGATCTTCCACCAACTCGGCATCGACACCGGCGACGTGCTCGCGGCGGCGGCGACCAAGTGGAACTTCCTCAACTACCAGCCCGGCCTGGTCGGCGGCCACTGCATCGGCGTCGATCCCTATTACCTGACCTACCGCGCGGAGAAGGCCGGCTATCACCCGGAGGTCATCCTCGCCGGCCGGCGCATCAATGACGGCGTCGGCCAGCGCGTGGCGCGCGAATGCGTGCGCGGCCTGACCTCGCGCAACTGCACCAATCCGCTGGTCACCGTGCTCGGCATGACCTTCAAGGAGAATGTGCCGGACATCCGCAACTCGAAAGTCATCGACATCGTGCACGAGCTGCGCCGCTTCGGTATCCGCACGCAGGTGCACGATCCTTTGGCGCTCGCCGAGGAGACCGAACACGAATACGGCGTCCTGCTTACCCCGATGGAAAAGCTCGATCCGGCCGACGCCATCATTCTCGCCGTGGCTCACCACAAATACGTCAACGGTGGCTGGACTCTGATCGAAGGCCTGTTGAAGGACGGCAAGGGCCTCGTGGTCGACGTCAAGCGCAAGCTCGAGCGTGGGCTAAAGCCGGAAGGCATCGATCTATGGCGGCTGTAACGCCCATCCTGGTCACCGGCGCTGCCGGCTTCATCGGCTTCCACGTCGCCAAGCGGCTGCTCGAGGCAGGGCGTCCGGTGGTCGGCCTCGACAATGTGAATTCCTACTACGACCCGACGCTGAAAGAGGCGCGGCTCAAGGAACTCGGCAAGCTAGCCGGCTTCCAATTCGTCCGGCTCAACCTCGCCGACCGCGACGGCATGGCCAGTTTGTTCGCCGAGCATCGCTTCGCCTATGTGGTGCATCTCGCCGCCCAGGCCGGCGTGCGCTATTCGCTGGTCGACCCGCACGCCTATATCGACGCCAACTTGGTCGGCTTCACCAACATCCTGGAAGGCTGCCGGCACAATGGCTGCCGCCATCTGCTCTACGCCTCCTCGTCCTCGGTCTACGGCGCCAACACCAAGATGCCGTTTTCCATCCACGATAACGTGGATCACCCGCTCAGTCTCTACGGTGCTTCGAAGAAGGCAAACGAGTTGATGGCGCACGCCTATGCCCATCTGTTTCGGCTGCCGAGCACGGGCCTGCGCTTCTTTACGGTGTATGGGCCCTGGGGCCGGCCGGACATGGCGATGTGGATCTTCACCAAGGCGATCATCGCCGGCGAGCCGATCAAGCTGTTCAACAATGGCGACATGCGGCGCGACTTTACCTATATCGACGACATCGTCGAATCGGTCGTGCGCCTGGTCGACCGGGTGGCCGCGCCCAACCCCGATTGGTCGAGCGACGCGCCCGACGCCGGCTCGAGCGCGGCGCCTTGGCGGGTCTACAACATCGGCCACAACAGCCCGGTGGAACTCTTGGAGGTCGTGCGCCTGCTCGAGGAAGCGATCGGCAAGAAAGCGCTACGTGAGCTGATGCCGATGCAGGCCGGCGACGTTCCCGCCACTTATGCCGACGTCGGCGACCTCATGCGCGAGGCCGATTTCAAGCCGGCAACCCCAATCGCCGAGGGCGTCGCCCGCTTCGTGGCGTGGTACAAGCAATATCACCGGCTGACGAACGCATGAGCACGGCGGGGAGCGAGGACATGCAGCAGAAGCCGCAGCGCGTCGCGGTACTTGTTCCCTGCTACAACGAAGCGCTGACCATCGCCAAGGTGGTGGCCGACTTCCGCGCCCAGCTGCCGGACGCCGCGATCTACGTCTACGATAACAATTCGACCGACGACAGCGTCAAACGTGCGACGGAGGCCGGCGCCATCGTGCGCAGTGAGCCGCGGCAGGGCAAGGGCCACGTGATGCGCCGCATGTTCCGCGACATCGATGCTGACGTCTACGTGATGGTCGATGCCGACGCGACCTACGACGCGCCGAGCGCGCGCGCGATGATCGCCGAGCTCGTCGGCAAGAGCGTGGACATGGTGGTCGGCGCGCGCGTCCACGAGCAGGAGGCCGCCTATCGGGCCGGCCACCAGTTCGGCAACCGGCTGCTGACCGGCTTCGTGTCAGCCGTTTTCGGCGCCGAGCTGCGCGATATGCTGTCCGGCTATCGCGTCCTGTCGCGCCGTTTCGTCAAATCCTTTCCGGCGCTGTCGCGCGGCTTCGAGATCGAGACGGAATTGACCATCCACGCGCTCGAGTTGGAGCTGCCGATCGCGGAAATGAACACGCCCTACTACGCGCGGCCGGAAGGCTCGCTGTCAAAGCTGAGCACCTGGCGCGACGGCGTGCGCATCCTGTTCACGATCCTGCAGCTCTACCGCTCGGAGCGGCCGCTCGCCTTCTTCGGCATCGTCGGCGCATGGCTGGCGGCGATCGCCGTCGTGTTCGCGGTGCCGATCTTCGTCACCTATTTCGAGACCGGACTGGTGCCGCGGATTCCGACGGCGATTCTGTCGACCGGCCTGATGATCCTGGCGTTCTTGTCGATCGCCATTGGCTTTGTGCTCGACACCGTCACGCGTGGCCGCCGCGAGGTCAAATTGCTCGCCTATCTCGCCCAGCGCTCATCCGATCAATAGCCAACGATTAGGGACCGCCGATGACGGAAAAGGTTGCGCTGATCACGGGAGCTACCGGGCAAGACGGCGCCTACCTTGCCGAGCTGTTGCTCAAGAAGGGCTATATCGTGCACGGCGTGAAGCGCCGCTCTTCCTCGATCAACACGGAGCGCGTCGACCACCTTTACGTCGATCCGCACGTGGAGAGCGCGCGGTTCTTCCTGCATTACGGCGACATGACCGACGCGACCAATCTGATCCGGCTGATTCAGGAGTCGCAGCCGGCCGAGATCTATAATCTCGCCGCGCAAAGCCACGTCGGGGTCAGCTTCGAAACGCCGGAATACACCGCCAATGCCGATGCGCTCGGCACGTTGCGGCTGCTGGAGGCCATCCGCATTCTGCGCATGGAAGACCGGATGCGCTTCTATCAGGCCTCGACTTCGGAGCTTTACGGCAACTCGCCGGCGCCGCAGAACGAGAAGACGCCGTTTGCGCCGCGCAGCCCCTATGCCGCCGCCAAGCTCTACGCCTACTGGATCGCGGTGAACTACCGCGAAGCCTACGGTATCCATGCCTCCAACGGCATCCTGTTCAATCACGAGAGTCCGATCCGCGGCGAGACCTTCGTGACGCGAAAGATTTCGCGCGCAGTGGCGGCGATCGAGACCGGCGCGGAAAAGCATTTCTTCATCGGCAATCTCGGCGCGCAGCGCGACTGGGGCCACGCCCGCGATTATGTCGAGGGCATGTGGACGATGCTGCAGCAGCCGAAGCCGGACGACTACGTGCTCGCCACCGGCCAAAGTCACACCGTGCGCGAGTTCATCGAGCGCGCCTTCGCGGTGGTCGGCCGCCGCATCGCCTGGCGCGGCGAGGGCATCGACGAGGTCGGCGTCGACGAAAAGAACGGCGAGGAGCTGGTCAAGGTCGACCCGCGCTACTTCCGCCCTACCGAGGTGGATGAGCTGCGCGGCGATGCCTCGAAGGCGCACGCCAAGCTCGGCTGGAAGCACAAGGTCGGCTTCGCCGATCTGGTGACCGAAATGGTGAATGCCGATCTGAAAGCGGCGCGCGCGCGCAAGCGTTAGCGCCCGGTCATTCGCCGCCGACCGGCTCGGCGAGAGCCTGGCGGTCGCTCCGCTCGCTGGTGAGGACCCACACCGCGCCGCCGGCCACGCCCAGCACCAGATAGGCGGCACCGAACAACAGCGACACGATCAGTCCGTCGCTCTGCGGCAGGCCGGCGTAAGTGAAGGCCGCCACCATCGCGCCTTCGCGCACGCCCCAGCCGGCGATCGAAATCGGCACGATGGCCACCAGGATCACCGGCAGCACCAGGAACAGCGCATATAGCAGGCTGAGGTCGGCGCCGACCGAGCGGGCCGCGCACCAGGCGACGAACACGGTCAGCAGGTGGATGAGGAACGAAAAAAAGGCGACCGGAACAAGCGTGCTAACCGACCGCAACATCGCCCGCGCAACGCCCGCCGCGGCGGCGAGATGGCGCGTCACCGACCACCGCTGCAGGATGTGCAGCCGGTCGGAGGCGAGCGCGATAAAGACGATGCCGGCGCCCAGGCTGCCCAGACCGATGAACAGCAGGGCGGCGCGGCCGACCGGATTGCGTACCAGTTCGAGGCTCCAGGGCAGGCAGGCGACTACCAGCACGGCGAGCGCGATGACGCCGACCACCCGGTCGAGGAACACCGAATAGGCGCCGATCCGCCAGTTGGTCTGCTTGCCGGCCAGCCAAACGCGCATGGCATCGCCGCCGACGCTGGAGGGAAGCGTCTGGTTGAAGAAGGCCGCGATCATGCTGTAGCGGAACAGCAGCGGCAGCGGCAGCCGCGCGCCGCAGGCGGTGATGATCTGCCCCCAGCGCACGGAGAGCAGATAGGTCTGCGCGACCAGCGCCAGCAGGCCGAGCGCCGCCCAGGCCGGGTCGGTGCGCGCCAGCCGGCTCGCCACATGGCTGAGATCGACGAGGCGCAGGGAGAAGTAGAGCAGCAGCCCGGAAACTCCGGCCTTGACCAAGAGGGAAAGCGCCTTCCGCATCATTTGATCCTGGCTTACGCGCGTTCCCTTGGGTGACCGTGACTTATCAACGCAACAAATCGACTTTGGCCACGGAAAGCAATATGGCAAGGCTGATGCTGGATCGCGCGGCCAGCCGGCCTATACTGCCCGGCCGACGAGGACAAGACGATAAAAGGTGGATCGCCGATGAATGCCCCGACGCTCGCCACTCTGAAGGTCAAGCTGTTCACCGACGGCGCCGACAAGGCGCAGATCGTGGAGATGGCCAAGCAGCCGTGGATCGCCGGCTTCACCACCAATCCGTCGCTGTTGAAGAAGGCGGGGGTGAGCGATTACGCCGCCTATGCGCGTGATCTGGTGGCCGCGGTTCCCGACCGGCATATCTCGTTCGAGGTTTTCTCCGACGACATTCCGGAGATGGTGGCGCAGGCGCGCCTGATCGCGACCTGGGGCGCCAACGTCTACGTCAAGCTGCCGGTGATCAACACGCGCGGCGAGGGGCTGTTCGAAGCGGTGCGTGCGCTGTCGCGCGACGGCGTCAAGATCAACATGACGGCGATCTTCACCGCCGAGCAGGTGGAGAAGGCGGTCGCCGCGCTCGACGGCGGCGCGCCGGCCTGCGTCTCCGTGTTCGCCGGCCGGCTCGCCGATTTCGGCATCGATTACCGGCCATTGATGCAGGACGCGGTTGCGCGAGCCCGCAAGACCCGCAATGTCGAGATCATCTGGGCCTCGACCCGCGAAGTGTTCAATGTGGTCGAGGCGCACGGTATCGGCTGCCACATCATCACCGCGCCGGCCGACGTGCTGAAGAAGCTGCCCGCGCTTGGCAGCAAGAACGGGGCCGAGCTCTCGTTGATGGCGGTGCAGGCTTTCCGCGAGGACGCGCTGGCCACCGGCTTGCATCTGGTGATGCCCGCTTCGCGGGCGGCCGAATAGGCCAAAAAGGCCGCGCGCGGCGGCGTGTAACGCTTTGAATCAAAACGTGTTCGGCCGGTTTGCCGGGGGCGGTCGCCAGCCGCCTTTGGGCATGCTACGGGGTGGTCGGGCCGAGGGAATAGGTTAGGGGTTGCCGTTTAACATGTCGGAAGCCAACAATCCGGGCGCTGAGCGGCCGTTGCGCGTCGGCGTGATCGGCGTCGGCGTCATGGGCTCGAACCATGCCCGCGTCTTCGCCGGCTTGCCGGGCACCGAGCTCGCCGGTGTCGCCGACCCCGACCGCAAGCAGGCCGAATTCGTCGCCCGCACGCTCGGCTGTGCCGCCGTGCCGACGGTCGAGCAATTGCTCGAGCTCGGCGTCGATGCGGTAACCATCGCCGCGCCCACGCACCTGCATCACGACATTGCGCTGACCTGCATCGCGCGCGGCATCCACGTCATGGTGGAGAAGCCGATCGCGTCTTCGGTGGAAGAGGGGCGCGACATCATCGCGGCGGCGCGCCGGCAGGGCGTCACCTTGATGGTCGGCCACGTCGAGCGATTCAATCCGGCGGTTGAGGCGATCAAGGAGGCGATCCGCAACGAGGATATCCTCTCTATCGCCATCACCCGCGTCGGACCATTCCCGCCGCGTATGTCCAATGTCGGCGTGGTCATCGACCTCGCCGTGCACGACATCGACCTGATCCGCTGGTTCACCGATTCCGAGATCGTCGAGGTGCAGCCGCAGCTCTCCAGCGCGGTGGCCGAGCGCGAGGACATCGCGCTGCTGCAGTTCCGCACCGCCTCGGGCGTGCTCGCCCACATCAACACCAACTGGCTGACCCCGTTCAAGGCGCGCAACGTCACCGTCGCGACCCGCGGTAAATACGTGACCGGCGATCTGCTCACCCGCCAGGTCACCGAGTGCTTCGGCTTCCAGCCCGACGGCAGCTACTCGATGCGGCATCTTTCGGTCGGCCACGCCGAGCCTTTGCGCTCTGAGCTGCTCGCCTTCCTGCGCGCGGTACGCTCCGGCGCCGCCGCCGCGGTGACCGGCGAGGAGGGCGTGGCGAGCCTCGAGATCGCCACCCGCTGCCTTGAATCGCGCGCGCCCGCGCTGCCCGAGCGGCAGGCGCCGCGCATCGTCGTCGGCTGACATCAAGACATGAACCAGCGAGTGAAGTTGCAACCGATTCCGTTCATCGACGTCGCGGCGCAGCGCCGCCGCCTCGGCAAGGCGATCGACGATGCTGTCGCGCGCGTGCTCGATCACTGCCAGTTCATCATCGGCCCCGAGGTGCGCGCCTTCGAGAGCGAGCTCGCCGCCTTCTGCGGCGCCAAGCACGCGGTGAGTTGCGCCAGCGGCACCGACGCGCTGGTGCTCGCGCTGCGGGCGCAAAATGTCGGTCCTGGCGATGCGGTGTTCTGCCCGTCCTTTACGTTCTGCGCGACGGCGGAAGTGGCGGCGCTGGTCGGCGCCACGCCGGTCTTCGTCGACGTGCATGCCGACACCTTCAACCTCGATCCGAAAGCCCTGAAGGCGGCCATTGCCACCGCCAAGAAGCTCGGCCTCACGCCAAAAGCGGTGATCCCGGTCGACCTGTTCGGGCTGCCGGCCGAGCATCACGCCATTGCCGAGATCGCCGACGCGGAGGGCCTGTTCGTGCTCGACGACGCGGCGCAGGCCTTCGGCGCCGTGATCGGCAACCGCAAGCTCGGCACCTTCGGGCTGATGACCGCGACCAGCTTCTTCCCGGCCAAGCCGCTCGGCTGCTACGGCGACGGCGGCGCGGTGCTCACCGACTCGGACGAGATCGCCGACACGCTGCGCTCGCTGCGCGTGCACGGGCAGGGCAGCGACAAATACGACAACGTCCGCATCGGGCTCGCCTCCCGCCTCGACACCATCCAGGCGGCGGTTCTGTCCGAGAAGCTGAAGATCTTCCCCGAGGAGATCGACGCCCGCAATGCGGTGGCGCGCCGCTATGCCGCCGGCCTGCGCGATGTCGTCACCATTCCGGCGGTGCCGGAGCGGCTCACCTCGGTCTGGGCGCAATACACCATCCGCGTCGCCAACGGCCGGCGCGATGAGCTCGCCGCCGCGCTCAAGGCGGAAGGCATCCCGACCGCGATCTATTACCCAATCCCGCTGCATCGGCAGCAGGCCTACCAGCACTATCCGGTGGGTGAGGGCGGCGTTGCGGTCAGCGAGCGGCTGGCCGGCGAGGTGATCAGCCTGCCGATGCACGCCTATCTCGATGCGGCCACGCAGGACCGCATCGTTGAGGCGGTGTGCCGCATTCTCGCGCGCTGACCGATGGGAGGCGGATTTTTCCGCTTCCTCGGCGAATTTAAAATATAGCCTGTTCCCCGCGTCATTGAAAATGCAGTAGCACAGCCGCACCTATCGGCCTGGATCTTGCGATGAACTGGCGTTCCCACAATCTGCGCCTGCGCCGCCTCGAGGCGGAGGCGATCGACATTGTCCGCGAGACGGTGGCCGAGTTCGCCAAGCCGGTGATGCTCTATTCCATCGGCAAGGATTCCAGCGCGATGCTGCATATCGCGCAGAAGGCGTTCGCGCCGGCCAAACCGCCGTTTCCGCTGTTGCATGTCGACACGACCTGGAAGTTCCGCGAGATGATCGCCTTCCGCGACGAGACGGCGGCGCGGCTGGGCATGGACCTCATCGTGCACGTTAACCAAGAGGGGCTCGCGCGCGGCATCTCGCCGGTCGCCTCCGGCTCGGCGATCCATACGCAGGTGATGAAAACGGAAGGGCTGCGCCAGGCGCTCGACACGTACAAATTCGACGCCGCTTTCGGCGGCGCCCGCCGCGACGAGGAGAAAAGCCGCGCCAAGGAGCGCATTTTCTCGCACCGCTCGGCGAGCCATGCCTGGGATCCGCGCAACCAGCGGCCCGAACTGTGGCATCTGTTCAACACGCGTATCAAGGCCGGCGAGTCGATGCGCGTCTTTCCGCTGTCCAACTGGACCGAGCTCGATGTCTGGGAGTACATCCGCGCCGAGAACATCCTGGTGGTCCCACTCTATTTCGCCAAGGAACGCCCGGTGGTCGAGCGCGACGGCGCGTTGATCGTGGTCGACGACGAGCGGCTGCCGCTCGAGCCCGGCGAGAAACCGCGCCTGCTGTCGGTGCGCTTCCGCACGCTCGGCTGCTATCCGTTGACCGGTGCTATACCGTCGCAGGCTGCGACGCTCGACGCCATCATCGCCGAGATGCGTGCGGCCAAGACCTCCGAGCGGCAGGGCCGCGTCATCGACCGCGACGAATCTGGCTCGATGGAGAAGAAGAAGCGCGAGGGTTATTTCTGATGGACGCGCCCGTCGCCGGTCCCGCCACCGCTCGTGCCGGCGACGCCGACACGCGGCCGGCGCTGCGCTTCTTGACCTGCGGCTCGGTCGACGACGGCAAGTCGACGCTGATCGGCCGGC
>Ga0335081_10014462_pt1 | contig 12768 bp, 4 predicted proteins | sample Lox_Sample_35_FD_206713 | JGI IMG/M metagenome (GOLD analysis project Ga0335081, IMG submission 206713) | Soil microbial communities from Loxahatchee National Wildlife Refuge, Florida, United States - Lox_Sample_3.5 | ecosystem: Environmental > Terrestrial > Soil > Wetlands | place: USA: Florida...
GTTGTCCTTTGCATAACTGAACTGTTTTGTTTGGCCAAGTGCGTCGGTAACCGATTTGAGGCGATTGGTTGTGCTCTCATACGTGTAGGTCAGTGTGCTGCTGTCGGCATATTGCTTAGAGGTAAGCCTGCCCTCGACATCATAAGCCCAGCCCGTCACATTGTTCTTCGGATCGGTAAGGCTCGTGAGCTGAGCTACGCGATTGTATCCAAATGCTATTTTCTGTCCCAGGGGATCCGTGACTGCGGTCAGGCGGCGGTTTGCATCATGCGCATAGGTCCAAAGGAGCCCTTGCCGGTCCTGATAGGAAGCGAGGTCAAGCTTATCGTAAGTGTAAAGATCAGCTGTACCATCGGGATAGGTGATCTTGGTAATGCGGTCAGCCGGGTCATAGCTGTACGCAACACTCCATCCCTCGGAATCAGTGAACGTTGCGACCCGGTCAAAGTTATCATAGGTAAAGGATCCGGCTATAGCATTATTACCATTTTTTATGGTGCTTACGCGGCCGAGCAGATCATACTGAAACTGAGTCACTTGATTCAGCGGGTTCGTAATCGACGTCAACTCTCCCGCGGCGTTGTACGTGTAGGCCGTCCGTTGCCCTGCAGCATCGGTGTAGAGTACGGGTCTATGCTGGGTGTTGTAGGTGAACTGGGCGATGGTTGTTTGATTTCCATACGCCGTAGTCTGGCTAATCCCAACCAGGTCAATTTGATTCACATAGGCAAAATTTGTGGTGCGGCCAACCGAGTCGATGATTTTCGTCCGGTTAAAATAGCCCCCGACATCATAAGAAAATTGCTGGAGCTGGGTCGTTCCGTCGTCGAGCACCCGGCCAATCGCGATCGGCTGATTCGAGGTGCCGCCGTAGATCGGACTGCTTTGTCCAGGATACTGATACCATATCCGATTCTCGAGTGGGTACTTCTCGCTTTCAAGGATAGTTGATTTGAGCGTTGTGTTGGGCGGCACGTGAAGGAAATGCCGATCGCGCGCCTTAGTGTAATCGCAGCCGCCGCTGGGCGTGCATCCAGCGACGACATAGGCGTTCTTATCCCAGTGGAAGCTGTCGCGGTATGTGAGGAATTGGTTAGTCGGCGTGAGCGGCATGCCTTGCGGGACGGTGGCTGCGGGGTCGCTGTCCGGTATCGGCGCTGGCTCCAGCCACTCCTCGCGCTCGCTGAAGCCCAGGGGATCGGTCACTTGCACGAAGCGCGGCGGGCCGCTGGTGCCCGGGGGCGTGTAGGCGAAGGTAGTCGTCCCGTACGGCGTCGTCATGCTATTGACGAGCGAATTAGGGTCGTAGGTGAAGCTCGACGTGAGCCCCAAGACGTCAGTGATAGAGATCAGGCGGCCGTTGTCGTCGTACGAAAGCGTCGAACTTCGGCCGAACGGATCTGTGATTTGAGTAACCAGCAGTGGCCGCGCGGGTCTGCCATACGTGAATGTCGTTTGTCGTCCAGCGGCGTCGGCCAGCGAGATGAGGCGCTTCTGGTTATCGTAGTTAAGCGTAAGTGGATTGCCTTGCGGGTCGATCACTTGGGTCAGAAAAATGTTTCTCGGAAACGAGGAGCTGCCGTCCGATTGTGAGTAGACCTCGACGCTGCCGTCCGCGAGTTGCCGTCGGTAACTGATCGGGGCCAGCGACGCGAGAACGAGGATCGAGCCATCGTCAGTCTGCGCTGCAAATTGGCTCGTGCTCACGTTGTATCCGCTGTAGAAGTATGCGCCGCCACCAGCAAGATAGCGCGAGACGCTAGCACCAGAGTTGTTAGGATCGTCGGTGACATAGGTCAGCCAATTGAGCGTCCATTTCGGGCTGACGTTGAAGAAACTAAAATTCTGCGGTTGGCTGTCCTCACGCTGATTGTACGAGATTTGCACTTGTGCAGATGGACCGATTGCCGGCGCATAGCCGACTGGCCTATCAGATAGCGTCAGGCTGACGCTCGACTCCTTGATGTCATAGCCGCAGAGGGGGCAGTTCTTGCCGGGTCCGTTCGCGGTAGGATCGTTAGGATCGCCCTGTTGCGTTCCGTTCGTCGGCCCCTTACCCCAGACGGACCGTGCCTCGCCCTCACTCACCAAACGCCATGCGGCATCGCTCGGTGTATTGTCCGGTGCGAGATAATATCCGCTCGCCTCCGCATCCAGCGCTTCGGACGTGACCCAGAGCTCACCGCCTGGGAATACGGAATCGCGGACGTGGTAGTAGCCGTTGGCTTCCCCGACGATCGCGGCGAAGTGGCCGACCTTCCAATGAACGACGGACGGCACGGGCACCTTCTGTCTGGGCGTTCGGAAAATCGTGCGATGCGCGAGGTTCGCCTTATCGGCTAAGTCGCCCACCTCTGCGAGGTTCGTGCCGTCGGGACCGGTTCGGTACCATTGAAGGAAGCTAACCTTTTCGAGATCGGCGCCCTGGCTTAGCAGCAGCGCCTCCAACGCCAACGGGCCGCAGATGAACAGGTGGCGCGGATCTTTCTCGACCAGGGTGAGCAGCTCGCGGGCAGTCTGCACCGCCTCGGTCGCCGATCCGCTAATCGCACGATGGCCCATGTCGTCGAACAGGGCCGCAAGCTTGTCCATGTGCCCCAGCTCGCCGTCGAGCCGTGCCAGCTCGCCCACGGCTCGGTCGACCAGTGCCCGCGCCTGCGGCTCCTCGGCGTTGCGGCCTTCGGTCCAGGCCTGCTGCCACGCCTCGAGCGCGCGCGAGAAGTAGCCGTAGTGCAGGTCTGAGAGGCCGACATTAGTCAAGACCGCGGGCGCCCAGCCCGAATGGGGATATTTGGAGACGAACTGCGTCAGGCTGCCGACGTCGTCCGGCTTTATCCGCTGCTCGTAGGCGCGCACAGCATTCGCGAGCGCCGCGTCCTCTTCGACCGTCGTCGGCGCGGTCACCACCAACGGCTCGGCAAAGTGCCCCAGCTGGATCGCCGCCCGAGGCGTTGCGACCGGCCCAATCGCGACCCGCACCGATTGTGCGAAGCTGGCGACGTGCAGCAGCAACAGCGTCGCGATGGCGACCAGTGCCGCGGTCCATGTCCTTTGTCTTGTCATCTGGCTCGCTCCCGCTTCAAGCAGACGTTTCCGTACTCGTGCCGCACGTGGAACGGCCCGCGTTGCGAGGGCCCCGCAGCCATCAAGACGAACGGTCGCCGCATCACACCCGCGCACCCGGCACTACTGCGCCGTCCATACGAAACAACCCCACGTGCCAGTGCCCCATGCCGGCGTCACCGGCGCGCCGGAGACTGTGTTGATTTGTGATGTTCGGTTTCCAGCGGCGTCGTACGCGTAGGCAACGCACGTACCGTTATCGTAAACGGCCGTCGTGACGCGCCCGGCCGGATCATAGGTGTAGGACACCGATGCCGCAGTCGGAGTCGGAACGAGGATACCGAGCAGCAGCGCTGCTGCTATCGCGCATTCCGTTTGTCGCCGATTTTGCATGAGCATCTCCTGCCCGTCCATTCGCGACGTCGGTGGTCCACCCGGATCGGTCGGCCTCAGTTTTGCGCCCACGACATCAAGGTGCCGAGCGTTCTGCTCGCCTGCGGATTGACCGACAAAATCACGTTGTTGTAGCCGCTTGCGCCGAGAAACCCGGACGCCTTGGCGACCGAAAACAGCTGCAAGAAATTGGCTCCATCCTGGCTGAAGGCAAACGAGACGTTTGTCCCGTTGTCGCTGATCTGGAGCCAGACCGGCTGCGCGAACGCATTCGACGCGCTATTGAGGTCGACGCCGTTGAAAGAGGTTGGGCTGTTGTATTTGGAGACCTGGAAGAACGGAACGCCACCATTGTTGGTCGTGTACGTCAGGAGATGAAGTTTGTTGGTCCCGTCATACCAACCAATGCCAACGCTGTTGAAGGAGCTGCTGTTACGGGTCGCGGCGATCAGCGCCGTAATCGTATAGGGCGGCGAAGGCGCTGCCATGTAGCGGCCCGTGATGTTGTCGACGCTGCTAGACGGCGCGTTGATGCTCACGCCGACCGGGCTGTCGGTAACAACCGCGCTTCCCTGATTGAGCCAGTTGGTCAGTCCCGTTCCGGCGGAAGTCGGCGTGGCCGACATGACCTGCCGATAGAGCCCCGTGCCGCCCTGTCCGCCGGTCGCCGCGATCGTGATGCTGCCTGGACCATTGGTGATCGCGATGCCCGCGCCGGGCGTCAACGTCTGCGCCTGTGGTGCAGCGCCGGCCGAGCCGACGACGAGCTGCCCGTTGGTGAGCGGCCCGACCCCGGCGAAGCTTCCGCCGCCGGCATTGTATTGAATGGAATTCGTCGCCCCCTGCGAGCCAAGGCATGCGACCAACGCGTTGAAGTTCGCCATGACCTGCGATGCGTCCGCGGTCTGGCCGTTCGTGAGCTGATAGGGCAGCACGCACTGCGCCGTTGCGGCGCCGATACCGCCCGCTGAGAGCCCCGCGGACGCGACAATCGACAATAAAATGCTGCAGCGGCGGCGCATGGCGTTGCCTCCCCAGATGTGCGGTAGCCGATGGTGCAGAGATCACATCGCGAGTGGACCAACCCCGCGTCGACTCGCTGCGATAGAGCCATTGAGTGAATGTATGGTGACTGATGATCGGAGATTGTACAACTGCAACGGTCGCAGGGGCGCGATGCAGTTTTGCTGTGCACGCAATCCGCGATCAGAACGCTGCCGTCATCGTCTGCGCGGTGCCGTGAAGAGGCGCCGACATCTACCAATCGCGCAGGCAAGCCAGCCCTTGCGACCACTGCACTACAGCGCGCGCATCGGATAATTCCGATCCCACACGCCCGGCCCATATCCGGCCCTTCGCGAGCAGCTGCGCCACCGCAACATCCATCGTGAACGCGTCCGGCCCAATGTCCCGCTCGATCCGCCGCCAGGTGGCGCGCGGGGCGACCGGGAATCCCGGCCTCGCACGCGGCGAATACGTGGCGATCGCGGTGGTGCTGCGGCCGTTGCGCAGGTTTCGATGAACAAGTGCCCAGACGGCGGGCGAGCGCGGCCAACTGCGACGAGCCGAGAATCCCTTGTCGACCCGCCGCGCATGGATTGCCTGCCTGTCACATGCGAGAAGCTCTACTGCAGGTCAGGGAGCTGTGGCGGCACTACCCCTGCCCGATGCCGGTCGGAAACGCGATGTACCTTTTCTTGCCGTCATCGAAGGCACGCACCGGCGCCAGCGTGGGTTGTCGGCCTCGATCGCGTAGCCGAAGTGCAGATTGTTGATGTCGAACGGACTTTCGATTGGCGCCGCAGCCCTCGGCCAACGCGTTCTGCCGCCGCAGGGCGATGAGCTCATCTTGCGGATACATCCACGAGACCGACGCCACGTATGTCATTTCGGTCGAGCGGAGCTCGAGGTGATATGTGCGCTGGTGTGTGTTGATGACAGGGTTGGTGACGAGAGCGGGTCGGGTCGGTTTTACCAGGATGTGGACCTTCTTGAGTGCGGCCGCGCCGCTCTCGCTATCGCCAATGATCCATCGTACCGTGTCGCCAGCTCGGACCGGGCCGGACCCGACCAACTGTTCGCCACCGATCGTATGAAGTCGTAGAAAGTCGCAGGCTGGCGCTGAACATCGCAGAATTTGGTAGCGGAGGCGCGAATCGAACCCTCGACCCAACAACCCTGTCTAGTTCTGCAGCAAGCGGTGCCCTGCGGCGACAGCCCGAACCGATTGTCCGTTTTGCTCGCCCCAGTATCCTGTTCTACGACGAGCACGTCATCGACCTGTACTGTCGGATCGGCGCGCTGTATCGAATGGGTGAAGATACAAAGGAGAAGTCGCACGGCAATCCCGACCGCAAAAACGTCGCACGAGACCGGTTTTGTTCTCCGCCGTCATCTCACGAAGATGCTGGAAAACAAGAACTTTTGATTGGTGGGCGCACAAGGACTCGAACCTTGGACCCGCTGATTAAGAGATAGCCACGGGTTGAGAACAATCAATGACTTGGCGGTCGCACCCTGGGGCTTATCCGGCGGAAAATGGGCATCCGTCGCACGATTAGTCCTTCCTTGCGCTGCCTGTTAGCCGGATCAGGTCATCGTCGACGTTGATGACCTGACAATGGACTGGCCGGCGCGTGGGCCATTTCGGACGGAGATCGAACGGTGCGCGGCCCCCCCTATTGAGCTGGATCGCGCGCACAAATTGCCGCTATCGGCGACACGGTCGCGCTACCCTAGCTTCACCATGCCGCTCCAGAAGTGCGTTCCCTGGCGGGTATCGACCTCGGCTGTAGGCGAGCGTCAACTTACCGTCGCCGCCAACGCGCAAGGTGGTGATGTTCGCCGGCATCGTCTTGAAGCCCGCGGCGTCGCGCATCAGCTTGGGCTCAAGTTCGTCACCGCCAGCATGCGCCCGCTCGGATCGAGCGCGAAGGTGCGCGGGTAGACGCCGCGCACGTCCTCGCTCAGGCAGGCGCGAAGCAGCCGCTCCGGCGGGATCGATGGCCGGCCTTCCTTGGAATAGAGCTCCTCAAACTTCTCATCCAGCTTGAACAGAGCGCGTCATTCGTCAGCTCTCGAACGCGCCGCAGTGGGTGGCCCATGGGGACCCTCGCCTCAAAATCGATATACGAAAACAACGACCCCGAAGGCTATCCGTCCCTCGCAGCTCGCGTCCCCGGTTGACCCGCGCAACCAGGAATCACATCATCGCCGCTCTCGCTAGAGGTTTTTCAACTGCCTGCTAAATTTAGTGGGTGGTCAGGCGCCAGGAGCCGCCGCCGCGGTTGTCCCACTTGAACGGAATAAAGTCCATGGCTGTTGCAACCTGGCCCCAGGTGGGGCGTTCCCGTCCCGCATGTCACTTCCTAGCGCATTTCCGAATGTGACCCGAAGCGAACCATGGTTGACTTGCTGGATAACGCAGCACTGGTCGTGAGTTTAGCAATGCCCATGCCATTCGCAGGAGGTTTCGCCCCACCGTCCAGTCACGGGCAAGACATCGACCGAGAAGCTCTGCGGTGGATCGCCATGCCGATGCCGCTGCCACATCTCGAAATAGGCTGCCTCGAGATGACGCGTGAAGCGCGCCGTATCGAACAGCGGATAGGTCGAACGGTGACGGGTAAGCTTCACCTTAATCTCGCTAAGCAGCGCCCCATCGAGCGCAAGCTTGAGCGCAAGCGCTTCGTACTCTACTTCTGACTGCACGATCAGTTCAGGTAAACCAATGGCAGTGAGCAGGCTGCCAGCGACGCGACTCGCGAATGTCGCGCCCGGCCGTGTTAGCACCGGCACTCCGGCCCAGAGCGCATCGGCGGCAGTGGTGTGAGCGTTGTAATGAGGTGTATCGAGAAAGAGACCGGCGAGGCACAGACGCGCCAGATGATCTTCATTGGACTCGACTCGCTGCGCGAAAATCAGACGCTCGCCCGCGATCCCGCGTCGCTCCGCCTCCCGGCGCAGATTGGCGATAGCGTTTGTCGGGGCGGCAGAAAGCCAGAGCACGCTGCCCACGACGCCGCGTAGCAACCGCATCCAAATGTCGAAAACGTCCGGAGTGATCTTGAAGCTGTTGTTGAACGAACAGAAGATGAATCCGTTTTCCGGAAGCCCGGCCTCAGCGCGCGTCGGTAGGCGGCCGATCTTCCTGCTCGTATCGTTTGCCATGTAGCAATCCGGGAGATACGTGACCTGTTCGGCATAGTAGCGACGGCTCTCCGGCGCAATAACGAAACGGTCGGCGATGATGTAGTCGATACACGGCGAGCCCGAGGTGCCAGGGAATCCAAGATAGGTGACCTGGATTGGCGCGGGCCGTCCCGCCAGGATGCCGGGTCGCGCGGCTCTGGTGTAGCCGCCGAGATCCACCGCGATGTCGATTTGCAGATCGCGCAACATCGCCGCGACTTCTTCATCCGTTCGGTCACTCACCTCAATGAAGTGCGTGAACGCGCGAACGAGACGATCACGGATCGGCGTCTCTCGATACGGACCGAAGGAGACCCCAAATGTCTCGAACTGACTCTGGTCGTGTTGTTCGAGCATCCCGGCGATGAGAAAGCCGACGGGGTGGTCGCGAAAATCCGCAGAGAGGTACGCGATGCGGATGCGATCCTGCGGCTGCGGTTCCGGGCGGCTTGTGGCCACAAGATGAGAGAATTTCGCTGCGAACCACGATTTCGCGCATGCGAGTTGATCGGATGGCGTCGCTGGGATGGCAACAAGGATCAACGGTTCGACAACTGGCGCGCCTGAACGAACACCGGCGACCAGGTCCGCGATTTCGGCGGCAAGGTTCCCCCAATCGCAAAGCCACATCTTCGCGAATAAGCGCGCCCCCGCAAGATAAGGAAGGTCTGGTTTGATCGCGAACGCACGGTCGTAGGAGCGCAGCTCTTCCGATATCTGTCCGAGTTCGCCGAGCCTCTCGCCGCGCGCCTGCCATGCTTCGGCGTGATCTGGCCGAAGGGCAATCACCCGATTGTAAGCGTTGACGGCATCAAGTGGGCGCCTTGCGCCGGCGAGAGACTTGGCGAGACTCAGCCAAGCGTCGACAAGATTAGGCTCAAGCGTGACGATTTTCTCATAGGCCGCAACGGCATCGGAGAAATTCCCCAGCCGAAGATGGGAGCCGGCGAGAATCAAAAGGGCTTCGACGTTTTTCGCGTTCGTCGCAACGGCGCGCTCGGCTGCCTCGCGAGCTTCCTTGAATCGCTTCTGTTGCCAGTAGACGACGGAAAGGTTCGTTAAGATCGAGCCGTTGCCCGGCGCAAGCGCGAGGGCTTCCCTGAGCCGCAGCTCAGCGTTCCGATAATCGGCCGCGTCGAAATAACCGAGGGCTTCGATGAAAAGCTGCTCAGCTCGGCTTGCCATCACATGCTCCTACCGACGTGGGAGGCTGGACCGGTTTCGTGGGACTGTCCAATACCTGCTATTGCCTCACACAGGTCAAGGCCGAATCTGCGCAATCATCCTCGCCACCCTCGGATACAGAGATCTCCGATGGCGGCTTCGGACCGACTGCTTTCGCGGCCCCTCTTGTCGGGCACCAGCCAATAGCAAAAGCCGCACAGCAGGTTCGGCGGCGGCTCGGACCTCACTCGCGGCAGTCGACCGCCACGGCCACTGCGACACGGGCCGTCTGTGCGCATGCCGTTGAGGTCGCGCTGCATCACGATCGACTTGCGGTCGGCGCTCGTGGTGGTGACCGTCGTCTCCGTGATTGACCCGGTGAACGAGACGGTTTCAACCTCGCTGCCATTGGCATTGAAAACCGTCGTATCCGTCTTCGTCAGGTTGGATGAACCCGCGCCGGTGGCATCCCAGCTTGTCGTCGTGGAAAGGCCATTGGCGCTCGTGGTCGCGACGATTCGGTAGGCGAGCGATCCGTCGCCGCTGAGGCAGGTCACCGCCTCGGTGCGGCTGCCGTCGGCATTGATGACGGTGACGTCGCTGTCGTGTTGTCCGCCGCTGCGCGCGATCGTCGTCGTCAGGCCGTTGGCGCTGGTCGTGACCACGGCGTTGTCAACGAGCGCGCCGCCGTTGTAATCCGAGATGGTGGTGACCTTATCGCCGGCTGCATCCATAGCCGTTGCGACCGTCTGATCGGTCGCGCCGTCGCCGTTGATGTCCCGGCTCGTCGTGCTCGTGATGCCGTCCGCCCGCACGGTCGTGACGGTTCGGTCCTCGAGGGTCCCGTTGGCGCTGCGGTCGGCGATCGTCTCGGTCCGGCTGCCGTCTGCATTCAGCACCGTGACATCGGTGGTCGTCCTGTCGAACACCCCGTCGCCGGTCGCGTCGACCTGCGTCGTGATCGATAGGCCGTCGCCGCTCGTCGTCGTGACGATCTGATCGATGAGCGCGCCATTGCGGCTTCGGTCCGTCACCGTCTCGGTGCGGCTGCCGTCCGCATTGAGCGCCATGACGTCGGTCCGGGTCCGATCGAAGCTCCCGGCCCCGGTCGTATCGCGCTGCGTCGCGATCGACAGCCCGTTGGCGCTCGTGGTCGTGATGGTGCGATCCCTCAGCGATCCGTTCGCGCTGACGTCAGTAACCGTCTCGGTGCGGCTGCCGTCCGCATTGAGCACCGTGACATCGGTCCGGGTCTGGTTGAACACTCCCGCGCCGGTCGTATCCTGCTGTGTCGTGATCGACAGGCCGTCGGCGCTCGTCGTCGTCACCGCGCGGCTCGTCAGGGTTCCATCGAAGCTGTAGTTCGCGACTGTCGCGGCCACGGCTCCAGTCGCCTGCCTCGCAATCGTCTGCGTCTGAGTTACATGGCCGTCGCCGTTGGCGTCGGTTGAGACCGAGACCGTCAGCCGGTCGACGCTCGTGGTAATGACGGACTGGTCCCTCAGGGTCCCGTCCGCATAAGTATCGGTCACGGTCTCGGTCTTGCTGCCGTCCGCGTTGACGACCTTCGTGTCCGTCTCGGTCAGGTTGAACACGCCGGCGCCGGTCGTGTCGCGCTGGACCGTGACCGTGAGCCCGTCGGCGCTCGTCGTCGTGAGGCTCTCGTCAACCAGCGCTCCATTCGCGCTGCGGTCGATCACCGTCTCGGTGCGACTGCCATCCGGGTTGAACACGATGACGTCGGTCTGCGTCAGCTCGAACGTTCCGTCCCCGGTGATGTCGTACTGGGTCGTTACCGCCAGGCCGTTGGCGCTCGTGGTCGTGACGGTTCGGTCCTTCAGGGCTCCGTCCGCGCTGTTGTCCGAAACCGTGTGGACCGTGCTGCCGTCCGTCCCCACGACGACCGTCTCGACATGATCGACTACGCCGTCGCCGTTGGTATCCGCCTGCACGGTGCGCGACCGGCCGTCGGCGCCGCGCAAGGTCGTGCTGTGATCGCGCAGCGAACCATCGGCGTTGGTGTCGGTGACGGTCTCGGTAATGCTTCCATCGGCGTTGCGGACCGTGACGTCGCTCGTCGTAATGTCGATCGTGCCGTTGCCGTCCGCGTCGTACTGGGTGGTCTTCGCCAGCCCGTCCCCGCTCAGGCTGGTGATCGTCTTGTCAATGAGGCCGCCATTACGGCTGAGGTCCTGCTGGGTCGTGACCGAGCTGCCATCGGCATTGACGACGATTGTCGAGACCTGGGTGAGATCGAAGGCCCCATCGCCGTCGGCATCGGTCTGCACGGTCTTGCTGCGATTGTCGGCACTCGTCGCCGTGACGGTCCGGTCGCGCAACGATCCATCCGGGTTGAGGTCGGAAACCGTCTCGGTCCGGCTGCCGTCGGCGTTGACGACAATGATGTCGGTCTGGGTCCGATCGATGGTGCCGTCGCCATTGAGGTCGGTCTGGATTGACTTGGTGAGGCCGTCGGCGCTGGTCGCTGTCACGGTCCGGTATTTGAGCGAGCCGTCGGGATTGAGGTCCGACAGCGTCACGGTCATGGTTCCGGCCGCGTCGGTGACGTGCAACTCGGTCTGATCGACTACGCCATTGCCGTCGAGGTCGCGCGCAATCGAGACGGTGGCGTGGTCGGCGCTGGTCGTGGTCGCGGTCCGGTCGGTGAGCACCCCGGCGACGTCGAAATTCGAGAGCGTCTCAGTCCGGCTGCCGTCGGCATTGATGACAGTCGCGTCCGTCTGCGTCTGGTCGAACACGCCGCGTCCATTATGGTCGAACCGCACTGTGCGGCTCAGCCCGTCGGCGCTGGTCGTGCTGATCGTCTCGTTGGCGAGGCTGCCGTCGCCATTGAACGCCTTGACGTCGATCGTGGTCGAGCCGTCGGCATTGACCGTCGTCGTCTGCGTGACCGCATAGCCGTTGGCTTCGAAGGCAAAGGACGTATCAGCCGCGGTGCCGGTCGTGCCGTCGGCTCGGGTGTAGCTCGTGGTGCCGAGAATCTGCGAGCCGTCCGGCAACGTGTTGACGCTGTTATTGCTGTAGAGGTCGATCGACGTGATACCGAGCTGGGCGAGCGTCTCAAGTGTCGTGGTGCCGTCCGCGTTGGTCACCAGCACTCTGAATTCATTGAAATCGGCGTCGCCGGCGTCGAGCTTGCCATCGTGGTTGGTGTCGAACACGTCGCGGAGCGCCTGCATGTCCGACGTGGCGGTCGGATCCCACAGAGTGAACTCGAACGCGGTCGGCGTATCGACGTTGCCGGTGCCGCTCGCGTCGATCATCAGCACGCCGTTGCCGGCGCCGGCCCAGGCGGTGCGGTTGCGATAGCCGTCGCCCGTCATGTCGACGAACTTGGCGGACGAGCCAAGTTGCGTGATGTTGATCCCGTTGCCGGTCAGGTCGAGGACGACCGGCTCGCCCGTGTCCCCGCCTCCGTCGCCGCCGCTATCACCGGTGCCAGGGTCCGCGCCGGGATCGGTGCCCGGATCCGTGGTTGGATCCGTGCCGGGGTCGCCATTCGGGTCCGAGGAACCAGAACTGCCGTCGCCGCCGTCGCCCTTTCCGCCGTTCGTATCGAGTGTTCCGCCTCCGTTGGCGGTTCCGGGCGTCTGCCAATCGGTGGTGCTGTTGACGAGGCCGTTCGGGTCCTGGAAGTACATCTGGCCGTTCTGGTCAACGAGGACCCAGGCCTGCTGGAAAGTGGTGTCGCCAGCGATGACGGTCGGCGGCGCGTCCGGGTCGGCCGCTCCATAAAGGCTGCCACTTGAGTCGAAGCGCATCCCGAACGGAGCGAATTGTTCGCCCGAAGGGGAAGCGCCGCCAGGCGACCCGGATCCGCCCGGCCGAGATGCGCTGTCTGGCCACGACCCTGGCGACGCCTCCGGCCATGCTGGCAATTCCGGCGGCGCCCACGGTTCTGATGTTTGTTGCTGGTCGCCGCCCGGCTGAGTCAGC
>Ga0335081_10014463_pt1 | contig 12767 bp, 9 predicted proteins | sample Lox_Sample_35_FD_206713 | JGI IMG/M metagenome (GOLD analysis project Ga0335081, IMG submission 206713) | Soil microbial communities from Loxahatchee National Wildlife Refuge, Florida, United States - Lox_Sample_3.5 | ecosystem: Environmental > Terrestrial > Soil > Wetlands | place: USA: Florida...
GCTGATACACTCGGTAAGCCTGATGACATCCGTATCCAGTACGGGCAAGCAACCGTCAACCGCTTGCTCCCGAAGGCTAGAGCTCTGATTTGCCCTCACCGCTCTAGACTTCTAGCGATAGTTGACTCTCCAGAGGTCACGATCATCTCAACCGTGGTCAGCTTCCTGGTGGGTGGGGGCCTGCCGGGAGCGCTCATCAAACCACTCGCGACGCTGCTGGTTAAGCGCGGTATCCTGTTGCTCTGCGGCAACTAGTCGCTGAGCGCTACCGGCGTTGCTCGTAGGAGCTTTTGCGGCTCTTCGTCATGAAGCGTGTGATCGTTCGACGACGTGACGTTCGGCCTGGGCCCATCTCAGACACCGGCCTGCGCCGCTGGCCGGAGCCCGCCCTGCTCGCCCCGTGCGCCCCGCCAGCCTCAGCTGGCGGCCCGGACCCAGGCCGGCGCCCGCCCGGAAACGACATCGATGGTCCATTGATGTCGCCTGGCAAGCGAGCATCGATGGACCACCGATGCTGTTTCAGCCGGTCCCCGGGGGCCACCGGGCTGAGGCCGGAGGCACCGGACGAGGCTGACGCGGACGACGGGACACCAGAGACGGACCATCCCGTCACGATCAACCTAAGCTGACCGGACATACGTTATAGATGGTGCTGTCGTGGCTGATACCTTATTTCGCGCCTGCGCGACGCCCCTAGCGGGGACATATGGCTAAGCGACGCAACATCATCTGCTCGGTCACAGGTAAAGGTAGATAGCTCTCTGTCGCACGTCAAGGCAGATACCCTCTGCCACTGGCCGGGCCGTATCCAGAAGGGCCCTCTGTCTAAGTCCTGACCACGAGCCGATAGGTCACCGATGTGCAGATCGACCCCATCCGCCGGCCCTGGCGACGAAAGGGAGGCGATGATGCGGGACTACGCGAGGTACCGCGCCGAATACGAGCGGCTCCGCGACGACCTGCTGCAACGTGACCGGAGGGCCGAGCAGGACCCGTTCACCTTCCAGCGCTGGCCGAGAGAACGGAAAGCCTTCGCGGACAAAGTGGATCAGGCCCTCCTGAACTGGGAGACATACGGCCACCGGGCCCAGGTGGAGGCCGCGAGCGGGCGCACGGCCGGGCTGGCGACGGTGAGCACAACGCAATCGACGACGAGGCGTGGTGACGGCGCCCGCTCCGCCACGCAACGACGACCAGAAGGCACCCAGCCGCACTCTAGAAAAGGGGGAACGACATGCCCGACGTGTTCAAGATTCTCAAGGACCTCGAGGCGAAGGCGGTGGGGATCGACCCCAACGGCGACAAGATGCAGGAGGGCTTCTTCGTCGCCTTCCGCAGTGTCGGGTTGCCGATCCACAAGGACGACTACGACAACCCCTGGGACCCCTTCGGGGGCAATCTGTCCAAGGCGCTCGAGAAGGCGGCCGCGCAGGCCCCGCCGGCTGACCCGGCCACGGCACCCAAGACGGCGAGCGCCGGCCTGGACCCGAAGCAGATCGCCGTCGCGTCGGTCGGCCGGTCGATGAAGACCTACCTCAACACGTTCCTGCTCCTCGACGACAAGCTGCAGATGCGCAACGACTACGCGGTCATGCCGAGCTCCAGTAAGGTCAGCGACTCGTGGTGGGCCGTCATCACCGGCGCGAACGGCGTGCCCACGGAGTCGACGCTCAGCCCGGAACTGCAGACGGCGTACGACGCCGCGCAGGCCGTCCTCACCGACAAGGACGGCAACCCGACCCCCAAGTACCAGGCGTACATGGACCGGGAGGACGAGTACAAGGACAAGGTGAAGGCGTATAACCGCGCCTACGCCGCGGCCATGACCGACCCGATCCGGCTGGAGAACTTCCCCCGGGACGGCGTCCTCTACCAGCAGGACGTCGACGAGGCGCTGGACCGCTGGAACGGCCTGCTGTCCCCCGCGCTCCCGGCGGTGCCGGCGGACGCGGACCCCGCGACGAAGGCGGCAGCGACCGACGCCTTCAACGCGATCAAGGCCGAGGCGGTCAGGCTGTGGAACCGCCTGACGCTGCAATCCCTGAGCGGCCTGATGCTCGACTTCAAGCCTTCCCTCGCCTCGCCGGAGGACTGGTACGACACGAGCAGCAGCCAGGCCTGGACCTCGCAGACCTTCCACATCGACGCGTCGGCGGCCTCGCCGCCGACTCCGGTGTGGCGACTGCGGCCTCGTAACGAGTTCCTGGCCCAGGAGCTGAAGCTCCCGCCCGCGACCGAGTTCCGGCGGGAACAGGTGCTCGAGGCGGTGGTGCAGCCGGCGCCCGCCCTCGACGCCGCTACACCGGAGGCCGAGATCCGGCCGACCGTGGCCGGCCTTGCCGACCGGGCCCGGATGACGGCGCGCCTGACCGATGATGGCACAGGTAACATGCACGACCTCCTGCTCACGGACCTGTCCCGGGTTGACCTGAAGAGCCGGATCGCCGCGAGCCGGTACCTGGGGGAGCTGGCGCCGCAGGCACCGGCCAGCACCTCCAGCGTGTCCATCACGTTCGAGTACTGCCTGGTCGATATCCGCCGGCCGTGGTGGCTGGACGCCTTCGTCGATCAGGGCTCGTGGTACCTGCCGACCGTGTCCGCGGGGCGCCTGACCGCCGAGGACAACCCCGCGGCGCTCAGCTGGCTCCCGGCGGCGTTCGTCGCGGTCAGGAACCTGCGGATCGACGCGTCCTGGTCCGGTGACGACGCGGCTAACGTGGCTCTGGCGACCGGCTTCGGGCCGTTCAAGGTCGAGAGCGCGGCGGGCGGCCAGAGCCTCGTCCACCCCGGCCTGCAGGTGATCGGGTGGCTCCTGCAGCACCTCCCGCCGCTGCCGCCCGTGTCGGACCCCGGTCCGGCTCCGGCACCGGCCGTTCCCCGGACGTACGGAACGTTCATTGTCAAGGACGGCAAGATTACCGAGGCGGCTTACCGCTGGTGTCCGCTGGGTCCGCTGACCCAGCTGCGATTCTTCGCTACGGGTACCGTCGAGATTCAGCTCAGCGACGAGAGAGTGAGTCTGCGGAGATCACCGATACACCCAATCCAGTGATGCCGATCTGATCCGGCAGCGGCACGGCGGCGCTAGGCGGTCAGGCCTTCGGCGGGTACTGCCTGCCGGCTGTGGCGCTGCTCGGCCCGGTGCAGGGCTTCGGCGTAGCGGGTGGTGTCGAACCAGGTCGGGAAGGCCCGGCCGAGCCGGCTGGGCCCGAGCATGCGGGCGTGGCCGTTGGCGATCAGGTCCCGGAACGGGACGAGGCCGACCAGCCAGCGCTGCATCTGCCCGGTGTCGGCCTCGATGGCCAGGTCGGCTGTGTCGGCGCAGCATGTGCGGGTAGGCCGGCCGCTTCAGGCCCGGCTGGCCAGGCCGGGGCCGTGGCCGGCGGTGGTACGAGACCATCACTGGTCCGCGGCATGGCCGCGCGCGCACGCTCGTTACCGGAGCGCCCTGTACCGGGGACCCCGGGAAAGAGGAGTCGTCATGACTACGGCAACGGCGCGTGCGGACCTGCCGGTCATCAAGACGCGCCAGCAGAAAACCTGGGCCAGCGGCGACTACGCCGTTATCGCCTCCCGCATCGTGCTGGCTAGCGAGCTGCTGGCCGAGGGGGCCGACCTGCAGGCCGGGTGGCAGGTGCTGGACGTCGCGTGCGGCACCGGCAACGCCACCTTGGCGGCGGCCCGCTCCGGCACCCGCCACCGGCATCGACTACGTTCCCGGACTGCTCGAGGGCGGACGCGACCGCGCGGTGGCCCAGGGCCTGGACGACGTATCTGAAAGGGGGGACATGACCGTATCAGCTAGCGTTGCCGCCGCTGCGTATGAGGGACTGGCTACCGCCGTGCGCGGTGAGAATGCCGGGGCACAGGCGGCCATCGTCATCGTCAGCCGTGACCCCGGCGCCCGGCAGATCCTCCATCGGGAGCTGTCCAAGCGGTATGGCGCGGACTATCAGGTCCTCGCCTGCGGCCGGCCCGCGGAGCTGGCGGCCTGGATGCGGGACCTGCGGAAGGCTGGCCTGCCGGTCGCGCTCCGCCGGGCAGACTGCGCTGCACCTGGCCAAATGGGCCAGCCGGGTAACGGTCCTGGTGCGCGCAAAGTCACTGGCAGACAGCATGTCCGACTACCTTATCCGCCAGATCGGCTCTGCCCCGAACGTGGACGTCTGCTACCGCGTGCAGGTCGCAGGCGGCACCGGCACCGGCCATCTCGAATCGCTGGTACTGCAGGACACCGCCTCCGGGGCGCGGCGCAGCGTCCCCGCTGACGCCTTGTTCGTCCTCATCGGCTCACAGCCCCGGACGCAATGGCTCGGCGACACCGTCGCACGCGACCGGCGGGGGTTCATCCTGACCGGCCCGGACCTGCCAGCCGGCACCGGCCACGGCCGGCCCCCCGGCCGCCCGCCGCTGCCGCTAGAGACCAGCCTGCCCGGGATATTCGCAGCCGGTGACGTGCGCCGCGGATCGGTCAACCGGGTCGCCGCCGCGGTCGGCGACGGCGCAGCCACCATCCCGCTGGTGCACCGCTACCTGCACGCCACCGCGCCGCATCAGCCGGCCCCGGTAACCCCCTCACCGGCCAGCACACCCGCGACCGGGATTCAGCCAGCGACCAGCTGAACATGCGCATTCCACCTATGGGATCGCGGGGCACGACCACGAGCTGGCGGATCTCGGTGCTGACGGGTTCGCCGGACGGGCCGGGCTGGATCGCTCAACCCTCGCGGCCCTTGACGCGGCCGAAGCTCCGGAGCCGCGTGCAGGTCGCGCGGGCCGCGATGCGGGAGCGGCTAGCACTGGCAGTGCAGTGCTACGACGCCGGGGACACCACCAGCGAACTCAACACCATCACCAGCTGGGTGCAGAGGGTGCGCGAGGTCTTCGACCTGATGCCCACGGAGGGCGAGGAGGCCGCCGCCAACATCGCCAAGCGGATGGCCGCGGTGCCGCGGGCTTACCGCCAGTTGTCCGCGACCTTGCTCGACGCGGCCAGGAATGGCCGCTGCGCGGCCAGGCGGCAGGTCGAGGAGGTCGCCGCGCAGTGCGCGGCTTGGGCCAGGCCGCGGGATTCCTTCTATTCAGGACTGGTCGGGCGGCTGACCGCAGTCCCGGACTCGCTGCGGGGGGAGCTTGGCGTGGCTGCGCGCGCGGCTACGGCCGCTACGGCCGAGCTTGGCGCCTTCCTCGACCGCGAGCTGATGCCGCTGGCCGGGGAGAAGGATGCCTGCGGGCCCGAGGTCTACGCCCGGGCCTCGCGGTACTTCCTGGGCGCCGCCGTGGATCTGCGGGAGGCCTACGCCTGGAGCTGGGAGGAAATCGCCCGGCTGCGGGCCGGGATGGCGCGGGTCAGTAACCTGGTCCGGCCCGTGGCCACCGTTGAGGAGGCCGTGGCGATACTGGACGAAGACCCGGCCCGGCGCGTCGAAGGGCGCGAGAACTTCCGTGCCTGGATGCAGGAACTGGCCGAGCGCACCATTTCGGAGCTGCACGGGATGCACTTCGACATCCCACAGCCCGCGCACCGGATCGAGGCCGTGATCGCACCCACCAACGACGGAGGGATCTACTACACCGGGCCCTCCGATGACTGGTCCCGGCCCGGGCGGATGTGGTGGTCGGTGCCGGACGGCGTTGAGGCTTTCTCCACCTGGAAGGTGGTCACGGTCGTCTACCACGAGGGCGTTCCCGGCCATCACCTGCAGATATCGCGCGCCATGGCGGACAGGGAGAGCCTGAACCGCTGGCAGCGCATGTCCTGGGTATCCGGCCACGGCGAGGGCTGGGCGCTCTACGCGGAGCGGCTCATGGGAGAGCTCGGGTACCTGGACGACCCGGGGGCATATCTCGGGATGCTCGACAGTCAGCAACTGCTCGCCGCCCAAGTGGCCCTGGACATCGGGGTGCACCTGGAACTGGATGTTCCCAGGGGCACCGGCTGGCGCGAGGGCGAGCGCTGGAATGCCGAGATCGCCTGGGAGTTCCTGCGCGCCCACTCCAGCTGGGATGAACGGCAACTGCGCTCCGAGCTACGTCGCTGCCTCGGCTTGCCGGGTCAGGCCCCTTCATACAAGCTTGGTGAACGGATCTGGCTACAGGCCCGGGAGGATGCCATGGCCCGGGCCGGAGGAGCCTTCAGCCTCAAGGACTTTCACGCCAAGGCACTCAGCCTGGGCGCTCTGGGTCTTGACCCGTTGCGCGAGGCGCTTGCCCGCGTCTAAGGACGCTCAGCAAAGCACTGACGGGCCGGGACGCAATGCCGCGCTTAGCCGTACGTCCCCGGGGACATATGGCAAAGCGGCATTGACGCTAGACCTCGTTGACCGGACGGCGCTTCCAGGGAAGTTCCCGCGATCCCGAGGGAAATGACCGGATAGCCAGCCGGCGCGCCGGGCCCGTGGGCCCTTCCGCGGTCAGCGCTCTTACTTCCTGGGCCAGCTAGAGAAACCGTCCTAAACTTGTACATCAGGACTGTCACCGAAAAGAACAGGTACGAAATACGCCGGGCGGACTCCAGCATGGAGGGCGATCGACCGCATACACGTCCGGCACGAGTGTTCGCCGGCCGCCTGCACGAGCTTGATGCGCTAGGCACCGCGCTGGCCGCGGCCCGTACCGGAGAGCCGCAAGTGGTGCTCATCCAGGGCGAGGCCGGCATCGGGAAGTCCTCGCTCATCCTGGAGTTCCTCGCCGACCAGCCGGGACTGCCCGCGATCATCGCCAGCGGGGATGCCGCCGAGGCCGCGCTGAACTACGGGCTGGTTCAGCAGCTGGCAACCGGGACGGCCACGGCGACGTCCCGCGCGCCCGCGCGCAGGAAGCAGTTCACCTGGGACCTGCGCCCGGACGCGGACCCGCTAGCCGTCGGGGTGAGGCTGCGCGCGCTGATCTCTTCCCTGCCGAGCTGCCGGGCGACCGCTCTGGTCATCGAGGACTTGCAGTGGGCGGACCCGCCGTCAGCCCGGGCGCTGCTGTTCGCCTGCAGGCGCCTGGACTCGGATCAGGTGCTCGTGATCCTCACCTGCCGGCCCGAAGGGTCGGCGCAACTGGGCGAGGGGTGGGCCCGCTTCATCAACGGTGACCGCCGGGCGTCGGCCATGACGCTGGGCGGACTCGACATCGGCGAGCTCGGCCTGCTGTGCCGGCAGCTCGGCCGGACCGGGCTTTCCGAGCGGACCGTCCGGAGCCTGGCGCACCAGACCGGCGGCAACCCGCTGCTAGCCCGCGCCCTGCTCGCCGAGCTGACCGATGAGACACTGAAGGCCGCCGGCGGCTTCTTCCGGGCGCCGAAGTCGCTGGCGGGACTGATCCTGCCACGGCTGGCGGCATTGCCGCGGCCGGCCCGCGACCTGGTGGCGGCCGCGTCGGTACTTGGTGATCACTGCTCGCTGGCCGACGCGGCCACCGTGGCCGGCACGGCCCAGCCGGAAGCGGCACTCGAGAAGGCGGAGCAGGCGGGTCTGCTGCTCAGGCACAGGACGGCGCCGGACCGGACGGTTTCCTTCCTGCATCCGCTGATCCGCCAGGCCGTTTACGACGACATGGCCGCCGGACGCCGCAACCGGCTGCACCTGCGCGCGGCCACGATCCTGGACGGTCAGGAAGCGCTGGAGCACCGGGCCGCCGCGGCCGTCGGACCCGACCCTGAGCTGGCCGCTGACCTGTCCGCCGCGGCCGCCGCGGCGGCAGCGGCGGGGAACGCACTCGGCGCCGCCAGATACCTGCAACAGGCCGCCGCGATCACCCGCCGCGGGCCGGACCGTGACGTGCGCGTGCTCGCCGCCTTCGAGCTGCTGGTGCGGGCCGCCGACGCGGCGGCCGCCGACGCGCTCAGGCCCGAGATCGAGAAGCTGCCGCCCAGCGTGCGCCGGGATACGGCGCTGGGCCAGCTCGCGCTGCTCACCGGGCGTCCCGCGGAAGCGGAGACCCTGCTCCGGGCAGCCTGCGGCGGTATCGGCGATCCCGCGGACAGGGCTGCCGCAGGGGGGGAGGCGGCGCTCGGGCTCGGCACGCTGCTGAAGATGTCCGGATCGTACCGCGAGGCGACAGGATGGCTGGACCGTGCGCTGGCCACCGGCACAGACGGCGAGCCGTGGTACGACGCCGCCCGCTGTGTCCGGTCGCTGGCGTTCGCGCTGGCCGGTGAGGTCGACCGGGCCTTCGGGCTGTTCCGGGACTTGCCCGAGCGGCCGGCGATGGTGCCGGCTGTCCGGACCGACGCCCTCGCCTTTCGCGGGACGGTCCGGCTCTGGGCCGACGACCTGCAGGCCGCGGCCGAGGACCTGTCCCGGGCGGTCAGCCGGATCAGTGCCGGGCTGCAGGTCCGGTTTCCCGGGCCGCCGCTGGCGTTTCTCGCGGAAACAGAATTCAGGCTTGGCCTGTGGGATGACGCCCTAAGCCACGCCGAACTGGCGGTCACGCTAGCCGGCGACGCGGAGCGCGAATACGACCTGGCCTTCGCGCACAGCGCAGCGGTCCCGGTCGCCGCCTGCCGGGGTGACTGGACCACCGCGGACGGCCACGCCGAGGCGGCCGAGCAGGCCGCGCGTACGTTCGGCGGTTTCGCCGCGGTCCTGGCCGCCTCGGCTCGCGGCCTGCTCGGCCTGGCCCGGGGCGACCCGGAGGAGTCCCTGCGCGGCGTGGCCCTGGCGCTGGCCGTGCCGGAAATCGACCGGTACGACGACCCGGGCGCGTTCTGGTGGCGCTCGGCGCAGATCTGGGCGCTGATCCGCACTGGCGACCTCGAGCAGGCCGAGGCGATACTGGCGGCCTTCGAGTCCCGGGCCGCTTGCCGCAGCCAGCGCGGCGCGCTGGCCAGCGCCGCGTGGCTGCGTGGCGCGCTGGCCATGGCCTGCGACGATTTCGATCATGCCGACCAGTTGCTGCAGGAGGCCCGGCTGGCCGCTCGCGGCCTGCCCGTGCCGTTCCAGCGGGCGCTGCTCGACCTCCAGCACGGCCGGTGCCTGTCCCGGCTGCAGCGGCACCGGGCCGCCAGCAAGGCCGTGCAGGCCGCCCGCGACGTCTTCAGCATGCTGGGAGCGCGTCCCTTCGTGCTGGCCAGCGAGTCCGAGCTGCTGGCGCCCAGCCTGCACCTGCGCCCGGACAGCGACCCCGACCTGCCCGGGCTGACCGCCCAGGAGCTGCGGGTGGTGCGGCTGGTGACCTCGGGGCTGTCCAACCGGGAGGCCGCGGCCCAGCTCTACCTGAGCCCGAAGACCGTGGAGTACCACCTGGCCCACGCCTTCACCAAGCTTGGCGTCCGCAACCGCCACCAGCTCACCGCCCGGCTGCACCGCCTGGACCGGCCAGGGGTCCCTGCCTAGGGAAAAACCCAGGGAATTCCCGGACGTCGGCAGGGCGGTGAATCCGTAGCGTCCCGAGATGAACGTGTTCGGGGGTGGCACGCGGCACCCGGGCGGCGGCCCGTCCTCGCCGCGCACCCGACTCACCGATCCGAGGGGCGTGCGAAGGTGTCCATCAGCTATACCTATCCAGGCGTCTACATTCAGGAGCTGCCCAGCCCGGTCCACGCGATCACCGGCGTAGCCACCTCGATCGCGGCGTTCGTCGGGTACACGCCGTCCGGCATCGACAACCGCGCCCAGGTCATCTTCAGCTTCGCCGACTTCGAGCGGCTGTACGGCGGGCTCGCCGCCGACAGCGAGCTCAGCTACGCCGTCCAGCAGTTCTACCAGAACGGCGGCGCGCAGGCCTACGTCGTGCGGGTGCCGCGAGACGGCGCCACGGGTGCCTCGGTCGAATTCGACAAGCTCATCTGCACCGCGCTCAGCACCGGGTCCTGGGCGAACGGCCAGTTGCTCATCGATGTCGACGTGCAGAACGTCAACCTCACGACGTCCACGGGGGATCCGCTGGCGTTCAACCTGACCATCACGGACCTGGTGCACGGGACCACGGAATTCTTCCCCAACGTCACGCTGACTCCCTCCGGCATGAACTACGTGACCACGGTGGTGAACGATCCCGACAACGGCTCGCAGCTGGTGCAGATGGCCGTAGACACCAGCACGCCCGGCCAGCCCGGTGCGCCGGAGATGACCGGGGTCGTCGGCGCGACGATCACGACGGCGAACGTCAACAACGCGGTCGGCGGCAGCGCCACGGCCACCACCGTGCCGGCCGCCGACGCGGCCATAGGCAATAACTACGCCGGCTTCGGCCTGGTCCTCAGTACCAGCGCGCCCGCGCCGCCCGCGTCGCCGCCCCCGCCGGTGACGGTGACGGTCTTTCCCAAGGGCACGCCGATCCCGCAGAGCCTCGGCGGCCTGGCGGCGCAGCTTCAGCAGGCCATCAACAACATGCTGAGCCTGCGGATACCGGGTGCCTCGGTGCAGTGCTCGGTCTCCCAGACGGTCGCGAACGCCGCCTCGCCGCCGGTCAACTTCGCCATCCGCGTCAACGCCACGCTCCCGCAGCAGCCCGACGCCGTGCTGACTTTCGCCGCGCCGGACCCGGCGGCGACGGGGCTCGGCGACGCCGCCGCCGCCCTGGGCCTGGCCACGCCCGCGACCTCGAACGTCGCGCACTACGCCCTCGGCACCGGGCACAAGGCGACGGACAACCCGGGCTACGGCGTGCAGACGGCATCGGTCGCCGGGAAGGACGGGACGGGGCTGCCCACGAACAACGGGCCCGACGGGAAATCGGGCCTCATCGGCGATCCGGCCCAGTTCACCGGCATGTACGCCCTGCAGAAGACCGACCTGTTCAATCTGCTCAGCATCCCCGATGCCACCCGGGCGATGCCGAGCGACCCGGCCAGCCTCGACACGGGCCTCAACCCGGCCGCCCTGTACAGCGCGGCCATCGCCCTCTGCGACCAGCGGCGGGCCTTCCTTCTGGTCGATCCCCCGCCGAACGCTACCTCCGTCACCGCGGCGGTCGACTGGAAGTCCAGCGGGCTCGGTATCACCGACGCCAACGGCGCCGGCTTCTGGCCGCGGCTGCGCCTGCCCGACCCGCTGAACAAGAACAATCTCCGCACGTTCGCGCCGTCGGGGGTGGTGGCCGGCGTCTATGCCACGACTGACGGCTCCCGCGGGGTCTGGAAGGCCCCGGCGGGCATCAACGCGACCCTCAACGGCGTGCAGAGCATGACCTACCAGCTGACCGACCCGGAGAACGGCCTGCTCAACCCGCTCGGCCTGAACTGCTTCCGGACGTTTCCGGTCTACGGCAGCGTACTGTGGGGCGCGCGCACGCTGGCCGGCGCGGACGCACTGGCCAGCCAGTGGAAGTACGTCCCGGTCCGGCGGATGGCGCTGTTTCTCGAGGAAAGCCTGTACCGCGGCACCAAGTGGGTGGTGTTCGAGCCGAACGACGAGCCGCTGTGGGCCGCCATCCGCCTCAACGTGAACGCGTTCATGCAGACCTACTTCCAGAAGCAGGCATTCCAGGGCAAGACGCCCGACGAGGCGTACTTCGTCAAGTGCGACAGCGAGACTACGACGCAGACCGACATCGACAACGGGATCGTCAACATCCTGGTCGGCTTCGCCCCGCTGGAGCCGGCCGAGTTCGTCGTGATCCAGATCGAGCAGCTGACCGGCCAGGCGCAGTCGTAGCGCGCGGCCGACCGGATCCGAGGATGACCCATGGCACAGTTCACGGTTAACGCGCAGCGGTTCGACCCGTACAAGAATTTCAAGTTCCGGATCAAGTGGGACGGCCACTACGTGGCCGGGATCAGCAAGGTCAGCGCGCTCAAGCGGACCACGGAGGTGGTCAAGCACCGCGACGGCGGCGACCCGAGCACCAGCCGCAAGTCACCGGGCCGGACCGAGTACGACGCGATCACGCTCGAGCGCGGGGTCACGCACGACCCGGACTTCGAGGCCTGGGCGGCGACCGTCTGGCAGGTCGGCGCCGGCCTCGGCGCGGAGGTCTCGCTGGCGTCGTTCCGCAAGGACCTCCTGCTCGACTTCTACAACGAGGCGGGCCAGCTGGCCATCAGCTACAAGATCTACCGGGCCTGGGTATCCGAGTACCAGGCGCTGCCTGACCTGGACGCCAACGCCAACGCGGTGGCCATCCAGCACATGAAGCTGGAGTGCGAGGGCTGGGAGCGGGATGTCTCGGTCACCGAGCCGACCGAGCCGACCTTCACCTCCACTCACGCGTAATCCCGTTCGGGATAAAGGTCGTAGACGATGCGCGCACTGGCAGGGGAACTGCTGCTGGCGGCCTGGGAGCGGGGCGCGCCCGAGCATACGTTGCGGCGGGCCCTGACCCTGCTCGGCGCCGCCCGGCTGGACATGGACGCCGGGCAGCTCGGCGCGCTGCCCCTGGCCGAGCGCAACCTCCTGCTGGTCCGGCTGCACGAGCTGACCTTCGGGCCCGTGCTCAGCATGTTCGGCGTCTGCCCGAAGTGCGGGGCGCGGCTGGAGTTCGCCGTGCCGGCCGCTGGCCTGGCCGCGCAACTGGCGGACCAGGCCCCGGCCAGCCCGGTGATGACCTGGCACGAGGACGGGCGGCGGTACCGGCTGCGGGCGGTGGCCACAGATGACCTGCTCGCCACCCTCGCCACGCCGCAGCCGGCCGCTGCGCAGGAACTGCTGCTGGCCCGCTGCCTCGAGGTGTCCCCGGCGCCCGGGCCGGGCGCGCCGCTGACCTCGCCCGCCGTGCTGCGGCGGTTCGAGGAGCTGAACGCGGCGGCCGAGCTGAGCTGCGCCGTCGACTGCCCGGAGTGCTCGTGCCGGGAACTGCTCGACCTCGACCTGGCCCGGTTCGTGTGGACCGAGGTCAGG
>Ga0335081_10014464_pt1 | contig 12766 bp, 9 predicted proteins | sample Lox_Sample_35_FD_206713 | JGI IMG/M metagenome (GOLD analysis project Ga0335081, IMG submission 206713) | Soil microbial communities from Loxahatchee National Wildlife Refuge, Florida, United States - Lox_Sample_3.5 | ecosystem: Environmental > Terrestrial > Soil > Wetlands | place: USA: Florida...
CCAGTACTAAACCCGGTGACGACTGTATTCTGAAGACCAAATGATGACGAGTTGCTTCCAGTCGTCGTGGATATGGGTTCCAATAACGTGCTTACGAATGAATTTTTCAGTGTCAGAGCATCGAAAGCCGCGCCTGCGCTGACAAACGGCCGGGCGGCTTTGTCCCAGAGGCGATACTTCAGAAGCACGGGAAACTCCCAGGCACTGGCGGATACGTGCTCGACATCCAAGCCGGACGGAAGGGGGCCCGTGAAGGAATCCGAATAGTGAAGATGCCGAGAGAGCGCATCGAATTCCAGCGAGAGTCTCAAAGGCAGATGGATTTCGATAGAGCCTCCAGCAATATAGCGATTCGTGGTCGCCGAGGCGGATGCCGAAGGGTCAGCTGCAATGGAGGCTGTCAGCGGGACACCGGCCTTCAGCCCAAACGAGAGCAGCTGCGGCAGCGCAGGTGCGGCGATGAAGAGCAACAGGACGACGGGCTTGATGAGGTGGACGGGCATGCGGAAGCTTTCCACAACAGTAAGACCCGGATGGAGCCGAGGAAACTACAGATGGAGGCGTCAAAATCGGATGTCGGGGATCGCGTCACGGGAGTAAGCTCGGAATAGAGGGTTTGTATGGCTGGAGAAACGGCACGAAGCAAAGGTAAGTCGCCAGCTGAACAGAAGACACACTCGACACGGCAGAGCCGGCACCAGGAAGCGGAGCACGTCTACCAACGGCAGGCGGATCTGGACATCGACGCCAGCCGGCACGTCGTGAAAAGGCGCGTCAAGAATAAAACTTAGACGGCAAAGGCGTGAACGATTCCAATGCCGATGGGCGCCGTGTGGTGAAGTCGCCCGGAGACTTCGGTTTCGGGTGTTTTGAACGTGATGTAAGGTGCGTCGAGCGATGCCAGGCTCAGGGAGTTCTTTCATGAATTCCCGGCAAACTCCACTGGGCCTGCATGTTGCCGGAGCCCCAGCAGAATTCGGCGGCCCTTGACTTAGCCGGCCTCTTCCTGGGTCTTGCCTTCACGAATTAAGCCAGTGGCGCGCGTGCATTGCTTTTCGATGTTATCGCGATAGGTTTTGCTATCGCGCTTGGATGGCGCTTTGGATAAAGTACCTCACCGGCGGTTTACACCAAAGATCCCATGCCATGAACGACGAGCGAGTAACGGAAGGTTCAATACCCGTTGACTGCTCGAGGTTATCATTCTCCCGCCGCCGGCTGTTGCTGGGTGAGGCAGTGCAGCGTTCCGAAGCCAAGCACCAGATCGACGGCGTGGATGCCGACTACCTGGCGATCCTTGAACAACTCGGCGAGGATGCCGAGGGCGATGCGGTCGTTGGGATCGTTGAAGGTCGGGACGATGACGAAAGCGTTCGCGACGTAGAAATTTGCGTAACTGGCGGGCAGGCGGTAGCCGTCGAAGTGCAGGGGCTGCGGCATAGGGAGCGCGACGACCTCGGGTTTGGAGCCGTCTTCGAGGCGGAGGTCCTGGATGCGCTCCCAGTTTTCCTTCAACGGCTTGTAGTTCGCGTCCTGGGGATTGTCCTCTTTTATCAGCACGACGGTTTTCGCGTTGACGAAGCGGCAGAGATCATCGATGTGGCCGTGGGTGTCGTCGCCGGCGATGCCATTGCCGAGCCAAAAGATGTTGGTCACGCCCAGATAGTCGCGCAGGGCTGTTTCAAATTGGTTACGATCGAGGCCCGGGTTACGAATCTGTTTCGTCCGCGAGAGGTAGCATTCCTCGGTGGTGATGAGGGTGCCGCGGCCGTTGACTTCAATGCCGCCGCCTTCGAGGATGAACGGGCGGCCGTTCACCTGCGCGTCGAACAGCGGCTTGCAGAGCAGACGCGCGGCAGTCTCTGGCACGCGGCGGTCCTTTTGCCAGTCGGGATATTTGGCCCAGGCGTTGAAGTGGAAGTGCACGATGGCGGTTTCGAGCTTGTTGCCGATGGAGCGGCGAACGAAAACAGGGCCACTGTCGCGGGTCCAGGAGCGGTTGGTGGGGTGCACGACAAATTGGACGCGGCTGAGGTCGACACCGGAACGGCTCAGGTAGCGGCGGGCCTTCTTCTCCTCGAGTGCAGAATTGACCATCAAGCGCACGATTTCGCCCGCTGTGACCTTGCGGATGATTTCCGTGTAGACCCAGCGGATAGTGTCGAGCTTGTCGGGCCAGTCGGTGGGGTGGTTAGGGCGCGCGAGCCAGGTGGCTTCATGCGTTTCCCACTCGGCGGGCATGGAGTAACCGAGCGATGCGGGAGTCTCAACGGGTGGGGTGCGTGGAAGCGCCATACGTCGAGCATAAATGTGATCGCGAAATCTGTCCATTTTGATCGGCGTGTTTTACAGTAGTAGAGAATCCCTGAAACGCTAATCATGGCCAAGACAACCAACCATCACCGCCGCTACCGCGAAGACATGTCCGAAATGCCGGACTGGATGAAGAAAAAGAAGTGCCCGAACCGTGACAAGTACCTGGCCGGCAAACGCATTCTGCCCAAGAACCTGACGGGCAAGGAAAAGCTGGCGGATATCATCGACAACGCGTTTTTGGCCTACAACGGCGCGCGCCTGAAGGAAAGCTGCCAGCTCTTCACCGAGAAGATGCTGGAACCCGACGTGACCATCGGGATGAGCCTTTCGGGCGCGCTGACGCCGGCGGGGCTGGGCTGCTCGTCGATCGTGCCGCTGATCAAGGCGGGGTTTGTCGACTGGATCGTTTCCACCGGCGCGATTCTCTATCACGACATGCATTTCGCGCTGAATTACCCGGTGCATTCCGGCAGCTTCAAGATGGACGACACGGAGCTGCGCGATAACGACATCGTGCGTGTTTACGACGTGCTGATGGGCTATAGCGACTGCCTGATGGCGACCGACGAAATCCTGCGCAATATCCTCGTACAGCCGGAGTTTCAGAAAGAGATGGGGACGGCGGAGCTGCATCATCTGCTGGGGAAGTATGCGGCGGAGTGGGAGCGCAAGGCGAAACTGAAGGACGTTTCCGTGCTGGCGGCGGCATATCGCGCGGGAGTGCCGTGTTACACGTCCTCGCCGGGCGATTCGACGATCGGGATGAACGTGGCGGGCGTGGAGTTGCGCGGGAACAAGCTGCGGCTCAATCCGGCGATTGATGTCAACGAAACGACGGCCTACGTGCTGGCAGCGAAGCGGTCGGGCGGCAAGAGCGGCGTGGTGTTGTGGGGCGGGGGAAGTCCAAAGAATTTCATGCTGCAGACCGAGCCGCAGATTCAGGAAGTGCTGCGCATCAAAGAATTCGGCCAGGACTTCTTCCTGCAAGTGACCGACGCCCGGCCGGACACTGGCGGATTGAGCGGCGCGACGCCGAGCGAAGCGGTGAGCTGGGGCAAGGTGGATCCGGATCGTCTACCCGACGCCGTGGTCTGCTACACCGACACCACGATCGCCATGCCGCTGCTGACAAGCTACGCGCTAGCCCGGCACGAGCCGCGCAAGCTGCGGCGGCTCTACGATCAGCGCGGTGCGATGATGCAGGCGCTGACCAAGGAATACTTCGCACACAACAAGGTGACGATGCTCGATGGGTCGCGGCCGGCTCTCTGACCGATGACCAAGAAGCGACTGCTAGCTGCGGCGAAGCGGCACGGCACGCCGATTGTGGTCATTGATCACGAAGTCATCCGGCGCAACTATGCGAGCTTTCGGCGGCACCTGCCCAAGGTGCAGGCATACTACGCGGTGAAGGCCAATCCGGCGCCGGAGATTGTGCGCACGCTTTACAAAGCAGGCGCGAGTTTCGATGTAGCGTCGCTGCCGGAGTTTCTGCTGGTGCACGAGAATATCGAGCGGCTGCCCGCCAAGGCACGGCAGGACTTCATCTGGGACAAGATCATTTACGCGAATCCGATCAAGCCGAAGGAGACATTGGAGGCGCTCGATCAATATAAGCCGCTGCTGACGTACGACAATCGCGAGGAGCTGGCGAAAATCAAACGTTATGCACCGCGTGCGGGGCTGGTGCTGCGGCTGCGCGTTCCGAACACGGGCTCGATGGTCGAGCTGTCATCGAAATTCGGCTGCGACACGGGCGAGGCGGTGGATCTGATTCTGGAAGCGTTCCGCATCGGCCTCGTGGTGGAGGGATTGAGCTTTCACGTGGGCAGCCAATGCACGAATTTCGAGAATTTCGTGCAGGCGTTGAATATGGCGGCGGCGGTGATGCAGGAAGCGCGGTCGCGCGGCCATGAGATCAAGATCCTCGACATTGGCGGCGGATTCCCGGTGCACTATGACGAACATGTCAAACCTTTTGGACTGCTCGCATCGAAGATCAACGCGGAAATCGACAGGCTGTTCAGCAAAGACATTGAAATCTTAGCCGAGCCGGGACGGTTTCTGGTGGCCACGGCGGCGACGTCGATTGCGCGCATCATCGGCAAAGCCGTGCGCGACGGCAAGCCCTGCTACTACATCAACGACAGCGTGTATCACACCTTTTCGGGCATCATCTTCGATCACTGCCAGTACCACGTGAAGGCATTCCGCAAGGGGGAGACGGAAATCTGCACCGTCTTCGGTCAGACGTGCGACGGGATGGATACGATTTCACAGTCGGAGGAATTGCCGAAGCTGGAGATCGACGATCTCGTTTATTCCGAGGACATCGGCGCTTACAGCAATGCCTCCGCCACGTGGTTCAACGGCTTCGCGCCGGCGCAGGTAGTGCACGTGAATGAACGATAAGTTAACAACTCAACCTTGTTACGCCCAAAGGCACTACGGGCGGACGGTGCATGTGCGCGGTCGTTTTAGTGCGGCGAACTCATAGCTGTGCCATCGGACAAGTCGCCTGGCGGCATAGATGAGAACACCGGAAACGCCTCAGCATTCAAAGAAAGACTGACGATAGGAACGGTCGACGAAATATGTATCGAACCGGTGAAGGTGTTCGCGAGCTTCAATAGGGGGCCGATGTTGGCTGCCCCGTGTGCTTGGGCCGCCAGGTTGAAAGTCGTGCTGCCCTTTGAGGCACCGGTTGAGGCATCAAGCGCGGTGATCGTGACCACAGCGGGCATTGTGGTCGGGTTGGCCCAGGCTACCCCAGTGTGGGTTTCGGCAAAGGTGGCGAACTCCCTGGCGGGTGCGACCATGGCATTCACCCCGGCCTCGCCCTGGGGTGTTCCACTACTGTAGTACCGGTAAAGTAAGCTCGCCTTGATGGGCCCGGTGCATTGTGCGTGCGCCCAGCCACTCCCCGATTCATTTGCGGCAGCCTTGGTCTGCACATGAATACTGGCCCCCGGTTCCAGATTGTCGGTTCGGCTCGAAGCCGTGCCGTCGGCGAAAGGCACTGATAGAGCGTCGCCCGAGTCGGACAGAAACGTTGTCTTGCAGTTCACGGCCTGTGGGGAGTAGTTCAGGTACGTTAGAGTCGTTTGGAAGCCACCCCCGAACGCCAGGTGGGAGAAAAAGTAACTCGGGGTCAACGACAGCTGTGCCGAGATATTGGTCCAAGTCAAAGTATCGCTGGTAGAGGGTACTGACCCGGAAAGCGTGAGGTTCAAGGTAACAGAATTGACAGCGGTGAAAGTAGTGCTGGCGGTCACCAGTGAGGTTCCGCTCCGAGTGAAAAACTTCGGGCAGGTCAACACCACTGGAGAACCGCTCCCTGCGGACAAAGACAGATTGGCCGTGGCAGCTCCGGTTACACCACAACTCATCGAGACACTGACGCCGACGATGGTGGGTAGGCCGCTGAGGGTTGCCAGGGTCATCGACCCGGAGCGTGATACGGAGCCGGAACTGCCGGATTCCACGATGTTGCCGGTGAAGAGTCCGGGATGTAAGGAATCACTGTTGATTCCACCCTCTCCGGATTTCTCAGCGATGGATCCGGCGAAGACGCCGGATGGGTCGCTGACGAGAACGATCGCGTCCCCAACCGTGCACGGTACCTGGTTGGTGTTCCCGTAAACACATACCGGCAGAGTTTGCGCGTGCACCACGATACCGGACAGCGTCAAACAGCCGAAAGTGACGGCCAGCGCCCGAATCAACCAATTCTCGACGCGAAGCAACAGCTCTTTCATTACAACCTCCTCTTTTTCGAACGCCCAGGATTCGATCGCACATACGAGTGCCACACTCGGCATCCCGGGCCGGGGCTATTATACCGCCTACAGCAGATATACAGGTCTTGTTTATCCTGAATCGGGAAACGTCCTTCAGGAGCATCGGCGCGAGCCGGCTGTGGTTCCAGGGAGTTTAGGTTTCAAAACAGCGCGAGCAAAGCCGGCGGCGCAGGCAGTGCACGTGAATCAGTGAGCGTGGCGGCTACTCGACCTGAAACTGCGATGCGAGCAGCGACGTTTTACCTTGCTGGCTGATTTTCAACTGCACATCATACTGGCCGGGTGCGAGCGAGGCGGTCGGGATGGTCTCGAGGTATGGATAAGAACCGTCGGGATTCGGGTTGGGCACATCCAATCTCGCGGCAGCGATCGGCTTACCGTCGGTTGAGACAGTCAAGTCGGTGACTGGCTTGTCATTTGCTCCCGTGGGAGGATACACGACGAAGTAGAAATGGGCTCCGTCGGATTTCGCAAACATGGGAACCAGGGCCGGAGTGATACTTCCCGACGCGGTATCGAAGGGATTGAACGGGTCTCGATCACCCGCGGGCTGCACACGGCGCACCCAAACCAGGTCGCTCACCTGACCACCAGTTCGAGTGTCGGGCACAGCGAAGGCGGAGCGGCGCACACTGGCGCGGTCAGCGATGCGATCGATCACCGCGGTTTCCAGGTGATACACGCCTCCGGGAAGGTCGACCGGCAGAATAATAGTGGTGTCGCCGTTTTGGAACTCGGCGCGTTTGTCGGCAGGCGCCTCGAACGTGAGATCCTTGGAGACCTTTCCCATGACCTGGTCCCGCTCATCTTTGATCAGGCTCAGGGCGGAGACGTGAATCGCTACGACATGTTTCGCGGGATTGTCCTCAAATTGTAGCGCGGCACTGGGAATCGCGATGAGCACGCGATACACATAGCCGTCGGCGGCATGGCCGAAGCGCACGGCGGCTGCATGAAAGTCGAAGGCGTGCTGCGCAGGCTGAGTGGTGAGGGCTTTCAGCGCGGCCATTTCAAAAGGGGCCAGCGATTCGCCAGCGACCATTGGCAATGCATAATATCCGGCGCGGCTTTGTATGGTCACGCCTGGCCGCGAAACTCGCACGGCCAGCTTGCGGAAGTGCCCATCGAAGTTTGTGGACTCGGGAGTGTAAGTGACTTCATAGTGGGAGCGGACATCTTCCATCACGCGGTGTAGCGGCACGCGGAGATCGTTGCTGTTGTCCATGGCGAACCCGCCGGTGCCGGTGGCTAGGTGGCGTGCGTTCGATTGCAGATCTGTGCTCATGACACTCGGCCCGGCGTCCGAGATCCCTGGCATCGATGTTTGCATACCTTCCTGGGTCTGCACTGAGACCTTGGAGTTGGAGACCGTGCTGAGGCCGCGCGCATCGAGCGTATAGAACGTAAGGTTGCAACGATTGGCTTCGCTGATCACTGATTCCAGCAACTCGGGCTGATCCGGTGGGATCACCAGACCTTCGGAAAAGAACAACACGGTTTTGCGGCCCGGGGCGTGTGCCTGTTCCCGGATAAGAGAACGAAGAGCATCGATGGTGCGCGTGCCCTCCTGCCGGAACAGCAGGCGCAAGGTTATTTTGGCCACAGCCGCCATCGCGGCATTTGCCGCTGGGTCACTCCCTCGGACGAATTCCTCGGCCGAACCGGGTTGTAGCGGTTGGAATTGCTGGTTATTAGGTCCGAGTTGTAGATTAGGCCCCCCGGTGGATTGTTGATAAGGTTGCAGGTATTGTTTCGTATCTGGTTGCAGGGAATTGATGCGCTGGATAAGTTCCAGATTCTCTTTGGCAAACTGCTGATACTGACCGGTTGCCGCTCGGTCGACGGCCTGACTTAGGAGTTGAATGTCGGCCGTGTAGGATTGGACAGCGGCCAATCTGTAATTCAGCGTGAACACGCCGATCCACGTGTTTGGCCCCGGTTCGGTGCGCAGAAAATCGTGCGCCATGGCTGCCGCCTGCGCCCGGCTCAGGGGGCTCATGCCGGCGAAGACCATCGTCACCAGGTTGATTTCGCGAAGCGGGTCTAGCTTCAGCAGCTGATTGGTATCGTGACTTATTCCGGCGGCGTCAGGCGGCGCACCCTTGCCGGTGCGGTACTCAAAGCTTTTCACTACCTGGCGGGCGCCGTCCTCGAAGATTTCCACTTCTTCGGGACGGAGATCTTTGATCTCGCGCTGGTGCTTATCGCGCACCACAAAATCTAATAAGACTTCCCTCGTACCGCCGTGCAAAACGAGCTCGGAGGGCTGCGAGGGAGTCACCGGCTGCGCGACGGCAGCGGTGGCGAACAGTGCCAAGCATGCGGCTCTGATCATCGGATTGTCCCGGGTTGTCGCGATTCGCTTGTCCCTTGCCGTATTGTTTCACACGCACGAAGCATCAGGTGCCAGCGTGTTAACGGGCCTCAGTGAAGATGGCTTTGGGCAGCATGGCGTGGACGCCTTTCACGTGATCCACGATCTGGGTGACGTGCAGATCGGCGGCGGCGCTGGTGAGCATGTAGGCTTCGTCGCGGGACAGACCGCGCTCCGTCACGAGGTAGTCGATCATCTCCCGGCTGGCGCGGCGTGCAGCCTCGTTGAGATCTTCATGCAGGCCCATGGTGATGTAGTGTGTGGGAGTCTCGGCGCGTGGCCAGCGGAGCTTCATGTCCTTGCGCACGGTCAGACGAAAGACGCCGGTGAGGTTGGTTTCAATTGCCGTGATGCAGACCTCGCCGTCGCCCTGTGCCGCGTGGCCGTCACCCGCGGAAAATAAAGCTCCAGGCACCTGCACCGGCAGGTAGACCTTCGTACCGGCTACGAGCCACTTGTTATCCATGTTGCCGCCGTTGTAGGCAGGGGGACCGCTGCTCAAGCGGCCCTCCGGTGGCGCCACGCCGAGAACACCGAAGAAAGGCCGCACAGGGATGCGGATGCCGGGCGCGAATTCGGCAACCTTGTTGCGGTCGTCCAGCCGCACCAGTTTGTAGCGTAAGTAGGGGAACTCCTCGGGCAGGGAACCGGCATCTGGCTCGATCATCATCCAGCCATAAGGTGAGCGCAGGCGGATTTCGATAATCTCGATCTCGAGCACATCGCCAGGGATGGCGCCTTCAACGGCGACGGGTCCTGTGAGAACGTGCGGTCCAGGGCCTTTGTCCTTGACCTTCGCTTTCACCTCTTTCAGTTCGCGGATGGGATCGTCGGGCGCGGCGCCGAGTTGCTCCAGTTCGTCGATGGCGCAGATCGTATCCAACGTGACTACGTCGCCGGACTTCACCGTGAGCACTGGTTTGGCATCGGCCGCAAAGTAACCCCACTGAACCGTGGATGGCGTGACGTGCAGCGTGTTCTGCGCCGAAGAGGCAGGAATCAACAGAATCGCGATCGAAAGAAAAAGAATGGTCCGCATAGGCGGCAATGTTACAACGCTTTTCCACTTCCATGCACTACACTGTTATGGACCAGGAGGCATTGTGCGACGGAGCATTATTGCATTTTTGTTTATGTCCGCGGTATCTGCAGCGGATGGCTATCATCGAGTGCAAAAAATCACCATTGGCGGTGAAGGCGGCTGGGACTATCTGATCGCCGATGGAGCCAGCGGCCGGGTATATGTTTCCCACGGGACCGAAGTGGATGTGGTGGATACGAAGTCAAGTCAGGTTGTGGGAAAGATCACCGATCTCAAGGGCGTGCATGGGATCGCGCTGGCTCCCGAATTCGGCCGCGGCTTCATCAGCAACGGCCAGGCCGGTACCGTGACGATCTTCGATTTGAAAACGTTCAGCAAGATTGGCCAGGACGTGCCGGCCGGTAAAAATCCCGATGCGATCATTTACGATCCGGGCTCAAAGCGCGTGTTCGCATTCAATGGGCGCAGCTCCGATGCGACGGCGATCGACGCGGAGAAGGGAACAGTAGCGGGCACGGTGACTCTTGAAGGCAAGCCGGAATTCGCCGCGGCGGATGGCGCGGGTCACGTTTACGTCAATATCGAAGATAAGAGCATGGTGTTTGACATTGATTCACGGAAGCTTACGGTGGAGCATCGCTGGGCGTTGGCGCCGTGTGAGTCGCCGTCGGGAATGGCGATGGATCGAGCGCACCGCCGCATCTTCTCCGGCTGCCACAACCAAATGATGGCAGTGATGGACGCCGACACGGGCAAAGTGGTGGCGACGCCGCCCATCGGAAGGGGAATCGACGCGACCGCTTTCGATCCGGGCACAGGGTTAGCATTCAACTCATGCGGAGATGGCACGCTGAGCGTCATTCACGAAGACTCGTCGGACAAATACACGGTAGTGGAAAACGCCAGCACGCAAGCCGGAGCGAGGACCATGGCGCTCGATACCGAGACGCATCGCGTATTTCTGGCGGTCGCGGAATTCGAGCCGGCTCCTGAGCCGGCGCCGGGCGAGAGGCCGCGACGCAAGATAGTGGCGGGAACGTTTAGACTGCTGGAGTTCGCGAAGTAGACGTTTCAGTGCTGGGGGTTTTAGCGAAATCGCGCAAAATGGCGCAGTCCTGCGGCCGGCCTGCGAGCACCAAATGATTGCAGCGCATTGACTTGCGAATTCCAGCGCGGGGTGGTTGACGGCGTGCCCTCTTTCAGATTGGTGAAGGAGGCTGAAACATGGCACTGCTTGCAGGGAAAGCCAGCCGCGTTCCTCCGGCGACCCCGACTTTGCATCACGCCTACTACTTTGCGACAGAGCTGAGTGTGTGGGCTCCGATTCTGACGCTGCTCGCGCTTACCGTGATTGCCGGCTGTATTTTGTGGTCGAAGGTGAGTGGCTACTGAGCCAGATCACTGGGTCAAGGTTGCGAGCAGAATGTCGCGGTCCCAAGCGCCGTCGTGCCGTACGCCATTGAGGAAAAGTCCAGGGGTTTTGTAGACGCCATTTTGGACCCCACGGCGAAAATCTTCGCGGACTCGGTCCTCGTACACTCCTTTTTTTAACTCGCGGCTGAACCGGTCATTGTCCAACCCTAGGCTCTCGGCATAACCCAGCAGGTTCTTGCGCTTGAGCGCGCTCTGATTCTGGAACAAGAGATCGTGCATCTGCCAAAAGCGGCCCTGCGCGCCGGCGGCCTCAGCAGCTTCCGCGGCTTCCTGCGCCTCGGGATGAATCCCGCCCAAAGGATAGTGCCGGTAGACGATGCGCAGGCGTTCCCCGAGCATCGTCTGCAGTTCGTGAATAATCGAGAACAGCCGGCCACATTCCGGGCACTGGTAGTCGCCGTACTCGACCAGCGTGAAAGACGCGGCCTCAGCGCCGTACACGTGGTCCTCAGCGTGGATGGGCAACAGTAATCGTGTCGTGTCCAAGGGATCCGCGGTCATTGCTTTTACCAGGCCCTCCTATGGCTTTTGATGCTCGATCAGCGATTCTGGGTTCGAGCGGGCGCCCACGCAAGATGCTCCGACGTCAGCGCGATGCGCTGGGATCGCCAGTGGGCGGTGGAGCGTGATCCACGGCGGCGGGAGGACCCAGCAGTTCGGTCAGGACCGGTTTCAATGCGTCGGCCCAAATCTGATACGCCTGGACGGTCGGATGCAGCTTGTCTCCGGCGTTCACCATCCCATCGAAGAGTCTGCCGTCGTGGCCGGCGAGTTTTTCGTTGATGTTCAGATACCGGACCTTCTGGCCGTCGGCGATTTTGGAGAGATTGCCGTTGATCCTGTTGATAACGGGCACCAGGTTCATGTTGTCGTTTCGCGGGAAGATCGCTGTCAGGACGATTGTCGCCGCGGGCGCTTTGGTCTGGATCACTCGCACAATCGCCTGAAGGCCACGCGTGACATCGTCTGCCCTCTCATCCGCATCGCCATCCGCCGGCGCATGGCCGACGTTATTCGTGCCGGCGAGCAGAACGACCACCTTGGGATTCACTCCGTCTAGCTCGCCGTTCTCCAGCCGCCAGAGAATGTTCTGGGTCTGATCGGCGCCCCATCCGAAGTCAGCCGCATCCCAACCGAAGAAATTCTGCTTCCAATTGGCCAGTAGCTCAGGATAGTCGGTAGCGCCCCAGCGGCGCACAATCGAGTCGCCCTCGAAGTAGACTTCGGTTCCGCCTTGCTTCGCCTTCAAAAGTAATTGGGAATGGGCGACCAGCGAGTTCGGATCCGTTCGGAACACAGGCTGATCAGCCGGAAGTTGCCAAGCGGCCGCGTGATAGTTCAGGAACCTGTCCGCCCAAGGAATGAAGTACTTCCAATTCGGAGCGTCGGTGTGGCCTCCGTCATGCTGCCGCCACGCGAGCTGGCCTTCGAGACGTCCATCATTGACCGGCGGCATTTTCGCGGAGTGATAGTCTTCGGTGACGCCGAGATCCTTCACACCGAGCAGGCGGAACACAGGCCCAGCGGCCACGGTTGCCATGTAGCTGCCTTGCTGGTCCAGCCACTTGGCATCGCCCTTTTCCGGGACGCCGTAGCTGATGAAGGTCAGGCGGGGAGCACACAACGCAATCAGCTCATTGGAGTCGACTGGCAGGTCACCGGCATTCTTGCTCCCAAAGGAAGCGTCAGCCGCGCCGTACTTCAGGAAGTTGCCGGCCATCCAGTGGTATCCTCCCGAGCCAGTCAGGTTCTCAACTTCCTCGCCGAAGTTGCGGCGGTGCGGTTTGGCGCCACCTTCCC
>Ga0335081_10014465_pt1 | contig 12766 bp, 7 predicted proteins | sample Lox_Sample_35_FD_206713 | JGI IMG/M metagenome (GOLD analysis project Ga0335081, IMG submission 206713) | Soil microbial communities from Loxahatchee National Wildlife Refuge, Florida, United States - Lox_Sample_3.5 | ecosystem: Environmental > Terrestrial > Soil > Wetlands | place: USA: Florida...
ACGACCCCCACCGGTGAAGTCGACGTCCCAAGAACCCCATGTCCGCGTCGGGTCAGCCGCGTCGACCTTGCCTGTTCACGTCACGTCAGTTTATGCCCCGATAGCAGCCGTGTCAGCGGACATACGACCGTGATGTGCCAATCGCTACCATATGGCAGGTACCGATCATGTGCGGCCGAGTAATTCGAAGCAGTACAAATGGACCCGTACCTTCGCGATCATCGCCACCGATGCCAACGAATTGGTCGTGCAGATTCACGACCGCGCGCCGCCGATCGTCGCGCCCAGCGACTAAATCCCTTGGCTCAGCGACGAGCCCGATCCGCACGACTTGATGCGACCGTTCCCAGCCAAGCCGATCCGAATGTGGCCGATCTCGACACGCGTCAACAAGCCGGAAAACGACGATCCCTCGATCGTCGGACCGATCGAACTGTCGGCCGCATAGCTGCATCTGCGCCCTCCAAGTCGGGGGCGCCCGACCTCCGCATCAGGTTTATCGGAAAGCTGCGCCTGACATAGATCAAGCTATTTTTTCTGCAAGGGATGATTATTTGTTCTTGCTTGATGAAAGTGGGGGCGGTGGATGATGGCAATCTGGTCTCATTGTATTGTTTTAGCAGCGTTCATACTCATGGGCTCCGACAGCCAGGAGGCGGCACGACTTCTTGACGGCCAATGGGAAGGCGTAGCTGTGGAGGGCCGGTAAAATCCCCAGCGACACGGGCAGTCATCGTGGCGGAGCAAAAGATAAGATGAATTACCGGCGAGGCTTGTTCAGGATTTGGATTGTCGCTTCTATGCTGTGGATGTGTTTTTGGACCTTTCGCTATATTAGCTGAGCCCTCCCCGCCTTTTGGTGTTCGAATTCCATCGCGGGATTCGAACCGATGAGTGTTTTACAATTGCTTCGGAATGCCTATTTTCCGTGGGCTCTTGCGGCGAGATATTTTACAATTGCGAGAGCTAAGTTATTGATTTTGCGGGCTCAGGCCACAACCCACCCCTTCCGCCACAATTATGGGTCGCTCGGTCACGCGCCCGAGCCTTGTGGACAACGGCTGATCTTCGCATCGACCGCTCCCCGAGCACCACAGCACCGCAGCCGCCCGCCAGGCTTAGAACTCCAGCGAAAGGCCGAAGTTGATGCCCTGCGCCCAGAACGATGAGCCGTTGAACTGCGGTTCGGGGCGCGGCGCGCCGACCAGCGTTGCGCCGATACCGGAGATCCCCGGATTGCCAGTCAGGTTCAGCGTGGTGTCGATCTGGTTGCCGGGGCGGACGACACTGCTCAGGTAGATGAAGTTGTAGCCGACGAAGACGCGAGCGCCGTAGGGCAGCGTGTAGCCGACCTGCACGTTGACTTCCGGCACGACGGCGAACCGGTTGCGGCTATCGGTGCCGATGTTCGTACCCTGCGCAAAGAGGCCACCCGGCAGGACGACGCCGGTCGCCGGGAATCCGAAGCCAACGACGTCGATCGAGCCATCGACGCCGACGGTTTGACGGTTATCGCCGAAGGCCACCTTGCCCAGCACCGTGCCGTCAAACGCGCCGAATTGCGCGCGCGCCTTCAGGCCGACCTGGCCGCCGTAGAACTGGTTTCGGGTCGAAAAGCTGTCATTGGTCGTGGCGCTGCCGAGGACGCCCACGGCTGGCAGCAGCGTCTCGTTGCTGGCGATCGACAGGTCTTCGCGCAGATCGATGTAGCGAAAGCCGGCCAAAAGCGAGACGTCGTACGACCTCGCATCGATCAAATGATAGAACACATTGCCCTCGGCGCCCCAGAACTTGAGCGACGAGTTGATCACCTGACTACCGGACGCGAAGGCCGGATCCGCGAGCACGAACGAAGACGAGCCGAGCGGGAAGCCTGCGCCCGGCGGAACGTTGAAGAATGGCACCCGCAGCGGCTGCGTGCCGTCGGAGGCCTCGGAGAAGTCCGCGGTCTGCTTGCCGAGGAAGAACCCCTCTGCCTCAAGACCCCACCGATGCGCGGGGTCGAGCCAGCGGCCGAGCACAAAGCGGGCGCCGGCGGAGGGATCGTAGCGGAGATTGTCGGGCGAGAGGACGGTCGTTCCCGGAACGCCGAGCGCGCCCCCGAATCCGGTCGTCGCCGACGGCGTACCGGGTGCGAAGGTCGTCAGCGTCGACGGCAGCGGCGACGATTTCGTCCACCACACCAGCGCTTCGGCGCTCGCCCACCAGGCGGGCGCCTCGATCGGTGGCGCCTTGGTCAAGAGCGGCGCTGCGCTCAGCCGCAGCGATTCGAGGCCCGGCGAGTTCAGATCGGCCGGTTCCGTGAATACGCGACAACGGACGCGGGTAAGCTTCTCATTCTCCGCGCCGTTGCCTGAGACCGCGCCGGCCCGGGGAGCCGGGACCGGCTTGCCGGTCTTGGCGTCGATCCAGCACGACTTATCCGGCGCCGGAGCTTCAGCGCTCGCCTTCGGACTGAACGCTAGCGTCAGTGCAAAGACCGCGATAACGACAGTCTTGTAGGCAAAGAGTCGCAGCGCGCGCCGAAGACGGGCGCCGTGCATCGCCGCTCGACTCAGATTGCACCCCACCCCGTCCGGTTGCGTCGCCACGCCCGTCCCCCCGACAGGTCTGCTGGGGCACGGTAACCCGGCGCAAAGCGCAGCCGCTATGATATTTTTGCCACATTCCCTAAAACATTCTTGACTGTTCCGGTGTGGACATACCGTGTTTGATTGTGCGGACGAAGGATGCCGGCCTCCCAAGCAGGTAACGGAGCGCATGTCTCTCCATTTTTTCGGCGCGCATGCACGAAGATGACAATGCTGGGGCGGTTCGGTTCAAGACTTGGCGTTTTTTCCGCAAGCCGCCCGGCATACTTGGTGCTTTGCGCACTGATTTCCGCCGCCGTCTGGATTAGCGCCGGTGAGGCGGTGGCGGCAGCTGAACCTGCCGGTGAGCAGGCGCCGTTCGCCTCTATGTATCGCGATCCGGCGCCTTTCGCGGCAGCGATCTCAGCGGAGCGGCGGCATCCAGCGCCAGGACTCAAAGTCACCGGGATCTCGGTTCCGCACCACTTGCTCGCAGCGGACCTGATAGCGCGGGGCTTCCAAGCGGCGGCCGCCAACCAGTATGACCGGATCATTGTCATTTCGCCGGATCATTTCAGCCGCAGCCGGCGGCCGATGGCAACCACGCGACGCGACTTTAAGACCGTGTTCGGGCTGGTCCCCAACGATCGGGAGGCCGCCGGCTCACTGCTCCAGGCCGGCGATCTGTTTGACGATTCCGAATTGTTCGCCAAGGAGCACGGCATTGCGGCGCTACTGCCGTTCATTCGTCATTTCTTTCCCAACGCCAAGATCGTGCCGATCGCGATTGCCTATGGCGCGACGCGCGAGCAGTGCGGGCGCGCCGTGGCCATGCTCGAAAAGCTGACCGGCCCTCGCACCCTGATCGTGCAATCGACCGACTACTCGCACTACTTGGCGTTCGACGTGGCGCGGCAGCGCGACCAGGAAACGCTCAACATCATCGCCGGCAACGACATCGATGCGGTGTTCCGGCTCGTGCAGCCCGATCACATCGACTCCGTGGCGGCGCTGTACGTGCAGATGCAACTGCAGGCCAGCGACTACCGCAGTTTCGCGACGGTCATTGCCAACCGCAATTCAACGGAATACAGCGCGATGGGCGCACGAACGACCAGCTACGTAGTGACCGTGTACACCGAGCGGCAGCCCGTCGGAGCGGAGCTTCGCTATTCCGATCAGCGGATCGTTTATTTCGGCGGCGACACCTTCATCGGCCGATGGCTCACCGCGCCGCTTGCCGACAAGGACGTGGCGTCCGCGATCGAGCAGCGGATCAGGTCGATCACGGGCGGTGCGCCCATGGTGGTCAATCTCGAAGGCGTAGTGATGAACGAGCCGCCAGAGGGCCTGAGCATCGAAATGCATGCGATGTATGCGAGCCTCGCGGCGCCGATCCTGAAGGCGATCAACGTCAAGGTTGCCGGGCTCGCCAACAATCACAGTTTCGATCTCGGCTCCCCTGGCTATCAGGAGAGCCTCGAGGTTTTGCAAAAGGCCAATATCGTGTCGGTCGGTCACAAGGAGATTGTCGATGTCGGCCCGTTCCGCCTCTTGGCGCTCAATTTCATCGGCAAGTTCGACTACCGCGATTATCCGGTAGTCAGGGACCATGACCTCGATACGATCTGCACCATGCGAGCCCAGCCGCCGCTGTTCGCCCTAGTGCATTGGGGCAAGGAATACACCAACGTGGCGGGGCCGGAGCAATATGCGGCGGCGCAGACGATGCAGAATTGCGGGGTGTCGGTCATCGTTGGCGCACATCCGCATCAGGCCGCGACCCGCATCGAGGCCATGCAGGGCGGCGAATATGCGCTGAGCTATTCGCTCGGCAACCTGTTGTTCGACCAGACGGCCAATCGCAGTTCAGGGGCGCTGCTGGAGGTGCGGGCCTTTAGGCAGGGCACTTACGCCATGCGTCTCATACCGATCCCGGACCTTTTCGAGTTTGGCATCGAGCGCCTGCAGATGAAGGGCGGCCGGCCGGTCAGTTTGCCGGAAACCAATTCGGCCGCTAGTACACGAGATTGACGGACGGTTTGCGACGCAATCCTGCGGCCATCGGCGAGCCGAAAAGACCAGGTGAACCGGTGTTGTGAGGATTTTGGTGCACTACGAGCCGCCGGCCAACGTCGAACCTTTCGCTCAGCTCGGCGGATACCAGCTCGGCAGATAATAGATGAGACTGACCGGGCGCGAGGAGATTTGCCGGCCATCGGCAAGCTGCAACACCACCGTAAAATCGTGCTCCGAGGATTTGTCCGCCTTGACCGAGACCAGCAACTGGCTAGTGCGCCCGGCGGGGATGCTGCGACGGAATGAAATCGGCAGCCGGTAGTTCGACTGATCGAGCTTGAATTGCAGCGCGCTTGCGGCGACCGCGTCGGGTGCGCCGCCTTCACCGCATTCGGCTTCGACCTTGATATGCCCGAGCGGAAGCTTGATGCTGTACGGCGACGATCGCTTCCGTTCCTGACCCTTGCTGTCCTGCCACGTGTAATCGAGGCTGCCGACCACGCCGATGAAGATGCTTGTGTCCGTCAATCCGACAGCGGGCGCGAGCGAACCGAACAGTCCGGTCGACTTGATCTGTTGCAGGCAGGCGGCCGGCGACGTGCCGCCCGGGCAGACGAATCCGGAAACCGATCGCGCCGTCAGCGCGCCGGTGTTGACGCCCGCCGACTTGAGCTCCGGTTCCAGACTGATGTCGGCGGTGTGTACGATGTTGCCGACGCTCTTGGAGAGCTTCAACGGCGGCCAGGCGCTGACATTCGGATTGACGAAGTCAAAGTGCATCGTCGCGTTCTGCGCGGCGCCCCAGCCGAAATTCTCCGCTCTGAAGGTCGGCTTGTAGGGGTTGTCGTTGCACACTTGCAGGTCGCGGTTGATCTGAATGGCGGGCTGCAGATCGCTGACACTGGAATCCACGGCCAGAAAGGCGCCGGTGACCTCGATCGGTGCCGCTGACCGGTTTTCGACGTGCAGCGACAGCGTCAGCGGTATCAGCTGACCCTTGTTCAACGAGAAAACGCCATACTGGGGCGGATCGCCTTCCTCGGTCTCCATAAGCTGAATCTGACCGTCGCCTTTCCACATCGACATCAGGCGCTTGTTGTCTGGCTCGATAACCAGCCGCGCGCCGTTACTTGAGGCGGAGTAGACGAGGTCGTTATCGCCGTCCTGCGCCTTGCTCTTGTCGATGGTGATGCCGATGCGGATGTCGCTAGCGCCGCCAGGTACTAGCCGTCCGCCGGACTGCGCCAGCCGCAATTCCCGCGACCCCGGCGTCTCGCTACCCGCCACCCAGCTCGACCGGTAGCCGTTGCCGTTCGGCAAAGTTGTCGTGCCGATGCCGTTGCGCTCGCCGTCTATGAAAGTGCCCTCGAAAATCTCCCCGGTGACGTCGACGTAGCGGCCGGTGCCGTTGGCCTTGCCGGCTCGCATCTCCCCCACATATTCGTCGCCGTTCGGCAGCACCAGTCTGCCGAACCCATCCATCAGGCCGTTCTTCCAGTCGCCCTTGTAGCTGATGCCGGTCCGGTCGGAGTAGCGGCCTTCGCCTTCGGCGCGGCCGTCCTTCATGGCGCCGCGATACACCGCAAAGATTGAGGTCGCCTCGTAGGCCGGCCGGCCTTTGAACCGCCAGAGCAGCCGGCCAACGCCGCTGACTTTGCCGTCTTTGTCGTCGCGCAGCGATTGGGGCGTCCACACGAAGTCGAGATCGCGCGACGGCATCGCGTCCCAGACCGTGTAGAGGCGCCGGACCAGCGCGTGCGCGACCGGGTCGAACACCGATTGCGTCTTGGTGCGCCAGATCCCGGCATAGGCGCTTGCCGAACCGGCAATGACCGGATCGCTCGCAGCCTCGTCGCGACCGGCGGCAAAGCTCACGACCGACAAACATCCGAGCACCGCCGGAACCAGGAAGCTGAAACAGAGGACGATAAGTGTGGATAGTGTCGTCCTGTTCGAACGCATGCGATCTGCCACTCGCCCGAAGTTTCGCAGCGAGTCTATTGGCCCCGCCGGACCGGGGCAAGGCTGTCGATGCGGCTCAGCCATTTCGCGGGATCGATGGCGATGACGTTGATTGCAGCGATGCCGGTCGCCACCGCGACGCGATCGTTCGCGATCCAGCCGAGCCAGCCCGCATACTCGCTGCGCCGCGCGGCATCGCCGACGATGGCGTGACGCGGCACGACGCCGACATCGAGGTCAAGCACCGCACCGTTTTGGCCGACGGTCCAGATGTAGAGCCGTTTGTCGTTGCCGAGCGCCGCAAGCTTTTGCCCATCCGGGCTGAAACCAACCGTTTGAATGCCGGCGTCGGATGCGGTCGGCAGCGTCTGCCAGACGTTGCGCTCGGCAATATTGTAGACGGTGACGAAGCGGTCACCGCTTGACGTCGCCAGCAAACGCCGGTCGGGGCTGACAGCAAGACTGCCGACGCCGATCCTGCTGGTCGCGGCGGTTTGCGGATTGCGCATGGCCGAACCGGTTTGCTGTTTTGCGACTAAATCCCACACGACGATGTCGCCGCCCACGAAGCTGACCAGCAGGCGGTCGTCGCCAAAGGGAGCGACGCCCCATGCCTGCTTGTCGGTTGCGCCGAGGCGAACCGGCTCGGCATTGGGAGCCTGCGGGTCGAGCAGAATGAAACCCTTGTCGCTGAGCGGCAACGCGATCAGACGATCGCCGTCGGCCCAGGCGATATGCCGGCCGGCCGAATTTTTCACGGGAATTTTGGTCGCGGGCTGTGCGGCATCGGCGGGGATCACATGGACGGTGCCGTTCTCATCAATGGCGGCGACCGCTCCTGTGCGGTTCCATGCCAGGTCCTCGACCTCGGGGCCGTCCGGGAGAGTCATGACGCGATCGGGCGCGCCGGTCTGCGCATCCCAGATCTGGATCTTCCCGTCGGTCGTGCCGCCGGCGATCCAGTGCCGATCGGGCGAGACCGCGAGCTGGCCGATCGGTCCGGGCTTGTTGGCATAGATTGCGGCTGTGACGTCGGCGTTCTGTTGCAGATTCCAGATGCGGATGGTGCTGTCCGTCGCGCCCGATGCCAGCTGCGTCCCGTCGGGCGCGAAGCTCAAGCGAGTGATAAGCTGCAGGTGACCCTCAAAGCGCATCGCTGGCTTAAAGACGATCGGCGGATCGGCTTTCGTCTCCGCCTGCCACACGCATACCGCCTTGGTGTTGCAAACGAACGCGAGGATGGGCGCATTCGATGACCAGGCCAGGGCGGAAATAGAATTGTCGCCAAAAGTCTCTCGCTGTACGACCGGCATCGAGTCGACGCCGGCATCGACCACGGCGATCTCGCCCTTGAGGGTGCCGACGGCCAGCCAGTCACGCTCTGCCGCCCAGCCCAAGGCATTGATCGGCTCGTCAAATTTTTGCGGCTTGCCGATCGGATTGGCGGCCGGGTCGTAGACGGCAACATTACCGGCGCGGTCGCCGACCGCAATGCGCTTTCCGTCGGGGCTGATTGCAACGGCCGCACCCTGCATGGTGCCGAATGGCTCGGAGCGGCAGGCAGGCGGCGCGGGCGCCGGCGCGCTCCAGTCGCAATGGTAAATGATGATCGTGTCGTTCGCGGTCGCGACCGCGATCAGCGTCGCGTCGCGCGAGATCGCCACGCTGTGCTGTGTTGCGTTGATCGAGACATCCTGCTCGGGCCGCTGCAGCACGAATCCGTCGCCGCCAGGTCGATAGAGCGCGACGGTTCCCTCATCGAACATGGCGACCAGCCGGCCGGCATCGAGGGCCGCCAGAGCGCGGATCGCCGCCGGGTTGCCATCCTGGCGACGGGTCAATACCGGCAGCGCCGAAGCTGCGGAGATTTTGGATGCGCCCGTCGAGGTGAATGTGTCGAGCTGTCCCATGCTCACAAAGTCGAGAGCGCCTGCAAAGGTCCACGCCAACACTTCTGCTGGCTTGCCGAGTTCCAACACGGCAGCCGCATGGGGCGAGATTTCCATGGCGGCCTGCAACAGTGCCGATCGCGTTGCCGCGGTCGGCACCGACTTGAATGCCTGCGCCGCTTCTGCGGCCGCGGTGGCGACGTTGTCGTTCTGAAGATCCAGCGCCGATTTCGCCACCAGCAGCGAGGCTTCAGTAGTGCGCTGAGCCCTGACGGTTTGCCGCCACTCGCCGAACAGCAGCACTGAGAAGATCGCGAAGACCGCTGCCACGCTCCATGCAATGGTCTGCGCAATGCGGCGCTGTCGGGTTTCGCGGGCGCGGCAGGCCTTTAGATACTCGATGCCTGTCGCGCCGAGGCGGCGGCGGAAATCCTCGCGAGCTGCAACTCGCTCGGCGGCGCTGAGCCGGTCGGCGCGGTGATCAAGCCAAGCCGCGTTGCGGCCGTTGCGGTCCCATTCGCGGGCCGCCCGATCAACGGAGGCGACAACGCCGAGGTCTTCGGCGACGGCGTGCAGCCACTCCGTCAACGCCGGCCATTGCCGCAGCAGGCTTTCGTGCGCAACATCGACCACGTCGGCGCCCTCGCGGCGATCGACGATCAACAAGCGCGCCTTGACCAGGCGATCCACCATCGCGCGCGTCGCGCCGACGAAGTCGTCGAGTTTTGCCACGCGCCGGCGCGGCTGCCCGCTTTGCGGATCGACGTCAGCAAGCCAGGGAATGAAGGTTGCGCGCAAGCAGGCCAGTTGATCTTCGGCGGCCGCCGGAATAACGGGGGCGTCGCCTGGCTTGGCGAGCGCCTGCTTGACCGCCTTGTCGATGGAGCCCGCAATGCCGCCGATCGCGAGGTACTGATCGAGCGTTAAAGCACCGCCGGCCGCGAAGCTCTGGTACAGATAGGACAGCGTGAATGCGAGCAACGGCAGCGCGTCGGCGCCGGTTGCGTCGCTGACGAGCCGATCGATCAGCGCGGGGTTTATGCTGAGCTGCTGGCCGCCGCGGGCCGCCACCTCCAGAGGCTTGCAGATAACGTCGCGATAAGATGTCTGTGGCACCGGCAACAGCATCAGCGATTTAGGCGGCTCGATTTTGTGGTCAGCCAACGCCTGAAACAGCCGCGCGGCATTGTCCGAGCGGACAGTCAAAAGCGCGAGCGGCTCGACGCCCTCGGGCGGGTTGTTGGTCAGCCCGGCCAGAAGTTCGAGGAAGCGCTTGCTTTCGGCGGCGTCGTCTTGAGCGAGCAATTCCTCGGCCTGATCGATCCCGATCAGCAAGGCGGGCGGCGGCGCGGCCGGATTGACGATGCGGCGCTCTTCATTGGCCTGCGCTGCGGCCTTCGTCATGAGCGAAGCAAATTCGGCAACTGTCTTTGCCGCATCGACGGCCATCAGGCGCGTGTTGATATCGCCCGGATTAACCGGAGCACCCGGCCGCGACAGGCGCGGCGCAAGTTTGCGGGTGAGCCCTTCGGGGCCGGTCAGGATTCCGCCCGCCGGCCGAACGATCGCAAGCGGCGCATAATCCGGATCGCGGCAAAGGCGCGGCCACAGCCCGGCACGCAAGAACGACGACTTGCCGGCGCCCGAAGCGGCCTGAATGGCGAGAATCCGAGGACTGCGGTTACGGCGCAACAGCCGCAGCTCATCCTGGCCGATCAGAACATCGCTCTCGCGGCCAAAGAAAATGCCGGCATCGTCTTCGGTGAACGCGCTCAGCCCGGGAAACGGCTCCGCGTCCGGCTTGTTTTCGGGGGGCCAGGCGAAGCTGTCCGGCGTTATGCCGCGCTTGAAAAGATAATCCTTGACCTTGAGGAGCGCTTCGCTGTTGAAAAACACATCGTGCTGCGTGCCGCGGAACTCAATCTTTTCGCCATGAGCTTGCGGGGCCGCCGAAAGGTCGACGATCTGTCGATCAAGATAGGACTGCAGACGCTCGTCGCTGATGGCCAGATCGCGCAGCAAGACGACGATGATTTCCTTGCCATAGTCTTCGGCGGTGCGCAGCTCAGCCAGGCATTCCCTGGAGTCGAGCGCTTCCGGAGAGGCGAGCAGAATAATGGCTTCGCAGCGGAATTTTCCCTTGCGCAGGGCCTCCTTCCAACGTTCGCCGGCGCCGATGTCGTCGACGTCCAAAAAGACGTCGTCCTTGGCCCAGCCGTTCTTGCCGAGCCACTGCTTGAAGGCGACCGCGGCAACGCTGTCCTTGCTCGAATGGCTGATGAAGAGACGCGACAAGGTGTCTGCCCGCAGGACCGATTACAAGTCGGGACACTCGCTCTCGCAACTCGGGATGATAGTCCGCGCGATGGCGTCTCCGCAATGCGGTCGATCACGCGATAATACCGAAGAATCGTCGCGTCACTTCAGTGCCCCGGGCCACCTCCCGGCGCCAGCGCCGGCTCGTATCCTTGCGGTACCCGGAAGAGCTCCGGCGGCTGCGCGGCGTAGCTTACCGAACGGGCCTGCATCAAGGTCTGGCCGTCCACGACATGACGGAGCAACACGCCGTCCGATGTCAAACAAACGGTGTGGGTTTCCACATCCTCCGTCCACGTCCAATCGACGCATTCGAGCCCTGCGATCACTGACTGGCTGCCGCGCGCTAGTGCCTTGCCCCTTTCCGGATCCAGAGGCAGGCGTGGCGTGCCCTCCAGTTTGAGATAGCTGCGGTTTGCGAGATTGAGCACTGTGATCTCGTGCGCGTTGCGATCAAAGATTGTTGCCGATTGGCCTGGTCCGTCCATGCGCACGACACGTTCGCTCGCGAGCCAGCGGCGGCGCTGTACGATCGTTCGCTGACTCGGCTGCGTGATTTGGTAGCTGATATCCACGTCGCGCACGGGCAACTCGTGGAGCGGCTGCTCCTGCGCGCACAGCTGCTCGCACAGAGGCGTTCCGACGAGCAGCACCGCCAGAACAACAGTCGGTGGCAAACCGGACGGAAATGCGGGTCTATACGGTCTTTTGTTCTCTATAATCGCCTCCGTGCCGCCCCAGCAGATTGCGCCGACGATGGACAACGAAAGCAGAGGACCAGCAACACGTTACCATGCACTGGTAAATTGTTCTTTTTGTGGTGAGAGCTGGGACGAATCGGAGCCGTAACGTTTGGCGCAGCATCGCCACCGGCCGATTAGCGCGCCGGCATCGAAGTCAACCAGCCGGCTCGCGGATCATCGCAAGAAGCGCCTCGACGTCGTCTCTGGTCGCCGGCCTTATCTCAGCGCTTGGCAACGTTGTCCCCGCGCGGCGGCATATTGTCCCCTGCGTCAGCGAGGCAGCGGCTTCGCCTGCGCCCGCTCGAGCGCCCCGCGGACGAGCGGCAGGCGATCGTTGCCGAAATACATGTCGGCGCCGCCGACGAAAATCGTCGGCGAGCCGAAGCCGCCGCGACGGATCAGCTCCTCGGTATTGGCGCGTAGCCTGTCCTTGATCGCTTGCGCGCCAAGTCCGGCAAAGAGAAACTCGGGATCGACGCTTGCACGAACGCCCGCGCGCGCGAGTACGTCGTCTTGGGAAATGTCCTCATCGTCGCCCCAGTAGGTCTCGAATACCGCACGGGCGAAGGCGACGAGCTTGCCCTCGGGCTCGAGCAGCAGGCAGCCGCGCATGGCCTTGACGCTATTGACCGGAAAGACGCGCGGCGGAAACACGATCTTGAGACCGGCGGCCGTAGCCCAGTCGGCAAGATCCTTGCGCATGTAGGCCGCTTTCGGCGGCACCGGGTTATCACGCGCCGCATAGACGCTGGCATTGACGGCATTGAACACGCCGCCGACCAGGATCGGCCGCCAAGCGATGGGAACGCCAAGCTCCGCCGCGATCGGCTGGATGTTATGGAAGGCGAGATAGGTCCACGGGCTCGAACAATCGAAGAAGAATTCGATCATGGCTGCCATCACACAGTACGCTGAACGCGGTCCTTCTCGTTCTGCGCCTTGATCGCCTCGCGGGCCGCCTGCCACTGCGCGTCGGTCCAACCGCGCAATTCGTAGAAATTGCTGCCGGTCGCAAGGCTATGTCCGCCGTCCATGACGATAGTTTCGCCGGTCAGCCAGTCGCAGCCGTCGGAGAGGAGAAAGGCGGCGAGGTTCTGCAATTCCTCGATGCGGCCGACACGGCCCATCGGGTTGATGCCCTCGGTGCGCGCGCCCGGCGCCCCGCCCGGATTGAGGCGCTTGCTGGCGCCTTCGGTCGGGATTTCGCCAGGCGCAATCGCGTTGAGCCTGATGCCATGGCGGCCCCATTCGGTCGCGAGCGACTTGG
>Ga0335081_10014466_pt1 | contig 12766 bp, 14 predicted proteins | sample Lox_Sample_35_FD_206713 | JGI IMG/M metagenome (GOLD analysis project Ga0335081, IMG submission 206713) | Soil microbial communities from Loxahatchee National Wildlife Refuge, Florida, United States - Lox_Sample_3.5 | ecosystem: Environmental > Terrestrial > Soil > Wetlands | place: USA...
CCGCGATCGAATCGCCTCGCCAAGGCGACTCGCTGGGCGGCTACTTGGCGCGCGCGGCCGACGCGCTGAGCGTCGACTGGGCGCGCGGGGAGTATTCCGCGACACGGCTGCGGCCGGCGGAAGTGCGCTTGATGCTTGGGCAGCTGCGCGGCGAGCGCGCCCGCAGCGGCGAAAGTCCCGAGGAGAGCGATTTAGCGCTGGAGGCGCTGGTGGAGCGCTTCTGGAGAGCTTTGCCGGCGCGCGAAAGGGCGCGGCTGCTTTCCAGCCAGGACGGCTGGTGCCTGCCGGTGGCGGTGCTGCGCGATTATCTGCAAGGACTCATTGCGGCCGCGGAAAACCGGCGAGCGGAAGCCTCGCGCCGCGAAGCGCGGCGGGCGTTGGCCGATTATGCGCGGGGCCTGGAGTCGGAAGAAGAGAAGGCGCGGCGCGCCGTGGCCACCGGCCTGCTGGAGCTGAAAGACGCAATGGAGCGCGTCTGGCCGTGCCCGCAACTTGCCGGCTTGAGCAAGCGCGTGATCGGAGCGCTGCAGCGGGAGGTTTCTCCGGGCATAGCCAATCTGCTCGAAGAATTGACCGGCACATTATCGAAGATGGCCCTGGCGCGGGGCGAATGCGCCGAGCTCGAAGCGATGCTGAAGGAGATCGATAATCCTCCGGCCGAATCGGACGATCTGCGCCTTGCGGCGCTGGCCCGCAAGATCGTGGCTTCGGAGGAGTGGCTGCTGCTGGTGGATCTGGCCCTGGCGAACCGGGCGCTCGATCCGGCGCTGCCTCGCCTTTTGCGGCGCGATCCGGAGAGGCTGCTGGAGCGTTTGCGCCTTCTTTTGACCTCTTCGGCGGGATCGAGCTCCCTGCCGGCCATGGCGCGCCTGGTGCGCGCCACGGGCGAGCCTGTTCTGGGCGCGCTCGAAACACATCTGCTGGAGCCGCGTCGCCTGCGCGTGGCCACCGCTATCAAGCTCCTGTCCGCCGCGGACCCTGCGCGGCTGATCGCGGCGTTGCCGCGGTCGTTTTCGAGCTGGGATTGGAGCCTGCAAGATCTGGCGGTAACGGAACTGGCGCGCCAATCTGTCCCGGCCTTTCGCCTGCAAGTGGCACAGACGTTTCTCGGAATTCTCCGCGAAGCGCATCTGCTGGTGATGCCGGGAATGATCGATCAGATCGGGCTCTACGGCGATCCGGAATCCATCGCGCGGCTGATGGAAATCGCCACCGGCGAGGTCGAGAAGCTGAGCGACGTCTTCGTCCGCATCAAAGCGATCGAAGCGCTGGGCAGAATGAAGGCGGCCAGCGCCGCGCCGCTGCTGCGGAACCTGGTGCGCAACCGCTCCGGGCTTACCTACGTAGAGCCGGCCGGGCTGCGTTCCGCCGCTGAAGAAGCTCTTGCGCTGATCGAAGACCGCGCGGGATCGCTGAGCCTGCGCACCAGCCCGAGAATGCCGACGGGGTCGACAACTCCGTTTGCGCAGCCTCGCCGCTATCTCCGCATCGTTTTGGAAGATCCCCTGGAGGCGAAGTTGGAGGGCCCGCGCGCGCAGGCGGCCCGGGTGCGCTCGATTGCCCTGGGCGGAGCGCTGCTGGAGAGTTCCGCGCCCTTCAGCGTGGGCGAATCCCTGCGCATCGAGATTCACGCCGGATTCGACAAGATCCGCGCCACGGCCGTGGTGCGCAGCGTCAGCGGCAAAGGCTGCGGAGTCGAGTTTGTGCATATGAGCCAGGAAGACCGCGAGAAGCTGCGCCGCCGCATCAACAAGCTGATCGATTAGCCCGCCTGGGTAGCCCCGCCCGATTTGGTCTTCGTCGTTCCTTGCCGGAACTGATTTTGCTTTTGCCGCATACTCCGCCGGCTCGATTCGCGATACAGTAGCAGGCCATGATGGGATGGATCGTAGCCGCGGCAATCGCGGTGGTTGGCGGCCTTGCGATTTTTGCGGCGATGAAATCGCGCGGGCAGGACGGCGCGCAAGCCGAGGAACTTCGCAAAGAGATGCAGTCGCTTCTGGCGGCGCAAACGCAGGCCACTTCGGCGCAGATCGGCCAAATGGCGCAATCGTTGACGGCGCAGCTGGGGCAAGTGACGCAGCAGGTGCAGAGCGGCATGGCGTCGGTGGGAACGATAACCAGCGGCGCGCAGAAGGCCGTCTCCGAGCGCCTCGAAGCTTCCACGAAAATGCTCTCGACCCTGCACCAGCAGATCGGCGAAATGCAGCAGGCCGGTGTGGAGCTTTCGAGCGCCGCCAAGCAGATCGAGACCGTGCTGGGCGGCGCCAAGACGCGCGGCACGCTGGGCGAAATCGCGCTGGACCGCATTCTGGCCGATACGCTGCCGCGCGCCAGCTACGACATGCAGTTCCGGTTCTCGACGGGAGAGATCGTCGACGCCATCGTGCGGCTGAGCGACAAGATTCTGCCCATCGACTCCAAGTTTCCGCTGGACGGCTATCGGCGGCTGCTCGAACTCGGCGAGGAGTCGCGCAAGGAGTTCGCCCAGGCCGTGCGCGGCCACGCCGACGCCATCGCCAAGAAATATATTCTTCCCGGCGAAGATACGCTCGATTTCGCGCTGATGTTCGTGCCCTCGGAGGGCGTTTACTACGAGCTGCTGCGCTCGGTGGACGGGAAAGGCGTGCCGGTGGACGAATATTGCCGGACGCGCTGCGTGGTGCCGGTTTCGCCCAGCACGCTTTTCGCACATTTGAAGATTATTTCTCTAGGGCTGAAGGGGATGCAGATCGAGGAGAACGCCAAGAGATTGCAGGCGAACATCTCCGGGTTGAGCAAACAGATGGAGAACTTCGGCGAAGTTTACGAAAAGCTTGGCACGCATCTGCGCAATGCACAGCAGAGTTATGCCGATGCCGACCGCAAGCTGGATCGCGCGCGGGCGTCGATCGAAGAGTTAGCGCAAGGCGCGCCGGCGGAGAAGGTACTGGAATCGGCTGGCTAGGGAGGCGCGAGTGTTACCCCGGGGGCCAGTGGAAGTCGCGGCCGCCGAGCAGATGAAAGTGCAAGTGCCACACCGTTTGGCCCGCGCCGCGGCCATTATTCACGACCACCCGATAGCCTGACATCAGATTGCGCTCCGCAGCCAGCTTCGCGGCAACGAGCAGGGCGCGCCCGAGCAGCACGCCGTCTTGCTCCGCGGCGTCGCCCAGCTTCTCGAGGTGCTTGCGCGAGCAGATGAGGATATGAGTGGGCGCTTGAGGCGCGATGTCTTCAAAGGCAAAAAGGTCGGCGTCTTCGTAGACGAGCTTCGCCGGCACCTCGTGTTTGCTGATCTTGCAAAAGATGCAGTCGGTCATGGCACGCAAGCCCTCCTAAATATTGCCGCCCGTTAAAAGCAGATCCCTCTTTCGCACGCCATCGCGCATAAAAATGCGCGATGCGTTTCGCTCATTCGGGATGACACCGAGCGAAGGGGCGCAGCCGGGAATGGCTGCGCAACACAGAGCCGCCGTCATTGCAGGCCATCCAGCCTGACTACAAACGTATTGCGGAACCCGCGCTCGCGCTCGAGTTCCGCGGCCAAGCGCTCCGCCGCCTGCTCGGTGCCGAGGCGCCCCACGCGCACGCGGTACAGGCGTCCCGCAGGCGCCTCATAATTCTGCACGAAGACGGGGTAGCGGCGGCTGAGATCCTTGCGCAGGCGGTCGGCATTGCCGCGCTGCTGAAAGGCGCCCACCTGAACGGAAAAATCGCCCGCCAGCGGCGCGGGGCTGGAGACGAGTTCCAGACGCACCGGCGCGATGCCTGTTCCCACCATATCGATGGCGCGCGCGGCGGCCAGGGACAAGTCGATGAGCCGGCCGCGGACAAAGGGGCCGCGGTCGATGACGCGCACCTCGGTATGCTTGCCGTTATTCAGATTGGTCACGCGCAAGACGCTCCCGAACGGCAGGGTGCGGTGCGCGGCGACGAATTTGTTCATGTCGAAAACTTCGCCGCTCGACGATTGCCGCCCGTGAAAGGGGATGCCATACCAGGAGGCCACGCCTTGCTCGACGTAGCTTCCGGGAGGGACGGAGCGCTCCGGCGCGGCGCGCGAATTCGGCGCCGGAGGCGCCGGAACGCCAGCGTTCACGGAGCGCCTGGGCGCGCAGCCCGCAGCCGCCAAAATCACGACAATTGGGAGAAAAAGACGCCAGCGCTGTGGGAGAAAAGACCAAACGCGATTCAGCCGGTCAGCGCGAATCCGGTTTGGGTTCAACTTTGGATTCGAGATCCGCGGCGAGCTGAGCGAGCTTATCGGACATGCGCCGGAGAGATTTGGCGGTCTTCAAGCGGGCCGCCGGGGTGATCTTTTTCGCCGCCACTTCGCGCAAGCGTTCGATTTCGTGGTCCAGTTTGCGGCCGAAATCCTCGAAGGTAGCCACGCCGATCCTCGCTCCTAAAAAACAGATCCCTCACCCCGCCGAAACGGCCACCTAAACCCCCTAGGCCCGGAGCGGGGTTCAGGATGACAGCGGGTTTTTCGCGACGTTGATCCTCGCTCCCCAGGGTAGCCCGTGCTCGCGGGGGCTTCGGGCCTGACATCGCATTTTTGGGTATTATAGACAGTGCTCTCACCCGGTCGCAAGGAGACCATTTGGAACTTCCGGTTCGTTGGCGCTATAAGATCAACCGCTGGCGCGGTCAAATCAGCTCCATGTTTCGTTCGCAGCAGCAATCGGCGGCGCGCCCTCGACTGTGCCCGGCCTGCGGAAGCCTGGTGGGCTCAACGGGAAAGCGCTGCCATCAATGCGGCGCGAGCCTGACTTTCTCCATGGCTGCCGCCAGCCGCTCGCTGAGCAAGCTCCTGCCACAGACCGCTCCGGTGAGCTACGGAATCCTCGGCCTTTGCTGCGTTCTCTACGGAGTCAGCCTGCTCGCGACGATCAATCGTACCGGCTTTGAGGCGCCCAGCGGCGGCTTAGGCGCGCTGTTCGGGTTGGGCGGCATCAGCGGCGCGGTCTTGATGCGCATGGGCCTTTCCGGACCGTTCAATTTCGAGCAACCCTGGCGGTTCATCACAGCCATTTTCCTGCATGGCAGCCTGCTGCACATCGGCTTCAATATGTGGGTGCTGATGGACCTGGGGCCGACCATCGAGGAGATGTACGGCTCGGCTCGTTTTCTCTTCGTCTTCATTGCCACTGGCGTTTCCGGGTACGTGCTGAGCGCCGTTACAGGACACTTTAGCGTAGGGGCCTCGGGTTCGCTGCTTGGTCTGATCGGCCTCCTGCTGGCGCTCACCATGGGAAGCCACAACATCGGCATGCGCATGCTGCGCAGCCAACTACTCTACTGGCTTGTGTATATCGCGGTGCTGGGGCTGCTCATGCCCGGAATCGACAACTACGCGCACATCGGCGGCTTCGTCTCCGGATTCATACTCGGCAAGATCATGTCGGATCGCCAGCCTGCCGATTTGACCGAGCGCCGCCGCGCCTGGGCGCTGGGATGGACCGCCGGGCTGGCCGTGGTGGCCAGCTTCGCCTTCATGCTGTTCAACTATTTCCACTCGGCCATCGGCCTGGGCTGAGCCGAAAAGCGGAAACTGCAGATTCTCCGGTTGCGGCGTCCGCGGGAGGCCACCGGAGTCCACAACCGGGACCTCATCGCACACACCGCTCCACGGAATGACAATTTTGACGTTTTCCTAAATATGGACCGGCGCGGCGGCCGAGCCCGCGCTAGGCCGCCGGGCTCTCCTGGCTCAGTTGCCGCGCAACGACCACGCTGTAATGAAATCCCGAAAAAACCGTGAACCCGGCCACGAGATAAACCAGGATTCGGCGCGACACGATGAACAAGGGCCAATGAAACACGGCCGCTGCCAGCACCGTGAAAACCAGGAAGATTTGCAGCGTGGTGGTGATCTTGCCGTAGATCGAGGGCGGAAAGGCCCGGTAGCCCGCGGTGAGCAGAATCACGACGGCCGTGGTGAGAATCAGGATATCGCGGCCGAGCACCAGAATGGTAAGCCACCAGCGGATTTGCCCATTGAGCGCCAGGACCACGAAAGAAGAGGAGAGCAGCAGCTTATCGGCGATGGGATCGAGATAGGCGCCGAGACTCGTCTTTTGGTTCAGCGAACGCGCCAGCAACCCATCAAAAGTGTCGGTGAGTCCCGAAAAAATCAAGATCCCCAGGGCCCAGCCATAGCGGCGGTAAAAAACCAAAATGATGAAGAGCGGCAGGAAGCCAAGGCGCAGAAAGGTGAGCTGGTTCGGAACCGTGAAAATGCGATTGGCCATAATTGGGAGTTTCGGAAGCGGTCAGGCGAACAGTTCGAGATATTCCTTCAGCGAACGGCCCACCTTGCGCTCGAATATATCAGAAAAGGAAGGGATAGAGCCGCTGCGTTCGTCGAGCAAAATCCTCTCCACCCGCTGCATGGGGAAAAACAGCGTGGGCAGGCCGACGCGGTCCCCTTCGGGATGCAGAACCTGGTACACGAAATCGTCGAAGGAGTTCAGATCGACGCCGCGAAGCGTGACGCCCGCCGTGTTCAGGGAGACCATCTCTCCCCACACCTTCTCGCGCGGCGTATGCAGGCTGACGATCACCACCGAGTGCAGATCCAAGACGTCCCTCTCCTTGTCAATTTAAAGCGCGCTGGCTTTCAGGTCGATGACTTTCAAATCTGGGGCCACGCGCAGCCGCGCTTCCGTCACCTTCTGCACGGCCTCGGGCGTCACGCCTTGCGCGACTTCACGCAGCACCAGCCCATCGGGCGTCACTTCGATGACGGCAAGTTCGGTGACGATCAGATCGACAACGGCCACGCCCGTCAGCGGCAGATTGCATTGGCGCAGAATCTTGGGCTGGCCGTCCTTGGTGGCATGCTCCATGGCCACGATCACGCGTCGCGCGCCGGCCACGAGATCCATCGCGCCGCCCATGCCTTTCAGCATCTTTCCCGGAATGGCCCAATTGGCGAGATTGCCCTTTTCATCCACCTGTAAAGCGCCCAGGACCGTGAGATCCACGTGCCCGCCGCGAATCATGGCAAAAGAATCGGCGCTCGAGAAATAGCTGCTTCCGGGAATCTCGGAGACCGTCTCCTTGCCCGCGTTCACCAGATCGGCGTCTTCCTGGCCTTCCAGCGGAAAAGGGCCGACGCCGAGCATGCCGTTTTCGGACTGGAAGATCACTTCCATGCCCGGGGGAATATAGTTGGCTACGAGAGTGGGCGTGCCAATTCCCAAATTCACGCAATAGCCGTCGCGCAGCTCCTGCGCCACGCGGCGCGCGATCAATTCCCGCTTGTCTACCCCACTGGCCAGCATCTTTACTCCTATTCGACTCCCATTTTGGCGGCTTTCGGTTTGGTGTACAACACTCAAGCACGCCGGCGCACGGTGCGCTTTTCGATGCGCTTCTCGTAGCGCTCGCCCGGCACGATGGCGTCCACGTAAACGGCCGGCGTGTGCACCTGGTCCGCGGGAATCTCGCCGAGCTCCACCAGGTGCTCTACTTCGGCGATCACGTAGTCCGCCGCCGTGGCCATTACAGGGTTGTAGTTTCGCGCCGTTTTTCGATACATCAAATTGCCCCAGCGGTCGCCCTTCCAGGCCTTGATGAAGGCAAAATCGGCGCGCAGCGCCTTTTCGAGGACGTATGTGCGGCCGCCGAATTCGCGCGTCTCTTTTCCCTCGGCCACCTTAGTGCCGTAGCCAGTGGGCGTATAAAAAGCCGGAATTCCGGCGCCGCCGGCGCGGATTCTTTCCGCCAGTGTGCCCTGTGGGTTGAGCTCGAGTTCGACTTTACCGCCCAGCACCAGTTGCTCGAAGACCTTGTTCTCTCCCACGTAGGAAGCGATCATCTTGCGAACCTGGCCGGTCTCCAGCAAAAACCCGATGCCGAAGTCCGAACTGCCGGCGTTATTGGAGACTACCGTGAGATTCTTCGTGCCGGCGCGCCGCAGGGCGGCGATCAAGTTTTCGGGAATGCCGCAGAGGCCGAAGCCGCCCATCAGGATGGTGGCGCCGTCGGGAATGCGCCGCACCGCTTCGTCGGCGTTGGCTACTCTTTTGTCCATTGGTCGGTATCCATTATTTGGCGACTATCTGACGCTATTCCGTAAAGGATGACAGGTTTTTGGTGTCGCGGCGGTCCGTTGTCGCCGGGCTCACCCTAACGCAAATTGTGCAGCAGCTTATATACGTCATTGGCGGCGGAAAACTCCTCTTCCAATTCGCGCTGGCGCAGATGGGCGCGCAGATGCTCGATGGCCTGCGAGAGGCGGTCGAGAGCCACGTCCAGATTGTCCGTATTGGTGAGCACGATATCGCGCCACACGGAATAGGGGCTGCCGGCCAGGCGCAGGGCGTCGCGCAATCCGCGCCCCGCCAGCGTGAGCGGCAAGCCGGTCTGATCGGTGGCCTCGCGCGTGACGCCGGCGAGCGCGATGGACACCAACTGCGGCAGGTGCGATACAAACGCCGCGGCGCGGTCGTGCGCAGCGGCGTCGATCCAGATCGGCCGCGCGCCGATGGCCTCGATCAGGCGCACAAAATTAGCGATGCGCGCATCGGACTGCTGGATTCGGCCGATCTCCTCGCCCGGCGCACCGTCTGCGTCGCCCGCGACCAGAGCGTACTTGGCGCCCTGAAAAAGAGAGGCATCGGCGCCGTCGATTCCGGAAACTTCGCTGCCGGCCATGGGATGGCCGCCGAGAAAGCGAATGGCCTGGGAAAAATGTTTTTCGGCGGCCGCGCAGATGGCCCGCTTGGTGCTGCATGCATCGGTGACCAGCGCACCTTCGGCCACATGGCGCGCGATTTCCGGCAGGCGCTCGATGGCGAGGCCCACGGGAAGAGCGATGTAAACGAGGTCCGCGCCGGCCAGCGCCTCGGACAGCTCCGGACAGGCTTCATCGACCACGCCCAATTCCAGGGCGCGTTGGAGGACGGCGGGCTTGTCCCACCCGACGAAGCGGACGCGCTCCTGGGCTCCCCGTAACGCCCGCCGCGCGGCCAGGGCAAACGATCCGCCTATCAAACCCGTGCCCAACACCGCAACGCGCGAGAAGAGCGGAGCCATCACGCGGCGATGCTGCGTCCGACCGCCGGGGCGATCAAGCGCAACTCTTTCATCAACTGCTCGAATTGCTGGAAGTGAAGAGACTGTGCGCCGTCGGAAAGGGCGTGCTCGGGGTCGTTGTGGACTTCGAGGAGCAGGCCATCGGCGCCCGCGGCAACAGCGGCGCGGGCCATGGGCGGAACTTTATCGCGGCGGCCGGTTCCGTGCGAAGGATCGGCCAGGATCGGCAAATGAGAGAGCTTCTGGACCACGGGAATGGCGGCGATATCCAGAGTGTTGCGCGTGTAGGTCTCGAAAGTGCGGATGCCGCGCTCGCAGAGGATCACGTTGTAGTTCCCGCCGGACATGATGTACTCGGCGCTGAGCAGCCACTCCTCGATGGTTGCGGACATGCCGCGCTTCAGCAGCACGGGCTTGCTTACGGCGCCCAGCGCGCGCAGCAGGTGATAGTTCTGCATATTGCGCGCGCCCACTTGCAGAATATCGACGTACGGCAGCATCAGGGCGATCTGCGAGGGGTCCATCACCTCGCTGACCACATCGAGATTGTGCCGGTCGCCCGCCGCGCGCAGCAGGCGCAGGCCCTCTTCGCCCATGCCCTGAAAGGAGTAGGGCGAACTGCGCGGCTTGAAAGCGCCGCCGCGCAAAATACGCGCGCCCGCTTTGGCCACGGCCGCGGCGATCGATTCGATCTGCTCCGCGGATTCCACGGCGCAGGGTCCCGCCGCAACGATCACTTCGGTGCCGCCAATGGAAACGCCGCGGGGCAATTTGACGACGGTGCCTTCGGGGCGAAATGCGCGGCTGGCCAACTTATAGGGCTGCGTGATGCGCACGACTTCGCGCACGCCAGGAAGCAATTCGATATCCCGCGTATCGAAATCGGGACGGACGCCGACGGCGCCCAGCACCGTCTGCGAAGCGCCGGTGGAGCGATGGATATCGAAGCCGAGCCCGACGAGGTGGTCGATGACGTTCTGGACCTGCTCCTCGGCCGCTTCGGGCTGCATCACCACAACCATGAAAGCTCCTCGAACTCCTTTGCGCGCGCGACGAACTGACGTTGTGACTGCTCGCGCCGCTGTTTGTGGCGCTACTTGCGGCGATCGGCGTCGGCCTCGTCGTGCATCGCCGTGCGCTCCACCGAGCGCGCTTCGTCCAGAATGCGCTCGAATAATCGCCGGATGGCCGCTTCGCTCAACGGGCCGTGATTGGCTTGCTCAGCCGCCGCCAAGACCTGCCGCTCGCGGTCGGGCTGATAAAGCGCCGAGCCATCCTGTTTCTTGATGCGGCCGATTTCGAGAACGCACTTGGAGCGCTCGTTCAGCAGCTCGACCAGCTTGCGGTCGATCTCGTCGATTTTGCGACGCCAATCCTCGACGCTCATGCGCCCGGCTCCCGCCGGCTCATTCCCGCCTTGCCCGCATGCTTCAGCAAACGAACGCGCGCGGCGAGCGCTTCGCACGCCGCTTCGACGCTCGTGGCTTGCTCGATCTCCTGCACCAGCGCGGACCCGACCACCGCCGCGTCGGCCAGGCCACCCAGAACGGATACTTGCCCGGGCCGCGAGATGCCGAAGCCCACCGCGACGGGCAACGGCGTCGCGCGCCGGACGCGGCGGATCAGCGCCGGCAAATCCTGGGGCAGCGACTCGCGGGCGCCAGTGACGCCGGTGCGCGAGATGACGTAAAGAAAGCCGGTGGTGACTTCGGCGATACGCGCCAGGCGCTCGTCGGTGGAGGTGGGCGCGGCCAGGAAAATCGTGTCCAGGCCGTGCTCGCACACGATGCGGCGATAATCGCCGGCTTCCTGGGGTGTGAGATCGGTGATCAAGACGCCGTCGGCGCCTGCATCGGCGGCGCGGCGCGCGAAGCGTTCCACGCCCATCTGCAATACGGGATTGTAGTAGCTGAAAAGGACCAGCGGCACATCGCTCTTGCGGCGGATCGAGGCGACCAGATCGAGCACGCCGGCGAGCGTAGCGCCGGCGCGCAGGGCGCGTTCGCTGGAGCGCTGGATGGCCGGGCCGTCGGCAACCGGGTCGCTAAAGGGCACGCCCAGCTCGATCACGTCCGCGCCCGCTTCAGCGAGGGCGAGCACAAACAATTCCGTGGCCGCAAGCGAGGGATCTCCGGCGCTGATAAACGCGACCAGGCCCATCTCGCCGCGGCGGCCGAGTTCCTCGAAGCGGCGGGCGATGCGCGTGGTCGCCGGAGTTTTCGGCAGAGCTGCGGAGTTCGCGGCCATCACAGATAACGCCCGATGATTTCCATGTCTTTATCGCCGCGTCCGGAGAGATTAAAAATGACGAGTTCGTCGCGACGCATCCGCGGCGCGCGCGCGATCAGCCCGGCCAGCGCGTGCGCGCTTTCAAGCGCGGGGATGATGCCCTCAAGGCGCGCCAGCGTGCGCGCGGCTTCGATCGCCGCGTCGTCGCTTGCGGCAGTGTATTCGGCACGATGCTGCTCGGCCAGGAGCGCATGCTCGGGGCCGACAGCGGGATAATCCAGGCCCGCGGAAACCGAATGCGTGGTCGCGATCTGCCCGTCTTGGGTCTGCAAAACGTAGGTGTAGGTTCCCTGCAGCACGCCCGGCTTCGCGCCGCTAAATCCCATCGCTTCGGTGAGGCGCACGGCGTGTTCGCCAAGCGTGTGCCCGCGACCGCCCGCTTCCACGCCCAACATTCTCACGCCGGCGTCTCCCAGAAATGCGTAGAAGAGGCCGATGGCGTTGGAGCCGCCGCCAACGCAGGCGACCAGCAGATCCGGCAGGCGACCTTCGCTTTCCAATATCTGCCGCCGCGCCTCTTCGCCGATCACTTTGTGAAAATCGCGCACCATCGTGGGATAGGGATGCGCGCCGAGCACTGATCCCAGCAGATAGTGCGTGGTGCCCACGTTGGTCACCCAATCGCGCATGGCTTCGTTGATGGCGTCCTTCAGCGTGCGGCTGCCGGAATTCACGCCCACCACTTCCGCGCCCATCAAGCGCATGCGCGACACGTTCAGCCGCTGCCGCTCCATGTCTTCCGTGCCCATGTAGACGACGCATTCCATGCCAAAGCGCGCAGCCACGGCCGCCGTGGCCACGCCGTGCTGCCCCGCGCCGGTCTCGGCGATGATGCGGCGCTTGCCCATGCGTTTCGCGAGCAGCGCCTGGCCCAGGCAGTTGTTGATCTTGTGCGCGCCGGTATGCAGCAGGTCTTCGCGCTTGATGTAAATTCGCGGGCCGCCAAGATGTTCGCTGAGGCGGCCGGCGAACTGCAAAGGCGTGGGGCGTCCCGCGAAAATTCGCAGCAGTTCATCCAGTTCGCGCGCGAAGCTGGCATCCGCGCGCGCTGCGGCGTAGGCGCGCTCGAGTTCCTCGAGGGGCGCGACCAGCGTTTCGGGAACGTAGCGGCCGCCATAAGCGCCGAATCGGCCGCGAGCATCCGGCCAGGTTTTCACCGCCGTGGTCGTCATGATTTCTTCCTTCTCGCTTCGGACACAGACTCCCCATCCGCGACGCGGCTGGCGGCCTCTGCCTCGCGCATCAGCTCGCGCATGGCGCGGGGATCCTTTTTCCCCGGGCGCGACTCTATGCCACTGGCCACATCGATCCCGAACGGCTGCGCTTCCGAAATCGCCCGCGCGACGTTATCCGGCCGCAAACCGCCGGCCAGAATCACGCGTCCGTAGCGTTTGGCTTCGCGAGCGAGCCGCCAATCCGCCGTTTGCCCCGTGCCGCCGCGGAGGCCGCT
>Ga0335081_10014468_pt1 | contig 12766 bp, 11 predicted proteins | sample Lox_Sample_35_FD_206713 | JGI IMG/M metagenome (GOLD analysis project Ga0335081, IMG submission 206713) | Soil microbial communities from Loxahatchee National Wildlife Refuge, Florida, United States - Lox_Sample_3.5 | ecosystem: Environmental > Terrestrial > Soil > Wetlands | place: USA...
AGTAACAGTCGTGAATGCAAAGAAGCAGGGAGCGGTGAAGGGCGAAGCTACTCTAACGATCAAGCTTTCTGCGATCACTGTGCGGGGCAAGGAATACCCGATCTCCACGAGTACGCACTCGGACGTAGAAAAAGGCAAGGGCAAGCGCAGCGCGGTGATGACCGGCGGAGGCGCGGGAGTCGGCGCGTTGATTGGCGGACTCGCTGGTGGGGGTAAAGGGGCTGCCATTGGCGCCGGGGTGGGAGCCGTGGGCGGACTTGCGACAGCCGCGGGAACCGGTGGCAAAAACGCGGAGTTTCCGGCGGAGTCGCGGCTGACTTTCAAGCTGACGCACGCGCTGACCGTCGATCGCTAGTCTACGATTGGGACACCGAAATCGGGCCCCTGGCAAGCAGCTGGGGGCCCTTTTCTCATGCGCTCACCACGTCGTCGCGCGTCGGCGTAGAAACAGGACGCGCGCGAAGAGCGAGGAAAATCATCAGAAACGTGATGAGCAAGGGGACGTAGAGCCCTGCACGCAGAGATCCGGTGGTTGATGAAATAATGCCCACGAGCCAAGGCACCGCACCACCACCGATTCCGGCGGCGGCGAAAAAGAGAGAGCCAATCCAGGGTGAATCCTGCTTGAAGATGGCGGCCAGCCAGGTGACATAGATTGGGTATTGAGGAGCGAGACCAAATCCCGCCAGAGCTGCACCGATATAGAGAAGGTGTGGCGTGCTCGACAGAGCGATGATGGTGCCGCCCAACGCGGCCAGCGCGAGACCGCCCGCGGAGATCAGCGCTTGCGAAACGTGGCGCAACATCAAGGGCGAAACGCCCCTGCCAAACAACAGGAAGCCGTAATAAACGGAAGGCGCAAGCATGAGGACCACAGTACTCATGCCGGGCATACGTTTTTCGTAGCTAGCTACCCAGCCTCCTACCGCCACTTCGACGCCGACATACAGCAGGAACAAAAGGAGCAGTGGTGTCGCCTGCGGGACACGCATGTGCGCGCGCCACTCGGGTAGAGGATGCGAGGCGCGCACCTTGGCGTCACCGGTAGGACCGACCCGCAGCGAGAGATGCAGGAACACGAGGATGGCGCAAGCGGTCAGGATGCCGATGGAAAAATCGCGGATGCCGAAATTCGGAATGACGTATCCGATCAAGAAGGGACAAAGGACCGAGCCAATGCTCCAGGAAAAATTGAGAAAAGTGACGGCGGCGGCGGTGTTCTTGGAGGGGAGCTGTGTGGCGCGGAGATTAATCGCGGGATTCGCGAGGCCATAGCCGAATCCATTGACGCCGACCATGAGCGCGGAAACCATCCAGGGCCCCAGCCCCAGGAAGGCGTAGCCAAGCACAAAAGCGACGAAGCCCGCGGCGGCGGCTTTCGAGAAACCAAGGCGTGGCAGGACCACGCCGGTGAGCACGACGCCAAAGAAGCTACCGAAATATTGCGTGGTGAAGAAGAAACCGGCTTGAGCGTCGGTCAAGGACCAACGATGGATAAACGAGGGCAGGATGGGCCCGAGCATCGTGGTGATGATGCCGATGACAACGAAACTGGAATGGAGCAGCAGCCATTCTCTGAGCGCACTTCTCTGAACAGGGGCAGACGCGGGGGAAGGCATTGAATTGCGAGTTTCGCACAGGGAGCAGGAGAGCGACAAGTCGTTGAAATGAATAGAGAGAATCGGCTCTATGGTTCCTTAATGCGGCACTGAGCACTTCCTTAGCCTCGAGCTGTAGACTAGGTGGCGGACGGGAAAATCATGAGAGACATCTTGTTTCTGCTGAGCACGATCCTGTTTTTCGTGCTGGGCGTAGCGTATCTGAAGGGCTGCGAACGCCTGCGGTCGGAAAAGTAGGGAACGGCCATGCAGGGAAATATCCTGCTCATTCTTGTTTCGGTGTTGTTGTTGGGATACCTGTTTTACGCGCTGCTGAAGCCGGAGAAGTTCTGACATGACGGCGAATGGGTGGTTGCAGATTTTGCTGTACTTCGCGGCTGTGCTGGCGGTGACCAAGCCGATGGGGGTGTTCCTCTATCGCGTCTTTGAAGGCAAGCCAACGTTTCTCGATTTCGCATTGCGGCCGGTGGAACAGCTGGTATACCGCGCGTGTGGAATCGATGAAAAGAAAGAAATGCGCTGGAGAGAGTATGGCACGGCGATGCTGCTGTTCAGCGGCGCGTCGCTGGTGCTGTTGTACCTGATTGAGCGGATGCAACAATGGCTGCCCTGGAATCCGCAAAAAATGGCGAATGTGGCGCCGGACCTAGCCTGGAACACGGCGGTTTCCTTTACGACCAATACGAACTGGCAGGCGTACTCGGGCGAATCGATGATGAGCTACTTCACGCAGATGGCGGGACTCGCCTATCACAATTTTGCGTCCGCTGCCGTGGGTATCGCACTGGCGATCGCCCTGACTCGTGGAGTGGTACGGCACGAGTCGAAGACCATCGGCAACTTCTGGGTGGACACGACGCGGGCGTTCCTGTGGGTATTGCTGCCAGTGAGCCTGGTGGCGGCGCTGTTCTTCGTGTCGCAGGGCGCAATTCAGAATCTGAAGCCGTACGCGACGGCGAATGTGATTGAGGCACAAGTCGTCGAGACGAAGAACCCCGACGGCTCGGTGAAAAAAGATACGGCCACCACGCAAATTATTGCGCAAGGGCCGGTGGCTTCGCAGGAAGCCATCAAGATGTTCGGGACCAACGGAGGAGGATTCTTCGGCGCCAACAGCGCTCATCCGTTCGAGAATCCGACGCCGCTGACAGATTTCGTGCAGATGCTGCTGATTTTCGCGATTCCGTCAGGGCTGACCTACACGCTAGCGCGGATGACGGGCTCGCCACGGCATGGCTGGGCGGTGTGGAGCGCCATGGCCGTGCTGTTTCTGTCTGGTGTAATGGTGGTGTATGCGTTTGAAGCGCGTGGGAATCCGCTACTGGCGGGGATTGAGACGAAGGCCAGCGCGGCACAGCCTGGCGGAAACATGGAAGGCAAAGAGGTTCGCTTCGGCATCGCCAATTCGGCGCTGTTTACCACCGTGACTACGGATGCGAGCTGCGGCGCGATCAACAATCAGCACGATTCGCTTACGCCTCTGGCGGGAATGATTCCGCTGGTGAACATCATGCTCGGCGAAGTGATTTTTGGCGGTGTCGGCGCCGGGATGTACGGAATCCTTGTGTTCGCCATACTTGCGGTATTCCTGGCCGGGCTAATGGTGGGACGCACGCCGGAGTATCTGTGAAAGAAGATCGAATCATTTGACGTGAAGATGGCAACGTTGGCAATCCTGGTGACTTCGCTGACTATCCTGACCTTTTCCGCGATCGCCTCCATCGGGAAGTTCGGCACCGCGAGCATCAGCAATGCCGGGCCGCACGGATTGTCGCAGATTCTTTACTTATACACATCGGCCGTCGGGAACAACGGTTCGGCTTTCTCGGGATTGAACGCCAACACGCTCTGGTTCAACTCCAGCCTGGGAGTGGCCATGCTACTTGGGCGGTTTTTCATGATCATCCCGATTCTCGCGATTGCCGGAAATCTGGCAGCGAAGAAACATGTACCGGAATCACTGGGGACGTTTCCGGTGACGGGGCCGTTGTTTACGGTCTTACTCATCAGCGTAATCCTGATCGTGGGAGCGCTGACATTCTTCCCGGCCCTGAGCCTCGGGCCGGTTCTGGAACACCTGATGATGAACGCGGGAAAGGCGTTTTGAGGAAGCAATGAGCAGCGGACAGCCAAAATCGATATCACTTGCCGACAAGAAGATCCTGAAGAGCGCGATCCTGAGCTCGTTCACCAAGCTCAACCCCAAGTGGATGATCAAGAATCCGGTGATGTTCGTCGTAGAAGTGGGGGCTGTGGTCACGCTGGTGGTGCTGTTGTCGAACGTGGTGCATCACGTGGGCGGGTTCTGGCTCGGGCTGCAAATCACGCTATGGCTGTGGTTCACCGTGCTGTTTGCGAATTTTGCCGAGGCCATGGCCGAGGGGCGCGGGAAGGCGCAAGCGGAGACGCTGAGGAAAGCACGAGCGGAGACCGAGGCGCGGAAAGTGCGGTCTGACGGTTCGACGGAAATCGTCACGAGTTCCAAGCTGCGCGCCGGCGATGTGGTGCTGGTCGCCGCGTGCGAATTCATTCCCAGCGATGGCGAGGTGATTGAAGGAGTTGCTTCGGTGGATGAATCGGCGATCACGAAAGAGTCGGCACCGGTAATCCGCGAAGCGGGCGGGGACCGTTCCGCGGTGACCGGCGGGACGCGCGTTCTGTCTGATGAAATCAAGGTGCGGATCACGTCCAATCCCGGAGAAACGTTCCTGGACCGGATGATCGGATTGGTCGAGGGCGCATCACGGCAGAAAACACCGAACGAGATTGCCCTGAACATTTTGCTGGCGGGGTTGACGATCATTTTCTTGCTGGCGGTCGTGACGCTGCAGCCGTTTGCGATTTATTCGGGTGCGCCGCAAAACGTGTTTGCGCTGGTGTCGCTGCTGGTTTGCCTGATTCCCACGACGATTGGCGGGCTGCTTTCGGCGATCGGAATTGCGGGAATGGACCGCATGATTCAGCGAAACGTGATTGCCATGTCTGGCCGCGCGGTGGAGGCGGCGGGAGATGTGGGCGTGCTGCTGCTGGACAAGACGGGCACGATCACGCTGGGGAATCGCTAAGCGACGGCGTTTCATCCCGCGCCCGGAGTGACCGAGGCCGAACTGGCGAGCGCGGCGCAGCTGGCTTCATTTGCCGACGAGACGCCGGAAGGGCGGTCGATCGTCGTACTGGCAAAAGAGAAATACAACCTTCGAGGCAGAGAGTTAGCGCCGCACAATCCGATCTTCGTCCCCTTCACGGCACAGACCAGGATGTCGGGCGTGAACCTGGACGGGACGGAGATTCGCAAGGGCGCCCAGGACGCGATTACGCGGTACGTGAGCGAAAAAGGGCAAGTGGTGCCGCCGGAAATCAAAGGAATTGTGGAACGGGTAGCGCAATCGGGCGGAACGCCGCTACTGGTGGCGTTGAACCATCGCGTTTACGGCGCCATTGAATTGACGGACATCGTGAAGGGCGGGATTCGTGAGCGATTTGATCATCTGCGCGCCATGGGCATCCGCACCATGATGATCACCGGCGACAATCCCTTGACCGCTGCGGCAATCGCTCGACAGGCAGGCGTGGACGATTTTCTCGCCGAAGCCAAGCCGGAAGACAAGATGGCGCTGATCAAGAGCGAGCAGGCCAAGGGCAAACTGGTGGCCATGACTGGCGATGGAACCAACGACGCTCCCGCGCTGGCGCAAGCCGATGTTGGCGTGGCCATGAACACCGGTACGCAAGCCGCGAAAGAAGCCGGAAACATGGTGGACCTGGATTCGAACCCGACCAAGCTGATTGAGATCGTGGAAATCGGCAAACAACTGCTGATCACACGCGGCTCATTGACGACCTTCTCGGTGGCCAACGACGTGGCCAAGTATTTTGCGATTATTCCCGCGATGTTTGCCGGGACATTTCCCCTGCTGGGGCTGCTGAACGTCATGAAATTGCGCACGCCGGAATCGGCAATCTTGTCCGCGGTGATTTTCAATGCGCTCATCATCATCAAGCTGATCCCACTGGCCCTGCGCGGCGTGAAGTACCGGCCGCTGGGTGCGGCGATCCCGTTGAGGCGCAACCTGCTGATTTACGGCCTCGGGGGCGTAGTTGCTCCATTTCTGGGAATCAAGTTTATCGACATAGTGATTGGCTGGATGCATTTGGCCTAGAGGAAGAAATGAAGAAACAACTGTTAGTGGCAATCTGGTTCACGCTGGTGACGACCGTGATTTTTGGAGTCATTTACCCGTTGGTGGTGACCGCGATTGCACGCGTGGCGTTTCCCGAAAAGGCGAATGGCAGCCTGATTGTTAGGAATGGGCAGATCGTGGGCTCGCGGTTGATCGGCCAGAGCTTTTCGTCGGACAAATATTTTCACTCGCGGCCAACCGCTGCCGGGAACGGCTACGATGCCACGGCGTCGACGGGATCGAACCTGGGGCCGACCAATCAGGCACTGATTTCAGGTGTGCACGACGACGTGGCAAAGCTGCAGCAGGAGAGGCCGGGAGCGCTGATTCCGGCGGATCTGGTGACCACTTCGGGTTCAGGCCTGGATCCGGATATCTCGCCGGCAAGTGCGGAGTTCCAGGTTCCGCGCGTGGCGAAGGCACGCGGCATCAGCGCGGATGATTTGCGCCAGGTGGTGGCGCGGCACACGCAGGGGCGGCAGTACGGGATTTTCGGGGAACCTCGCGTGAACGTGTTGGAATTGAATCTGGATCTGGACGGAATGACTGGTGCGAAACCCTCAACAGTGACGAGCGCGGTCAGCGGTGAGAGCGCGCTGAGGCCTTAGGCGCCGGTGGCTTGGGGGGCTGGAAGCGGTAACCGACCCAGGGTTCGGTCAGAATATACTTCGGCTGCGAGGAATCCCTTTCGATTTTCTTGCGCAACTGATTGATGACCACGCGCAGGTTCTCGGTCTCTTCGCCGTATTCGGGTCCCCAGACAATTTGAAGCAGGCGCCGATGCGAAACGGGCTTGCCCTGATTGGCGATGAGATGCCTCAGGACTTCGAACTCTTTGGGGGCCAGATGCACTGCCTCGCCGCCCACGCTCACTCTCCGCTGCTCAAAATCGACGGTGAAATCCTTCGAGACGAAAGCGGGCAAGGCTTCGGCGGAGGGGTGGCGACGGAGCGAAGCGCGAATGCGGGCCAGAAGCTCTTCGATGCTGAACGGCTTGGTGACGTAATCGTCGGCGCCGGCATCGAGAGCGACGACTTTGTCGCGTTCCGCATTGCGAACCGTGAGCATGATAATCGGAGCATCGCTGGAGCGGCGGATCTCGCGACATGTATCCACGCCGCTGATCCCGGGGAGGTTTACATCGAGGAGGATCAGATCGGGCTTCAGCTTTGGGACGAGCTGCAAAGCCTCCTCGCCGGAGGTAGCCTCACTAATCGTGTAGCCGCGAAAGGACAAGGTGGAGCGCAGAACCCGGCGAATTTGCGGTTCGTCGTCCACCACCAGAATGTTGGCGGTACTCATCGGGATTCCACTTGAACGGGTGCGACGGGAAGTGTAAACGAGAACACCGAGCCGTGGCCAAGCTGGCTGGTGACGGCTATGGTGCCGCCATGCGCGGCAACAATGGCTTTGGCGATGGGCAGGCCCATGCCGGTACCGCGGACCTGGTAACGCTGGTCGCGACCGCGATAGAATTTGTCAAAAATGAGGCCCTGTTCAAACGGGTCGATGCCGGGGCCGCGGTCGGCGACGCTAAAACTAACGTTGTCGCCACTCTGCTCCGCGGAGATAGTGATGGGCTGGTCTTTGGGAGAATACAAATCGGCGTTGTCGATGAGTTGCACGAGGATGTCGCGGGCACGGTTGGCGTCGGCCAGTACGGGATGCAACTGGTCACTCACCAGGAGGCGAATGGGCCGCTCGCCGAGAGTGGCCTTTAGATGTTGAAGCGCACTATCAACCAGCTCCGAGGCTTCGACCGGGCGCAGATCCAGCTGAATCTCGCCGGCTTCCAGGCGCGCCATTTCCGCGGCTTCTTCAACGAGATGATTGAGGCGGTCGCATTCTTCATTGATGATGGTGAGGAGTTCGCGGTGCTGTGCGTTATCTTCGGAGGTGGTGCTGAGCAAGTCGGTGACGGCGGCCTTCATGCTGGTCAAGGGAGTACGGAAATCGTGGGCAATGGAGTCGAGGAGCGCGGACTTTAGGCGTTCGCCCTGGCGCTCGGCTTCCGTTTCGCCGATCTGCTCCACGGCGCGTGCGCGCTCGATGGCTATGGCGACCAGAGAGCTGATGGCGTCAAGAGTCTGGCGCGAGAGGCGAGCTCCGGAAATACCGAGGCTTCCGATGGGCTTGACGCCGAGACGGACAGGCAGGAAGTAGAGAGCTTTCACGCTGTCGGAGATGATGTCGTCTCGAACAAACGCATTCTTCATCTGCTCTTCATCGATTTGTGAGGCGCCGTAGCCGGAGCGGTAAAATTTTTCCTTTTGCGGAACAAACAGTTCGGCGGCACCCGCTGCAAAGCAATCGACGAGAAAATTCGGGATGGCGTTCATCAGTTGAATGACGTTGCCCTCGCCGAGCAGCTTCTGACTGAAAGTGTAAAGGCGCTCGACTTCGCGCCTGCGATTATTGGCGGCATCGGCTTCTTTGCGGATGCGTGCGGAAAGCTGGCTACCCATGATGGAGGTGAATAGAAAGGCAAACAGCGCCACCCAGTTTTGGGGATCGGCGATGGTCAAGGTGCCAATGGGAGGAAGAAAAAAGTAGTTGAACAGCAACATGGCACTGACGGACATGATACTGGACACGATCATGCCCCATACGGCGGAAACTGCTAGAATCGCGAGCAGAAACAGAAGGGCCACCGTGGTCTGATTCACGTGGACGAACTGGCTGCACGAAACGGTGATAATCGCGAGCAGGAGCGCGGCAACAGCCAGGCCGATCCCGCGGCCAACGACCAGGCGCAACATAGGCGTATTGTAACCCAGTAGAAATTATATCGCGGAGAGAATCAGCACTTGCCGAAACGACCAGAGGAATGGCTGGAAGCAGTTTCCCCGGCACCGAAATCGCGAGGGATTTTCAAGCTGTTCTTGGGATACGCGCCAGGTGTCGGCAAGACTTACAGCATGCTGAGCGAGGCCATCCGCCGAAAGAGCCGCGGCGAGGACGTGGTGATCGGGATTGTGGAGACCCATGGCCGCAAGGGGATTCAAGAGCTTGCCGATCAATTGGAGGCGGTGCCAAGGCAAAAGCTGGATTACAAGGGGACGCCGTTTGAAGAGATGGACGTAGCGGCGATCCTGAATCGGAAGCCGGAAGTAGTGCTGGTGGACGAACTAGCGCACACGAATATACCGGGGAGCAAGCACCGCAAGCGCTATGAAGACGTGCAGGAATTGCTGGCGGCGAAGATCGACGTCAATTCCACGCTGAACATTCAACACATCGAGAGCATTGCGCCGACGGTGCGCGCGATCACGGGCATTACGGTTCGCGAAACGGTGCCGGACTGGGTGCCGCTCTCCGCTTCGGAAACGGTGATGATAGACCTGACGCCGGAGGCGTTGCAGAACCGCATGAAACGCGGCGACGTGTACAGCCAGGAAAAAGTGGAACAGTCGCTGAAGAATTTTTTTCGCCGGGGAAACCTCATCGCTTTGCGCGAACTGGCATTGCGCCAAGTGGCCGAACAGGTGGACCGCAGCCTGGAATCGTACATGGATGCGAAAGACATCCAGCAGAACTGGGGCGTGCGCGAACGAATCGCGGTTTGTATTTCGGGTAGCCCGAGCGGGCAGTATCTGGTGGCGCGGGCGGCGCGCATGGCGCGGCGAATGGATGCGGAGCTGTACGTGGTTTACGTGCACCGCGAGATCGGACCACGCGAGGAGAATGCGCAGGTACTGGAAACAAACTTGCGCTTTGCGGAAAATCTGGGCGCGCAGGTAGTGAAATTAAAAGGGCGGAGCGTGGCGGATACCATCGCGGAATTTGTGCGAAGCAAATACATCACCCAGGTGATTTTTGGACGAGCGCCGGTACGCGATTGGAGAAAGTATCTCTACTTGTCAGTGGTGCACCGCTTCTTGAGGGAGTCGCCGCCGGTAGATGTACACATCGTGACCCAGGAACCGGAAGGCGATTGATCGAGACTGCGGCCGGAAAGAAAAAGCCCGCTGGCGGGCGATCCTGCGTAACGTGGCGCACTCCGCCCAAGTGCTAACCAACGTCTCGACTCCGCTGAGATCAAACTTGTATTCGGTCAACGAAGAACGAAACTCGCCACGCAGGATTGCGCGAAAGCGGGCAACCACCTAGGGAGAGTAAATGGATAAGGCTGGTCCGTAAACTGTCAATAATGACAGTTTTGCAGGGACATAGGGCGAATGAGGGAGGGTCGGTAATTGGACAAAGAGAGTCTACTTAGCGCGCTTTGCTTTTAGCGACGCCGGGCCCGAGGTCTCACGGATCATGAGTTCTGGTGGGACAGCAAACTCCGAGGGGTAGTCCTTGAACCCTTGCAAGCGCTGCAAAAGGATGCGCGCGGCAGTGGCTCCCATTTCACGAAGGGGCTGGCGCACGGTTGTGAGACGCGGGTTGTGATACGCCGCCAGTTGGATGTCGTCAAATCCGACGACGGAAACATCTTCCGGGACGCGGAGATTCGCGTCATTCAGGGCTCGGATCGCGCCAATCGCCGCCATATCATTGAACGACACAATAGCTGAAAACTGGTGGCCTCCCTGAAGCAGCGACTGCACGACTGGATAGCCGAGCTCGGGCGAGGAGATGTCGCGTTCGAGCTGGACGGTGAGCTCGGGAAGGATAGGCAAATCGAGTTCCTTGGCAACGGCAACGATGTTCTCCCAGCGCGTCAGCGAATCCGAACTGAAGGGCTGACCGCGCATGAAGGCGATACGACGATGACCGAGCTGATGAAGGTGGCGAAGGATCAGTTCGGCAGCCCTGCGATGATCGAGCAGCACATTGGTGACACCGTCGAAATTTTTGTGGCCAGCTATGGCGACGGCGGGAACGGAGAACTCATGCTCAATGCTGGTGTCAATAAAGATGAGGCCCTCAGCGCCGCGGCCCAGGAGCAGCCTGGGATATTCCTCGACAAGATCTGGCTTATGGCGATGGTGAGCGCTGAAATAGAAGTAACCCTCCTGCATCAGGTGATCCCCAATGCCGCTCATGACCATGGTGTGGTAACCATCGTTAAGTTCGGGGACAAGCACGCCGACAGTGAAGGTGCGCTGCTTTCGCAAAGAACGAGCCAGCAGGCTAGGCTGATAATTGAACTTGCGGGCGGCTTCGAGGACGCGATCGCGAGTCTTCTGGGGAATGGACCTTCCGGGAACGTTGTTGAGAACAACCGAGACGGTGGCAGGACATAGACCAAGATAGTCAGCGAGAATCTTCAAGCTGACGGGACGTTCCCTGGGGTTGGACGAGCCCTTCTTCTTGCCCGCTGGCATGGTGGACGCGGCCTCTTCGAAGCGAACGGGTTTCGGATCAGGATCGAGTAACGGCATAAGAGTACCCCAAGGCACGCATAAGTTACAATTCTTCAATCAGTTAGCCGCAAAACAAGACGCGGGACTACCATTTTACCCCACAGACAAACGATTGTCTGAATGCTATGCAAAAAACTTCTTCTTGACAACAGCATATTGGATGATGCCAAATGGACCGCAAATAGCCGTTTCGAAGGTTCAGAAAACAAACGATTGTCCTAAGGTGCATATTGACTCACGAGAGGGCGAGGCTCGGGAGTTAGTCGAGGACTGAAAGAACACACCTGTAGCAGCAGGGTGGCAGTTTCATCGACGGGAGGCAGTATGCAGCTACGCGGCAAATCCATTACATATTGGGTCATTTATAAGGGTGGGCTCCTGGCGGCTTGTTTTTTGCTACTGGCCGCACTGGCGGCAGCGCAGGTGACCACCGGCACGATTTCGGGAATCGTTAAGGACTCGAGCGGCGCAGTGGTACCGGGAGCCACAGTGACAGCCAATGAGCCGGCCAAGGGGATTACGCGCACGGCGGAATCGGCCTCTGGCGGAGAATTTGTCTTCACGAATCTTCCCCCCGGGACGTACACGATCTCGGTGGAGGTGAAGGGTTTTAAGAAACTGGAAAAGAGTGACGTGATCGTGAACGTGGCGGACCACGTGAACGCGGGTGAGTTGACCCTGCAGGTGGGAACCACCGTGGAGAGCGTCACGGTAATGGCCGACACGGGGCAGATTCAGCTGCAATCCAATTCCGGCGAGCGCTCGGACTTAATCAGCAACAAGCAGCTAGAAGATGTGGCGATGAACGGGCGGAACGTGCTGGATTACATGAAGCTGGTTCCAGGTGTAATCAGCAGTTTTGACGGGCATGCGTCTGGAACCGGCGGGCTGGACACGATGAACTTCAACGGTTCACGCTCGAACACCCACGAATTCACCGTGGACGGTGCGTCCAACGTCGATACCGGAAATAATGGTGGAACCCACGTTACGATCAATCCGGACGCCATTGAAGAAGTAAAGGTCCTCACCTCGAACTACCAGGCGGAGTATGGAAAAGCGTCGGGCGGGCAGATCGCGATTGTCACAAAATCGGGCACGAACCAATGGCATGGAGGAGCAAGCTTCTTCCACCGCAATGAGGGAATGAACGCCAACGATCCGTTCAACAAGGCGAGCCAGTTGTCGGGATCGACGCCGAGCAATAATCCGGCGTTATACCGCTACAACTACACCGGATACAACTTCGGCGGTCCGATCATCAAGAACAAGCTGTTCGTGTTTTGGGACCAGGAATTCTACCAACAGCTGATTCCGATCGGCGGCCAAACGCAGTTTTACACGCCGACGGCACTCGAACGGCAGGGTGACTTCTCGCAATCGGTTGTTCCGGACCCGAACGGGGGAGCAAGTGCGGTACCCGTTGTCATTAGCGGCCCCGGCATCACGAACAACAAGATAGATCCAAGTCAGCTCAGCGCTGCCCAACAGACAGTATTTGCAAACGTGCAGAAGATCCTGAACCTGTATCCCTCGCCAAATGTGAGCGGATTCGGCACCAATCAGCAGAACTACAACTACTCCATCGCATTGTCTGGGCAGGATCCGCGGCGGGAAGATATCCTGCGCGTCGACTACCAGATTGATCAGAATG
>Ga0335081_10014469_pt1 | contig 12765 bp, 7 predicted proteins | sample Lox_Sample_35_FD_206713 | JGI IMG/M metagenome (GOLD analysis project Ga0335081, IMG submission 206713) | Soil microbial communities from Loxahatchee National Wildlife Refuge, Florida, United States - Lox_Sample_3.5 | ecosystem: Environmental > Terrestrial > Soil > Wetlands | place: USA: Florida...
TGCGGTAATTGAAGGAACGCCCATCGTCTTCATACAGGAGAAACGATCCGTCAGCGCCGGGATAGATCGAAATCGAGAGAGGCTGATCGCTTTTCTCGTACACATGTTGCTTGACTGGGCCGAGCGGCAGGATGGTTCCGGCAGCCACATAAATCGGCATTGTCTCGAGATCAACCTGCCGGCTGATTTTGCGGCCTCCTTCTACGCGCTCGTCGGTCCAGAAATCGTACCAGTAACCTGCAGGCAGATATACATCGCGTGAAGTTGCTCCTTTCTCGACCACAGGAGCCACCAGAATGTTTCGGCCCCACAAATACTGGTCGGAGCAGGCGACGGCGACTGGATCGTTCGGGTAGTGCAGCCACAAAGCGCGCATCACCGGCATCCCGGTGGTCGCACACTCGCGCACGGCACTATACAGATAAGGGAGCATGCGGTAGCGCACCTCCAGGTACTTCCTGCAGATTGGTTCGACTTGCGGGTTGTGCAGTTGGCTGGCATCGCGAATAGCAGCGCCGTTGTAATTGCGAATTTCCACCGGGCCCGGATCACCTGTGTTCCATCCCCACGGCAGGCGCAGCTTCCAGGTGCGGCCGTGGCAGCGAAACAAGGTGCAGAATGCTCCAAACTGAAACCAGCGCAAATACAGTTCGGCGGTGAACTCGCTGGTGGGTACGAACCCGCCGATGTCCGTTCCCCAGTATGGAATCCCCGTAAGCGACGCGTTGATTCCGATGGGCACATGGGTCTTGAGCGTTTCCCAGGTCGAATAAACGTCGCCGGACCACAGGAACGACGCGTAACGCTGCATGCCGGCATAACCGTTGCGATGCAGTGCGTAGGGGCGTTCATTCGGACGGTCGAGTTGCGGGCCCTCCCAGTGCATGCGGTTTCGGGCGAGGCGCGATGGAATGTCCAGCGCATCGCCTTCGTCAGGCCACCAGCCATCGACGCCCATGGAGAAGTCTTTGCGGTGGGCGTCCCAGTAGCAACTGGCCTGGCTCTCATCGAATGTGCTCAAGGAACAGGCATCCTGCACCGTTCCACGTAACTTGTCGGTAAGAATCACGTCGTGGAGCACTACGCGAAAGTCGTCTTTGTGGAGTTCGGCGATCATTTCCGCTGGATCGGGAAAGAGGCGAGCGTTCCACGCAAACGATCCGTTGTCCGTATTCCAGCCGGAGGGACAAAATCCGGTTCCGAGGTAGATCAGAGCATCACACGGCAGCTTCTTCTCCCGGAAGGTCTTCGCTTCAGCCAGGATTTCTTCGCGGCCGGCGAGTGTACGATGGGATTGCTGATAACCCAAGCTCCAAAGCGGCGGCACTTCCGCATGGCCGGTCAGCCGGGCATATTCGGACATGATCGTCGCCGGATCGGGCGAAGCGACCAAGAAGATGTCGAGGGGAGACCCGGGAGTGGATGGCTGGAATTTGCTTTCAGCGCCTGTGAAATCGAATGTGCCGAACGGCTGGTGAAAAAACAACGCCCATCCACCTGTGCCGATAATCCATGGAACGGGAACGCGTCCGCCGTGAGTTGCCAGCCGATAGCCGCCCTGGCCGCTGATCATTCGATCCGTCGAGCCACGACGATCAAACTGCGGTCCCCCTTCGCCAAGCCCGAGAAGCGGCGAATCGCCCGTCGCGAAAGAAACGATGCCACTGTCTTTTTCTACGCTGATTCGCTGGATCAGCGTGCCGTCGGCTGCGGCGATTGTGAAAGCGATCGGGTCTGTGGAAACGTTAACAAGGAAGCTGCCAATCTTCACTTCTCGCGCACGTGCGTCGCCGCGAAGTCGTGCGATCGGAGAGCCCCAGGATCGTTGCACAAGCGCGCCATCATTGGGGACGGGAACTGGTGCACCATCTCTGACCGGAGCGACGGTGAACCGTAGAGTGTGCGGACTGACGGAGGCAATCTGAATCTCACGGCCTGCTATGGAATCCTGCAACAGAGCAGTGGCTGCAGCCGCGCTGCGGTGCATGACCAGAGCCGCAGAGCTTGCGGCCAACTGCTTCAGAACTTGCCGCCGGCTCCAGTGGTCGCGCATCGATTCGATGCTCCCGTCCAGTAACGCAGAATAATAAGCCACGGACCTGCGCGGAACCGATCCGTGCCAAATCCGTGGCGATCTATTTTCGTCCCGGCTACTTCGGTTGTCGCGCCACCCGCATATACGGCTTGATCGTCTTGAAGCCGGGGAACTTCTGCTGCGCTTCTTCGTTGGAAACGGCTGCCGTAAGAATCACGTCGTCGCCCGGCTTCCAGTTCACCGGCGTGGCCACTTTGTGGCTGGCCGTGAGCTGCAGGGAATCGAGCACGCGCAGGATTTCGTCGAAGTTCCGTCCTGTGGTCATGGGATAGCTGATCTGCAGCTTGATTTTCTTGTCCGGCGCGATGACGAACACGGTGCGCACCGTTGCGTTGTCGGCTGGTGTACGGCCTTCCGAACTCTCGCCGGCGCCGGCTGGCAGCATGCCGTAGAGCTTCGCCACCTTCAGTTGCGGGTCTCCAATCATCGGATAGTTCACTTTCGCGCCCTGCGTCTCTTCGATGTCACCTTCCCATTTGCTATGGCTGGTGACGGGATCGACGCTCAAGCCGATGATCTTTGTGTTGCGCTTTGTAAACTCCGGGTGCAGCTTGGCCATGTAGCCGAGTTCCGTGGTGCAGACCGGCGTGAAGTCCTTGGGATGCGAAAACAGGACGGCCCAGCCGTCGCCAATCCAGTCGTGGAAGTGGATCGTGCCCTGCGTGGTTTCGGCGGTGAAATCGGGAGCCGTGTCGTTGATTCGGGGAATGCTGGTGGTCTCACTTACGGTCGCGGTAGTCATAGGTTTCTCCTCAAAATTGATTAGCTCAAGATTCCGGAGAGTTGATCCGCCCCTGGCCTTCTGATTCGCGTCGCGGGTAAAAAATAAGACCCACCCGCTCGCTGGGGTGGGTCGGAACTCTTGGCGGATTCCCTACCCACACGCCAGGCGGCGACAACAACAGCACATGGCGCAGAGGGCGGGAATGAACATAGAGCTAGGATAAGACCCGTGGCCGGGACTGTCAAACCGGCGGGGTCTTGGAAGAGCAGACATTCACTTCATCTTTCCTGCATCCGATTCGACGCCGAAGTCATCGCTTCACTTGCGCGAGCGAATCACGATTTTCGGCGGAATTTTATGACCGAACACAGACGACGGCTGTCCATGACGCAGTGGGATGTCTTTTCCTCGAAACCTCTCGAAGGAAACTCGCTGGCCGTTTTCCATGACGCTTGTGGGCTGAGCGATCCCGAAATGCAGGCGATCGCAAAGGAGATGAATCTCTCGGAGACGACGTTCATTCTGAGGCGCGATGGCGAGACCGAACGCGCGCGCGGCATCAGGGTGCGGATCTTTACTGTTCTGGAAGAATTGCCGTTTGCCGGCCATCCCACGCTCGGAACCGCTTTTGCGCTGCGCGGTGAAAGCCGGGCAAAAGAAATCACGCTCGACCTGAATGCCGGCAAAGTGCCGGTGCAGTTCGAAGACGCGCTTGCCGAGCCGACATTTGGAGAAATGACCCAGATCGATCCAACTTTCAGCGTTCAACACGATCGCGAAGCCATCGCTCGTGCGACCGGCCTGAGCGCCGGCGACTTTGATCCTGCGCTGCCCATCGAGACAATTTCGACAGGGGTCCCTTTTACCGTAACGCCCGTGAAGTCCCTGGCGGTGATCCGGAACTTGCGAGTTGATGTGGCTCGAGCGGCAGAGTATCTGGAAAAGGCGGGTGGAAAGTTCCTGTATTTTGTGGTGCGCGAAACTGTGGACCCGGCGGCGCGTCTGCATGCCCGCATGCTGTTTTACAACGGAGAAGATCCTGCCACGGGCTCCGCCGCCGGCTGCGCTGCGGCGTGGATGGTCGCTCATGGCCTTGCCAATTCCGATGAGCGTGTGCTCATCGAACAAGGCCTTGAGATGCAGCGGCCCAGCCGGATTTTCGTCCGCGCCTCGCGAAGCGGTAACCGTGTGGTTAACGTGCGCGTTGGAGGGAACGCAGTCGAAGTCATGCGCGGCGAAATTTGTCTTTAGCACCTTCGTGCAAACCCCGGAAAATCGAGCGGCGCACCGCGTCGAGAAAAAATCAATGGCCAGAAAGTTCCATTAACACCGGCGGCACTTTACAGTGACAGCTCTCACCCGTTAGGATGCATCTCGCTGCACATTCTTCATATTGAGAAAAGCTTCTGTTGGTTTCGCGACGCGCCGTTCCCATCGCCCCCAATAGATTGCACGGCTAATGAAACCTAAGCGCACGATTCTGTGTGTAGACGACAACGAACAGTCTCTCTCCCACCGCAAAATCATGCTGGAGACGCGGGGCTACCGCGTAGCCGCGTTTTCGCGCGGAGAGGACGCCTTGCAACGCTTCCTGGAAGGTGGCATTGACCTGGTCATCGCCGACATGGCCATGCCCGGCCTCGACGGCCCCCAGCTGATCGCCAGAATCAAGGAAGTCTCCCCGCACACTCCGGCCATCCTCATCTCCAGCAAAGTCTGCATCTACGACCACGATTCGCGCGCCGACGTCTTCCTCACCAAAGGCATGTACGCGCCCGTGGATCTGCTGGAGCGTGTCCGCCTGCTGCTGGTGCGAAAGCGCGGGCCCAAGCGCTTGCAGCAGCGTCCGCAGCCGTCTTCGCAGGAAGTCGGCGTCGCGTAGGATTGCCCGAGACTCCGTCATCCACCAGAAGGGAAGGGCACGAATCGACTCGTGCCGTTAAGCAGCAGAGAGCGTCGCGCTTCAGCGCCTGAAGCGATCTCTCGATCCACCGCGCACCGCCGCTTGCAGACACTCTGAAAACTGCCACAGAAGCCCTCTTCGCCCGCCCTGGTTCGTGTAAGATTCTTCTCAGGCATGGCTGCATTCATCGAAGCAAAAGAGCTGCGCAAGACGTACCACGTAGGGAAAATTGAAGTCCTGGCACTGCGCGGCATTTCGTTTGGTGTGCAGAAGGGCGAATTCGTCAGCGTTGTCGGGCCATCGGGAAGCGGGAAATCGACTCTCTTTTATCTTTTGGGGGGGCTGACGCGCGCCGACGGCGGCAGCGTCGTCCTCGACGGCGACGACCTCGCCGCGCTCTCCGATGCCGAGCGCACTCGCATGCGCAAGCGCAAAATCGGTTTCGTTTTTCAGAAATTTAACCTGCTGCCCACGCTCGACGCGCGCTCGAACATTTTGATCGCGCAGGAAATCTCCGGCAACGGCGATGGCGATCCCGCGCACTTCAACCGCATCACGGACTTGCTCGGTCTGACCAAGCGCCTCCATCACCGGCCGGCGGAGCTTTCGGGCGGCGAGCAGCAGCGCGTCGCGCTGGCGCGCGCGCTCATCAACAAGCCCGCAGTGGTGCTCGCCGACGAACCCACCGGCAACCTCGACTCCGAGAACTCCGACATCGTGCTCGGCATGTTGCGGCGCTCGAATCAGGAACTCGGCCAGACTGTCCTGATGATCACGCACAATCCCGAAGCCGCGAAGTACGGCGACCGCATCATTCACATGCGCGACGGCCAGATCGTCAAGCCGGAGCAGGATCCGCAGTGGGTAGGACATTAAAGTTTCTTTGCGCTCTTTGCGGAAGTTCTTCGCGAACTTTGCGGTAAAGACTTTGATCGCCAAGAACGCGAAGGATTCGCGAAGTGCGCAAAGCATGCGGATGTTATGCTGTTAATATGAATTCCTCAGCAGAGGCTTCCAACCTTTCATGCCTGATCCACTCACCTCAAATCCAGTAACTCCCCCCGAAACACCCGCCGACACCACCGAGTCCTTCGGTGACATCCTCTCGCAATATCAGAAGACTCACTCCCACAAGACCGAAGGCGGCAAGCAACTCGAAGGCACTGTCATTTCCGTGACCGCCGATTCCGTATTCTTCGACATCGGATACAAGTCCGAAGGCATCCTGCCGCTCGCGGCGCTGCACGGCAAAACTCCGCAGCCCGGCGAGAAATTTCGAGTGAGCATCAAAGGCCGCGATCCCGACGGCTACTACGAACTCTCGCAGTTCAAGGTCGAGAGACCTATGGACTGGGACGCGCTGGAAAAATCTTTCGCCGACAAAGCGGCCGTGCTGGGCACGGTAACGGCGGTGGTCAAAGGCGGCTTCAGCGTGGATATCGGCGTGCGCGCCTTTATGCCCGCCTCGCGCAGCGGGGCGCGCGACGCCGCCGAGATGGAGAATCTGGTCGGCCAGGAGATTCGCTGCCGCATCATCAAGCTCGACGTGGCCGATGAAGACGTCGTCGTCGATCGCCGCATCCTTGCCGAGGAAGAAGAACGCTCGGCAAAAGATCGTCTCTACGCGCAGATCGAGGAGGGAGCGACCGTGACCGGCACCGTGCGCAGCCTCACCGATTACGGCGCCTTCGTAGACGTCGGCGGCGTTGATGCCCTCCTGCACGTTGGCGACATCTCCTGGAGCCGCGTCAGCAAGCCCGCCGACGTGCTCTCGGTCGGCCAGCAGATCGAAGTGAAAGTTCTCAAGCTCGGCACTGAAGGCGACAAGCGCCGAATCTCCGTCGGGCTGAAGCAGCTTCAGCCGCATCCCTGGGACGTTGTCGCGGAAAAATACAAAGCTGGCGATCGCGTCCGCGGCACCGTTACTCGTCTCGCAGAGTTCGGCGCGTTCGTCGAGCTCGAACCCGGCATCGAAGGCCTGATTCACATTTCGGAGATGTCGTGGTCCAAGGGCAAGGTCAGAAAAGCCAGCGACGTGGTCAAGCAAGGCGAGACCGTCGAGGTCGTCATTCTGAGTGTGAACGCTGCCGACCGCCGTCTCTCGCTCGGGCTCAAACAAGCGCTCGGCGATCCCTGGGTTGACGCTACGCAGCGCTTTCCGGTTGGCTCAGCGATTGAAGGGCCAGTCACGAGTCTCACCAAGTTTGGCGCGTTCGTGCAACTTGCCGAGGGAATCGAGGGCATGGTGCACGTGAGCGAAATCAGCGCCGAAAAGCGCATCAATCAACCCGCCGACGTGCTGCGCGTCGGCCAGGCCGTTCAGGCGCAGGTGATCGCTGTCGATCCCGAGAAACGCCAGATCCGCCTGAGTATGAAACAACTCGTGCCAACGGGCCTCGATGAATATCTCGCCGAGCACAACGAGGGCGACATCGTCACCGGCCGCCTGATGGACGACTCTGGAGGTCTTTCTCAGGCCAATCGGACGCACGTGGAATTGGGAGAAGGCATCCATGCTGTGTGCCGGAGCACGACGTCAGCAAACAAGAACGCGCCGACAGCTGAGGTGAAGAAGCCAGAAGCCAAGGCAGACCTCTCTTCGCTGAGTTCGATGCTGCAGGCCCGTTGGAAAACCGGCGCCGGAGCTCCGGTCAAAGCCGAACCCGCGCGCGCCGGCCAGGTTCGCAGCTTTCGTATCGTCAAGCTCGACCGCGCCGCGAAGAAAATCGAACTGGAACTGGCGTGAGCACTACCAACCCGCCTTCACTCCCTTGTTCTGCTCGTCCAGCCATTTCTGCAGGGGTGCGAAATAGTCGAGAATCGCGCTCGCGTCCATCTGGCGCTGGCCGGTAAGCGTCTCGAGTTCGTCGGGCCACGGCTTGCTCTGCCCCATTTCGAGCATCTTGTTGAGCATTGCTCCGGCGGCCTTCGACCGGAAAAACGTGCAGCGGTTCAGGGGCCCCGTGTATCCGGCCTCCTTGCACATGGCGCGATAAAACTGGAACTCCAGAATGTCCGCCAGGAAATACCGCATGTAAGGGACATTCCCGGCAACGTGGTATTTCGCTCCCGGATCGAAATCCGCCTCGCCGCGCTCGACCGGCGGCGCCACTCCCTGATACCTCAGCCGCAAATCCCACCATGCCTTGTTGTAATTCGCCGGCGTAATCTCGCCGGAGAAAACCCTCCACCGCCATTCGTCGATCAGCAATCCGAACGGCAGGAACGCCACCTTGGCCAGTGCCTCCTTCAGCAGCAGGGGAATATCGGCCTCGGCCGGAGGGATCTTGTCGAGCAGTCCAATCTGCTGCAAATATTCCGGAGTGACTGCCAACGCGATGGTGTCGCCGATCGCTTCGTGGAAGCCGTCGTTGGCACCGTTTTGGAACAGGAATGGCTGATTCTTGTAGGCGCGTTGATAAAAGTTGTGGCCCAGCTCGTGATGGATGGTCACAAAATCCACGTCGCGAATCTGGATGCACATTTTGATCCGCAGATCGTCGGCCGAGTCGACATCCCACGCACTGGCATGGCAGACCACGTCGCGGTCGCGCGGCTTGGTGAACAGCGACCGTTCCCAGAACGTGTCGGGCAGCGGCGCGAATCCAAGCGATTTGTAGAAACCTTCACCATAGCGAACCATCCCTTTCGCGTCGAGGTTCTTGGCTTGAAGCAGCGCGGTCAGATCGTAGCCCCGGCTGTTCTCCGGCAAGCCGAGCAGCGGAAAGATGCCGTCCCACTCCTGCGCCCAAGGATTGCCCAGCAGATCGGCGGGGATCGGCCCATCCGGCGGTACCACATTCGGCCCGTAGTAGCGCGAAAGCCGCGCCCGCACGTACGTGTGCAGCGAAACATACAATGGCCGCACCTGCTGCCATAGCCGCTCCAGTTCGTCGTTGAACTGCTCCGGGGTCATGTCGTATCCAGCTCGCCACATCGCTCCGACGTCTTTGAATCCCATTTCGCGCGCACCCTGATTCGAAAGCTCAATAAAGCGTGCGTAGCGCTGCCGCATCGGCGCACCGACCTTGTGCCAACCGACCCAGACGTCCTTGAGTTCGTTGGGGTCGTGGCTGTCGGTCATGATTTTTTCGATGGCGGTGATGTCGAGGCAGTCGTCGGGCTTGCGGCAGTACTTGCCCTTACCGTAATCGCCGTCCAGCGAACTGGCAATCTGCGTCATCTCCTTGCGCAGCGCAGGATCGTGCGGGGCCGGCGCCGTCAGGCTCAGCTTCAACAACAGGAATTTGCGGGCCAGATCGGCGGGCAACTTCAGCCCGTCGAAGCGCTTGGCTTGCTCGACCAATTCTTCCGTCAGCGCTGTGAGTTGGTCGTTGGCGTCAGCCGACAATGCCTGGGTGTCGTCGGTGATGAAGTTTTCCTGCACCCACGCGGCGCGTCCGGCCTTGATCGACATGTCTTTCAGCTGCGCTTCGGCCTTGTTCATGAATGCCTCAGCTTCGGCGCCGGTGGGCTTTGCGGAAGTTTGCGATTGTGCGAGCAGTGAAAGAAAGAGGACTGAGACCAGAACGCGGACCTTCATGGGATTCCTCCAGGCGTTGGAAACGGCGAACCGAAGATTATGCCGGAGAACGAAGAGCTTTGTCAGGGAGTCAGGAGACCTGGGAGTGGTGCCGTTTCAAATGGCACCACTGCCGGACCCCCGTGGCGCCTGAGTTTGAAATTCTACAGGTACCGGCGTCATCTCGAAGTCCCGCGCTTTCAGCTAGCCCCCCAGGCTTTCAGCTGGGGGCGGCGCAGCCGCAAGCCTCGGGATCTACCACGCAACGGCTTCGTGCACAGGGAGATCCTGCGCTCCGCCTGCAAGGCGGCTGCGCTCGACATGACGCCCACAGTGAATTGCCGCCCACTCCGCCCGTACTGTAAAATGAGAAAACGAGCGGGAGTAACTCAGCGGTAGAGTGCGACCTTGCCAAGGTCGAAGTCGCGGGTTCAAATCCCGTCTCCCGCTCCAGATTTTTTCCTCCCGCTGCGACCCTCGGCTGATGACGCTTTCCGTCAAATGCTATTTGCAACATCATTTCAAACAGAACCGCAGGTCTGATACTGCGTGACTGGCGTCACTGACCGGGTTGCCCAGTTCGCGCCATAGTCGCCATTCGACAGTTCACAGACACGGCCTAAAGGCCGATCTCCCACCTAACCCGAGGACTATCGCATGCGATTCATTACAACCTGCTCTCGGCGAAGGTTCTGCCGGCCGGTCTTAACCATCTCGTTGTTTCTGCTGACGGCGGCCGTGCCGAGCCCGGCGCAGAAAGTGACTCCGCCAGCCAACAAGCCGCCCAAAGTCGCTTACCTTGCTCCGACAAGAGAGAACTACCTGCGTCTGGCCAGTGAAACCGAAACCACGCTGCGTCGCGATGTCCTTGATGCCTGGTTCCCGATAACGGTTGACAACCAGAACGGAGGCTTCTCTTCCAACTTCACGCGCGACTGGAAACCATACGCGTCCCAGGGCAAGTACTCGGTGTTTCAGGGACGCATGACGTGGATCTCGGCGCAAGTCGTCATGCGGCGTCCGGAACTGAAAGATCAATTCGCGCCGTACGTTCACCACGGCGTCGATTTCCTCACCAATGTCCTCTGGGACAAGCAATATGGTGGATTTTTCATGGGGGTGGACGACCACGGACAGGTCTCGCCTTTCTACACCGACGGCAAGCACTTATACGGCATGGGTTTCTGCATCTACGCGTTGGCCGCAGCCTATCAGGCGACCGGCGATCCCAAGGCTCTCAGTTTTGCCCAGCAAGGATTCCGCTGGCTCGACGATCACGCCCACGACGCGAAAAACGGCGGGTATTTCGAATGGCTCTCCCGCGCCGGCAACGTAGTTGAGGCAAATCCTGGCCAGCCCGGCGGGCAGATGATCCCGCTTGTGGGATTCCCACTTGGCTACAAGTCCATGAACACTCACATCCACCTGCTGGAAGCCTTCACACAACTCTATGAAGTATGGAAGGACGACACGCTTCATTCCCGCTTGCAGGAACTGCTCGAAACTGTTCGCGACAAAATCTGCGTTCAGCCAGGAGCGATGAACCTTTACTTCACCCCCGATTGGCGAGCCATTCCCGACCACGACTCATTCGGCCACGACGTCGAAACCGCATATCTCATGCTGGAAGCCGAGGATGTGCTGGGAGGCGGCCACGATTCCAAGACGGAGCACACGGCCAGGGCATTGGTGGATCACGCGCTGGCGACGGGTTGGGACCAGATGTACGGCGGCTTCTACGGCGAAGGAACGACCTTCGGCAAACCGGACTCTTTGTTGAAAGAGTGGTGGGTCGAGATGGAAGGGCTCAATGCGTTATTGCTGATGCACGAGATCTACGGTTCGCAGTCGGACATTTACTTCAAGGCGTTTCAGCAACAGTGGCAGTTCATCCGAAACTATCAGACCGATCCCAAGTTTCGGGGCGTGTACGAAGTGGTCGGTCCCGATGGAGCGCCGGTCAAGCCGCAAAAAGGGGAGATTTGGAAAGCCGCCTACCACGACGGCCGGGCGCTGTTGAATGTCACCGACCGGTTGAAGAGACTCGCAGAAACGAAGCCCAGGTAACCTTGAGGGCTCGCTCCGCGGGTTGAAGCGGCAACCCGCAACCTTTACAATGAAGCGGCGGTTAAGGCTTTCCCATTCCGAGGCGCGGTACCCAAGTGGTAAGGGAGAGGTCTGCAAAACCTTTATGCGTCGGTTCGATTCCGACCCGCGCCTCCAGTTTTCCTTATTTTCACGCACCCTGCGATTCTGCCTAAGCCGTGTTCCGGCTGGGATGATCCTCCTCGTTCTCGGGGCCTGCGGAGGTAGCAATTCCTCGAGCGTCCTGCCTCCACCGCCGCCCCCAGCCCCGCAGTCCCTCGCGATAGAAGCACCCGGAGCTTCCGTTGTCGCCGGCGACCAAGTTCAGTTCGCCGCTCTCTGCACCTACAGCGACAACTCCACAAAAGACGTGACGTCTTCGGCAACCTGGAGCCTTACTCCGGCTGCCGTCGGCTCGATTTCATCCACCGGACTGCTCATGACGGTCGGCCCCGGTTCGGCAACGGTGACGGCCACTTTCGGATCGCTGAGCGCCAAGGCCCAGGAATTTGTCTCCATGGGTCTAGTCACGCCGGGCGTCTCGGGATTCTCCTGGACCAGCGTCAACACGCAGGGCATGGGCTATGTGACGGGCCTGGTCGCGCACCCGCTCGCGCCGAATGACATCTACATCCGCACCGACGTGGGCGGTGCCTACCGTTTTGACCGCACGAATCAGTTTTGGGTTCCCCTGCTCGATCAGTACGGCAGATCGGAATCGGAGATCTATGGAGTTGAGAGCATCGCGGTCGATCCCGCTGACGTTAATACGGTCTACGTCGCAGCAGCCCACGGCCGCATCATCTCCGGATCGAATGTCTTCTATCCGGCGGAAGTTCTGGTGTCGCACGACCGCGGCACCAACTGGAGCGACACCGGCCTGGCGCCGCAAGCCCTGTATATCGGAGCCAATGACGACTATCGCGGCACGACTGGCGAGCGCCTCGCCGTGGACCCCAACCAGCCTACCGTGGTTTATTTCGCGACCCGCGAGAACGGTCTCTGGCGAGGGGTCACCAGCGCCACTCCGCCTGCCATGAACTGGTCGCAGGTTGGCGGAGGTTTGCCCTCCAGTACCGCATCGCCCGGCATCAGTTTCGTTTTGTTCGATCCCACCGGCGGAGTCACCACCAGCGGCGCCACGCGCAATCTGTATGCCGGCGTTTACGGCAGCGGCGTCTGGGCCAGCGTGGACGGCGGAATCACGTGGTCCCAGCTCGCAACTCCTCCCAATCCCACCCGCGCGACGCTGGCGACCGACGGCACTTTGTTCGTCTCCTTCGGCGGAGACGAGGGGGGGACCTGGGGGTGCCTCGGCCGCTACAAGGCCGGGACCTGGACCGGCGTCACTCCTCAGGCGAACGGCAAGAGCTACTCGGGAATCTCCTCGGACCCGACGAACCCATCCGTTGTCATGGCCGCGGTCAACGGGAACA
>Ga0335081_10014470_pt1 | contig 12763 bp, 10 predicted proteins | sample Lox_Sample_35_FD_206713 | JGI IMG/M metagenome (GOLD analysis project Ga0335081, IMG submission 206713) | Soil microbial communities from Loxahatchee National Wildlife Refuge, Florida, United States - Lox_Sample_3.5 | ecosystem: Environmental > Terrestrial > Soil > Wetlands | place: USA...
ACTAGTGACTGGCCTGGCCGTGGTAACGATCTATTACGGCCATTCCTCCGGAGCCCGATCCTGAAGCCTCGCGACATCGTGGTCAAGGGCGCGCACCTGTCAGCTCGACCGGGCGCCGACAGCCGACGGGTCGGACGGCGAGCACTCCCAGAGCCGCCGGTCCCGGACTTTCCAGATGCGGACTTTTCGCGCCGAGGCTGCTACTTGACCGTCATCGGGCCGGTGCTGCTGAACGTGGCGATTGGCGTCGGCGTCGTGAGCGGCTGGGCGTTGCTGCTCAGGTTGCACTTGCCGTCTGACAGCTTCGGCGCGCTGGCCTCGAAGAACACCGCCGCTTTGCCGCTGCCCGTCGCGCCGGCGAACTTCCCGGTGCTCTTGGACCCGTCCACGGTGTAAGTCGCGTGGAGCGTGCTCGCGAACCGGCACGCGGACGCCGGGCCTACCGGCGTCCCCGGCGAGTTGCTGCTGGCGCCCGGGGCATAGGCGTCGACGACCAGGTTGCCGGCTCCGGTCGTGAACGTGAGCGTGGCGTGTGTGCTGTTGCCGCTGGGCAGCGTGACCTTGCCGGTGGTATTCACGACCCCGGTGAACTTGAGCGGGAACACGGGCGCGGAGTTCGAGACCACCGCCGCGCCGGTGACCTTGCCGTAGGCCGTTTCGGTGGTGGCCTTGACTGTCGGGGTCTTGGCGGTGGGGCCGCTGCTCGTGCTGCTGCTTCCCGATGATGAGCATGCGGCAAGCGCGGCGGCGAGCGTGATCGCTCCGGTGACAGCTGCCAGCGTCCTCATGATCATCCCCCTGGTTGTCGCTGCAGGCTGCTCAGCCTCCCACACCGGCGGCCCGGCGGCTAGAGCGCCGGCGGCGCCGGAACAGCTTGCACAGCACGGGGCGTGTTCATCCAACCCCCGCCGGCTCGAAACGGCGGCTCTTGCAAGCAAGCCTTCAGGCGAGCCATCCTGGCGCGGGGCGCAGCGACATCGCGGGGCCGGTCTGCCGCAGTTGCCCTCGGTGTCGCCGACGTCCTCGCCATTTGGGCGCCGATCTGGCTGACACGGAATTACTCCTGCACGGGTGAGCCGAATCTGATCAGGTTCCCGTCCGGGTCGGTGTGCGAACCCTCACGGAGCTTATAGGGCGTCGGTCCGACCGGCAGGGTGTGGCCGCCAATGCCCGGGCGGCTCCACTCCTCGTAGAGGGCATCGGCATCGCGCACGTAGAGATACGTCGATGCACGGTGTCCGCGATCGTGGCCGGGATCGGCAGCCAGGTGCAGTCCGATGCCTTCGCGGTTGGCGAAGCCGTACTGGTCTCCGTCGGCGTAGGCGAAGGCGTCGAAGCCGAGGGCCGAGTAGTGCGCGAGCGCGTCAGGCAGATCCCGTACCGGGAAGATGGGGCTGAAGTGATGGAACTGACGGGGCGGCCGCTTCCTCCCGGCTCCGGTCGCCAGCCCGGCACTTTTGATCTCGGTCAGGGAGAGAAGGACGGATCGCATGGCCTCGATCTGTTCGGGCGAGACATGCTCTTGCAGTTGAAGGTCGACCGCTTCCACGCCACGCAACACGGCGTCCACCGCCTGCTGTCCCCGTTCGGTGAGTTCGAGGGTGATCCGGCGGCGGTCGTCGGGGTCGGGACTCCGCCCGAGATACCCCCGGTGCACCAGAATGTCGATCACCTGGCTCACGGCCTGTTTGGTGACGCCGAGATCGGATGGCAAGTCCGCTCTGGGACCGCCCGTCGTGTCGATCCCCGCCAGAATGAACGCGCCGTTCCTGGGCAGGTCGTCGATGCCGATGGCGTGAAGCTGCGCTCGGATGGAGCGGGCATAGGCGCCTCGGGCCGAGCGCATCAGGGTGGGAGTGGCGAGTTCGATTCGTCCTGGGTCGTCCATGAATCCATCATGTCCGACAGAAACTTGATAGTCGATACTCTTGTCGAATTGATAGCACCGCTCTCTCGGGGCGCCCCGACGGCGACCGCTGGGCGCGCCGGGGGATGGCCACGCGTCACCAGTCGGCGGCGAAGGTGAAGTCCGCGGCTGGACGGTCAAGCCACGTTGCCAGCTGGCGCGACGCGGCGCCCGCAGTTCACCAGCGCAACCCGGAGGCGCCGGGGACGTCGCGCCCCCGGCGCCGCTCGTCGCCAGCGCCCGTGGGCACGCGCGCCCAAGGTCGTGACACCATGCGTGCGAGTGGCGCGAAAAGTTGTCGAAGCCAAGCTTCTTGCGTTCGCCGTCCAGGTACTGTCCGGCGTTCTCGGCATCGGCATCCCTGTGCTGCTATACGTCTGCGCGAGTGTCAAGCGTGGCCCTTGGCGTCGTGACCGCGCATAACTGGAGAGGATTCAGTCATGGACATGTTCCGGCAGTCATCCCGCAGCACCCCGGGAGGGCGCCGCCCGCAACGGCTCGGGGCGATTCCGATTGGCGCGCTCGCGATTGGGGCCACGGCGGTCGGGGCCGCGGCGGTCGGGGCCGCGGCGGTCGGTTCACTCGCGATTGGGCGGCTGGCGGTCGGGCGCGCAGTCGTTCGGCGGCTCAAGATCGAGGAACTTGAAGTTCAGCGGCTGCGTGTGCGCGAACTCCAGGTCGACGAGCAGGGAGCCGCTGCGCAGGCCTGAGCCATTCCTTGATCCATAGCTGGCGGCCACGTCTAGTGCGACTGTGCGTGACCGGGTAAACAGCCCGAGAACCCAAACTTGACTCGATCTCCCGGGCTCGCCGGTCCTAGCTCGGGCTCTAGTAGGTGCTGGCGCCAATGATGCAATTGCCCACGTCGATCGGGACGGTGATCGAACTCGGCAATGTGAAAGACCCCGGTGCGGCCGATCCGGATAGGCCGTAGCAGCACGTCAACGCGAACGTCGCCGACGCCGAGGATGGCATGACCCCGATATAGTAGATGCCGGGCGCGGCGCTGTAGGAGGACGTGAACGCGACCTTCTGGATTGCGAATGTGCCGGACTGCGCGCTAGACGCGCTGGATGCGACTAGCTGCCCGGCGGAGTTGAACAGTCCAACGAGCACGTTGCCCGCGACTGTGCCGCCGTTGTAGAAGCAGACGCCAGTCAGGACTGTGGAGACTTCGATTTGGATCTGGCCGCAGCCCAGCACATTCGCTGCGTGGGTACCGGCCGTGCTGGTGGTGACACCCTCGACCGCGAACTGCGTCTTGAACGTCGCCGGAAGCGGCATCGGGACTGTGCCGTTGACCTCGACCTGCCCGTTGCCCTTGCCGAAGATACTCAGGCCGATGTTCGAGTCCGACCCGCTCGCTGTCAGGTACGGCGCGCTGCCGCTCGTAGCGTTACCGACCGCCAGTGCGTTGACAGCGGACGAGCCCGCCGCGAGCTGGTGAATCCAGGCTTGGCCGTGGGCGTCGTAGACGTCGTGAGTGAGCGTCAGCGTCGGCGCGACGATGTTGCCTCGGGGGTCCACCGTGAATGCGCTCGGCACATTACCGCCCAGTACCACGTACCGGCCCGTCCCGCTGAAGTTCGTCGTCGACTCGTCCACTGGGAAGACCGTTGGGCCGATGATCGTGAGGACGTTCGACCCGTCGTAGCGGAAGCCCGTCAGGCCAGTGACGGAGCTTCCCCGGAAGTCAACGCCCGGGGAGACGAACACCGTCCCCTCGCAGTAACAGGACGACAAGTCGAACGCCGTGACCCCGGACACGTTGTAGGGGTGGACGATGACGCTGTCGAAGACATCGCGGGCTATCTGTACCAGGCCGCTAGCGCCCCGTCCTACGCCGTAGATCCCGCGGCCCCCGTTCTGGCCTACCCAGATGCTGACCGCGGTCCAGGTGTTGTTCATGCAAGACGCGGCGACGTCGCCATCCTCGTTCGAGCCGTCGTTCTCCGAGATGAAGCAGATCCCGTTTCCGGTGTTCTTGATCTCCAGTCCGTTGAAGTGATTCTCTTCAATCCAGTAGTGGTAGCGGGCGTCAAGGATCAGCGCCGCGTTACCGGAGGTGGTGCTGGTGAACCCGTCCAGGGTGGTGTCTGTGAAGGACGCACGCACGCAGCCGTAGTTGCGGATACCGCTCGTCGCCGAGCTTGACCCCACGATGTGTAGCCCGTAGGTGTGAACGGTGCGCTCGCCATCCTGGCTATTCCCCGCGGCAATGTTCGTGTTGACCAGCAGCGCGTCGCCGGTGCCGGTGTAGGTCAGTTTGGCGCCGTACGCCCAGATCGCCAGCTTGCTCGACAATCTCAGCGGTGTGACCGTCAGCCCGGAACCGAGCTTGTACCCGGTCGGGGTGGCCGGGATAACAACGACACCGCCGCCAGCGGCAGTCGCGGCATTGATGGTGGTCTGCAACGCAGTGCTGTCGTCGGTGCTGCCGTCGCCTTTAGCGCCGTAATCGCGGACATCGAACCACGCGGAACGTGGCGTGACCGTAACCAGAGTGCCGGATGTGCGCGGAACTTCTGCTGGCGCCGGGGCCGCACTATTGGCGCGACCAGGCCGGATGAGTGCTGCAAGCACCTGGAGAAGGATACGGCGCTCGAATGTGGTTTGCCTCACATTGAAGACGTTCCCGACGATAGGACGTTCACCCCAACCAATAATGGCACGGTACCAGTGCCTCGGCGGACATCCGCCGGTGATCAGGCGGCAAGCGGCCTGTCGCCGGGCGCGCCATTCGGACACGTTGTCCGGTACATCGGCTGAGGAGGAGGGATGGCGGGGAAGGTCGGAGCGTCCGCTACCTCGGCCCCAGCTCTCGCCCCCTTAGGCGTCAACCAAGGTCCGAGTCCTGGTAGGCATAAGCAGAGCCGTCCTCCGGGGCGTCCTCCGGGTCCCGTGGCGATCAACAGGGAACTTATCACGGCGGACGAATGCCCTACGCGCCGCGCGCCGTTTCATTACTTGCCCACCGACGTTGTATTGCTCGGCCAAATCACGTACCAGGGGCGTAAGGCGATTGTCGCTGATGGCCCCGAAGCTACGAGAAGGATATAGCGAGAACGGCATTTAAAAATAGAACGGTGTATTCAGATAAATTCCTCACTCGGCATAAAGCTGCTGCCGCGGCTGAAGGTGCTCGAGTACCTGGTTCGCTGACGCACGATGGCGCGCCATGGCGAGACTCGGTCACGGTCTGGTCGAATATTTTTGGGGGCGCGCCGTCCTCGCCGGCGCTCTAATCGGATAGGCGATCCGGCAGATTACACGGTGTAGTTCAGCTTCGAAGTTACTATAGGTATTGGGTGGGAATAGGCATACCGACGCCTTCCGTAGCCGGTGGAACCGGGTGGGAACCGGGGGAGTTGGTCATAATTCGTCGGATATGTATGCGGATTCGCCCGCCGCCCTGCAACTGTAGGGCGCCCGGTTCCGTGGAGAAGCGCTGCGAGCACGGGACCTGGGCCTTGCACCTGACCGCCGCGGTCACCACTGAGCACAGTACGACCATCGCGACGTAGTAAACGCACGACGTGGCTCCCCCGATATCCGAGGAGACCCGAGTGACTGCCCAAAGCCAGCGCCCAAAGCAGTGCCGCCTTGGCCACCGCCGTCATGGCCACCGCCGTTCCCCCGCCTGCCGAACGCTCGAAAATGTTGACCGAATCCGGCTGGCCAAAGTAATGACCCGGACGCAGTGCAAATTGTATTGGGTTCTTGCCATATTGTGGCTAGCTGTGAACGTCTATTTCTGGACCTGGTGGCTCCCCTTGTCGCGCACGGGTAACCTAATCCTCTTCACGGTAGTCTCGCCCGCGATGTTGTACGTATTCACGTTGCTCCCGTCCACTTACTTCTTCTTCCTCGGGCGTATGCGCCATCCCGTGCATGTAAACGTCCGACATGCCGACGAGAAGGGGGTGTTGGGACGCATCGCGGTGATCAGCCTGACGGTCCCAGGATCGGAATCGCTCGAGATGGTAAAGCGGCAGATGCTCGCGCTGACAAAAATCCGTTATCCGCACGACAGCTGGATCCTTGTCGACAAGGAACACTCGCCGGAGATTGCAAGGGTCGCTTGCCAACTCGGCGTCAACTATTTCTCGCGGCACGATACGGCGCGCTGGGGCGAGGAGAAGGTTTTTGAGTGGAACCAGCCGGGCGGTCCGTTTGCGGCAAAGACGAAGGCGGGAAATGTCAACAGCTGGCTCAGCACGCATGGCGGCTCGTATTCGCACTTCACTCAGCTCGACATCGATCACACACCCGTCCCATCCTACTTGGACAGGGTGCTCGGATACTTTGTTGATCCGGTGGTCGCTTACGTTCAAGGGCCGAGCGTCTATAACAACCATGACTGCTGGACGGCACGTGGATCATCCGAACAAGAACTCGTTCTCCAAGGCCCGCTCCAGATGGGTTTCTTCGGCTTCAGCCGCACACCCTTCATCATCGGAAGCCACTGTACGTACGATATTCGCGCGATCGACAGCATCGGCGGCTTTCAGCCCACACGTGCGGAGGATCATCTCGACACTGTGTGCCTGGCTGCCGGGGGGTACGAGGGGGTTTACGTACCCGAGATAATCGCTACCGGGGATGGGCCCGAGGACTTCGAGACCTACCTCGCTCAACAATTCGCCTGGGCGTACTCGATGATCCAGGTATTGTTCTCCTATACTCCACGTCTCATCCGTGACTATACGCCGCGACGCGCTGGCCAGTTCCTTTTCGTGCAGACATGGTATACGTTCTGGTCTCTCTCTATGCTGGTTCTGTTCGCGGCTCCGCTTGTCACCCTGGCATCAAATCAACCGATAGCAAATGTGAGCTACTGGGCTTTCTTGGCACATCTCGTTCCCGTATCGATTGCCGCGAGTGCGACTTGGTTCTGGAGTCGCAAGTGGCACCTTCCGAAGAGCCTGCGGTTGAGTTGGCGAGGAGTCCTGCTGCAGGTCGCGCGCTGGGTTGTGGTCCTCAGCGCACTGATCCAGGTCTTGTTGCGGGTGAAGAAGCCGTACATGATCACCGTAAAGGGCATGTGTGATGCCGAGATCCCCAGGTTCCCGCTTCGCGTCCTTGTTCCGTACATCGCGCTCATTGTGATGTCCCTCGGAGTCTGCTGGCTGTACCTCGACCTGTACCGCGTAGGTCAGGCACAGGGATATCTCTTCTTCGCGCTCAAGGGCGTGCTGGTCTTTTGGCTGATGCTCGTCGTCTTGGTGAGCCACGACATGTACTCGCTCACGCGATCGGGAACGCCGTTCCTCCGGGTCGTGCGAACCCGCGGTGCGGCGATCACGGTCGTCCTGACGCTCACGGCCGTCTTCGTGGTCACCACGGTAAGTTCGGCGGGTCTGATCATCCAGGCGCTCTTCGGCTGAGGCTGGTGCTGATGACGCCCATAGGTCGATGTCCGGCTGAGCGGCAATCCGGTCGAGCAGGTCAAGCGCCTGGTCGTCGACTGCGGCCCTTGGGCAGCGCTGCAGGCACCGCTCACAAGATCCTAAGCAGCTGGGCGACGGTGGTGTACAAGCCGAGAGTCATGACAAGCCCGCTCAGCACGTACGTGCCCGCCAGCCGTGCGCCGCGCATGCGCAACTGGGCGGGAAGTGCCAGCCGCTCCAGGGCGAGCAGGAAGCCGAGCACGAGCGGCAGCAGGCAAGCGTTCATGACCTCTACGCTCACCGAGAGGTTCACCAGGCTGGGAGCGGCGACCACGAGCGCGGCACCGCCGACCAGAGCCAGCCCGCTCAGCGTGTAGAACCCGACAGCTCGGGCCGGCGAGTCGTTCAAGCTGTGGCGCCAGCCCAGCACTTCCGCCACTCCCCACGACCCAGCCAGCGCCACCACCAGCGCCGCGATCAGCGATGCTCCGATGATGCCCATGCCGAACAAAACGAGTGCCCCGGTCCGGCCGAGAAACGGGGTGAGCGCGACTGTGACCTCCCCCACGCTGCGCAAGGCGGCGCCGCTGTGCCCGGTCCCGATGGTCGCAGCGGTTGCGACCACGATGGAAATCATGATCAACTGGGTCAGCACCGACCCAGCCAGGGTGCCGGCCCGGGCCGACCGCAACCGATCGCGCAGGGCAAGCCCGCGATTCCCCTTATCAACGACGGCGCTTTGCTGATAGAAGATCATCCACGGCATGATCACGGCACCGACATTGGCGGCGAGCAGCGTCCAGTAGGCGTGGCTAGCGAGGAGAGGGTCGGCCAGGCCGACGGCTAGCGCGGCGGGATGCGGCCGGGCGAGCAGGGCGGCCGGGATGAACAGGAGCTCAAGCAGGCCTACTGCGATCCCAATGTACTCGACCCTGCGGTGGCCGCCTGCCAGCACGAGGACGAGGACGAAAAGCGCGGCCGCGGTAACCGAGACTGCCCTGGGGATCCCGGCTAGTGCCGCGGCTCCCGCCACCCCGGCGAACTCGGTGATCAGGGCACCCATACATGCGGCAAACAAGGTGGCGGCCGACACCCAGCCCCACATCTGCCCGAAGCTCGACACGATGAGTGATCCGTGGCCCTTCCCCGTCACCATGCCGAGCCGCACGGTGATCTCCTGTACGACATAGAGAACGGGGATCAGGACCAGCTGGGGGAGCACGAGCCGGTAACCGAAACTCGCGCCGGACTGTGCCGCGGTGATGACGCTGCCCGCGTCGGTGTCGGCCAGCATCACCATGACCCCGGGGCCGGCGAAGGCCAGCAAGACCGCGAGCCGCAGCCATGAGGCCCCGCGGAACTCTGCCAAACGGCTGCCGCCGCGCACTTCACCGCTGTCGGCGGCGATCGCAGCCGCAGGCGCGTCTACAACGGCCGCAGGAAGTCCGGCGCTCTGGGCTGCAGGTGTTGCCATCAGCGCGGCTCCTCCCAACGGGCGATCAACGATAAGGGTTGGGCGATCCTCAACTAATCACGGATTGACGCGCGCAGAACGTGGCCTACGTCCCCAGGCCGCGCGGGCGTTGGTCTCCTCTTAGTTGCTAATTAGGATTGCACGCTGGGCCTCGCCATGTTCTGGAGGTCAGCGCGCCCGCTACCCGGCGCGGTCAAGATCGGCGATCGGGCCATGACCGGCGCGCTCAGCGCGCCCTTCAAGCGCAAGCTGACCGCGCGGCGACGGCTACCGCTCGTTTTGCGGTGGCCTTGCCCGCCAGCCGTTCAGGGCCACGTCAGGGCCTGCGGAAGTCAGCGCGGCGGGCCCGCCTGACGCTCGACCTCGCGCTTGATCTCGCTCTCCGAAATCGGTTTGTGCCCGTAGACGAACCAGCCGTCCGCAGCCAAAAGCAATGCCCATGCGACGAGCGGGTAGATGATCCAGAAGTTCCACACGTCATGGATTCCAGAGCTCTGGCTGAATCCATTGGCCGGCCAGCCGCCCGCGTTGTGGTACTCTGAGGTGGCCCAGATGATCACGAGCAGAATCATGCCGACGGCGGATACTGCGGCACTAATCCGGAAACGGCGTCTGCGCTCTATCTGCTTGATCGCCTGCTGGCGAGCGAGCTGTTCGCTGGTGACGGGAGCATTCGAGTCGCGGTCAGCGGGCGTGTCATCAATGATGTTCGGCATCTCGACCCCCTCCTTCGCTTTGGGAGCCACCGGATTCCGGTGATAGCTCAGATCAATCCACTCCACAGGATGGCCGCTGGGACCGTGGCTGAGCAGGGCCATGTGTCACCTGCCGCCCGGCGAATGGCCCAAGTAGTGGAGATACTCATACCCGGAACCTCCCAAGCTGGGCAGGCCGGTCTCATCTCGCGCCTTGATCCAGATTTCACGGAAGTTAGACCGGCGCAGGCGGCCACCCTTAGGGCCGACAAAGGCGAGGCTGTCAGCGGCGTTCTCAGATCAAGGCGGCAGAACTGCGCGCCGCCGCCGCGCGCCCGTCGCCGGGCTCTGCCGGCGAATGCCCGCCCACCACTGACGCGCGCCATCGGGCACGATCAAGACCGCGATGATCGAGGGCCCTCCCGGCTGCGCATTGGGGGCCGCCTTCCGCACGCTCGATTCTCCCAGCCGCGGACGGCGCGCTGCGCGCGCCCACGGCGCGCTGCGCGCGCCGCTTACGCGATCAGCCTCGCTGACCCTGCACCCGCCGGCCGCTCACCAGGGAACTTCGCGTCTACGAGGAAGGACGTGAAGGAGTAGTAGCTCGACCGGCCGGTATGCCCTCCCTGCGATCGCGCAGGTCCCGGTATTCTCTGCGCATGGCAAGCGGTGATGAACACGGGGTGCGGCCTCAGGGCGAGGATTTTTCCGCCTGGTACAACGAGGTTGTCGCGAAGGCACAGCTCGTCGACCGGGGACCAGCCAAGGGCACTATGATTATCCGACCCTACGGATACCGCCTCTGGGAGCTGCTGCAGTCCGAGCTGGACCGGCGAATCAAGGACACTGGTCATGACAATGCCTACTTCCCGCTGCTGATCCCTGAGTCATATCTCCGGCGCGAAGCTGAGCATGTCGATGGCTTCGCTCCCGAGTTGGCGGTAGTCACGCACGCTGGAGGGAAGGAGCTGGATGAGCCTCTTGTCATCCGGCCGACCTCCGAGACCATCGTCGGCGAGATGATGGCCAAATGGATCTCCTCTTATCGTGACCTGCCGCTGCTTCTGAACCAGTGGGCAAACGTCGTCCGCTGGGAACTGAGGCCCCGAATGTTTCTTAGAACAACCGAGTTCCTATGGCAGGAAGGCCACACGGCGCACGCAAGCGAGGCCGACGCGCTAACCGAGACCATGCTTGCCCTCGGCTGCTATACTGAAGTCGCTCGCGATGTCGCCGCCCTGCCTGTTATCCGCGGTGAGAAGACGCCCGGTGAGCGTTTCGCCGGGGCGGCGCGGACATTTACCATAGAGGCAATGATGCGCGATGGCAAAGCGCTTCAGGCGGGAACGTCTCATTACCTGGCGACAAATTTTGCCAAGGCGTTCGACATCAAATACACAAGCGATTCAGGCCACCTTGAGCTATGCCACACGACATCCTGGGGAATGTCGACTCGGATGATTGGCGCGGTCATCATGGCTCACGGTGACGATCAGGGCCTCGTGCTGCCGCCAATGCTCGCCCCGTATCAAGTAGTTATCGTGCCGATCGGTCGAGGCGAACAGCTCAATCCCGTGCTTGCTGCCGCGCAGCTGCTGGCTGCTGAGCTTAGGCAGGCGGGCATTCGTTCGCACTTGGATGACCGAGTGCAGTTGTCGCCGGGATTCAAGTTCAACGATTGGGAACTACGTGGTGTGCCATTGCGTCTTGAGCTAGGACCACGCGACCTGGACGCAGGAACAGCAGTCATCGCTCAGCGCCTCGGCAGTGAAGCTAAGAGGACGATCCAGCTCACCGACGCATCGTCGATGCTTTGCACCATGCTCGAAGATTACCAGAATTTCCTACTTGAGCGGGCGACTGCCTTCCGCGACTCGAATACTGTCGTAGCTAATTACTGGCCCGCTTTTCAGCACGCACTTTCGACTGGTTGGGCGCAGGCTTTCCATTGCGGCGAACCGGCATGCGAGGACGAGATCAAAGCCGAGACTGCCGCCACACCTCGGTGCATTCCTCTTGACGGCGGAGTCGAGGCTGGAACGTGCGTGCGATGCAATGGCCGATCAGCATACGGCAAGCGTGTGATCTTTGGCCGCGCCTACTGAGCCACATGCGGACGTCGATGCCAGGCGGTAGTCGACCCTCACCCGAGGCCTCGATGCGTCTAGCCGGGGGCCAGGTTTCCCGGCAGGCACCACCCCCGCCACCACCCCCACCCCTCTGGCATCATCGATTCGTGACCAGCACCGACCTCGAACGTCTCGTACGAACCGCCTACGAAGCTCACCGCGGCGCCCACTCCGGATCTCTCCCGCCGTGGGAAGACGCCACCGAGCAGGAGCAGCTAGCCTGGAGGGCTGCCGTGTCCGCCGTCACCGGCCAGGGCGACGTCACCCTCGCCGATGGCATCCGCACTCAGTCGCTCGCCGTCCAGGCCGGAGACCAGACCCGCGTCTTCCACACCGACTTCACTGCGGGCCGCCACGGCACACTGGCCGTCAGCGACGAGCATGCCTCCATCCACCACGCCCTCTTCCAGTTCGCCCGCGGCATCTGGTACGTCGAAGACCTCAGGTCAACCAACGGCACCTGGCTCAACGGGCGCCGCATCTACGCACCCCAGCGGCTGAAGAAAGGCGACAAGATCAGGATCGGGCGCACCGTCATGACCGTGTTATCGGCGTGAGCGAGATTCGGGCCTCGCAGATCCATGCGGCGCCCGGGATCCGGGCCCGCGCAGACCGCCCGGATCCCGATATCGGCGGCCCGATGTCGGCGGCCCGATGTCGGCGGCCCGATGTCCTTAGACACGCTCGCGCTCTACTGAACCGAGCGGGCGGCCGACCTCGGCCAGGATCCGCTGGCTCATCGCCAGCGTCATCCCGAAGGTGAGCCATTGAGTGGGGTCGCTGCCCCACCGGTCTTGCTCCCGGGCGAGCGCGCGGCTGAGGGCGTCGTCTGCGGCGCGAACGGTGTCGGCAAGACGCCGACGGTCGGTCGGCCGGTCGGCGGAGGCCACCCACACGGTGTAGGCCTCGGTGGCCGATGCCGTCCTCGCGAGCATCGCGGCGAGAGCCGGCATCGGGCGAGCGTTGCCCGATCCGTCCACCAGGGCCCGGGCTATCGACCGGGGCAGACGGCGATCCGCTCGCCCGAGCGGAGCGCCGCTTCGGCCCGGTCGAGCGCCGCTCGTTCCCGGCGCCCCCGGGCGTTCCACCGGGTGCTCAGCCGAGGCTCCTGCTGTTCGCGGCGGGCCGTTGCGACTGCGTCGATCAGTCCGATCGCGTCCTAGCGCCAT
>Ga0335081_10014471_pt1 | contig 12763 bp, 10 predicted proteins | sample Lox_Sample_35_FD_206713 | JGI IMG/M metagenome (GOLD analysis project Ga0335081, IMG submission 206713) | Soil microbial communities from Loxahatchee National Wildlife Refuge, Florida, United States - Lox_Sample_3.5 | ecosystem: Environmental > Terrestrial > Soil > Wetlands | place: USA...
TTGTCGCGAAACACCATCAGTGTCGGGATCGAGCGGATGCCGAACGCTCCCGCGATCTCCTGTTCCTCGTCGGTATTGACCTTGGCGAACACCACGTCCTGATGCTGCTCCGACGCGCCCTCGAAGACCGGCGCGAATCCCTTGCAGGGCCCACACCACGGCGCCCAGAAATCGACCACCACCATCGGGTTCGTGCTCACCACGTGCTCGAAATTCTCCTTGGTCAACTCGACAGTCGCCATGCAGCGATCTCCTCTGCAAAATGGCACTATACGCGCACATGCGCTACACGGGCCGCTTCGCCCCGTCACCGACAGGGCCTTTGCACTTCGGTTCGCTGGCGGCGGCGCTTGCCAGCTGGCTCGATGCGCGCGCGGCCGGCGGCACCTGGCTCCTGCGCATCGAGGATCTGGACAAGCCTCGGGAGCAGCCGGGCGCGGCCGACACCATCATGCGCCAGCTGGAACGTCTGGGGCTGAGCTGGGACGGGCCAGTGCTGTACCAGAGCGCGCGCGGCGAGAACTACCGCGCCGCGCTTGCCGCGCTCGGGCGCCGCGGCGCCACTTATCCCTGCGGCTGCACGCGTAGCGAGATCGCCGACTCCGCGCTGGCGATAGACGGTGCGCGCATTTACCCCGGCACCTGCCGCGGCGGCCTCGCGCCGGGACGAATCGCGCGCGCCACCCGCGTGCGCACCGCGAGCGAGCCGATCCGCTTCACCGACCGGGTGCAGGGCGATGTCGCGCAATCGGTCGAGCGCGAGGTGGGAGACTTCGTCTTGTGCCGTGCCGACGGTATATTCGCTTACCAGCTTGCGGTCGTGGTAGACGACGCGGACCAAGGAGTGACCGACGTGGTGCGGGGCGCCGACCTGCTCGATTCCACCGCGCGCCAGATCTGGCTACAGCGCCTGCTCGGTTACCCCAGCCCGCGCTACTTGCACCTGCCGGCGGCGCTGACCGCGGGCGGCGAGAAGCTGAGCAAGCAGACCGGGGCGCGGGCCATTGACCCGGCGCGGCCATCGCGCGAGCTGGCGCGCGCACTCGCGTTCCTCGGCCAGCCCGTGCCTGAGGCGGCGAGCGCGAGCGAGTTGCTGCAGCAGGCGTTCAAGCATTGGGACATATCGCTCATACCCCGCGTGCGCGCTGCGGCAGCACCACCGTGAGCAGCGAGCCGAGCACCAGCGCGAGGGCCGCGTATTCGGCCCAGCTCGGGCGCTCACCGAGGAAGACCATACCCGAAAACACGCCCAGGACCGGGATCATCAGCATGCTGAGCGAGGACACCGCCACGGGCACGGTGGTCGCGATCCGGATCCAGGCCCACTGCGCGAACGAGAACGCGATCAGCACGTTGTAGATCACACCGAGCGCCGGCCACAGACCTATCGACGCGAGCCGCGCGGGATCTTCCAGCAACAGCGCACCAGCGAAAATGGGGATCCCGCCGAAGAGCATCATCCAGGCGGTGTAGAGTGCCGGCGGCATTGCCATCGGGTAGCGCCGCTGCAGTACCGTTCCCAGCGCCCAGGAGAGCGCCGCCGACAGCACCAACAGCGAGCCTAGCGGCGCCGCGCGCAGGCTCGCAGCGCCCTCGCCGATCAGTAGCGCCATGCCCGCCATGCCGAGCGCCAGTCCGGTCAGCTTGCGCCCGTTCATGCGCTCGCCTAGGAGCCAGACCGAGAGCGGAATTGCCCACGCCGGCATTGTGTAGGCAAGGATCGCGGCACGCCCAGACGGGATCATGGTCATGCCGAACACCACCAGCGCGTTCCAGCACGTGACGTTGAAGAAGGCGAGCAGCGCGAGCCGCCGCCACTGGCCCTTGGGCACCGCGACCGGCTGCCCGCTGGCGCGTACGATGCCGAAAAGCACAGCCGAACCCACTGCCAGGCACAGAGTGCGGAAAGTCAGCGGCGAGACGCCCGACAGAGCGACCTTGATCGCGGTCCAGTTGAATCCCCAGGCGAGCGTCAATCCGGCGAGCGTCCACCACAGCCTGCGCGGCAGGTGGCCCGCTTCGGGCGCGCGGGCGTCCACGCTCAGGCCGCGCCGTCGCGCAGGATTGAAACAAAGCCCCGCGCGATGGCGCGCGGGGAATCCTTGCCCGTGCGGTACCAGCTCGGTACCCAGTTGAGTCCACCCAGCAGAAGCAGCCGCAGATGGTCACGCCGTGCGCGAGCGGGCAGCGCGTCGATCAGCGCGCGAAAGCGGCCTTCGTAGCCGTCGCGCAGGGCAATAAGTTGCGACGCCGCCCCGGGCGCTTCGTCAGGCTGCACCCGGACGATGACCTGCGCGTAGTCCCCGCCGTCAAGCAGGGCCTGCAGGTGCGCGACGCAGGCAGCCTCGAGGCGCTGCCACGGGCCCGAGCCGGCCGCGGCGGCAGCCGCGAGCGCCTCGTCGACCGCCTCGCCCAAGCGGCGCACCCCCTGCGCGTAGACGGCGACCAGCAGATTCTCCTTGGACTCGAAGTGGCAATAGAGCGAGCCCGGCAGCATGCCGACCGCGCCGGCGATATCGCGCATCGACGTGCCGTGGAACCCCTTGTCGCGCAGTAGGTGTGCCGTACGATCCAGGATGCGCGGTAAGCGGCTGTCCGACCGCGGCTGGCTACGGCGGCGCGCCTGCCTCGCCGCAGCGCTCACCGCGCGACCCTCACCGGCATTGCCTTCATGCCGCGAAACACCATCGAGTCGATCCATTGCGGTGGCTCGCCGGCGAGCTCGATGCGGCGCCAGCGCGCGAGCGCCGCAGGCAGGCTCAATTGCCCCTCGAGTCGCGCCAGTGGAAAGCCGAGGCAGATATGGGTCCCGAAACCAAATGTCAGGTGCGGCACCCCGTCGCGCCGCAGCGCGAGGCGGTGCGGGTCAGGGTAGGCCCGGGGGTCGCGGTTGGCGGCATTGAGCATGATGAACACGCGCTCGCCGGGCCGCAGGGTCTTGCCGTGCAATTCGTGCGCCCGCCGCACGATACGAACCTGGGCGCCGCTCGGCCCGTCGTAACGCAGCAACTCCTCGACCGCAGCCGGGGCAAGGGCCGGGTTCTCGCGCAGCGCGCGCATCTCCCCCGGGAAGCGGATCAACGACAGCATTGCGTTGGCGATGTGATTGGTCGTGGTCTCGTGGCCGGCGAACAGCAGCAGGATGCAGGTCGCGACCAGCTCGTCCTCGCTCAGGCGGTCGCCCTCGTCCTCCAACTGCAGCAGCTGGCTGAGCAGATCGTCGTGCGGTCCGGCGCGACGGGCCGCGATCATGTGGCGGAAAAACTCTGCCATTTCCCTCGTCGCGGCCTGGGCGATGTCGTACTTCTCCGGCTGGCTTCGAGAGCTGCCGATGAATAGCGCCATGTCGTCCGACATGCGCTTGACGCGCGCCAGATCGGCACGCGCCACGCCGAGCATGTCCATGATCACCAGAGCGGGCAGCGGCCCGGCGAAGGCCTGAATGAAATCGAATTCCTCGCGCTCGGCGATCTCGTCCAGCAGCCAGCCGCAGAGCGCGACGATTCGCTCACGCATGGCATGCATCGAGCGCACGTTAAACACCTTGCTCGTGAGGCGGCGCAGGCGCGTGTGCTCCGGCGGATCGCGAAATACCATCCAAAGCGACAGATAGCGGACGATGTCCGCGATGCGGCTCGCTTCGGCGCCAGGCAGCGAAGCGAAGAACGGTCGCAGGCGATCGGAGGAAATTTCCCGGTCCAGGCATACTCGCTTCACGTCGTCGTAGCGCGTCAGCACCCAGGCCTTCAGGCGCGCGCTCCAGTGTGTCGGGTCCTCGTCCTGCATCCGCTCGTACAGCGGGAACGGGTCGGCGAGGAACGCGGGGTCATCGGGACGGTAATCGATCGCCATGACGGGAGAAGACAAACGGACGTTTGCTTTTACCGTGCCGCGATCGCAAGGTCAAACCGTTAATGTAAGTATTTGCTTACCAACATATCGAAACCGACAACAGGAAGACGGGAAGTGCCCTGTTGCTCTACATCAAAATATTTTGCTGCTTTGCACAAGCGCATTGACTTTTAAAGTGAAGAGGCTAGAATTGAAATTGTTGCAGCGCACCAAAAGCCGATACGGGCGGATTTCTTTTAGCGTTTCAAACACTCACAGGAGCTATTTTTATGTACGTCACCCCGGAACAGATCCAAGCGGCCAATAAGGCCAACGTCGAAGCGATCCTCTCCCTCGCCGCTACGCAGTTCGCCGCCTTCGAGAAGTTCGCCAACCTGAACGCCAACGCGGTTAAGACTGCGTTCGAAGATTCGTTGTCCAACACCCGCGCGCTGCTCGGCGCGAAAGACGTGCAGGAATTCGTCAACCTTCAGAGCACCCTCGCCCAGCCGACGATCGAAAAAGCGATCGCCTACTCGAAGAGCGCGTACGAAGTCGCGACCGAGACCAATGCGGAAATGTCGAAGATGGCGGAAAAGCGCATTGCCGAGTGGAACGAGAACTTCGTGTCGATCCTCGACAAGGCGACCAAGAACGCCCCCGCCGGCTCCGACGTCGCGGTAGCGGCGGTGAAGTCGATGCTCGCGGCAGCGAATTCGGCCTACGACAACTTCAACAAAGTCGCCAAACAAGCGACCGAGATCGCGGAAGCGAATGTGAACGCCGCGACCGAGACCGTAAAAGGGATGGCCAAGGCAAAAAAGGCCGCCTAAGCCCGGCCAAGCGCCGGCAAGCGAAGCCCCGCTGAATGCGGGGCTTTTTTTATGCGTCGCGAAACGGGAAGCCCGATTCGCGAACCCCGCTGCGCAGGCGCTCCATCGCCTGCGAGACCTGGGCCGGATCGCCGCGCACGCCGAGTTCGATGTGCCGCCTGCTGCCGTCGTCGGCCATCGACGGCAGACTGAACACCTTCACTCCGGGAAAGCCCGCACCGACCGCATCCATCACCGGTATAAGCTGGCTTTCGCCCGCCTCGTAGACGATGATCGAGGCCTCGTCCCAGCGGTCCCGGTCAGCGAGGTGGCGGTAACGGTTGTCCAGAACCCACTCGACCATCGGCCACGCCATCTGCGGAAAACCGGGCACGAAGTGATGCTCGCGCAAGGAAAAGCCCGGCACCCGGTTCACCGGGTTGGGGATGATCTGGGCGCCGAGCGGAAACTCCACCATCCGCAGGCGTTGCGGCGTCAGCTCGGCGCCGAACCGGGCGCGCAGCTCGCGCTCGCCTTCCGGGTGCGCTGCGAGCGCGACACCGAGCGCGTCGCCGGCACACTTGCGGGTGTGGTCGTCGGGCGTCGCGCCGATGCCGCCGAAGCTGAAAACGATATCACCCGACGCGAATGTACGCCGGAGCGCCGCGGTCAGGCGCGCAGGGTCGTCGCCATGGTACTCGCAATAGGCGAGCCGCAGGCCGCGCGCCGCCAAGGCGGCGACCAGGAACTCGAAGTGTTTGTCCTTGCGCTTGCCGACCAGGATCTCGTCCCCGATCACCAGTGATCCGATGGCTGCGCTCACTGCGGCACCGCCGTCGCCTCGATTGGCTCGGAGCGCAGCGCCTGCAGCTCGGCCAGCAGGAAGTGAATGAACGCCAGCCCGAACAGCACCGGCGCGAACAGGCCGATCACCGGGATATAAGCCACCAGGGCGAGCACCACCCCCAGCAGGTACATCGCGCCGCGGCGGCGCGAGAACACCGTCCGCATCTCGGGCGCGTCGGCGTGCTCGGCGAGCGCGTCGTAGCGCAGGATGCGCTGGTTTACCCACCCCATGATGGCTACGGGTATCGCCGGCCAAAGCGGCGGGAAGACCCAGAACGGAAGCGACAGGGCGCCTAGCAGCGCGAGACCAGCAACGCCGACGACCGAGTTCCAGACGCTGCCGGCGAAGCTGCCGCCGCGGTGGCGCACGAGCGCGGGAAACGCGCGTTCGGCGACGTGATCGACCATCGCGGACATGCCGAACACGCCCAGTATCAGCAGCGCGGTGAGCTGGATCAGCGGCACCAGACCGATGATCACGAGCACCTTGGCGGCAACCAGCGCGACCGTGCTCGCGTCCCAGTGCACAAAGAAGGTCGCACTCTCGATCCAGCGTTGCAGCAACTGGGCGAGCCATGCCACCAATCCGACCCAGCTCCAGATCGCGAGCGCGCCCCAAAGCCCCGCCGCGACCAGCACCGGCCAAAGCATCAGCCAGAGCATCCTGGCGTGCAACAAGTTGGCGAACGCGAACGTGATCGAGGGGCCGATGCCGCGCATGGGGCTCAGGGTCTTGCGTGGCTGATACTCTGCCACAACTTCGTCAGCCGCTTGACCGACACCGGCACCGGGGTCTTGAGGCTCTGCGCGAACAGCGACACGCGCAGCTCTTCGAGCAACCAGCCGAATTGCTCGATCTCCGGCGTAATCGCCACCGCCCTCTGGCGCGCCACGTACTCGCGCTGCCAGGCCGCGTGCAGCGGAGCGAGCTCCGCCATCAGCCGCGCGTCGCGCGCCGGATCGGCGCGCAGCTTGTCCAGCCTCAGCACCGCCGCCTTGAGGTAGCGCGGGAAGTGTTGCAGCCGCGGCCACGGCGTGCGCGAGACGAAGCGCGGATGCAGTAGCCGCGCCAGGCTTGCCGAAACGTCGTCGGCCGCCTGCGGAAAACCCTTGGCAACGGCGGCGAGCCGCTTTTGCACCTGCGCGTGCTCGGCCAGAATTGCCGACACGGTGCGCGCGATTTCCTGCGCAATCAGGTTCAGCCGGCTGCGGCCCTGCGCGACCCGGCGTTCGAACTCCGCCTGCCGCACCGGCACCGATTCGGCGAGAAAGCAGCGCTCGAGTGCAGCGCTCACCACCTCGTCCGCAAGCCGAACCTCGCCTGCGAGCTGCGCGAACTGGAGATTCAGCGCATTGTCGCGCGCGACCGATTTCTCGATCTCGCGGGTCCGCTCCCGGAACGCGATCGCCAGCAGCCGCAGCACCCCCGCGCGATGGATCTCGACCGCACGCTCGGGCGCATCGAAAACCTGCAGCGTGACGCCGTCGCCCGCATCGGCGAGCGCCGGGTAGCCGACCAGGGTCCGGCCGCTGCGCCGCAGCTCCATGATTTCCTCCAGATCGCCGAACGTCCATGCGCGGTAGCGCTCGCCGTCGTCGACCGGCGCCTCGTCCTGCAGCACGGCCCGTGTTTCGGCGGCGAGCTCGCGCTTGAGATCAACCAGCTTGCGCCCCATTGCGAGCTGCCGCCCATGCTCGTCGACGACGCGGAAGTTCATCTGCAGGTGGGGCGGCACCGAATCGGGCCGCAGCGCGTCGAGCGGCAGCTCGAGGTTTAGCTCGGCGCGAATATGGCGCGCGAGCGCCGTCGCGAGCGGCAGGTCGGACGGTGCCGTCGCAGCGACGAAAGCGCCGGCGAAGGCTTCGATCGGACCCAACCTGTGCCGCAGCCGCTGCGGCAGCGACTTGGCCAGCAGCCGGACCTTCTCCTTCAGCAGACCCGGCACCAGCCACTCGCAGCGCGCCGCCGGCACCTGGTTCAGCAGCGCGACCGGCACAGTGAGCGTCACCCCGTCGCGCGGCGAGCCGGGCTCGAAGCTGTACTCGAGCTCGAAGCTGTTCAACCCCAGCTGCAGCCGCGGCGGGAAGTTCTCGGTCGTGATGCCCGCCGCCTCGTGCCGCATCAGGTCCTCGCGCCGCAGGAACAGGCGCTTGGGCTCTTCGCGCTCCGCCTCTTCGCGCCACCTTTCGAAATCGGCGCCGTTGTGGATGCCCTGCGGAATGCGCGCGTCGTAGAACGCCTGCATCAGCGCGTCGTCGACCAGAATGTCCGGCCGGCGTGACTTGTGCTCCAGGCGCTCGATTTCCTGCAGCAGCTTCCGGTTGTGCGCGAAGAACGGCGCCCGCGTCTCGAACTCGCCCTCCACCAGCGCCGAGCGGATGAAGATCTCGCGCGCGAGCTCGGGCTCGAACGGCCCGTAGTGGATGCGCCGGTTGGCGTACAGCGGCAGTCCGTAGAGCGTACCGCGCTCGAGCGCTACCACTTGCGCATGCGTCTTCTCCCAGTGCGGGCGCTCGCGCTGGCGCTTGATAAGGTGCGCACCAAGGTCCTCCAGCCACTGCGGCTCGATCGAGGCGACGGTGCGTGCGTACAGGCGCGTGGTTTCGACCAGCTCCGCGGCGACAAGCCACCTGCCGGGCTTGCGCGTCCACGAGCCGGGATGAACCCAGAACTTGATCCCGCGCGCGCCGGTGTAGCTGCCGTCCTCCGCATCGCGCAGCCCGACGTTGCCCAGTAGGCCGGTGAGCAGTGCGCGGTGGATCGCGCGGTAGCCTTCCGGCCGAGCGGGGTCAATGCGCGAAGCTCGCCAGCCCAGCTCGGAGACGGTCGCGTGCAGCTGCGAATGCACGTCGCGCCACTCGCGCATGCGCGGTACCGAGAGCGAATTCTCGCGGCAGGCCTTCTCCCACTTGCCCTCGAACAGCTGCCACAGTTTGAGGAAGGCAAGGAAGTCCGAGCGCTCGTCGGCGAAGCGCTTGTGGCGCTCATCCGCGGCTGCCGGGCTGTCCATCGGGCGCACGCGCGGGTCCTGCACCGAAAGCGCGGCGGCGATCACCAGCACCTGCTCGAGACAGCCCTCGCTCCGGGCGGCAATCAGCATGCGGCCGATGCGCGGGTCGAGCGGCAGCTTGGCCAGCTCGCGGCCGGTCTCGCTCAGCTGCTTGGCGTCGTCCACCGCGCCGAGCTCGGCCAGCAGCGCGTAGCCGTCGGCGATCGCGCGCGGGCTCGGGGGATCGAGGAACGGGAAATCCTCGACCGCGCCGAGGCCGAGGCTCGCGGCGCGCAGGATGACCGCGGCAAGTGACGAGCGCAGCACCTCCGGATCGGTAAACGGCGCGCGCCGATCGTGATCCTCCTCCGAGTAGAGGCGGATGCAGATGCCGGCGGCGACGCGCCCGCAGCGCCCGGCGCGCTGCCTGGCGGCCGCCTGCGAGATGCTCTCGACCCGCAGCTGCTCGACCTTGTTGCGGTAGCTGTAGCGCTTGACCCGCGCGAAGCCCGTATCGACCACGAACCGGATGCGCGGCACGGTGAGCGAAGTCTCGGCGACGTTGGTCGCGAGCACGATGCGCCGCGCACCGCGCGGCCTGAATACCTTGTCCTGTTCGGCGGCGCTCAGGCGCGAGTACAGCGGCAACAGCTCCGTGCCGGCCGGGTGATGCTTGCGCAGCACCTCCGCAGCATCGCGGATCTCGCGCTCGCCCGGTAGGAACACCAGCACGTCGCCCGGCCCATGCGCGCACAGCTCGTCGACCGCGTCGGCCAGCGCCTGCTCCTCCTCCCTGCGCGTTGTGTCCTCCGCATCCCCTGCGACCGGGCGATAGCGCAGCTCGACCGGGTAGAGGCGTCCCGAGACCTCGATCACCGGCGCGCCGCCAAAATGGCGCGAGAAGCGCTCCGCGTCGATGGTCGCCGAGGTGATCACGAGCTTCAGATCCGGCCGCTTGGGCAGCAGGCGCACCAGGTAGCCGAGCAGGAAATCGATGTTCAGACTGCGTTCGTGGGCCTCGTCGATCACGATGCTGCCGTACTGGCGCAGCAGCGGGTCGCCCTGGGTTTCGGCCAGCAGGATGCCGTCAGTCATCAGTTTCACCAGCGCGTTCGGTCCGACCCTGTCCTGGAATCGCACCTTGTAGCCCACCACGGCACCGAGCTCCCCGCCTAGCTCCTCGGCGATGCGCACCGCGACCGAGCGCGCGGCGATACGGCGCGGCTGCGTGTGGCCGATGAGCCCCGCTTCGGCGCGCCCCATCTCGAGCAGGATCTTGGGCAGCTGGGTGGTCTTGCCGGAACCGGTTTCGCCGCAGACGATGACGACCTGGTTGCGCTCGATGGCGGCGCGAATCTCGTCCCGGCGGGCGCTCACCGGCAGCGCCGGGTCGAAGCTCAGGTGCGGCGGTTTGACATTTCGCAAGGGAGGCGCAGGCTTGGTGGAATACATTGCGGGCTGTCGCATCGCCCCAGAGTCGCAATCATGACACGCGCGGACTACATCGAGAATCGGACCTACGACGAGATCCAGGTGGGGGACTCAGCGAGCCTCACGCGCACCCTCAAGCCGGAAGATATTCAGCTCTTCGCGGTCATGTCGGGCGACGTCAACCCCGCCCACGTCGACCCCGAGTACGCCAAGAGCACCATGTTCCACGAGGTCATCGCGCACGGCATGTGGGGCGGCGCGCTGATCTCGACCGTGCTGGGAACCCAGTTTCCCGGTCCCGGCACGATCTACGTCGACCAAACCCTGCACTTCTCGCGCCCGGTCGGCGTCGGCGACACCATCACCGTGACGCTGACCGCGACGCGCAAGTTCGACCACAACCGCCACATCGTGTTCGATTGCGTCTGCACCAACCAGGACGGACAGAAGGTGATCCGCGGCACCGCCGAGGTGCTCGCGCCGACCGAGAAGATCAAGCGCACGCGCATCGAGCTGCCCGGTGTGACGATCTTCGACCGCACGGCGCGCTACCAGAGTTTGCTCGCGCGCGCCAAGGGCATGGAGTCGATCCCGATGGCGGTCGTGCACCCGTGCGACGCCGAATCTCTCGCTGGCGTGATGACCGCGCTCAGGGCCGACCTGATCGTGCCGATCCTGGTCGGGCCGGCGGCGAAGATCCGCAGCGTGGCCGAGGAGCAGGGATTCGACCTGGCAGGGATCGAGATCGTCGACGCGCCGCACAGCCACGCCGCTGCGGCGCAGGCCGTGGCACTGGTGCGAGCAGGCCGCGCCGAGGCGCTGATGAAGGGCTCGCTGCACACCGACGAGCTGATGGCGGAGGTGGTCGCCGCCGGCAGCGGCCTGCGCACCGAGCGGCGCATCAGCCACGTCTTCCTCGCCGACGTCCAGACCTATCCTCGCCCGCTGCTGATCACTGACGCGGCGATCAATATCGACCCCTCGCTCGCCGAGAAGGCCGACATCGTGCAGAACGCGATCGACCTTGCGCACGTGCTCGGCATCGCCGAGCCGAAGGTGGCGATCCTGGCCGCGGTCGAAACGGTCAACCCCGCCATGCGCGCAACCATCGATGCGGCGGCCCTGTGCAAGATGGCCGACCGGCGCCAGATCACCGGCGGCGTGCTGGACGGGCCGCTCGCATTCGACAACGCGGTGTCGCTGGTCGCCGCCAAGACCAAGGGTATCCTCTCGGCGGTGGCGGGCCGTGCCGACATCCTGGTGGTGCCCGACCTCGAGTCCGGCAACATGCTCGCGAAGCAGCTCGAGTACCTCGCGGGGGCGCTGCTCGCGGGACTGGTGGTGGGCGCGAGCGTCCCGATCGTGCTGACCAGCCGCGCCGACAGCGCCGAGTCGCGCGCCGCTTCGTGCGCGATCGCGGTCCTCATGGCGCACGCCAAACGCAAGCGCGCCGACTGAGCAGTCCGTATCATTGCGCCCAGCACCGGGGACCGAACCATGAGATTCCTGCTCGTCCTGTCAGACGCTTTCGACGCCCTGTGGGCGATTCGCGGCCGCGTGGCCCTGGTTCTGGCCGGGGTCGCGCTGCTGGCTGTGCTGGTGGCGGTCTATCTGCCGCTAGTCCCCAGCAGCGAGCCGCCGACGCCGCCGCGCGCGGCCCGCAACCCGAGCGTCCAGGGGCCCGTGGAGCGAGCCAAAGTCGCACCACAGGCTGCCCTGCCTGCTCCGGCACCGCAGGCCACCCCGCCTGCTACCGCGCCACAGGCTACGGCGCCCGCTCCGGCGCCACAGGGCACCGCGGCGGTTGATCCTGGGTCCGCCTCGCCGCAGGCCCCCGTGACCGAGCAGGCGCCTGCCCCCGAGGCCACGCCCGCCCTCGAGCCTGAGCCTGCCCACGAGGCCGCTCCGAAGCCCGTCGCGGAACCGCAGTTCCAAGTGCAGGTAGGCGCTTTCCGCGAGGCCGCGCGGGCGCAGAAACTGTCGCGCCGCTTGACGCGCGCCGGCTTCCCGACCACGGTGACGCGCGGCACGACGCCCGACGGCAAGCCGATCTTCCGCGTCCGCACCAGGCGGGCGTTGTCCAAGGGCGAGGCGCAGCAACTCGTCGCGCGCCTGCGCCACAGGGTGCCGGCATTGCGCCCAATCCTGGTGCGGGGAAGCGAACCTGCCGCCTAGGCGCCGCGCGCGCGGCTCCAGAGAATCCCGATCCACTCCCTTAACGCGCGGCTCGACCTCTCCAGTCCGCGCGCCGACGGCAGCCAGTCGACCGGGGTATGCACGCGCTGCGCGCGGTAGTTGGTCGGCGCCGGCACTACCTGCAGGCCAGCGGCGCGAAAGCGTCCGCTCGCGCGCCGCATGTGGCTTGCATCGGTGACCAGGATCACGCGGCGGATCCCTGCGCCAGCGAGCAGCGTCGCCGACAGGTGCGCGTCCTCGAGCGTGTTGATCGATTGCGTCTCGCGCCAGCGCACCGGAACGCCGAACTCCTGCGCCAGGACCTGGGCCATCAGATCGGCCTCGCTCGCGCCGCCGCCGTCGGGGCGGCCGCCGCTCACCAGCAGCGGCAGGCCCGTGAGGCGCGCCAGACGCGCTCCATAGCGCACCCTGCCCAGGCTCGCCGCGTCCAGCGTCTCGCCGCCGTATTCGAGCGCGCCGCGATTGCGCCCGCCGCCCAGCACGACGATCGCGCCCGCGCCGGCATTGCGCGCGCGCTGCGCCTCGAGCGGCGGCGCGCTGTCTTCCAGCGTTGTCGCGAGCAGGTCGCCCACGCGCGGTATCGACAGCGCCGCGAGCGCGACCAGCCCTGCCGCGGCGAGCGCCAGCCCAAGGCGCGCGCGGCGCGGCACCAGCGCG
>Ga0335081_10014472_pt1 | contig 12763 bp, 11 predicted proteins | sample Lox_Sample_35_FD_206713 | JGI IMG/M metagenome (GOLD analysis project Ga0335081, IMG submission 206713) | Soil microbial communities from Loxahatchee National Wildlife Refuge, Florida, United States - Lox_Sample_3.5 | ecosystem: Environmental > Terrestrial > Soil > Wetlands | place: USA...
TCGCGTATTTTCTCTGCCACCTTGTTAATATCATAGGGTATTTCCGGGATTAAGATGACGTCTGCTGTCCCGGAAACTCCCGTGTTCAGTGCAATCCAGCCAGCATAACGTCCCATCACTTCGACAACCATGACACGCTGATGAGCCTCTGCCGTCGAATGAAGCCGGTCGATGCAATCCGTCGCGAACGAAACGGCCGTGTCAAATCCAAATGTGATCACCGTCTTGTCCAGGTCGTTGTCGATCGTCTTGGGAACACCGACAACCCGCATTCCCTTCTTGTACAGTGCGTTCGCAATCGTCAGTGATCCGTCTCCCCCGATTGATATGAGTGCGTCGATGTTCTGCTTTTTCAGCAATTGTACAAGATCGTCGGTCCGATCCTTTTCGTACCAGGTGCCATCCTCCCGTTGTGTTGGCATTTTCATCGGGTTGCCCTTGTTTGTTGTCCCTATGATCGTGCCACCCAAATGCGTGATCCCTCGAATGGAACTGGACGTCAACGGAATCAATCCACCGCCGGGATACCGTTCCGGAAAGAGCAAACCGTTAAACCCATCGCGAATACCGATGCACTCCCAACCACGGTTCAATCCGGCGTGAACTGCGGCGCGAATAACCGCGTTTAAACCGGGGGCATCTCCTCCGCCGGTGCTGAGTGCTACACGTTTGATGTCCATATCTTGTTCCTTCTTGATAACGAAATGTTCAGTGAGGAATACCACACCGCATTACACTAAGATCAGGCGACGGGTCCGCTTCGCTGCGGGGAGGTTCCGAATTATCGTGAGAGTGGAGAGTTGCACGGTAGACCGTAAGAGAATTCGAGGACCCGGGCTTTCGATAATGTCGGTCGAGCAATCTCGAAGAGTTCAGAGCGAGGTCCACGGCATTACCTCAGCGCCGTCTTCGATGGTACAGACTTGTATGGTCGGCCTGCGGCCGGTCTTCTCCGGATACTCGCGCCGCAATCGTGTGACGACTTCGTCTGTTTGGTCACTTTCAACGAGACAAATCGCCGCTCCGCCAAAGCCTGCGCCGGTCATTCGTGCCCCATACACGCCATCAACCTCTGCACAGATATCGACAACCACATCGAGTTCTGCACAACTCACCTCGTAATCGTTCTTCAGACTCATATGCGATTGGTACATCAATTTGCCAAATTCGGATAGATCGTGTCTTTTCAAAGCCGCGACCGACTGGAGGACTCGCTCATTTTCGTAGATGACGTGCCGGCATCGCTTCCGGATGACATCTCCAAGCTTCCCCTTATACTGTTCAAATTGTTTGACCGAAATATCGCGGAGCGATCTGACGGATGGAACAACATACGACAACTGTTGCGCACCTTCCGAACATTGTTGACGACGAATGTTGTATTCGGAGGCGGCGAGACTCCGCTTGACGCCCGTATCACAGACGATAAGCTTGCATCCTGCGGGGACCCTCACGTGCTCATACTTCAGCGATTCGCAATCGAGAAATAAGGCATGGTCTTTTTTTCCCAAGCACGAAATAAACTGGTCCATAATGCCACAATGGATGCCGACGAATTCAAATTCGGCGTTGTGACAACTATGGATTACTTCGACTGGAGGCATGGCGATCGAGTTCAAGGCCAGGAGGGCGTACGCTGTTGCCATTTCAAGGGCCGCAGAAGAGCTGAGTCCGACTCCATTCGGAATATCGCTGTAGATTAACAGGTCGGCGCCGGCGAGCTTCGTGCCGTTTTCCTGAAGCACAGCAGCGACACCTTTGCTGTAGTTGGACCAGGATTCTGACTTCGTGGCCTTGAGGCCGTCAAGGGACACTTCGACCGAAGCATTGAAGTTGTGGGCGTGAATCCGGAGTTTCCTGTCATTCCGTCGAGAGGCTGCGATCACTGTCCTGCGGTTAATGGCGACGGGGAAGACGTACCCGTTGTTGTAGTCGGTGTGCTCGCCGATCAGATTAACCCGGCCTGGTGCCGAAGAAACGTGCGTCGGAGGAATACCAAAGTTCGCTTTGAAGGCTTGTGCAGACGTGATGACGAGGTCGGACTTCTTCATGATCGATGGGCGGACAATTCAGGAAGACCGTGGAATAACACGAAAAATTTACGCAGAGCTAGATGGAATAGCAATGGAAAAAGCGGATGAATATGCATAGGCAGGAATTCGTGGGGGCTCGATTCCGTCGTTGCGGGATCGGGGTCCACTTCAAGGTGTGTGAATTCCGCTCGCGTCGTATCGGGTGCATTTGATTCAATCGTAGAACTTGACTTTGGCAACTCTTTGATGAATGTTTCTTGGGATGGCGATGGCTCGAAACGTTCTTGTATCAATTCTGATCTTCTTCTGCGCAAAGAGCTCTTTCGCGCAGGAACCGGATTCCACGCTCCTTCAGGCGGGGATAGCCCAGAAGATGTATTGGGGGGCAGTAAAATCGCTGGCGTGGTACGATATTCCAATTGCAACCGTCGATCTGGCTGAACTCGCCTTCGTGTCTTCGACCGCAACGAATAAACCGATCAAATTCCCGCCGACGGATTTTGACAAGAAATTCCAGGCACACGTCGGCGTGCACGGATCTCATACCATTGTTGGTCAGGTCAATGAAGCAGGTGCTGCCGCATTTCTTGGTATCCGTTTGCTCGTGAACGTGGGAGCCGACCTCGCAGGGGGCAATGTCACCCGTGAGGATTACCACCGGACGTTCTGGTTTTACAAGTCGATTGTCTACACGTACAGCCTCACACTGCTGACAAAGGATATTGTATATCGCCTTCGGCCGGATGGAAGCGATGGACAGAGCTTCTTCAGTGGGCACAGCTCGACCGCCTTTTGTACAGCATCGTATCTTTCGTTGGAATTGAATGATTGGTTCAATCGGTGGGAAAAGACGAGAGCGGATGACGGTTTGCGGTCGACCCTCAAGATTGGTTCGACAGTCGCTCTCTATGCGGGTGCAACGTATGTGGCCTATTCCCGGATGCACGACGAAAAACACTATTTCTCCGATGTGGCGGTCGGTGCGACGGTAGGGACTGTCGTCGGCATGTGGATGTATCACTGGCACTGGTCCGGCGATCGCTCGTACGGCGAAGACCTTTCATTCTTTGTGGTGCACAGGACTCCGACGGTGCTCGTTACGGTGAGATTTTAGGATGTACAGCGGGTTCAGGCGGACTTCTCGATTCTGTTGATTTCTTCGGAAAGCGAGTTCCAGTCGGAATATTTCATTTCAAGCTCTCGCTGCACTTCACTATACTCGCGTGTTGCTGACTTTGCTTCTTCACCGTGCTTGTAGAGGTTGGGGTCGGCAAGCAGAACACCCAGACTACCCTTGTGCGCTTCAAGGCGCTGAATATCCTGCTCGATCATTTCGATTTGTACTCTCAGCGGCTGAAGTTTCTTGTTGAGCTCCTTCCTGCGGATCGCTTCCCGCTGCCTTGCTTGTTTGGAGGAACCGGGGTGCGAAGGTTCAAAAGATCTTGCTGGTTCTCCGGTCCCCGAAGTGCCAGACGGCGAGATTTGGAGTAAGGATTTATTCTCCATCTTTTTCTTGGCCACGTACTCACTGACGGAACCAAGGTAAGTCTTGAGTGCCCCGTGATTAAATTCCAGTACTTTGTTGACGATGGTGTCGAGAAATGCGCGATCGTGCGAGACAATGAGATATGTTCCCTCGAAATTCTGCAGTGCTTCCTGAAGTACCTTCTTTGAACGCATGTCCAGATGATTGGTCGGCTCGTCCATGATCAGAACATTGGACGGTTGTAAGAGCATTCTGGCAAGCGCTACTCTGCTCTTTTCGCCTCCGGAGAGAACGGAGATGGTCTTGAAGACGTCATCACCTTGAAAAAGAAACGATCCGAGAATGGTGCGCAGCTTTTTCCGAACTTCGCCCGTTGCGACTTCGTCGAGTATCTCGATGATCTCTTTTGTCGAATCGAGTTCCTCAGCCTGGTCTTGCGCAAAATAAGAAGTAATCACGTTGTACCCGACGAGTCGTGTCCCGGCATCGAATGGTTCTGTGCCGGCCGCAATCCGCGAGAATGTCGACTTTCCTGCGCCATTGACACCCACGATGGCTATCTTATCGCCTCGCTCAATTGTTGCGTTCAACCCGCTGAAAACACGATTATCGCCGTAACTCTTCACGATGTCCTTCAGTTCGAGTACAACGCGTCCGCTTGCGACGGGTTGCGGAAATCGAAAGTGTATTTCTTGCTCTTCCTGTTCCACTTCGATAAGCTCAATCTTCTCGAGTTGTTTGACCCTGCTTTGAACCTGGCGAGCCTTCGTCGCCTTATACCTGAACCGGTCGATAAACTGCTTGGTCTGTTTCAATTGCTGTTGCTGGTTCTTCTGGGCGTTGAGCAGCAGGTTCTTTCGAAGTTCTTTTTCCTTTTCGTAGAACGAATAGTTGCCGGAATATTCCTGCAGTGCGCCGCGCGATAGTGCGAATGTTCTCCTGCACAAATTGTCGAGAAAGGCACGATCGTGCGAAACCAGGATGACAGCCCCATTGTATTGGCGCAAATACTCCTCGAGCCATTGCAAGGTCTCGAGATCGAGATGGTTGGTCGGTTCGTCCAGCAGCAGTACGGATGGCTCCTGGAGCAGAAGTTTTGCGAGGGCGATGCGCATCTGCCAGCCGCCGCTGAATTCTTCCGTTTGACGCTGGAAGTCGGTAACCGCGAAGCCGAGTCCCATGAGAATCCGTTCGATTTTTCCTTTCATCCGGTAGACGTCCAGGTCCTCAAGCTTGTGCTGGAGTTCGCCAACGATCTCAATGGTCTCGCCGTAAACTGGATCTGAAACATCAAGAGTGTTGAGAAGTTCGTGGGCTTCGTCCATCTCCCTTTGCAGCACGAGCACGTTCTCAAACGCCGTTTCGACCTCCCGAAAGAGCGATTTGCCTTTTGAGGAAATTCCATCCTGTGGCAAATATCCCGCCGTAACGTAGCGGGCTTTCTCAACTTTTCCGGAATCCGCATGATGAAGTCCCGCGATGATCTTCAGAAGAGTCGTTTTACCTGCACCGTTGGAACCGACGACCCCGATACGATCTTGAGGACCTATCAAGAACGTGACGTCACGAAGAAGTGCTCGTTCGCCGTAATGGAGTTCAATATGTTGAACGGAGATCATGTCGGAGTTTATGCAGGAACAATTTTCAGTTTTGCTTCAGTACGGATCCTTCGCCGAAATAGAGTCCGTTCCAAAGCAGATCAGCTAAAATATAAGCAAAATACTCAAGGCAGAGAATGATAAACGTGACATTTGATGATCCTTCAACAGAACTAGCGAGACGACGATGCGTGATGTTATCACACGAGTATGCTCTCTCGAGAAGGCTGACGAAGAACTGCCTTGCGTCTACCGCTTGTAAGAACCACAGGATCATCGTTCCTCTCAAAACACGGCAGTATTCCGCCGGAATCATTTCCCGGCGGTCTTTGCAGCGATTCTATTGCATTCAACGTGAAAAGCGCCGGAGGTGCTTCTCAGAATGTCTCTACAGTCTTGCACGATCGGCAGAGTAATTTTCATTCCTCCGTTGTCTTGCATGTGCTTCAATCGCCGCAATGTGGCGGAGCGGCGACACTTTGACCAGGGAAAAAGCCAACGGATAATATTTTCCTTTCTTACTGTTCGAATAATTACGAAATTCAACTTTGAGACCTTCTCATTACATTACATCTTGAATCCCCTCGTGAGACGCTCTTCCATGCGGCCACGACCGTATTCATGCTCATCCTGGAAATACTCTGGTGCAAGTTTTGGAGAACAATTCTTATTGGCTTGTCATCGCGGCCGTAACAGTATTGTTGATCGTTGCGGGATTTCTCATCCTGCCTGTTGTCCTCAGTAAACGCAATTACGCGAGGGATTTCCGTCAGCAGATCGATACGCTGCGCGCGGGTGAGCAGATATACAGGAGTTTCTTTGAAAACTCAGTGGTTGCAATGCTTCGGCTGTCTCTTCAAGACTGGACAATTCTGGAGGCGAATGAGGCATTCAGGAAAATGTTTGCGGCGGTCCCACTCGACGTGAAAAGTAATTTCTTGGAGTGCCTGCCGACGGTGGATCAAACCAGACTCAAAACAGAGCTCCAAGAAAAGGATGTTGTCGAGAATTTCGAGACCACTGTTCAGTGTTCTGACGGGACGCCGCTTTGGATTTCTATATCCGGACGCCAGCATTTCAACGATGGGTACATTGATGGCGTCGTCATCGACCGCACATCGAGCTTCAAAGCGGCGGAAAGGCTGCGAGAACAAGCGAAGCTTGTCGAAGATGCTCACGACGCGATTATTGTGCTGAACCCGGAAAACTGTGTGCGTTTCTGGAATCCGGCAGCTGAGCACCTCTTTCTCTGGACAACGCCAGAGGCGATGGGACGTCCGATTACTGACCTTATCTATAGCGAACAGGAGAAACCCGCATTCTGGAAAAGAAGGGATGAACTGACGTTGACCGGAGAATGGAGCGGAGAGGTCAGTCAGGTGCGTAAAGACGGCAGCCCGGTCGTGACGTCAAGCCGCTGGACGCTTGTTCGTGGTGCGGGCGGCAAACCTGAATCCATTCTGGAAATCCACAGGGATATTACGGAGAAGAAACTGCTTGAGGCGAAGTTCTTGCGCATTCAGCGATTGGAGAGTCTTGGAATTCTTGCAGGGGGCATAGCCCACGATCTGAACAATGTCCTTGCCCCGATTATCCTGAGCATTCAGTCCTTGAAGAAGAAATGGGATGATGTCTCGAGCCGCAATCATTTGACAACACTTGAGACGAGCGCTCATCGCGGAGCGGATCTTGTGAAGCAAGTGCTGACATTCGCACGAGGTATCGAAGGTCAACGAGTGGCCATCAGGCTTGAAACATTGGTCAACGAAGTGCTGAAGACTGCATCGCAAACATTTCCGCGCTCTATCGAACTGGAGAGCGCAATCGGCGACGACCTTTGGCTTGGCGTGGGCGATACGTCCCAATTGGTTCAAGTGTTGATGAATCTCTGCATCAACGCACGAGACGCAATGCCGCACGGAGGCAGATTGAGCATCACGGCTGAAAACGCCGTTGTCGACGAGACGTTTGTAAAAAAGAATCCCGAGGCAAAATCAGGCGTTTACGTTGTGCTCCAGGTAACGGACACGGGCAAGGGTATTCCTCCCACCGAACTCGATAAGATCTTCGAGCCATTTTACACAACAAAGTCCCTGGGTCAAGGAACTGGATTGGGACTTTCTACCGCGCTCGGCATCGTCAAGAGTCATCAGGGATTCATCCTTGTCGATAGCAGGGTCGGATTTGGAACAACCTTCAAAGTCTACTTGCCCGCACAGCTCTACCAATCCTCTGAGGACATCAGCGTTAACCGTACGAAAACCTAAATCTGACCGACACAGAATATTGCCCACAAACTCCAACCTACATTCGTAAATCGTTAATCCAAAGTCTGGCTTGCGGCACCAGATTCGATCTTCCAAAGCTCAAGCCCTACGCTGATTCTTCCTCCAGAGCATTTCCTCAGTCGATCACTTCGCCTGCATTGGCTTGCACACGCAATTACTGGTCCGAAGAACTCTTGCGGAAAAGCATTGAGAATTCCCATACAATTGGTTCTAACTCCTTCTCGATGTTTTTCTTGCGCCTGCCAGTCTCTCGTTTTACCTGAACAAATCCCGTTATTTCTAAGTATAAATAGCAGTCCGAATATTCTCCATTCCTGTTTTTGATCTTCCCAAAACCGACAACGAGCTCTGTAAACAGTTCTTCCTTCGCGTTCCAAGAAATTCTGCACTGTTCATGCGTGCTGACGTGCAGCAATTGTCTACCTCGCTGCATCCGTACAAGTACGTACCGGCACATCCGTACAAATACGTATTGTATCTTTGCGGGAAATCCCGATATTCTATCCGTACAATTAGGGATTCCAATATTCGAATTCCGCATCCCCGCCAAAATTACAGACTAAACACTCATCCCAAAGTTCAGTTCTGTTAATCTCTTCCCATGAACACTTCCGACCGACTTAGAATTTCTAATTCTCAACCGCGTTTTGTCTTCTTCGACACTTCCTGAACACAACAACTTCGCGCATCATTCCAAACGCTGCGCGACGGTGTTACGCTGTACCTAACAAACCATCCACTAACAAATAATCAAAGGAGTAGTACCATGGAAAACCAAGAATACACCCAAGAAGTCCTCGATGGGACTGCACAGACGATGATCGTGCGAGAAGCGCCTGCCCTAAAGAAAATCGAGAAACGCAGAATCGGCTTCTTTACCGGCGAAGAGCAACACGCGATCACTCTGGAAGAAGGGATCGAGCTCACACGGAACTATCGGAAATCCGCGAAGAAAGACGCACCATTGGGCGCCTATTTCGGTCAAGAGATTTTCGGGAAAATCCTGGGGCAGAGGACTTGCGTGGGCATTCGCATTTATTATGCGAAGAAAGCCGATGGAACTTCCACACTCGTTCTTACGGGTGCTCAAACGAACAATGAGGACTTGTATCAGGGTATTCTGGGTCAAGAAGCGCGACTTTCTTCCCCCTGGTCTCCTGTTCCAAGCCCGTTGAATTCGGATTCGTGGAAGAAGGCTGCTTCGGCAAAACGGTCGACCAAGGTTTTCACGGGGAAAGAAAACCATTATGTGACCCTCGCGGAGGCAAGCCAACTTACGAGGAGTTACAGGGAGACCATAGAGCAAGGTGACATAAAGGGAGCGTTCTTCGGAGCCGGCATCTTCCGGAAGATCTTGTTGCAGGACGGGTGCGTCGGGATCCACATCTATCACGGAATCCACAATGATGGGAGTCCGACCTTCGTTATGGTGGGTGTAGATGAGTACGGATTTGACATTCTTTCCGGCACAGTAGCTCAAAACGCCTTCCCGTGTCCGCCTTGGTGCTTCCCCCAAGGTCCATTGAACAAGCAATAATCGGAAGAGAAAATGGCAAGGGACATTTCGTCCCTTGCCACATTTTTCCAAAAAATTGAATACATTAACAATGAGAAAAAAACCCTGGAGTACAATTGATTCTTTTCATTTTCCCCTTTCTGTCCGTCTTTTCCCAGCTGGTTGTTGTCGGTGCAGTGATCTACAGCCGGAAACAGCTCTTTGGTGAACTGAGAGTTCTTGCCGCATATTTCGTCGTCTGTCTCATTGTAGTTACAGTTCAGCTCTTTCTTGCAATCTATGCCATAAACAACCTATGGGCGAGTCAGGTGTTTTCTCCCATACAGTTCGTTATGCTCATGTATGTTTTTTACTTTTGGAATCGACAGTCTAAAGCAGGGAAGATTATGCTCTATTCTATTCCTGCATTTGTGGCTGGTTGGTGTCTGGGTACAATATGGCTCGGCGGGATGGCGGGCATTTATACCTACATGGATCCGATATCGGCTGCAATATTCGTACTCACATCAAGCTACACATTGTTGACTATTGAAAGAGTTGAAGGATCGTCCGTATTGGCTTTGCCTCCGTTCTGGATATCTTCAGCCACCGTTATCTACTTTGGCAGCACAATCGTTCTTTCATCCCTCAATGCTTCTCTTTTGAAGACTTCGGTCTCGACCATGCAATTAGCCTGGTCCATGCAGGCAGTCATTAACATTTTGGCAAATCTGCTCTACGCAGGAGGATTTCTGTGCCTTCGTCAGAAGACATAGAACTGCTTCGTGCTGTCATCCTTGGCGCCATCGTATTCCTGACACTTGGTGGAGCACTTGTTGCATCGGTCGTCTTCAATCAACGACGAAGAATCGCTTCGCAACGGAAAACGTTGGAAGAACTTGCCCAAAAAGAGCAAGCTCTCACCGCAGAAGTCTCCGAGCGAAAACAAGTCGAGGTTGCGCTGCGTGAAAGTCAGTTGCAGTACCGCAATCTGGTCGAAAACATCAGCGAGATGTACTGCATCCTCGACCCGCAGTACAACATCATTTATGGAAGTCCGAACCTCTTTACACGGTCCGGCTACCACGAAACACAGCTGATGGGGGCTCCTTTCTCCCGGCTGCCCGACCACAGAGATCGACAGCGTGTACAGCACACCTTCGATGAATCAACGAGGAAAGGCACCGTCGACACCTCGTGCGAGTTTCGACTCCAGCCGAAAAATGGCTTGGCTTTCTGGGTGGAACAAACCACCAGGATCGAGAGGGACGGAGGAGGGAACGTCGTGGAATACAGGAACCTTCTTCGCGATATAACGGAGCGCAAACGCGCAGAGGAGGTCTTCAGAAACCTCTCGAGCCGAATTATTGAAGCCCAGGAAAGCGAGCGGCGGCGCGTTGCACGTGATCTCCACGATGGTATCAATCAAATCCTCTCTTCCATCCAGTTTCGGCTGAAATCTGCCGAGGAAAAGGATTCCACGCGGAAAAACCCCCTGGTGCGGGAAATCGGCGAGGCGAGGATCCTGCTCGAAGAGGCTATCCAGGAAGTGCGAAGAATATCCCAAAACCTGCGCCCCAGCATCCTGGACGACCTCGGCCTGATTGCGGCGGTTCGCAGCGTCTGCGACGAATTTGTTGAACGCTGTAAGATACAAATTGACACGGAGTTTTCGGGAATTGTGAACCGGTTACCCGACAATATCGAGTTGGTGCTCTTTCGTACAATTCAGGAATCCCTGAACAATATCGAGAAGCATTCGGCGGCGACGCGCGTAGACCTGCGACTCGCAATGAAGGACGCGTATATCGAAGCATTGATCCGGGATAACGGAAAAGGGTTTGACTACTTTGCTCTGGCTGAAAAACGCAAGAAACATCGAGGTCTGGGGTTGGATGGCATGAAAGAAAGAGTGACATACCTGGGAGGAACTGTGGAGGTTACATCGAAAGTGCACAAAGGCACCGAAGTTCTTGTCCAAATTCCGTGGGTTGAGAATGTTTTCAGCAAACACTAATATTCTCCGGGCTTCTCCGTGTCCAAATTTCCGCCATAATCTGCAACGGATACCTCCTCTCCCGATTCTGAAAAGAACGAATGCTCCTTTTTGATTAAAAGATTGTTTAATATTAAAGAGTAGTCAAAGCTCGTAGCAGAACCGTGTCGGAGTGCCCTTTGGTGGAAAAAAAGTCAAAGAATTTGAAAAAGCAATCCGCGAGCAGAATAAAAATCCTCCTTGCAGACGATCATCCGATTGTTCGCACGGGAATTAAGAACGCTCTTGCGGATCAGAAGAGTATTGAGGTCGTCGGAGAAGTCTCAAATGGTGCTCAGGCTTTGAAGAAGGCGAAGGAATTGTCGCCGGATATCGTTCTTATGGATATCAGCATGCCGGGTATGGGTGGTTTGGAGGCGGCGCAAAGGGTGAGAGCATCTCTCCCAAAAGTTAAGGTTTTAGTCTTCACGATGCACGACAACAAAGAGTATGTGCTTGAGATCATTCGTTCAGGGGCAAGCGGATATGTCCTAAAGGACACATCGACCCTCGAATTGGTGCGGGCAATTGAGACCGTATACAACGGTGGGACATTCTTCAGCTCCAAGGTCTCGCAATTCCTGCTCGACCAGTATGTGAAGAAGGTGGCGGCGGGGGATGAGAGGTCGGAAGATGCGCTGACCAAGCGTGAGCAGGAGGTCCTCGTGCTCGTGGCCAAAGGCAAAAGCAACAAGGAAATCGCGACTGAACTGAATGTCAGCACTCGGACGGTCGAAACCCACCGCGAAAAGATCATGAAGAAGCTTAACGTCCACAGCGTCGCTGAAATGACCCAGCACGCTATATCGAGGGGTCTTGTCAAATTCCCACAGTCCTAAGAACCCCTTCTCTGCACCCACAAGTCCTTCCTACAGAGTTTATTAGAATTCTTTAACCTGCGATTGTCACTGCGGCCGATCGCCCAGAGTTTGCACATCCCCGTCACACCAGCAACGGCCGAAACCAATTCTTGTTCACAATGGCTATCCGTACTTGTACGGATAGGAGCCCTCCGTAATCAGCCGTATTGATTCTTTGACCAAAGCTGACGTAGTTGTTGTCGGTTCGAGCGTTGACGCAGAACTACCGATCTTCACAATCATAGAGAAGCAAATTAGGCACAGGGAGAAAAACCATGAGCATGTTTGACTTGACGTCCGAAAATGCTTTCGGCCTGAACCGCGTCGAGCCCGACGAACGAGCGGTTATGGCGTTACTGAAACAGCCGGCCCTGGCATATATCCGCGACCTTCGTCGAACGATTGATGAGGACCCGAACTTCTTGACGTTTCACGACCGGAGCGTCAGTCTCAAGGTCCAGAACCTTCTTTCCAAGCAAGGGATCTTCTGGGACGATGAGGTATTCGAACGGCAGTTTATGAAGGTGGTGATGGAAGCTGTCACGAGGTTAAGAAGCTTTGAAAAATAACGTCGTTGTGTGCCTTGCGGTTCTCACAAGGGACACTCCCGTGGACCATTCTTATCCGAACTCGATCAGTTTTGAGTTAACGCTAAACGCCGAGACGCCGTAGGAACTCCGATCACCAGCTTGCCATGGAACAAGAAAGCCACCCTTCGTGGGTGGCTTTCTTGTTTTTGTGCCCGAACGGGGATCCCGATGAACAGCCTCGGGACTTCGCAAGAAACGCTCAGCTTGAAATTCTTCACCGCGCGTGAAACATAAGGCAAAAAAACCACCCCCAAGGGGTGGTCTTTTTGTCTTCGTGCCCGAACGGGGACTTGAACCCCGACGACCTTGCGGCCACTAGACCCTGAATCTAGCGCGTCTGCCAATTCCGCCATCCGGGCGGCAGTTTTACTTCGAATT
>Ga0335081_10014473_pt1 | contig 12762 bp, 11 predicted proteins | sample Lox_Sample_35_FD_206713 | JGI IMG/M metagenome (GOLD analysis project Ga0335081, IMG submission 206713) | Soil microbial communities from Loxahatchee National Wildlife Refuge, Florida, United States - Lox_Sample_3.5 | ecosystem: Environmental > Terrestrial > Soil > Wetlands | place: USA...
CCAACCCTTCGTCGGTGCCCAGCCACAGGTAGCCATCGGTGGTCTGCGCGATGGCGCGAATCGTGTCTTGCGGCAGGCCCTGCTCCTGCGTCCAGATGGTGCGCGTATATTGGGTGATGCTCCGGCTGGGATTGAGTGCTAGCGCGGTCCGCGCACACAAACACCCGAGAGCGGCAAAAATAGCGTACAGGATTGGCCTGAGTTGAGCCCGCACCGGATATTTTCAGTATAAGACCAGACACTTCGTGGGCTACAATCGATCTAGCACAGAGCCGGTCGGACACGCGAGGGAATTCGATTCCGGCCGGGGGCAATGAGTACGACGGGATGAAAGACAAATCGCTGATTTGGCTGGCCGCCGGCGGAATCTTCATCTGGGTGGTCGTGGGATACCCGCCCGCCAGGGAAGCCGTTTTTCAAACCGCCCGACACATCGCGCGAGACCTTTCAGCTCTTTTCCGTTAGCGGCGGTTGTAGTGGCCGAACACGTTAGGCCAGTAGATTAGATCTTGTGGATGCCCATGACGCCGCCGAGCTCGTAGCGTTTCTGGAGCAGCACGGCCTGGAGGTTTACGTGGATGGTGGCTGGGCTGTGGATGCTCTACTGGGTGTCGAGACCAGGCCGCACGACGACCTGGACATCGCCGTTCCCCACAGGCACGTGCCGCGGCTGCGCGAACTCCTTGCCGCTCAGGGTTATCGTGAGCAGCCCGGCAATGGCACATGGGAATGTAACTTCGTACTCGCTGACGCTCGCGGCCGCAAGATCGATGTGCATTCGTACACCCTGGATGACGCCGGCAACCACGTGTATGGCGTGCCTTATATCAGCGCGCACCTGACCGGAGAAGGTTCCATCAATGGCCATCCGGTTCGCTGCATCTCTCCAGAGTGGCTCGTGAAGTTCCACACCGGCTACGAAGTTGACGAGAACGATTTTCGCGACGTACAGGCCTTGTGCGAGCGATTCGGTATCCCGTTACCGGACGAGTACCAGAGGTTCACGGGCTTTGAGGCCGGCCCAATGCAGCCGAAAGCCAAATCGTGATCCGCGAGAGTACAGCCTTATTGCATGATGGCAGCGGGATAATGCGGAGAAGATGTTCTCCCGAGATCAACTGGCCGAGGATTTTCACAAACTGGGTGTCGCGCCTGGTGACGCGGTTATGATGCACGCGTCGGTACGCGCCGTTGGCGCAGTTGCGGGCGGGCCGGACCAGATTCACCTCGCCCTCAAACAGACGCTGACACCAGAAGGCACGTTGATGATGTACGCAAGCTGCCCCGATTTTTATGACGAGGTCGGGCGCGGTCATTTAACCGCGGAACAGGAGAAGGAGATCTTGGGGAAGTTGCCGGCGTTCGATGCGCTCACGGCGAGATCCCAACGCAGCAATGGCGCGCTCGTAGAGCTATTTCAGACGTACCCCGGTTCCCTGGTCAACCAACACGTTGCGCGCTTCGTGGTTTGGGAAAGCACGCGGCTAACCTCGTCTCAGAGCAGCCCTGGAACTATGCGTTTGGCCTCGGCTCTCCGCTCGACCGCTTGCTGAAGATCAACGGTAAAATTCTCTTGCTCGGTTGCGACCACGACGCGATTACGTTCCTTCACTACGTGGAGCACATTGCTCAAATTCCCAATAAGCGTAGGGCCCATTTTCGGGTGCCGGTTCAAGAAGGTACGTCACGGGTGTGGCGGGACATGGAGGAATTCGACACCTCGGATCAAGGCGGCCACGCGAACTGGCCGGAACGGTTTTTTGCGTGTCTGGTTGATGCGTACTTGGCCACGAGCCGGAACATGGGAGCCTTGGTGGGCGAAGCACGAAGTTACCTCTTTGCCGCGTCCAACCTTCTGGATTTCACGCTGCCCTGGATGATGGCTGTTGCGGCAGATGCGCGGGCTGCCGGCAAACTCATGGAACTGAGAGAGTCGCCAGCGCCGAAATCGCCTTGGGACGTGTAGTCGGCCGTCCCATTTCAGACTTTCCCCACGCTAACCTGGCTGCGGCCTTCGTAAGCCGCCACCACTTCCGCCGCATCGCCGTCCATCACCAATTCGCCACCGTCCAACCAGAGCGCTCGCTGGCAGAGACTCTGCACCGCACCGGTCGAATGCGAAACGAATAGGAGCGTCTTTCCCTGTTCTTTGAATTCCAGGATCTTCTTGGTGCATTTTGACTGGAACGCCTGATCACCCACCGAGAGAACTTCGTCAATGATGAGAATATCGGGTTTCACATGGACCGCAACGGCAAATGCCAGCCGCACATACATACCGGAAGAGTATGTTCGCAACGGCTCTTCGATGAATTGACCGATTCCAGAGAATTCCACAATGCTGTCAAAGGCTTTGGCGGTCTCTTCGGCGGTGAGGCCGAGCAGGGCAGCGTTCATATGAACATTCTCGGCGCCGGTCAAGTCGGGATGAAAACCGGCTCCCAGTTGAAGTAGGGCAGCCACCCGGCCGTTGACGGTTACGGTGCCTTGGTCCGGCGGACAAAGGCCCACTACAAGACTCAGCAGAGTGCTCTTTCCCGCCCCATTGAGCCCGACTACGCCCACCGTTTGGCCGTGCGGGACGCTGAAGGAGATGTTTCGCAACGCCACAAACCGCTGTGCTTTTTCAGGCCGCAAAAGGCGGGCCAGGTGGCCTCGCATCAGCATTCGCTGAGAGTGAAGTGAAAACGTCTTGGTGACGGAAGCAAAGGTAATAATGTCCATGGCTCAGAGATAGTCGTAAAAGCGGTGCCGCAGCCGCCGAAACACATACCATCCAAACGCGAGCGTACCAAATGAGACCAAGAATAGCTTGATGAGCAGCAATGTGGGAGGCGCTTTGGCCCCGAGGATGATGTTCCGCAAGGCGAGTACCAGGGCGGCGATGGGGTTGATCTCATAGAGCTCCGCGTACTGCGGCCGAACCATGGAGAAGTCGTAGAAGATCGGGACCAGCCAGAACAGCACTGTGCATGCAGATTCGACCACGTAACGCATGTCGCGAACATAAACGTCCAGCGCGCCGCACAGCAGGGCACAACCGCAGACGAACACGAGTTCGCAGATCCAAAGCGCGGGAAGCCACAACCAGTACCGGTTGATCCCTGTGCGGAAGGCAAGAGCGATCGACAACAGAAGCCCAATCTGTATGCAGAGATGGATCGTGTTTCCAAGTACGCTGGCAACCGGCAACGCTTCGCGCGGCACAGGGACGCGCTTAATCAGTTGGGCGTTGTCGATGACCGATGTAGTTCCGCTGGCCCAGGCTTGGCTGAAGAAATTGAAAGGAACGATGCCACACAACACGAAAACCGGAAATTTTTGAATTGAGCTGGGAAAGATCTTCGTAAACACAAATGTCAACACCACCATCATGACCAGCGGGTTCACCAAGGACCAGAAAACTCCCAGCGACATGTTGCGGTAACGCGTGCGGAAGTCTTTCAGAACCAAGTTACGGAGGAGAAAAAGATAATCGCCTTGCCACATAGATCAAGTTCGCTGCACAAAGGCCGCATGGCTCTCTGGGCCATCGGATAACCGAGGAACGCCGCCGCCAGCAATTTGCGACGAACGTTTGTTGAGGGTTTTAGCTTATCACACCCCAACATTCCATTTCTTGATGCGGAATAGAGTCCTCACATGTAGGGCACTACCCGGAGATCCGCATTTTCCGGGGACGTATAATCCAATAGAGATGCTGGATTTACCCTCCGAGCGGATCGCGCCGCGGTCGCTGACCGAAGTGTTCTTGGACACCCTCGCAGACCAGCAGCCGGACGTTGCCCCGCTCACACCCTTCATGCTGCACACCGCCAGACAGGCCGGTGTCACGGAAAAGGAGCTGCGTGAACCCAAACGGAGGGAGACATTCCTTTACTGGTTTTATGACACGCTGCACCGGCTGCGCGCGCCATACCGCTGGCCCGTTTCTCCGCGGGTGCTCGATTGGCTGAACGCGCCCAGCATCCGCTGTGACCACTCCGTCGGTGACGCCCCAGGCCGCGCCCCGTACTTGACGCGGTTCATGGCTCATGTTTGGTCGGCGCAACAGCGAGGGTGGGACGTGCGCCGGCTCCCCGATTGCCTGCGGTTCCTCTCCTGGTTTGCTTTCGAGTGCGCACCGGCGTGGAACCTACCGCCGGTGCTCATTCCCGAGGAGTTGCTGGCGCTGCTCAACGAAGCGGTGTGCGACGCCTCGGTGCCCCTTACCCTCGCCATGGCGGTGCGGGTGCAGATGATCCATCCGGAACGCTTTGGGACCCTCGAAGCAGCCGATGATGCCCAGCGGATTGCGATGTCCTTCGCGGCGGTAACGGAGGTTCTGCGAACCGGCGATCCACGCCTGCTGCCGCCGTTCGTCAGCAATTTCTGGTGCGACCGCCCGGACCCCGATTCGCCCTTGACACGCTACGAGTATGTGGCTTCGCGCGCCTGGTGCCCCGAAGACCAGAGGACCGACCGCAGCGCGGCGCGGACCTGGTTTCTTTCCCGTTACGTGCCGGTGGCGCCCGGCGCCGACATCTTCGCGCCCCCGGACGGCATGAGTGGGGCGGGCGCCGAGGCGCTGTCGGGGATCCGCCCGGCGCCGCAGGCGATCTTCGTATATCGAGATCAGCATACGGTCTGCGGTACCGCACGTGCCGGCAAGATGGTGCTGGAGGCGCTGCGGCCCGCGCCGCTGCCCGTTCACGATATCGGTTTTACGCTGGGTCGTGGAAACATGCAGGAAGAGTTCAAATGTAATGAGCGCCAGCAATGCGCGGCGCGCCGCGCTCTGCATGTCCTGTGCCTCAATCCGGAGTATGTTCCGGAGTGCCTCGCGTCACATATTTCCAAGATCGCCGAGACGGATTACCTGATCGGCCACTTCTACTGGGAACTCTCCGACCTCGGCTTGGCACATCACTGCGCCTTGTCGCTGGTAGATGAAATCTGGGTGGCCAGCGAGTACTTGCGAGAGCTGTACACGCGGCACACTCAGGCGCCGGTGATCGTCATCGGTCAGGCCGTGGAAGTCGAGCACGCACCCGCGGGTTACAGCCGCAGCAGTCTCGGCCTGCCCGAAGACGCGTATCTGTTTCTGTCTACCTTGGATGCCGGCTCGGTGCTGGAGCGAAAGAACCCGCTGGCGGCCCTGCAAGCGTTCCAGAAAGCGTTCCCCGCCGGCTTCGAGAAGGCCGGCTTCGTTCTCAAGGTGATGAACACCTCGGCGATGCAAACAAACCGCGATCGTGCCCACTGGCAGATGGTGTTGCAGGTGGCCGCTCAAGACCGGAGGATTCGCATCCTGGACCGAACCCTATCAGGACCGGAAATTGCCGCCCTCAACGATCTCTGTGATTGCTATGTATCGCTACACCGCTCCGAGGGCTTCGGCCTGGGCCCGGCGGAAGCCTTGGCGCGCGGAAAACCGGTCATTGCCACCGCCTATTCCGGAACCGCAGATTTCTGCACGACGGAAACCGCCATGCCGGTCACCTACACGCTGGTAGAAGTCGATCCCGGCTCGTATCCCTACATGGATCCCGGGCGGAAGTACTGCTGGGCCGACCCTGATGTCGAGGCCGCCGGCGCCTGCATGCGGGAGCTTTATCTCGCGCCGGAAAAGGGCCTGGAACTCGGCCGCTGCGGCAAGAAGCTGATGGCCGAGCGCTACTCGGTCGCCGCCCTGGGGCAACGCTGCCACACCCGGCTGCGCGATCTCGGCTTCCTGACCCCACTCCCATGACGCTGTCACTGTTGCTCGAAGGACCATTTGAATCCCACTACAGCCTGGCAGTAATCAACCGCTGTCTGGCCCGGGCGTTTGTCAAGATGGGGACATCCCTCCGGCTACACCAGCGCGACAACACCTGCGCGCAGTACCCGAGTGGGGATTTTCTCCGCGCGAACCCCGACCTGGCGCCGCTATTCGTGGACCGGCTGCCGGACTCACCGGTCCAGGTTCACTCGCGCTACATCTACCCGCCCTACACCGACACCTTCGCCCGGGGACTGCGCACCGTCCATTGTTATGGCTGGGAGGAATCCAGTTTTCCCAGCCGTTATGTTGCCGATTTCAACCGAGACCTGGATCTGATCACGGTCATGTCCGCCTACGTCCGGCAGGTTCTGCTCGACAATGGAGTGACAGTGCCGATCCAGGTCGCCGGGCTGGGCGCCGACCACATCCTGGAATGCCCACCCCAACCGGCCGCGGAAATCGGCCCCGGGTTCGTCTTCCTCCACGTCTCCTCCTGTTTCCCACGCAAGGCGCCGGAAATTCTGGTGCAGGCTTTTTGCCAGGAATTCACGCGCCGGGACGATGCCCGCCTGGTGATCGCGACCTTCGAAAACCCGCACAATCGAATTCGCGAAATCGTCCAGGAGGTGTGTTCGGTCTGGCCCGCGCATGCGCCCATTCAGATTCTCCAGAGGCCTTTCAGCCTGGCGGAAATAAGGTGGCTCTACGAACACGCGAATTGCCTGGTTTCGGCCAGCCGCGGCGAAGGCTTCGGCATGCCGGTTGCCGAAGCGATGCTGGTGGGCTGTCCGGTGATGGCGACGCTTCACGGCGGGCAGGCCGATACCTGCACCCAGGATAATTGCTGGCCGGTGGAATACCGCCTGGAACAAGCCAGAACGCACCTCACCGAGGGCCCATCTCAGTGGGCCGAGCCGCTGGTGAGTTCGTTACGCTCGCAAATGCGTGCCCTCCACTGCTCTACTGAGGCGGAGCGGCAGCGCAGAACGGCCGCCGCCCGCAAACACGTTGAACGCCATTTCACCTGGGCCGGCGTCGCGGCAAGGCACTGGCAAGCCTGCTCCGAGATCCTCGAGCGCAGGTCGAGGCACCGGGGCGCCGCGCTGGTTAGCGGCCCGCCGTGCCGGATCGGCTTCGTCACCACGTGGAACACGCGGTGCGGCATCGCCGAGTATTCCCGATATCTTGCGGGCAACCTCCCCGCCTGGTGCGCGCCGGTGATCTTCGCCAACCGTGCCGAGCCGGTTCGCCCCGACGAGAACTTCGTTGTCCGCTGCTGGGAGCCTGATGGCGGCACCGATGGTGCCAGCCTTGAACCGCTGATCCAAGCCATCCTCGAAAGCCGGGTGGAAGCCCTTTCCGTTCAATTCAACTTCGGTTTTTTCGCGCCTTCCCGGTTGAACCACCTGATCGGCACGCTGCGGCGGCACGGCGTGGTGACCGCCATCACCATGCACGCGACCAGGCACGAGAACCTGGCCCGGCTCGCACCGGCATTGTCGGCGGCCGATTACTGCTTCTGCCACCGTCAGGAAGAGATTGAGAGACTCAGCGGGCTCGGACTGGTGCGGAGGCCGGTGCTACAGCGGCAGGGCATCCCGGCTTCGCCGGATCGGGATGCCGCTCGCCGTCGCAACCGGCGGCCGGCGGGCAGCTTTCAGGTCGCCTGCTTCGGCTTCTTCCTACCGCCGAAAGGCATCCACGTGTTGATCCATGCCATGGCGCTGGCGCGATCGGTGAACCCCCTGCTGTGCTTGAACCTGCTGAACGCTCTGTATCCGACCCCTGAATCCCACCAGTACGCTGCCCACTGCCTCGCTCTGCTCCGCGAGAAAGGGCTCGCCGGCTGCACGTCGGTGACGACGGAATTCCTCGGGGATACGGAGGTCCTGGACGATCTCGCCGCGTCTGACCTGGTCGTATTGCCCTACCTGTTCTCCTCCGAGTCCTCCAGCGCGGCCGTCCGGGTGCCGGTCGCTTCCGAGACGCCGATCGCCTGCTCGGACCTCGAGCTGTTCGACGAGTTCAGTGCCTGCCTCCACCGGTTCAGGGCCGGCGATGCCCTCGCCTTGGCCAATACGATCCTGCGGCTCGCCGCCAACCCCGCCGAACTTCATAAATTCGAGGCCGAGCAGGCGCGGCTCATCGAGGAACTTGCCTGGCCTCGAATGGCCGCCCGGTTTGCGGAGCTGATCTTTAGCAGTTTGCAGGGAATCGGGCGCGGCGTTCCAACGGATGCGTCGCAGGCCGCGGTTGGCGCAAACCAATAGGAGTGTCATCGCGCAGATGAGCGCCATGAGCCGGGGAGGCGCTGCCCAGCTCGACGCCATCCTTTATCAGGCCTTGATACTTTCAGAAAGAACTCAGGTACATCAGACGCTAGAATTGCCGGAGCGTCACACCTCTAAACACAAAATCCTCGCGGTTGAGCCCGTGTATCGTGAACTCGGCTGCGCCCGGTGCGTCGACCCGGAAACGCACGGGCTTCTCTTCTCCTCCTTTGAGATTGCCGGTCCAGGCTACTTTTCCGCCGCCGACAATCTTCCCAAAGTAGTTGAGATCCGCTCCCGCACGGAAGTGGTAAATTACCTCATACTCTCCGAGCGGTAAAGGCCGGAACGGTCCACAAACAAGAAAACCGAATCGTTTTTTGGAGGTTCCGTGGATCGCCCCATCGGGGCGAAACTCCCCGACTTCAGACATAAATGAAGCCGCCGGAGTGTTCCATTGCGTACCCGACACGAGCGGCAAAGATCGCCGTTCCAGTCGATAAAAGTGAAAACCGCCGCTTTCGCGAAGCAGCGGAAGCTGAGGGAAACTGCTCGCGGTCAGCAGGAACGCGCTGCCCAGCCCTGGATTGCTTAGCTCCGTTTCGCTGTTTACGACGCGCACATCGAGTCCACGAATGATCTCGAGTTGAAAAATCAAAGTCTCCGTTAGCTCCAGATCTCGGTTCATGATGCCGAGCCGTCCGGGATTCGGGATGCCTCTTGGAATTCCGGTGACCGCCACTTTCGACCCGGCTGGCAACTCTGCCGGAATGGCCTTCAGGACGGGTTGCAACTGAACCGAATAATTGTGCACATCATGGCGGAGTACTTGCGCGTAGGCCGGTAGCGCGACCGTGTTTAGCAGAATTGCAGACCCGGCCACAACGAACTCGGGCCGCACAAGTCGCATGGCGATGAGCAGCGAGCAAACGCCCGCCAGACCCACTGCCCACAGCAGCATCCGGCCCGCACTAAACGCACCTAATCCCACAACATGCAACAGGCCGAATACATCGGCCCAGGGCGTCCCTGCCAGAGAAGTGGCCGAGCGGGCGTACAGGAAGACGAGGACCACTGAGGCCAAGGCCGGCAGGAACAATCCAAGAAACGTCCTCACGCCGTGGCCAGTCTTCAGGTCCGCGGCGCCAAACACCGCCAGCATGGACAAAAGGGGCAGTACGTAGATGTAGAAACGGCCTCGCAACTCTCCCGTGAGCCCGCCGTCGAAAATGGCTGTGGTAATAACCAGAAAAGCCGTGACGGTTGCCAGAAACACCGCAGCGGAAGGCCTGTCGCGGCGGAGAAAGCGTATGCCAGCCAGGCAGACGCCGGCCGTTAACGGTCCGGCAGCGAACAGCGCATCACCCATGTAGGCTCCAAAGAGAACCAGGGAGCCATGGGGCAGGGTTTTCAGATTTGAGGCGTAAGCACCTAGCGCACTGGCGCCATGGTAGACTTTGAATCCCCACCAGCCGGTCTGAAAGGCACCGTAAACGGCGAGTACCGTCATCAGTTGCATGAGGCGCTGAGTCCATCTCTGTCCTGAACGATCAGTGAAACAAGCGATGAGAGCCGCTACAGAGAGCGCGATTACGAACGTACCCGTAGCGTAGCGGATCATGGCCATTATGCCCAGGAGGAGGCCCAGTTGGAGAGAGGGCCGGATGCGTGGAGCTTCGAGCCAGCGCACCGCGGTCCAGGCTGCCCACAAAAGCATTGGATACTGCAGGCTTTCGCTCATGTACGTGGCGCTGTACAACGTGTACGGATTCATGCCCGCCGCGAGTGACACCAGCGCAGACAACAGCACCGACAATCTCAGATGCCGCGCCAGCCAGTAAACCGGGAACACTCCGGCGCACATGATCAGCGTGCTCAACAGGAAATGGATCAGCCTGGCCGGCGCACCCAGCGAATGCGTCGCTGCGACCAACAGCGGTTCCAGCGGCGGCACCGTCGCGGAAAACTTTCCCCGCATCATATAGCCGTTGCCCCACAGGATATTGTCGCCGGTCATACAATAAACCGCCTCATCCGGCATAATGAACGGGACGGCCGTCACGGGAAATAAGAGCGGTAAGTGGATTGCCACCGTCGCGAGATACAAGACCAGGATCAGGAAGCGTTCGGAGTGCCAGGCTCTGAGAAGAACATTTCCAGGCAAAGATGCGCCCGCAGGCGTTCGGTCTGGTTCCTCCAGCGGATTATCTTCGGGGAGGGCCGGCAGCCCAGTTTGAGCAGAGGGATCTTTCGTGAGCGCAACGCCGCCGCGGGCCCGTTTGGTACGTTTCCGTCGATTCCGGCCGTTTGCCATTAGCGCTAAGTCCCCCCTTTCCTGTGAATGATGAAAATGTGCCGAGACAGCAGGACTGACCCTGCGGAAGTGTCTCGATTCCGACCCGGGTGGCTCGACAACCGATCCGATCTGCGCGAATGCAGAGATCGCTAGTTACAGAAATCCACGGCTCCATCCTATGAGTAAGTAGATCTTATTGTAGATAAACGCAGGGGCAGCCGGAAGAGCGGTCGCTCTTCGAATGCGTGGGGGAATTGCAGGGCTCGAAACGCGAAAACTGCCTCCGGAATCGGTTCTGCGAACTTCGAAATAACCGTATTTTGAACTAGCTGTGTGTGCTATGCTCACGATGTTGTATTACTCGTGGCACCGAGTCCCTCAACCAGCGACCGGGCCGTAGAAAGCGGCGCCGGAAAGAATGGGCTTGCGTATTGCCCAGTCGTTTTGATCCCCGCGTACAAGCCGGCCCACTCCCTCGTTCAGATTGTCGCGGAGTTAACGGCTTCTCCTAAGGTGTGTGCGGTCGTGGTAGTTAACGATGGCAGCGGGCCGGAATTCAGCGTTTTGTTCTCTCAACTATCCCGGATCCAGGGGGTTCACGTTCTTGCGCATGTTGTCAATCTGGGCAAAGGAGCGGCGCTGAAAACTGGCCTCAACTACGCGGCCTGCACGTTTCTTGAATCCGTCGGCATCGTCACAGCCGATGCCGACGGCCAGCACACGGTCAACGACATCCTGCGAACCGCGGACACGCTTTCGGAGCGGCCGCAACATCTGGTTCTCGGCGCACGAAGCTTTCAGGGAGAGGTTCCAATTCGCAGTAAGCTCGGGAATGTCTTTACCAGGCACGTTCTCCGCGCCGTTACAGGCCAGGAGATCTCCGATACCCAGACGGGGCTCCGAGGTGTTCCCATGGGCTTCATCTCCACCCTGGTTCGATTGCGGCCCGATGGTTACGACTTCGAATTAGAAGTACTGCTGGCCTGCTCGCGCACGATGCGTACGATTTCCGAGATCGCGATCGAGACGGTCTACCTGGATGGAAACCGGTCATCCCATTTCGATCCCCTCCGCGACTCGATGCGAATCTACTTTCTGCTGGTTCGCTTTGCCGCAGCGTCGATGACCGCGGCCGTGCTCGACAACCTCGTGTTCCTTGCGGCCTTTTATGTTCTCTCTCACGTGCTTGCGAGCCAGGTCCTGGGCCGCGTTGTCGCCGGTCTGTTCAACTATTACATGAATAAAACGAGTGTCTTTCACGCCCGTGGCCGCAACCGGGGGGCATTCGCGCGATACTGGCTCTCGGTGACGGTCTTTGGCGCGGTGAGTTATGGCATGATCGGTTTCCTGGTCTCGCTGGGGCTCGGCGTTTCCGCCGCGAAGCTGTGTGCAGAGACAGCGTTGTTCGGATTGAGCTTTGTTGTGCAAAGAGATTTCGTTTTTAAGCGGCATCCGTCTGCGGATGGGAGCCCGGCCGGGTGAAATTCTGCGGCACAGATTGGGATGTCTATTATCGGAAAAGTCTCGCCACGTCGCGCTTTTCGCGTCCCATTGTCCGGCGGAGATTAATCACTGCATTTGAGCAATTCTCGAAACCGAATCCGGTTGTGGTCGAGTTGGGTGGTGGGAATAGTTGCGTGTTCGATTCCGTCATGGAGCACGTGAAACCCACCGAATATCACCTGGTCGACAACAATCGTCTGGGACTTGATTTGTTTCGCCAGCGCGTCAATCGGCCGGACGTTTTCCTGCACTACGCCGATGTGCAATCGCTGGACCTTCCGGTGCAGGCTGACGCGGTGTTCAGTCTGGGACTGATCGAGCACTTTGATCCCAACGGAACGCGGAATGCAATTCGGGCTCATTTCCGGGTCCTCAAACGCGGCGGAATTGCGGTCATCACTTTTCCCACGCCGACATGGCTTTACCGCGCCACGCGGGGAGTGGCTGAGCTCGCCGGTAAGTGGGCGTTTCCCGATGAACGCGCTCTCCAACCGCACGAGGTGATCGGAGTCACCCTGAGCTTGGGTGAACTGCTGTATCAGCATCTCATCTGGCCGATTTTCCTCACTCAGACGTTGATCGTGGTCCGCAAAGACGTTGCGTGAGGCTCTGGCTGGATTTCGTATTTGGGTTTCGAATTGAGCGAATGGGCCTATGGGCCGCCGGAAGCGCCAACACCTCCCAATCGTCTATTATATAATCTCAGCGTCCGATAGGAGGGAGCACATTGCTTCCCTTATGAGGTGAGATATTCGCCGTGTTTCAGAAGTGTATTTTGTAGCTTAAATTGATGCCGCATCCTCGCCAACGGCGGGCCAAGGAGCTTAGGCAGGCGTTTGGCGCAACGCAGCGTTTGCCGGAAAGCAGTGCCAGCCACGTAATCACCGCTCCAAGTTCGGAATTTACCCAGACCGAATCGAGATTCCAGGTGGCAATTCGAGTGGTTT
>Ga0335081_10014474_pt1 | contig 12762 bp, 11 predicted proteins | sample Lox_Sample_35_FD_206713 | JGI IMG/M metagenome (GOLD analysis project Ga0335081, IMG submission 206713) | Soil microbial communities from Loxahatchee National Wildlife Refuge, Florida, United States - Lox_Sample_3.5 | ecosystem: Environmental > Terrestrial > Soil > Wetlands | place: USA...
GCGGCTTCTTGAAGCGGGCGATGGACACCGGCGCGGAGCGCGTCTCCACCGGCACCGCCATTTCCGGAATGAGCGTGACGCCCATGCCGGCGCTGACCATTTGCACAAGCGTCGACAGCGAGCTGGCGTCCAGCACCTCGCGCGGCAAGGCCGATTGCGCATTGCAGAACGACAGCGCCTGATCGCGGAAGCAATGGCCCTCTTCCAGAAGCAGGAGCCGTATTTCGCGCAAGTCCTTGCCGTCGGGCACCGGCGTTCCGTCATGCTCGCCGGGGCGGACCAGCAGAAAGTTCTCCGCAAACAGCGCGACTTCCGTCAGCGACGGTTCGGACACCGGCAAGGCGACGATCGCGGTGTCGAGGCGTCCTTCCGTCAGTTCCTGGATCAGCTTGGAAGTCAGCGCCTCGCGCACGTGAACGTCGAGTTCGGGATGCAGGCGCGTCAGATTTTCGATGACGGTCGGCAGCAGATACGGCGCGATCGTCGGAATCATGCCGATGCGCAGCCGGCCGGCGAGCCGGTCGCGCGACGCGCGGGCAAAATCGCCGAGCTCGTCGACCGCGCGCAGAATGTCGCGGATGCGCAGCGCCGCCTCTTCGCCGAATTTGGTCAGCCGGACTTGCCGGCCGCCGCGCTCGATCAGCACGGCGCCGAGCGCCTCCTCCAGGTCCTTGATCTGCATCGACAGCGCCGGCTGCGAGATCGCGCAGGCCGCGGCGGCGCGTCCGAAATGACTGTGCCGGGCCAGCGCTTCGAAATAGCCGAGCTGCCGCAGCGTGAGCTGATCCATCAAAATATCTTATGGCAGCCATCATTAAAGTCAACTTTACCTGATGGATTGCATGGGCTAAGGAAGCGGCGGGATGCGCTGGGCCGCCAAATCGGCGCCGGACCGTTTTCGATAACCGGCAATAGCAGTTGGAGAGAAACATGGACGCCAAGACCGAGAGCAAATGCCCGTTCACGCAAGGCTTCAAGAACCGCGACTGGTGGCCGGACGCACTCGACATCGAGGTGCTGCATCGCAATTCGCAAAAGTCCGATCCGATGGGCGCGGCGTTCGACTATGCCAAGGAGTTCAAGAGCCTCGACCTCAACGCCGTGATCAAGGACCTGCAGGCGTTGATGACGAATTCCCAAGAGTGGTGGCCGGCCGACTTCGGCCACTACGGCGGACTGATGATCCGCATGGCCTGGCACTCGGCGGGCACCTACCGCATCACCGACGGCCGCGGCGGCGCCGGCGCCGGCCAGCAGCGCTTCGCGCCGCTCAACTCGTGGCCGGACAACGCCAACCTCGACAAGGCGCGGCGGCTCCTGTGGCCGATCAAGCAGAAATACGGCCGCAAGCTCTCCTGGGCCGACCTGATGGTGCTCGCCGGCAACGTCGCGCTGGATTCGATGGGCTTCAAGACGTTCGGTTTCGGCGGCGGCCGCAAGGACGTCTGGGAGCCGGAGGAGCTGTACTGGGGTCCGGAAGGCACGTGGCTCGGCGACGAGCGCTACAGCGGCGAACGCCAGCTCGCCGAGCCGCTCGGCGCGGTGCAGATGGGCCTCATTTACGTCAATCCGGAAGGGCCGAACGGCAAGCCCGATCCGGTCGCGGCGGCAAAGGACATCCGCGAGACGTTCTTCCGCATGGCGATGAACGACGAGGAGACCGTCGCGCTGATCGCCGGCGGCCATTCCTTCGGCAAGACCCACGGCGCCGGCGATCCGTCGCTGCTCGGCCCGGCGCCGGAAGGCGGCGCGCTCGAGGATCAGGGCCTCGGCTGGAAGAGCAAGCACGGCACCGGCTTCGGCGGCGACGCCATCACCGGCGGCCCGGAGGTCACCTGGTCGCAGACGCCGACCAAGTGGAGCAATCACTTCTTCGAAAACCTGTTCAAATACGAATGGGAGTTGGAGAAGAGCCCGGCCGGCGCTCAGCAGTGGAGAGCCAAGAACGCGCCCGCCGACGTGCCAGACGCCTTCGACAAGTCGAAGAAGCATCTGCCGACCATGCTGACCACCGACCTGTCGCTGCGCATGGATCCGGCCTACGAGAAGATCTCGCGCCGCTTCTATGAGCATCCGGATCAGTTCGCCGACGCCTTCGCCCGCGCCTGGTTCAAGCTCACCCATCGCGACATGGGGCCGCGCGTGCGCTATCTCGGCGCCCTGGTGCCGAAAGAAGAGCTGATCTGGCAGGACCCGATCCCGGCGGTGAACCATCCGCTGGTCGGCGAGGCGGAGATCGCCGCGCTGAAGGCCAAGATCCTCGGCTCGGGCCTCACGGTGCCGCAGCTCGTCGCGACCGCCTGGGCCTCGGCCTCGACCTTCCGCGGTTCCGACAAGCGCGGCGGCGCCAACGGTGCGCGCATCCGGCTTGCCCCGCAGAAGGACTGGGACGTCAATGAGCCGGCGCAGCTTGCGATCGTGCTCGGCAAGCTCGAAGCGATCCAGAAGGAGTTCAACGGTTCGGCCGCGGGCGGCAAGAAAGTCTCGCTTGCCGACCTGATCGTTCTTGGCGGCAACGCCGCGATCGAAAAGGCGGCGAAGGACGCCGGCACCGACGTCAAGGTGCCGTTCGCGCCCGGGCGCATGGACGCATCGGCCGCGCAGACCGACGCCGAATCCTTCGCGCCGCTCGAGCCGCGCGCCGACGCCTTCCGCAACTATATCGGGCCCAAGCGGCAGTTCATGGCGCCCGAGGAGGCGATGATCGACCGCGCCCAGCTCCTCACGCTTACCGGGCCGGAGCTGACCGTGCTGATCGGCGGGCTGCGCGTCCTTGGCGCCAATGCCAAGGGCTCCAAGCACGGCGTGTTCACGGCGAAGCCCGGCACGCTCTCCAACGACTTCTTCCTCAATCTGCTCGACATGGGCACCGAGTGGACGCCGGCCGGCGATGGCGTCTACGAGGGCCGCGACCGCAAGAGCAGGGCAAAGAAGTGGACCGCGACCCGCGTCGATCTGATCTTCGGCTCGCACTCGCAGCTGCGGGCCTTTGCCGAGGTCTACGGCAGCGCGGATGCCAAGGAGAAGTTCGTGCAAGACTTCGCCGCGGCCTGGACCAAGGTGATGAACGCTGACCGCTTCGACCTGCTCCCGAGCTACGCCAAAGCCGCGTAGGATCGGCGCAACCGCACGAAACCAAACGGCCGGGCGAAAGCCCGGCCGTTTTTTTTCGCCTTCGAAGGATTGCGCTCTAGGGCCGCGGCAGCGGTGGCGCGCGCCGGATGAGGTCTTGCGCCGGATATTTGCGCTGTAGAACGCCAACAAGCTCGTCGGCAAAATCCGCTCCATAGCGCGGCAGAAATCGGCGCTGATTCCAGGCGATCGAGGACCATCGGCCAATCGGCAGATCGCGATGCGTCAGAAATGCCCGCCGGATCGATTTCGGCGCTATCCGCACATTTGACGGCACGATCGCGATCCCATGGCCGACTTCGGCCAATGCCACCAAGGTCGCCGGAGCGGCGCTCTCCAAAAGAATGCGCGGACGGACCTCGGCCGCGTTGCAGGCGGCATCGAACCAGGCCCGGGCGCCGAAACCCTGTTTCAGCAGCAACAGCGGCTCCTCGGCGAGCTCGGCGATGTCCAGTATTGTCCGGCGGCGAAGCCGATGCGATCCCGCCAGCACGGCCATCACGTGGATTGGATAGAGCAGGCGCCGCTGAAAAGGCTCGGCGTCGGCGAACGGCATGATCGCCAAATGGATTTCGCCACGTTCAAGCTGACCGTGCCGCGCGGCGCCGCTTTCCAGCAGCTCAACGTCAACACCCGGGTGGGCACGCAGAAAGCGGCCAAGAAACGGCGCGAGAATATTCTCGATCACCTGCGGAGTCGCACTGATGCGAAGTGTGCCGACCTGACCTCCCCGAAGCTCACGCGCCCGCTCACCGAGCGCAGCCGCGTCGTTCAAGAGATGACGGCTGCGTCTGAGCAAGTCTTCGCCCGGCGACGTCAGCGTTACGTTGCGGCCGTCGCGGTCGAAAAGCCGCACGCCGAGCTCTCCTTCGAGCAGCGCGATCTGCCGAGAGATCGCCGACTGCGTCAGATTGAGCCGCCTTGCAGCGCGGGCAAATCCGCCGACATCGGCGATAGCCACGAAGGCGCGAAGCTGTCCGAACTTCATCCCTGCCATTCCGGCTTGCTATTCCGGAACATCATAGGTCATGAGACCATAAATGAATTGGACAGATCAAGTCGCCCGCCGGTAGCGTACCTGCCAATTGGCGGCTGCATCGCCATCCGACCGGGAATGCCGTCGGCGGCTCGACGAACAAATAGGATCACAGACTCGTCATTGCGAAGAAATCCCCATCGCCCGGGAAATGGGCGGTCACGCTCGTGCGGAAGGACAGTGCCATGGCAAGCGGCAGATTCATCCTCTGCGGGACCAGTAAGAGGCGGCAAAGCGACGACCCAAGCAGAGCCCGGTATCCGCTCTCGAGAAGCGCAACGACGGAGTACTCGCGGCGGCATTTCATTCGGCTGGCGGCGGGCGCGGCGCTGCTGCCCGTCTCGTATCATAAGGCGTGGGCGCTCGATTATCCGACGCGTCCGGTTCATATCATCGTCGGATTTGCCGCCGGCGGTCCCAACGATATCGCGGCGCGGCTCATAGCACAGTCGCTTTCGCAGCGGCTCGGGCAGCAATTCGTCGTCGAGAATCGGCCCGGCGCCGGCAGCAATATGGCGACTGAATCGGTCGTGAATGCTGAGTCCGACGGCTACACGCTCCTTCTCGTTCCGGCCCCTGCTGCGATCAACGCGACGCTCTATCACAATCTCACTTTCAACTTCATCCGTGACATTGCGCCGATTGCCGGCATCGTGCGCGTGCCCGAGGTCATGGTGGTCAATCCGTCGGTGCCGGCCACGACGGTTGGCGAGTTCATCGCCTATGCCAAGGCCAATCCCGGCAAGATCAACATCGCAACCGCCGGCAACGGCACCGTTCCTCATGTTGCCGGCGAGCTGTTCAAATACATGACGGGCGTCAAGCTTGTGACTGTGGGCTATCGCGGCGGCGGCCCGGCGCTCGTTGATCTGCTGGCCGGGCAGGTTCAAGTGATGTTTGAGCCGACGCTGTCAACGCTTCCCCATGTCAAAGCCGGTAAGCTGCGCGCGCTTGCGGTCACTTCGGCGCAGCGATCGGAGGTGCTGCCCGACGTTCCCGCCCTCAATGAGTTCGTGCCGGGCTACGAGGCGACGGCGTGGTTTGGCATTGGCGCGCCGAGGAATGTGCCGACCGAGATCATCGCCAGGCTCAATCGCGAAGTTAATGCCAGCCTGGCCGACGCAAAGCTCAAAGACCAGCTCACCGGCTTGGGCGGTACTCCGATGCCGATGTCGCCGCAGGAATTCGGCGCGCTGATCGTGTCGGAAACCGACAAGTGGGCGAAGGTCATCAAATTCGCCGGCATCAAGGTGGACTGAGTGCACGACCGTCACTCGTTTGCCGCTCCGTCAACGACACGCCGTAACCCTTGAAGGAGGACGTCATGCCGGGCGATCTGGCCCTGCTTTTGGCGCGACAACGCAAAGCGCGCTCCGACTTGCAAAACGACGTCACCGTTCTATCGCTTTCGTTCATCGCAGCTCTGGCAGCGGTCATGCTGCTGGCCGTTTCCGATGAATTTGCCGAAGTAATGGCGCTGCTTGGCTTGTACTAGCCCGCCAATGTTGCTGACGGCCCGAAATCGCCTCAACGACTTCCCTGCAAGATTTGCTGCTGGCCTGAATAGGCGACCACGCGGCGTTACTGTGGCTTGATCCCGGCCTCGCGGATCACGCCGCCCCAGCGTTGCCGTTCGTCGCGGAGAAAATCGGCGAACTCGGCCTGCGTGCCGGCGGCCACCGTGGCGCTCATGCCGGCGAGCCGCATCGCCACGTCCGGCTCGTGGATGGCCGCGGCTACGGCCGCCGACACCTTGGCGGCGATCGCCGGCGGCGTGCCCGCCGGCGCCACCATGCCGAACCAGGTCGACGCCTGATAGCCCGCCAGCACTTCGTCGAGCGCCGGCACGTCGGGCAACAATGGATTGCGCTTGGCGCTGCCGACGGCGAGCGCCTTGAGCTTGCCCGCCTTGATCTGATTGACCACCGTGGAGAGCTCGATGAACATCATGTCGATGCGCCCGCCGAGGAGATCGGTCAGCGCCGGCGCGCTGCCCTTGTACGGCACGTGCACGATCTTGACGCCCGCCATGGAATTGAACAGCTCGCCGGCAAGGTGGCCCGAGGTGCCGTAACCTTGCGACGCGAAATTCAGCTGGCCCGGATGAGCCTTGGCGAAAGCAATCAATTGCTGGACGCTCTTGGCTTCCACCTTCGGCCCGACGGCGAGCACCAGCGGCACGGTCGCGACGAGCGAGACCGGCACGAAGCTGTCCGGATCGTAGGCAAGCTGCTTGTACAGCGCCTTGTTGACGACGAGCGGCGCCGGAAACGAGAACAAGAGCGTGTAGCCGTCTGGCGCGGCTTTGGCGGCCTCTTCGGCGCCGATATTGCCGCCGGCGCCGGGGCGGTTGTCGACGACGACGGGTTGCCCCCATTTCGCCTGCAGCTTCGCCGCCACGATGCGCACCAGCGCGTCGGTCGTCGCGCCCGGCGGCGACGGCACGATGATCTTGATCGTTCGCTCGGGATAAGTTTGCGCCTGGCTGCATACCGGAAGGCCCAGTCCGATCGCCGCCCCCAGCAAAAACCGCACGATCGTTCTCATAGGCGTCTCCTTCGATCCGTCTTTTGTGCACAGACCGGACCGGCTCGCGCCGCCCGGCGGCGTTCAAGGTTAGCGTCGGCCGGGCAATTGTCCACCGGGCGGTAAACGCGTTTCCCGGATGCGGTGCAGCGTGTAGCGAAGCGCAACGGTGCCGCTGATCCGGGACCTTCGCAAATTCAACTTGTGACGTTCTTACCGTGGCGTGACGCAAACCTCGGGTGCAGAGAAGCATCGCGAGAACGAACAAGGCGTGCCAGCCTTCAGCTTTCCCCGGTGAGGAAAGGTGACGCATTGTCGCGAGCAAAAATGCGGCCCGAAAAAAATGCGGCCCGGAATTGCCGGTTCAAATCTCGCTGTAATGCACCGGAACATAGACGTAGCCGCTGCCTGCTCTCGCGGCCCGGCCGATGGCCGGGAACGGCAAGTGCGCGCCGGAGAAGGCGAGCCGGTCGGTCGTGACCATATCCATGGCCTTCTTGCGGTTGGCGATGGCCAGTTCGGGATTGTTGTCGAAAGCGACTCCTCGGTCGGGATCCGGAAACTGCAGGGCCGCGCAGTGGACGATATCGCCCCACAGCAGAAGCTCGTCGCTGCCCGACGACACTCGCACCATGGAGTGGCCCACGGTGTGGCCCGGCGCCGCGGCAATGCTGACGCCCGGCGCGATCGTGCTGCCGTCCTTGTGCATCTGCACTTTGCCGGCATCGGCGTAGGGCTTGATCGCGGCGCGAGCCATGTCGAAGAACGGCTTGTACTCATCGGGCGTCTTGCTGCGAATCTCGTCCGAGGTCCAGAACGCGTATTCGTCGCCGTTGACGTGCACGATCGCGTTCTTGAACCGCATCGCGCCGTCGGCTTCGGTCAGTCCCGGAATGTGATCCGGGTGCATGTGGGTGATGACCACGGCATCGATCGCATCGGGATCGGCGCCCGCCGCGGCAAGGTTCTTCGTCATGCGGCCGAGCGTCGGGGCGAAATTCGCTCCGCCGCCGGTATCGACCATGACGAGCTTGTTGCCGGTGTTGACCAGCCAGCAATTGACGTGGGTGGTGATCGCCTCTTTTTGCTGATGCGCGTCCTTGAGCAGCTTTTCGCCGCCGGCCGGGTCGCCGCTGAAAAGTCCCAGTTCGAGCGCGACCCCGCCGTCATTGAGTACCGTCACCTCGTAGGCGCCGACCTTGTGGCGGTAGAAGCCGGGCGCCTGCGTTCCTGCCAACGGCATAGCCATGGGAACCTCCGTGTACGCTCAAGGCGCCAGTTTGCGGCGGCTGCGGCCACTTTGTCCATGGCGCGGTTGCCGCGGTGGCGGCTCGCTCACTCCTCCGCCAAGCCGAGCCCGATCAGGCGGTCGAGCGTAGCGTGGTCGGCGAGCAGTTCCGCCGAGGGACCGCTGTGCGCGATCTGGCCGCGCTCGAGGACCAGCGCATGTTGCGTCAGCGGCAGCGCGATTTCGACATGCTGCTCGACCAGAATGAAGGCGCAGGTACCTTCCTTGGTCATGCGGGCGATCGCGGCGGCGAGCTCGTCAACGACGATCGGCGCCAGGCCCTCGAGCGGCTCATCGAGCAAGAGCAACGCCGGATTGGTCATCAGCGCGCGCGCGATCGCCAGCATCTGCTGCTCGCCGCCGGAGAGCTGATTGCCGAAATTGCGCCGGCGCTCGGCGAGGCGAGGAAACAGATCGTACACCGCGGGCAAATCCCAGCGTCCGGCGCGCGCCGCCACCGTGAGATTCTCCTCCACCGTCAGCGAGGGGAAAATCTCGCGCTCCTGCGCCACCCAGCCGATGCCGGCGAGCGCGCGGCGATGCGGCGGCAGCGCGGTGATGTCGTCGCCGCGCCAGCGGATGCGGCCGCGGCCGATCTGGGTATAGCCCATGATGGTGAGAAGGAGCGTCGACTTGCCGACGCCGTTGCGCCCCAAGACGGCAAGTCCGCCGCGCTCGGGAAGCACGAAGGAGATGCCGTCGAGCACCACCGCCGGACCGTAACCGGCGCGGACGTCATGAAGCGACAACAGCGGTTCGCTCACGGCGCCAGTCCCGACAGGCTTCGCTGCAGGGCGCCGTCGTGACGCGCCTTGCCGAGATAGACCGCGCGCACGCGGGGATCGGAGGCGATCTCGGCGGGCGTGCCTTCGGTCAGCACGCGGCCGCCGACCATGACGATGACACGCGAGGCGAAGCGAAACACCAGATCCATATCGTGTTCGATGAACAGCACGGTGATGTCGCGCGACAGCCCGGCGATGGCGGCAAACAGGTCCTTGCTTTCCTCGCGCGGCACGCCGGCCGCCGGCTCGTCGAGCAGCAGCACCTTGGGCCGTGTCGCCAGCGCCAGCGCGATTTCGAGAAGCCGCTGCTGGCCGTAGGGCAATTCGCGGGTGACGCGATGACAGGCCGGACCGAGCGTCAGGGCATTGAGAATCTCGTAAGCCTCGTCGATCTCATGAGTATAGGCGGTAAGCTGCCGCCACCAGGTTTGCGCCACGCGACGCCGCTCGCACACCACCAGCGTCACCGACTCCAGCACGGTCAGATGCGGAAACAACGAATTGATCTGATAGGTGCGGACGAGCCCCCGCCGCACCCGCTCGTCCGGCGACAGCGCGGTGATATCGCCCTCACCGAGGAAGATAGCGCCGGCGTCGGGCCGCAGCATGCCGGTCATCAGATTGATCAGCGTGGTCTTGCCGGCGCCGTTGGGGCCGATCAGCGCGTAGCGCACGCCGGCCGGCAGATCGATGGCGATATCCTCGGCGACGACCAGCGAGCCGAAACGCTTGGCGAGCCCCTTGGTCGACAGCGCCGGCGCGGTCACGGGCGGCTCCAGCGCGCAGCGAGCTTGGCGAGCCCGCCGAGGATGCCGTTCGGCAGGAACATCACCACCGTCACCAACAGCACGCCGATCCAGAAATACCAGTATTGCGGCTCGATGCCGGAAAAGCGATCGCGCGCGACCATATAAATCACGGCGCCGATAAGCCCACCATACAGCCGGCCGGCGCCGCCGAGGACCAGGATGACCAGAAGTTCGGCGGACCGCTCGAAGCCGAGCGAATCCAGCGACAGCGTTTCCGTCGTCTGCGCCAGCAACGCGCCGGCGATCCCCGCCATCGCGGCGGAGATCGTATAGATGGTGCGGATGTGGGCGCGGCTCGGCGCGCCGATGGCCGGCATGCGCACATAGTTCTCGCGGATGCCGCGCAGCGACAGTCCGAACGGCGAATGAATGAGCCGCCGCGCGAAGACGAACAGCACGAACAGCACCGCGAGCGAATAGGCGTAGGCGACGTAGCCGTAGAGATCGAATTCGAAGTAGCCGAGGAGCTTCCAGGTGGCGATGCCTTGCAGGCCGTCGAAGCCGCCGGTCAGCCAGCCGGCGCTGTTGGCAAGCTCCTCCAGCATCAGGCCGAAGCCCAGCGTGAGCATGATCAGCGCCAGATGACGAAACCGGCAAATGACGAAGCTCGTCGCATAACCGACGATGCCGGCGGCGACCGCCGCGGCGATGAGGCCCGTGAGCGGCTCGCCCCAGCCGTATTTGGAAAGCAGCCCCGCCGCATAGGCGCCGACCCCGAAGAAGGCGGCGTGGCCGAGCGAGACGATGCCGGCGTAGCCGAGGATCAGATCGAGCGACAAAGCAAACAATGCGGTAATGGCGATCTGACTCGCCAGCGTCAGATAGTCGGGGAACAGCGCGAAGGGCAAAAGCGTCGCCAGCCAGAACGCGATCTCGACCGGCCGCCAGCGCGTACGCGACTGGAAATAAAGCGAGGGTGCGTCAAGGCTCTGCGTCAACGCCATCGCTCAGCGTCTCCCGAACAGGCCGCGCGGCCGCCACATCAGCAGCACGATCATCACCAGATAGATGAGGAAGGCGCCGATCGCGGGCACGTAATATTTGCCGGCGACGTCGCTGATGCCGAGCAGCGCCGCGGCGACGAACGAGCCGGTAATGGAGCCGAGCCCGCCGACCGATACGACGATCAGGACATAAACGAGGTAGGTCAGCGCAAACGACGGATCGAGACCGACGATCTCGATGGCAAGCGCGCCGCCGAGCCCGGCGAGCCCGCTGCCGAGCGCGAAGGTGACGGCAAAGGTGCGATCGACGTCAATGCCGAGCCCGCGCGCCATGCGCTCGTTGTCGACCGCCGCACGCACTTTGGCGCCGAAGCGGGTGTATTCGACCGTCAGCACCAACAGCGCCGTGATCATGAGCGCAATCGCGATCATGATGAGGCGATAGATCGCGAAGCGCAGTCCGAGGAAGGTGAGCGAACTGCGCAAATATTCCGGCAGCGGCAGCGGCTTCTGCTCGGTGCCGAAGACGTAGGCAGCGACCGCGACGGAAATGAAAACAATGCCGATGGTGAGCAGCACCTGATCGAGATCGCTCGCCCGGTACAGCCGGCGATAAAGCGTGCGCTCGAAACCGACGCTGACCACGGCGGCGGCAATGAAGGCGCAAGGCAGCGTGGCGAAAAATGGCCAGCCGTAGCGCGTCATCAGCGCGACGGTCACGTAACCGCCGAGCATGGCGAAGCTGCAATGCGCGAGATTGATGAAATTCATCATGCCGAGCGTCACCGACTGCCCGACCGACAGGAGGAACAGCAGCATCCCATAGGCGAAGCCGTCGAACAGGACGCCGAAGATCGGAGGAAGCATGGCCGAACGGCCCCTTTGGCGAGAGTGCGAGGCTATCGAATCGGGGCGCGGCGGGCCAAATCCATGCGGCCCGCCGCGCGATGGTTCCGCTCGCGCACCTTCACTCGCGGGGCGGTTTATTTCTTCATCGCCGCCTTGAACGGGTCTTTCACGTTGGGAAAGCTCGCGATCGTGACATTGACGAGCTTGCCGTTCACCTTCTCGATCTTGCGGATATAGACGGTCTGGATGACGTCGCGGGTTTCCGGGTCGATCGACATCGGGCCGCGCGGGCTGTCCCAGCTGGCGCCCTTGGCGGCGGCGATCAGCGAATCGCCGTCGGTCTTGCCGTGATCCTTGGTCAGCGCAATGTCGATCAGGTGGGTGCCGTCATAACCGCCGACCGAAAAGAAATCGGGATTGCGGTTGTAGTCGGCGTTGTAGTCCTTGACGAACTGTTTGTTCGTCGGATTGTCGAGATTGTAGTCGTAATTGCCCGAGGTGATGATGCCCTCGGCGACGTCGCCCATGCTGGCAATCGCATGCTCGTCGGAGATCTCGGCCTGGCCCAGCACTTCGGTCTTCTTCGGATCGATGCCGCGCTCCGCCATGGCCTTGCCGAAGGCGCCCGGCTGCGAGCCGCCGGGGATCATGACGAAAATGCTCTGCGGGTTGAGATCCTTGGCGCGCTGCACATAGGCCGAGAAATCCGGGTTCTGCACCGCCATGCGCACCGAGCCGACAACCTTGCCGCCGGCGGCCGAGAACGCTTTCTGAAACGCGCCTTCGGCGTCGATGCCCGGGCCATAGTCGGTCACCATGGTATAGGCGCTCTTGTCGCCGTTCTTTTCCGCCCAGGTGGCGAGTGTTTCGTTGACCTGCGGTACGGTGAACGAGGTGCGCGTCATATACGGCGATTTGGTCGTGATGATTGCCGTCGCCGCGTTCATGACCACCATGAACTTTTTCGCCTGCGCGGAAACCTCGGCGGCGGCCAGCGCGTTCGGCGTCAGTGCAAAGCCGGCCAGGATGTCGACCTTGTCGCGTGTCACCAGTTCTTCGGCAAGCCGCTTGGCGACCGGCGGGTTGATGCCGCCGGTATCCTTGCGGACGATCTCGACATTCATGCCGCCGAGCTTGTTGCCGTGCTGCTTGAGATAGAGCTTGAGGCCGTCGTCGATCTGCGTGGCCGTGTCGGCAAACTGCCCCGAATAGGGCAGGATCAGGCCGATCTTGACTGTCCCTTGGGCATGGCCGGCGGCCGGCAAAAGGCTTGTTGCGAAAAGACTTGCCGCGAACAGGCCGATGCCAGCCAACAACTGACGTTTCATTGTATCCTCCCAGATGTTGTCGCTGACTTCACGAATGTATCACTTCACCGGCCGCCCGAACCGCA
>Ga0335081_10014476_pt1 | contig 12762 bp, 10 predicted proteins | sample Lox_Sample_35_FD_206713 | JGI IMG/M metagenome (GOLD analysis project Ga0335081, IMG submission 206713) | Soil microbial communities from Loxahatchee National Wildlife Refuge, Florida, United States - Lox_Sample_3.5 | ecosystem: Environmental > Terrestrial > Soil > Wetlands | place: USA...
CAGTGCTACGAGGATTTCCAATTGCTGTATGGTGATGTTCTTGAATTTGTCTTTGCCCATAGAAAAAAACTATCACAATTATGCACGCGATTAAAGAACTAAACTCGTAAATATCCATACACAAAGCATTGACGCTTACATTTGATTGCTGTAATATGCCCGCATGGACGCGAAGAAAGATATTCGCCTTACCGAAACAGTGCACGGGGCGGGTTGAGCCTGCAAGATCGGTCCGGGCGACCTGAGTGAAGCATTGCGAGATTTGCCGCTGATTACCGATCCGAACCTGATCGTCGGAATGGAGCATGCGGAGGACGCAGGGGTGTATAAACTCCGCGACGACCTCGCCGTGATCCAGACGGTTGACTTCTTCACGCCCATCGTTGATGATCCATACACGTTCGGACAAATCGCGGTCACGAATGCGTTGAGCGACGTCTATGCCATGGGTGGAAGGCCTCTCACCGCAGTCAATATTGTCTGCTTCCCTGCGAAGACGATGGACATGTCGATATTGAAGGGAATACTGCGTGGAGGGCTGGACAAGATGCGTGAGGCCGGCGTTCTTCTCATCGGCGGGCACAGTGTGGAGGATGAAGAGCCTAAATACGGTCTCTCAGTGATCGGCGTGATCCATCCCGACAGGGTACTCTTGAACAGAGGCAGCAGGGCGGGGGACGGGCTGATTCTCACCAAGCCTCTGGGTACGGGCATCGTCAGCACGGCCGTCAAGTTCGGGGAGGCCGGCGATGCGCTTGTCGCGAGGTCGACAGCGTGCATGACGACGCTTAATAAGAAGGCAGCGGAGCTCATGCTCGAGATGCCCGACATACATGCATGCACGGACGTCACGGGATTCGGATTCCTGGGCCACGCGTGCGAGATGATAGAAGACTCCGATGTGGGCATGCTCATTCACGCATCATCGATTCCCTACTTTCCCGGGGTGCGCGAACTCGTGGAAGAGGAGATTGTGCCTGGGGGGCTGGAGCGGAACCGCGAGTATCGTTCAAAACTCATCGACGCCGATCCATCCTGTCCGGACTGGCTGATAGATATCATGTTCGACCCGCAGACTGCGGGCGGCTTACTCATTTCTCTGCCGAAAGGGCAGGCGGGGACGTTAATCGCGAAAATGCATGAGAGCGGCATCGCCGAGGCGGCCATCGTCGGCGAAGTGGCATCTAATCCGAAAGGGAAGATCAGAGTTCTCTATCCGTAGTCATAGAGAAGTCCGGTAAAGCGACGCCTATGAAACGCATCGAGACCTTCCTCATTAAAGAAGAGACGCTGCACAATGTGCAGAAGCTCCGGACTATGGTGAAGAAGGATGACGCCGTTGCGATCCTCATGTTCGGCAGTCCTGACCCTGATGCAGTCGCCTCATGCATGGCCCTTCAGGAACTCCTGCGCCAGGCAACCGGCTTGACCAGATGTACGCTTGCGGCGACTGAGCCGGTCGTGCGTGAGCAGAATATCGAATTCATCCGGGCGATGAAGGTGGAGATCGAATTGCTCGTCAAGCTGGACATCCGTACGTTTAACGTGATTGCCATTGTGGATGCCCAGCCCACGTTCTTCGGCGAAGCCTTGAATGGAGCACAGCCGCAGATCGTCTTTGACCACCACCCATGCACAACGGTGTGGCATGCGGAGCTTGCCGACGTACGGGAAAATTACGGTGCGCTTTCGACGATGATGACGGAGTACCTCCTGGCTGCGAAGGTTAGAATCCCCAAGAAGCTTTACACGGCGCTTCTCTACGGGATCAAGGCGGACACGAACAATTTCGAGCGCGACGTTATACTCGAAGACATCAGCGCCTACTACTTAACCTTCTCCCGCGCCAACCGCCAGCTTATCCGCCGCATCGAGTTGAATCAAATCCCGGAGCGGTTCCTCAAGTACTTCGATATTGCGTTTCACAACAGGCACCGCTACCGTGACAGGATCCTCAGCTACCTGGGAAGGGTGGAAAGCGTCGACGTGTGTGTCCAACTGGCGGACTCCTACCTGCGCCTGGTCGGCATATCCTACGTCATCATTGCCGGCATCGTGAAAGAAAGACTCATGATTATCTTCAGGGGTGATGGATACCGCCAGGATTGCGGGGCTATTGCCCAGAAGGTCTTCGGCAATCTGGGCACTGCCGGCGGTCACAGGAGCGCGGCACGCGTCGAGATCCCTATTGAGACGGTCAAACAGATCGTCGGCAGCGAGCTCTCCCAGGAGACGATGGACCACTTTCTGATGACGCGCCTCCGCGGAAAGCGCGGCCCGACCAACCATGAAAAACCTCCCAGGCCGCCGGCTGTACCCGCCTGAAAAAAACAGCAACATCTTAAGCCAGTGATCGCGACACTTAATTATATCAGCAGCGAGGCGGCTAATTCTTTTTCGACAATAATGTCGTGAGAGCGGACAAGAAGAAGCAAATCATAAGCTACGGAAACGCAAGTATTATTAATCTGACAGCTTCAATTGATCGACATTTTTTGCCTTCCTGATTTCTCCTCCAATGTTTTGCCCTCTCTGTTGTCTCCCAGTAAGATCAATAGTCTAAGCCGGGCACACTGCTCTTGGCACACATTATGTAACATTAGATAATGGATAAGCACATGAGTGTTTGGAAAACGATTTTTTTGGTGAAAGATATGAAGAAGCTTAGAAATATAATCAAGTGCATTGCATTTGCGATCATGCTGGCAATGGTGTTTGCATTTCCAGTGAGTGCAGCACAGTTCGGATCATACAGCGGCGGCTTTCATGGCGGATACCATGGCTATGTCGGCTACTACGGCGGTTATTACGGGTGGCGTGGCCCGTATCATGGTTGGTGGCATTACGGTGGATGGTGGTATCCCTGGGCCGTGATAGTTCCTGTCTTGCCGGTCTATTACGAAACGATCTGGATAGGCGGTTATCCTTACTACTATGCGGACGGCGTTTACTATGCCCCGACCCCGAGGGGTTATATGGTTGTTGATCAGCCGGAAGGTGATGTCAGCAGGGCGGCACCGACGCAGGCGGCATCGGCCTCGGGCGGCCAGATGTTCGTATATCCTCGCAACGGCCAGAGCGAGAAGCAACTTGCGGATGATCGCTACCAGTGTCACCGCTGGGCCGTCGGTCAGACCGGTTACGATCCAACCAACTTGTCCGGCCCGCCGTCGTCTCGTGGACGAACTGATTATCAGCGCGCAATGGCCGCCTGTCTTGATGGTCGTGGATATACTGCAAGGTGACTCACGAACTTAAAACGGCTATAGGCCTTCAGCTAACATACCGGGCATGGTTAGCTGATAGTAAAGATAGTAGACAATCCGGAGAAATTTAGTCCTATTCTTCCTCATCGCCGGGAGGTCAGAAATGATCTCCCGGCACCTCCTCCGTAATATAAGTATCAGGCCATTCCGTTTACTTCAATTCCGCCTTTTTTTCGGGCGACACATACCAGAAAATGACTCGATAATGCGGCTCGCGCATAGGCGGATGCCCGGCATCAAAGCATATGTCTATATGGTCGACTGTTTCCGCACCCATCCTCAGATTCTTAAGATCGTTTTGCTCGCTAATCTTATTCAAGGGAATCATGTAGATGGTGCTCACTAAATTGCCCTTCCTGTCATACGCGTGAAAAGGCCCCGACGGTAGCATGGAAGGTTCTACATACAATGTACCAAGACCGGGGATGAAGTCAGGCATGGCAGCAATAGAACTAACTTTCATGTAACTGTTTCCTGGAGGGGCCATCTTGTTAACCATTTTCTCCACGCATATACCGTTCATCACAGCGGCAAAAAACACAACACTGCCGAGAAGAGTCGGCAGGAGCAAAAATCTTATTTTGGAAGGCACGAGTTTCATCGGCTTTTCCCTCCCCGACTTTAGACCTGATAGAGGCTTGTGCAATCTTTATGCAGATGCCTTTATGTCATTACACAGGAACTGAGCTGTTAATGCTATAGGGACATTCCTGATTCCATATTGCCATTTGTCTCACAAAAATTTGACACTTGAATTCAGGCAGGTATATGGCTCTTCCTCTCTACTTCTGTTGCCCGGAGAAATAATATTTCTTGAAGTCGAAAATAAGAACGTACCCTATGCGACGCAGTGCCCGACAAAAAAATGGCCTCCATTTCCGGAGGCCATTTTGTTCGACAATAATATTTTCGGACGATCAGTCTTCGGTGCTCGCCTTTGTCGTCGATTCGGGCTTCGCTGTTTCGGTTGTTGTCTCGGTCTTTGTCGTTTCTTCCTTCTTAGTCTCCGCAACGGGCGCCTTGCTTCCACCGTAGTCCGTTGCGTACCACCCGGAGCCCTTCAGGTGAAAAGACGTTGCGGACATCAGCTTCGTGACAGAACCCTTGCAGAACTTGCAGGTCTTCGTGACCGGATCGTTTATGTGCTGGAACAGCTCATACTGTCTTCCGCACTTCTTGCATTTATATTCATAAATCGGCATACAACCCCTCCACCAACGAAACTACTAATTAAAAATATCTCCTATCTTGTAGCGATTGCTGAAGCAATCAAAAATCAACCCCAGATCGGGAGTGATGCAGGGCTGAAGCAGGTCTCTCGTTATCGAATGGACCTTGTCTTCCTCCCGCTCCTTCTCCTCGTGCGATGCATCGAAATCGATCTCTCTCGCCTCGAATCGTATGATGTGCACAAGCTCATGCGCCGCAATGTACAGGAGAAGCGGATTCAACCTGACAAAAGAATGGCCCCTTTCAACGGCATCGAGGATCCTGTTGTCCTGCAGGCAGACCCTGTAAAAATAGGAATCGGCCCTGCCTTCCTGTTCCTGACACCGATCGAAGTGATATCTGCAAAGATGGGCAAATGCCCCTTCTTTAACTTCGTGTTTCTCAAGATGAGCGAGAGTCTTCACGTCGTACCGGTAGTTTTTCATCTTCTCGCGGTTAAGACGAAAATGCTGGCTGGCAAGAGCCTCCGCACGTTGAAACGCATTATTCGCCAGCGTTCTCTGAGTCGGATTGAAATGCATAACCAGGCCAACCCTTTAAATAATATCCCGCGAAATCTGGTTATAATATATGCATCGCCATGGGCTTGTCAATGCTCTTTTGACATGCAGAAATTGATCGGTAACTGGCGGGAATAAATGGCTTTCTAAGACTTTCTTCCCCTGCTATTCCTACCACATGTCATTCCCGCGAAAGCGGGAATCCAGACTATCCTGTCGTTTCGAAGGAAGGGGCACATTCGCTACGCTCAGTGTAAACCCTGCAACTGAGAAATCCTCGTCCCGGGCAAGGCGAGGGATCCGTCCAAATAAAGTTCAGGATTTCTCACTGCGTTCGAAATGACAATATGAGTTTTACAGCGGCCCTTTTTTCCGGGCATGATCCTTGAGGGATATTGTAATCACCCTGTCGATGAATTCGGTCTGGGTGATCCCCGATGCCGCGGCCTGGTGGAAAAGGACGGTGGAAGGCGTCATGCCGGGAAGTGTGTTCGGTTCGAGGACGGCGACCCTGCCGTCTTTTCTCACGAACATGTCGATTCTTGCATAACCGCGGAGGTCGAGCGCGGAGAATGTCGCAGCCGCAGTTTCTCTTATCTTCTGCAATGTGGCATCCGGCACCCTGGCCGGCGTCTTATTTTCCCCCTGACCGTAGAGGAACTTGTCTTCCAGGGAAAGTACGTCGTCCGTCGGAATGGTCTCTGACGGCGTCAGCGCCAATGGTTTTTCGTCTTCGATGACGCCGCACGTCACCTCGATGCCGTCGAGGAATTCCTCGATGAGCGCCGTGTTGTCCCAATGGAATGCATCCTCAACGGCGGCGGGTATCCCCTCCTTCGAAACGACCTTCTTTACCGCCGTGCTGCATCCCTCGCGTGTAGGCTTTATGACGCAGGGGAAACCGACATCTTTTTCAACGGCGGCGATGATCTCATTCTTCTTTGCCGCCTGCCACTCATCTTTGAAGACGGGCAATGTCTTCGGCACATCGATTCCGCTTGCCGCGAGTATCCTTCTGCAAACATATTTGTCCATGCCGAGCGCCGAGCCCAGGACGCCCGATCCGGTGTACGGGATATTCAGGAGCTCGAGGAGGCCTTGCAGGCAGCCGTCTTCACCATATTTTCCATGGAGGCCGATGTAAATGAAATCCATCCTGTCCTTCAGCGCCTCATAAGGGATGGGCTTCGCTTCCTCAGCTAGGTCCTCTTCGATATCCTTGGTGCTGTTTCGCATGAGAAGCTTTATCGGTATCTCCCAGAAGGCCGCCTTGCTGTCCATGAATACGGCGATGGGTTCGTACTTCTTCCGGTCGATCTTGTTGAAGATGTTTCTCCCGCTCTCCAGGGAAACCTCTTTCTCGGAGGATACGCCGCCCATTATGATTCCAACTCTGAGCTTGCCGCTTCCCGCGTCGTCTGCCGTCACCTGTTCTTCTCCGATCTCACCAGCCGATTGTCAGTGCAACGTATGGTCCCTGGAACGTGGTCTCAGTTGTGATGTCGCTGAGGCCGTCGGCTTTGAATTTTACATATTTGTATCCGCCGCGTATGTCTATAAACGGGAAGGGCGTCACACCTATGTCGGCGAGGCCCTCGTAAACGTAGTTTCCCGAATAGCCCATGCCCGCCGCCTTCACGCGAGCATCGAGGATATTGGCGAGTATCCCGAGATTGGCGCCGAGCCCGACCATTGGCATGTAGAGCCGAAATGTCTGCGTCGTGTCCCCGTTTGCCGCGTTATTCAATTTCGTCTGACCTTCGATATACTTTACCTTCCCGATGGCCCCTATGGCAAAACCCGCGAGGACGTTCTTCAGACTTACTACGTCATACATGTAGTCGACATCGATCATCCGGTAATTGAAATCTCCGTAGACATTGCCGCTGTATGACTTGCCGCCGAAGTTTATGGGGGTCGTAACACTGCCTGTCCCGTTATATCCGACTTCGGTATACATGGCGCTGAAATGATGCCTTCCGTAACCGGCAAAGGCCTCGACAGACGGCGCAAGTTTGTTGGAGAAACCGAAGGTATCCTTGAGGTCAAACTCCGTACCCTGTACGCCGTTTCCATCGAATCTAAGATTCGATTTCAAATCGGGGAACCAGAAGTAGCCCCGCACTCCGAATTCCAGGGCGTGCGCCGGAGCCGCGAGACCGGCCATCAGCAGGAAGCCGGCGAAAAGACAGGCGATCGATAGAATGATTTTTTTCATGGTGTTCACCTCATTGTCTTTCAGTAGCCTTGCGTGCAAAGTTTGATTTGCGAAACCGGATACATGAAAACTATAGAGGCATTTTATTTTCTTGTAAAGTCATTTCCCGGAAGATTTGGAAAAGGCAACTACAGCGGCCCTTTCTTCTCCTGATGAATCTTTATCGCGTTCTCTATCAGTCTCGATATTATCATCGTAGGAAGCATCCCCATCGATGCCGCCTGTTCGAAGAAAAACGAGGAAGGCGCCATGCCCGATGAAGAATTAGGGTCTGTGATCAGTATCCGTCCGTCCTTCGTGAGAAAGCCGTCGATGCGGCCGTAGGACCTGAAGCCCAGGGCAAGGTAGGCCTTGAGTACCTCTGCCTTGATCTTTTCCACGATGTCCTTCGGAATATTCTTGGGCGGCGTGAATTTTCTGCACCGCCCGGGCATGTACTTGTCGTCGTAAGTATAGTATTCGCTCTGCGGGTATATCTCCGTGAGATCGAGCGGCTTAGCAACGCCGTCTTCTTCAAGAACGATGCAGGAAAATTCTATCCCGTCGATATACTCTTCCACAAGGACGGAGTTGTCATACTGAAGGGCGGCGTCTATCCCTGCGGCGAGCGACGCCTCGTCTTTGACTCCCGTCACGCCGATGCTCGATCCTTCCCGCGAGGGCTTCGTGAAGACCGGGAACTTGAAATGCTCCTTGATCCTTTTTATCACCGCTTCTCTATCCGTCTCCCAATCGCACGCATCGACGAGGGTGCTCTCCGGCACCCGCAGTCCCTCGTACTTGAGCAGCTTCTGCTGCATGTGCTTGTCCATGCCGAGTGCAGACGCCAGAATGCCCGGCCCGGTGTACGGAATCCCGAGCAGCTCCAGAAGTCCCTGGATGCATCCGTCATCCCCGTATTTTCCGTGGAGCGATATGAAGGCGAAGTCGATCTCCTTCTTCAAATCCTCGTAGGCCATCCGCCGCGCCTCTTTCGGGAGACGCTCCGCTATGTCTACAGTGGTGTTCTGAGAGACGAGCTGCCACGTTATTGCCCACAGGCGTCCGTGCTCGTCCATGAATATCGGCTTTCCCTCGAAGAATTCCGGGTCGAGGTTATCGAAGACGTTCCTGCCGCTGTTGAGCGAGACCTCCCGCTCCGATGACATGCCGCCCGATATGATGCCGACTCTTAACTTTTTCATACGATCAAAAATCCCAGAAGAAGGTGACGCCGCTGTTGGGGAAGATCCATTCATCGTCGCTGATCGTAAGCCTGATTGATTTTCCCTTTGTCCTCACGACTTCCGGATAGGGCTGCCTCCCCGCGAAGTAGCTCACTTCCTTTACATACTTGAATTTCATGCCTTCATAGCTGAATGAGATGTCGAGGCCCCGCGTCGGATAAACGATGTAGACGGAGAATGTGTTGCTCTCCTTCGATTTTTTTGAGACGATCTCGATCTCGACCTTGGCGAGCTTGTGGAGCTTCTTCTTCAGCCTGTCGTCGCCGCACCAGACCTCGTAGCCTCGCTCGGTATTTTCCGTCCTGATGATGGGAACATCTTCATTGTCGATCCGTACGCCCGCGACTTTGAAGTCCTTCTCAGTTACCGGATCGCCGTCCCTGCTCAGAAGCCACCGGTACTCGCACCTCTTGTCGTTGAAGAAGGCCGCCAATTGCTCGTCGTTGAGCGCGCAGCCAATCATAAAGATGTGATTCCGGAGAGCCTTCACGTATTCGACGTGTGTCGTGACTTTGAAGTAATCCTTTGCCCTCTCGTCCGCCTTCCGCTCTTCCTTCGAGAACTCGTTTACCGAGATGTCATACCTGAAATTGCTCCTCAGTTCCAGTTGCCTGTCTTCCTTCCCGAAGAGGGTCTCGAACATCTCGTAGTAGATCGCATCGCCCAGCTCCTCGTTGCGTGCGCGTGTCTGAAAGCATTGGCGGATGATGTTGTCAATCCTGGCGATGGACTTCTCTTCGTCCGGGATGAATATCCTCCTCAGTCTGGGCTCAACGGAATCCGTCTTCCCCTTGTGGAGGAAGATGCGCGGGGCCCTCTTGCCGAGCGCACAGAGTATCTCATAGCTGATCGTCTTTTCCCTCGCCGCGATTTCATCGGCGGATATGTATTCGTAGCCCTGGCTTCCCATCAGCACTACCTCATCGCCGATCTGGCAATCGTCGATGCCGCTCACGTCTATCGTGCACATGTCCATGGAGATATTGCCCACGATGGGCACGCGCTTTTCCCTTACGATGGCCTCGCCCTGATTGGAGAGTATCCTTCCGTATCCGTCGCCGTAACCCACCGGTACCGTCGCTATCCTCGTCGGCTTATCCGTCACGTAGGTGCGGCCGTAGCCGATGCTGTATCCCTTGGGGAATTCCTTGACGAGGACCACCCTTGTCTTGAAGGTCATGACGGGCGCCAGGTTGGCCTTCGTTCTCGTTTCCGGTCCGGGATAGACTCCGTAGGACATGAGACCGGGCCGCACCATGTCCAGGTGAAACGCGGGGTAGTTGAGAATCGCGCCGCTGTTAGCCATATGCCTGACGGGGATCTCTATCTTGTGTTCCTGCAGCTTATCCAGAAGCTCCCTGAAGAGCCTCCACTGCATGAGGTTATATGCATCCATCGTTTCGCTCGTCGAGAGGTGCGTGAATATTCCTTCGACGGAGACGTTGGGAAGATCCAAGACTTCTCCGATCATCTTGAAGGCCTCGCTGTGCATCGTTCCGCCTCTTCCCATGCCCGTGTCCACCTCTATGTGGATCGGTTTCTTTATGTCCGCTTTCTTGCATATCTTCTGCAGCTCGCGCGCGAAGTTGAGGTCGGAGACGGAAGGCATCAGGTTGTATTTGATGATCTCTTCGATCTCGGAGCCGGGGGAGGGACTGAGGATGAGGATGGGGCTTACGATGCCGCTCACGCGGAGCTGCACGCCCTCATCAGCGTTGGCGACACCGAGGATGGAGGCGCCGTTCTTGAGTGCGACGTTGGATATCTCGATTGCGCCGTGGCCGTAGGCATCGGCCTTGACGACCTGCATGATCCTCACACCGGGGCCGACTACCCGCTTCATCTCATCCCAGTTCTTCGTGAAGTTGTCGAGGTCGACCTCGACCCAGCTTCTATATTTCGGATCGTCTTTTGGCGCCATTATCGCTCATAAAATTATCCCCCTCTGGGGGGTATTCACAGTACGCCTGTCATTTCGAAGGAGCGCAGCGACTGAGAAATCTTTATCTGACCCCTGATCCCTGTCCCTTGTTATCTACTTCCTCGTCATCGTGAATACGCCGTCCCACGCGCCCTCGGGTGGGTGCTTTTTCAGTTCCTCGCATCTGTCAATGTATAACTTCGCTGGCGCATCGTCTGGCCGCACCTCGAGAACCTTTCGGAATGACGCAATCGCCCCATCCCACTGGCGCTGCCTGTACTTTGCCAGGCCCTCTTCGAAAGGACTGGCGGCCTTCTGCCAGGCCTCTGCATCTTTCCTGTCACCCACGAGCTCGTATATCTTCACGGGAAGCTTCTTCCCCTTCACCCTGACGGAGTCAAGCTCACGGCAGTAAAGGGTGTCCTTGACGGCTGCGTACGTGTATTCACTGATGACGATGTTCGTCCCGTATTCCTTGTTGATCCCCTCCAGACGCGAACCCAAGTTCACCATGTCGCCCATGACTGTGTAGTCGAAGCGCATGTCGGAGCCCATGTTGCCGACGACCATGTCGCCGCTGTTGATGCCTATGCCGATGTTGAGAGGCGGTTTCCCTTCTTCCTTCCACTTCGCCTGGAGGCGTTTCAACTCCTCCATCATGCCCAGCGCGGTCCTGCACGCGCGCAGGGCATGGTCGGGCTGATCGAGCGGTGCGCCGTACACGGCCATGATGGCATCGCCCATGTATTTGTCGAGGAGGCCGTCGTACTTGAATACCTGATTGGTCATTGCCGTGAGGTATTCGTTTAAAAGCCGGACGAGGTCCTCAGGCGTCAGGCTCTCCGATATGGTCGTAAAGCCGCGGATGTCGGAAAACAAAACGGTCAGGTCCTTCTTGTCGCCGCCCAGCTTGAGCTTCGTCGGGTCTTTCAGCATCTCGTTGATGACAGATGCAGTGAGATAGTACTGGAATGCGCCGCGTATTTTTTTCTTTTCCCTCTCCTCCGTGATGTAGCGGTAGACGGTGATGGCGAGATAAATGAGCACCATCGTGAAGACTGGATAGACCACGTTCAGCCAGAGATTATAGCGGGAAAAAATGAAGGCATTGACGATCACGAAGGCCGCGACAACGGCCAGTGCCAGGAACATTCCCCGAACTGCGCTGACACGCGGAACGACGATGCCTATGATGAGGCCGAAGACGATGATCAGACATATATCGAGAAGAGCCGTGCCCGAGGAGCGGTGGAGATAATTGCCGTGCAGTATATTGTCTATTGCCGTTGCATGTATCTCGACTCCCGGATAGGCGCTGCTGAACGGAGTTACACGGAGGTCATATATGCCGATTGCCGTCGCGCCCACGATTACGATTCTGTCTTTGAATGTGTCCGGGGGCAGCTTGCCCTTGATTATATCCGCAGCCGAATAGTGCTGGAACGTACGCCCCGGTCCGTAATAATTGACGAGCATCCGTCCCGTCTCGTCCGTGGGGATGGTTATATCTCCTATCTTGATCCCCTCGATGCCGAATTTGGCCATGTTAAGAGATATCTGGGGCCAGTCCAGATACTGTACAAGCAGTGACAGGGACAGGGGCAGATAGTAATTGTCCTCGAACTTGATGGCGAGCGGCGACCACCTGATCGTACCGTCGCTGTCCGGGAAGGCGTTGAAGTAACCGCTGTTCTCCGCGGAGTCGGAGAGCAGTTTGAGATTTGTCTCTGCCGCATAGGCCGTGACGTTTGCCAGGGCCGCGTCATCACTCGTCTCGCCCTGGATCATCTGGTACCTGGAGTTCTCGATATTCTGCGCCTCCTCCTCCATCTCCTTCGTGCTGATGTGCTCCGCTTCTTTCCGCGATTTGAAAAAGAAATAACCGAGGGTGACATTCTTCGCGCGCTTTATCGACTTGGCCAGAGCCGCGTCCGTGTCCGCAGCCGCTTTCTTCTTATCAAGAAGTCCCTGCAGCCGCTTGTCCTTTATCCCCATCTTCTTCATTTCTTTTGAGAGGTCGGCTACGGTACCCAGACTGGAATTCTGATCGGGCTCGGAAAAAACAATATCGAAGCCCACTGCCTTCGCACCATATCCCTTCAGCTTGTCGACGAGCCTTGCAATCGTCGTTCTGGGCCACGGCCACCTTCCCAACTCGCCGAGACTCTTCTCATCAATCGCAGCGATTACTGCCTCTCCGCCTGTCGGCAGTTTTCCTCTGGAAACCATCCGCAGATCGAGGGCCTTCAGTTCCATGAAACGGAGGAAGGGCACATCGAGGAAAAAAAGGGCGAGTGCAAGAACGATGACGAGGATAGTTATTTTCAACGGCGACACGGAAAAAATCTTTTTCATGCGTTCATTCATGGCATAACCCTCAGATTTTGCCGAATAATACCAA
>Ga0335081_10014477_pt1 | contig 12762 bp, 11 predicted proteins | sample Lox_Sample_35_FD_206713 | JGI IMG/M metagenome (GOLD analysis project Ga0335081, IMG submission 206713) | Soil microbial communities from Loxahatchee National Wildlife Refuge, Florida, United States - Lox_Sample_3.5 | ecosystem: Environmental > Terrestrial > Soil > Wetlands | place: USA...
TCGAACGCCTGGCGCACGTCGAGATAGCTCTTGCCGGTGGTGATGATGCCGATCTTCGGATCGCGGCCGCCGGAGGTGATGGTGCGGTTGAGCTTGTTGGCGCGCACGAAGTCGAGCATGGCGTCGCGCTTGAGGTCGTGCAGCCGCGCTTCCTGCGTGAGAATCGGATCGGCGAGGCGGATATTGAGGCCGCCTTCGGGCATGCGGAAATCGGTGGGGATGACGATGTTGACGCGATCGAGGCTGCCGTCGATCGCCGCCGTCGATTCGATCGTCTCGTGCATCGTCTTCAGCGCCACCCAGGCGCCGGTGAAGCGCGACATCGCCCAGCCATAAAGGCCGTAGTCGAGCACCTCCTGCACCCCGGCGGGGTTGAGGATCGGGATCATCACGTCGATGAAGTGGTATTCGGACTGGTGCGCGGTGGTCGAGGATTCGGCGGTGTGGTCGTCGCCCATCAGCGCCAGCACGCCGCCATTCCTGGCAGTGCCGGCGAGATTGGCGTGGCGGAACACGTCGCCGGTGCGATCGACGCCGGGACCCTTGCCGTACCACATCGCAAAGACGCCGTCGTATTTGCCTTCGCCGCGCAATTCGGCCTGCTGCGTGCCCCACACTGCGGTAGCGGCGAGGTCCTCGTTGATGCCGCCCTGGAAGCGAATGTCGTTCTTCTTGAGGAAGCGCTCGGCGCGCTGGAATTGGCCGTCTAGGCCGCCGAGCGGGGAACCGCGATAGCCGGTGATGTAGCCCGCGGTGTTGCGGCCGTTGCGGCGGTCGAGCGCCTTCTGCATCAGGCAGAGCCGCACCAGCGCTTGGAACCCGGTGACGAAGACGGGGCTCTGGCCGAGGTCGTATTTGTCGTCGAGCTTGACGTCGCGCAGCGCCATGACGTTGCCTCCACCAGTGCGCGGCAAGTTTGCCCTCATGGGCTTGATATTGCCAGAGGCCCTTATATTGCCGGAGGCCCTTGGGGATTACTGCGACATATAGGATTGCCCGCCCGCCGGGCAATGCGGCGCGCGGTCCGTCATTGCGCCGCGGATGCGAGGCCGTAGACAATTTGCGGTGCAGCAAAACCGGCGACCGGAAACTCGCCGCGGCGGGTGAATTCGTCCGGCAGATGGGAGGCGAAATCCGCCGAGGCAACGATGGTCTCGCCGAGCTTGCCGGCGACCTTTTCGAGCCGCGCCGCAAGATTGACCGCGGGCCCGATGCAGGTGAAATCGAGCCGGTTGCCGCCGCCGATATTGCCGTACATCACTTCGCCGGCGTGAAGCGCGAGGCGAAACCGCGTCGCCTCGTTTTCGGCGGCAGGCGGCAATTCGGCGATCTTCGCTTCGACCTCGCGCGCGCAGGCGAGCGCGCGGCGGCAGACCGCGCCGGCATCGGCCTCGCCGGCGATCGGAAAAATCGCGAGCAGACCGTCGCCCATGAATTTGAGAACCTCGCCGCCGTGCTCAAGGATCGCCGGCACCTGGGCGCCGAAATAGCGGTTGAGCAGGTCGATCAGCTGCTGCGGCGGCAGCCGCTCGGACAGCGTGGTGAAGCCGCGCATGTCGGAGAGCCAGATCGCGGCGCGGATCGCCTCGACATCGCCGCGCCGCACCTTGCCGGCGAGAATCTTCTCCCCGGCCTGATGCCCGACATAGGTGTCGATCAAATTTGCATGGGTCCGCCGCAGCGCGCGAATCTCGGCGACGCGCGCCAACGGCGCGATCACCGCTTCAATGTCGGCGAACTCTTTGTCGGTAAAGCCGCCCGGCTGCCGCGTCGTAAAAGTGGCGACATGGACGCTGCCGTCGAAGAACAACAGCGGGAACGCGGCGTAGTCGGTCGCGCCTTCGGCGCGGAAATCGCGCACCACCGGAAAGTCGTCCGGACAATCGGGATCGGCGATGTGCCGTCGGATCGGCTGGCGGCTCGCATAGACGGCAACGACCGGGCTGTCGAGATAGGTCGCGGTTTGCATCATCTCGAACGGCGCCGCCGTGACCTTGACCCCGCTCTCCTTCTGCCAGATGAAGCTGCGGCCCATGATGTCGGGGTGCAGCGTGGTGACGAACACCGCGACGCGCCACAGCGGCACGCCGCATTCGAGCATGGTCTGGCACAATTCGTCGAGCACGTCCTCGGAGCGGGCGCCCGAGACTGCCCCATGCGCGAGCCAATCGACGACGGTCTTGATGTCCTTCATCGTTGCGGGCTTCGGCGTTGGGCTTCTCAGGCCTTCGCGCTCGGCCGAGCGGACACCTGCGCGTGCCAGCGGCGCAGGTTCCCGCACGCGTCCGGCACCGACAGCTTGACCCAGCGGGCGAAATCGACCGACACCAGCGTGGTGATGTCGGCGATGCTGTAGCGCGCGCCGGCGACGAACTCGCTTCGCGCGAGCCGCGCCTCCATCAGCTCGAAGAAGCGCGCGACGCGGGCGCGGCCGCGCTCGGCGAGCTCAGGGATTTGCGCGTAGTCGTCCGGTCCGGGGAGCGCGCGGCCCTTGAGGCCGGGCGTCGCATTGCGCAGCGCTTCCATGACTGCATAGAAGCCGTTGCGTTCGGCGCTGCGCTGCCAGACGGTGATCACCGCTTTCTCCTCGGCGCTCTCGCCCATCAGCGGCGGCTGCGGGTGCGCGGCCTCGAAATAGACGCAGATGCCGATCGCGTCGGTGATCCGGGTGCCGTTGTCGAGCTCGAGCACCGGCACCGTCGCGTCCGGATTGATGGCGCGGAACGCGGGGGTGAGCTGCTCGTTGTTGCGCAGATCGACCTGGACGGTCGGCACGCTGATGCCCTTCTCGGCGAGGAAAATGCGCACCCGCCGCGGGCTCGGGGCCGTGCTGCAGTCGTAGAATTTCATCGCGATGCACCGTGCCGAGAGCTTCACCAGGGAAGGCCGCAAAGATCGATCGCGCCGCCCTGCGGCGCAATCCGCAGATCGAACACGAACGGCGTCATCGCCTCAAAGCGCACGCGGCCTCCGGGCTGCTCGCAGAATAGCTCGCCGTCGAATTGGCGCCAGCCCAGGCCGCGATAGAACGCAAAATTGTGAGGCTCGCACACCAAGAGCGCAAAATCGGCGCCGCCATGATCGCGCACATCGGCGACCGCCATGCCGATCGCTGTCGAGGCGTGGCCCTGCTTGCGGGAATCCTGGCGGGTGATGACGCCGCCAATACCGCCGATCGTGACGTCATTGTCGGCCCATTTCGCTCGCCGCAACTGGAAGCCGACATGGCAGACGAGCTCGCCGCGATCATTCCAGACCAGCACGCGCCGCTCGGCATTGGCCCAGACCACATGCGCCCACGAGAAGGTGGCGCGCAGCTCCGCAGGCCAGACCAGATCGAAGAGCGGGCTGGCGTCGTTCCACGCTTCATCGCCCGGCTTTATCTCGATGCGGGCGCCGGCCGGCAAACGCAAATTCGACTGCAAGTCCACGGTCCTGTGCCTTCACTATGCTTCCGCCGGCCACGCATACTCCGGCCGGGCTTGATCCGGACACTCACAAGAGCGTGCGCAAGCCGCAAAACGTCTTTGTCGAAGATTGCTAGTCCAGGATTGCTACTTGATCCGGAATTTCTACTTGGCGATCCTGAAATTTCGCGTGGTGGCGAGCACCGCGCCGCACAAGGTCTCCTTGCCGGCAGCAACGATATAGACGTCGGCGGCGCCGACCGAATTGGTCTGCCCGGCCTGCAGCACGCGTCCCTTGGCCTTGAGCTTCTCGCCCTTGGCGGCGCCGGTCATCTTGATCGTGAAATCGATCGTTGCCAGCGCCCAACCCCGAGGCAGGAGCGAGAGACAAGACGATACGGCGGCCACGTCACCGGCAGTGCCGACCATCGAGGCCGGAAATTGCGTCGGCGGTCCGGAGAACCTGTCGGCAAATGGCAGCTCGATGATGATCGCGCCGGGAGCGTAGGCAACGACGCTGATCCCATATTCATGGATGAAAGGCAGCGCCGCCAAGAACGATCGCAACTCGGCTTCGTCGAGACCATCCTGCGTGGCGTCCATGGCCGCACTCCTCAATCGCCCGCAATCCGGGCGATCGCCTTTTCGTCCCACTCGATGCCGAATCCCGGACCCCTCGCCGTCACCGTGCCGTCGACCGCCCGACAGGGCTCGGCAAGAATGGCTCCAGCCATGTCGAGGTATTCGAGCCAGTGACGCGTCGGCGTCACCGGCAGCAGATGTGCGCTCGCCTCGACGAAGACGTGGCTCGAGACCGGCAGCGACGCCGCCTCGGCCTGGCCCATCGCGCTCAACCAACCGGTGACGCCGCCGATCTTCATCACGTCGAGCATCGCGTAGTCGCAGGCGCCGGCGGCGAGCGCCTTGGCCATGTCGGCAGGAAACCACCAATTCTCGCCAGTCTGGATCGGCACGGATGACGCGGCGCGCACCTGCGCATGGCCGCGCAGGTCTTCGGCCTTGACCGGCTCCTCGACCCAACAAAGATCAAACTCCGCGAGCCGCGCGAGCCGCCGGCATGCCTCGACGCGATCAAGCGACTGGTTGTAGTCGACCATCAGCTCGATATCCGGGCCGATCATGGCGCGGACCGCGGCAAGCGTCGCCGCATCCTTGCCGAGGTCGCCTTCGCCGAGCTTGATCTTGATGGCGCGGAAGCCTGACTCGACGGAATGCAGGATCGCTTTCTCGTCCGCCTTCGGGTCGATCATGCCGTAACTGTCATAGGCCGGAAGGGGCATCGGCGCCCCGCCGAGAAGGCTGACGACCGGCTGGTTCAGCGTCCGCGCGGTCGCATCCCAGAACGCCATGTCGAGACCCGCGACCGCCATTCCGATCAGGCCCTGCCATCCGAGGAGCCGGAAGCGCCGGTCGAATTCGCGCATCCGCTCGGCCGGAGCGACCGGCTTTCCCTTGAGCTCGGAAGCGATCTCGTCGACAAGGCGCGCCAGCGGCGCGAGCGCAACCGCGGTATAGGCGAAGATATAGGCGCGCCCGGCGCTGCCTTCTTCGGTGGTGAGATCGATCAAGACGAGGGGCGCCGCGGGAATCGTTCCGACCGCGGTGCGGATCGGCTGCCGCAACGGCGCGACGACCGCGCGCGCCTTCACGTCTCTGATGGTGAGCTTCGCCTTCAGCATCGCTTCCGCGCCCGCACCCATTCGCAAGCGCGAGCATAGGTCGGCCGGGCGAAGTGTGAACTCACTAGTCGGTATACCTTGTTCCGTGCTAGGCGCGGCGCGCGATGGCGAGAACAGCCGAACAGACGCGCCGGCGGATCATCGATGCGGCCTATGGGCTGTTCTACCGCAAAGGCTTCCTGCGGGTCGGCGTCGACACCATCGCGGAAACGGCCGGCGTCACCAAACGAACGCTCTACGACCATTTCACCAGCAAGGACGAGCTGCTCCGGGCGGTTCTCGAGTTTCAGCGCCAGCTGGCGCTGAGCCGGATCGAGAATTGGGGCACGCATCTCGCCGGCGACATCGACGACATGCTCGATTCGTTGTTCTCGGAGCTCGCCCAATGGGCGTCGAGGCCGCGCTGGGCCGGCGCCGGATTCACGCGTTTGACGATGGAGCTTGCCGATCTTCCCGGGCACCCGGCACGCGCGATCGCGAGACGCCACAAGGCCGAGGTTGAAGCCTGGCTCGCCCGCGAACTTGCACGCCGCGGCCTTGATGCGGCGGGTGCGCGGGCCCGGGAGATCGCGATTCTGCTGGAAGGCTCGACGGCGCTCATGCTCGTTCACGGCGACCGCAGCATCGCCGCAGCGGCGGCGGGTGCGGCGAAGCAGCTCGTTCGCGAGGCGACCGCCAAGAAAAAACGCGCCGTTCGACGAAGAATGGGTCGAAAAAAATTTTCTCGCACGCGCTCGCGTCATGGTACGTCGTTCTCGCCCGCATGGCGCTGACGCATAAGGCATTCTTTATTTGATAGGGACGACCGGTCGATGCCGTCTTGTGTTGCGAGGCGGAGTGTCGCGGCTTATTTTTCAGTTCATCACATGAGCAACGCCAAACAAAGATACGTCGTTGCGTCTGCGTTGTTGCAGCGAGGCAAACCATGGCCAATTTCACGCCGATCTCCGCCGCCATCGGCGGCGCGCTGATCGGGCTTTCCGCCGTCCTGCTGATGGCGCTCAACGGCCGCATCGCCGGCATCACCGGCATTGCCGCCGGCCTCCTCGATCCGACCGGCAGCGACCGCTTCTGGCGCGCGGCCTTCATCGTCGGCCTGATCGCGGCGCCGCTCTCCGCCATGCTGGTCGGCTACGCGGTGCCGGTTGCGCAGATGCCGGGGAGCCTGATCACCGTCGCCGCCGCCGGCCTCATGGTCGGCTTCGGCACGCGGCTCGCCAATGGCTGCACCTCCGGCCACGGCATTTGCGGGATCGCGCGGCTCTCCGCGCGCTCGGTTACGGCGACGGCCGTGTTCATGGCCGCGGCGATCGCGGTCGTCGCGCTGACGCGGCACGTGGTGGGAGGCTGAGCCATGCTCGCGCTCGCCGGTCTCGTCTGCGGCTTCATCTTCGGCTGCGGCCTGCTCATTTCCGGCATGGTCCAGCCGGCCAAGGTCTTGGGCTTCCTCGACGTCCTTGGCATTCCGAGCGGCGCGTGGGATCCGAGCCTCGCCGTGGTGATGGCCGCGGCGCTTGCTGTCGCGACCGTCGGCTATGCTCTGATCCGACCGCGCCGGCCGCTCCTCGACACGCACGCCCAATGGCCGACCCTGACCGCAATCGACCGGCCGCTGATCGTAGGCTCCGCGATGTTCGGCGTCGGCTGGGGCCTCGTCGGACTGTGCCCGGGGCCGGCGATCGAGGATCTGGCGACGCTGTCGTCGCCGGTGATCGTCTTCGTGGCGGCGATGGCGGTCGGCATGGCCGCGCATGATTTCCGGCAGGCGCGCACGAGCACGACCGCGTCGGCCGCCCGGACGCTGGCGCCGGCGAACGCCGCCGACGGCTAGGGCGTGTACTCATAAATCCGCTTGTCGGCTTTTTCCCGGCAAAAGCGGACATCGCCGGGTGACTACGGCGCATCCGTTTTGTGCCATTTTCCGACATCAGTTGACCCACCGACAGAGTAGCTTAGTGCCAAATCCGGAGTGGTCATACGCACTACTCGATGATCTCGTCGGCGCGCGCAATAAAATGGATTACGAATTCGAATCTTGTCGGCTGCTCTATCGAAATATCAGCCGGCTTCGTGCCCTCTAGTATTTTTGTTACGAGACGGGCTAGCGGGCACGCGTGCCGATCCGCCCGGCCGTCAGTCCCCAGAGATGCCCGGTAGGCGGAGGTGCCCCGCGCGCGCGGACGCGGCGACGCCGTTTGTGCTAATCTGACGCGACGAGAGGCGCTGCGGTGACCGAAACACGGAAACCGGCGGCAATCCTGGTGGCCGACCTCGTCGGCTACAGTTGCTTTGTCGGCGGCCGTGCGGATCGCATCCTGGCTCGGCTCCGAACTTCGCAGCGACCTCACCGACCCCGCCGCGCCGTTCACCGCGGTCATGTCGTCGAGGAGAATTGCCATGTCATTGAGACGGCCAAGCCTCATCAGATTCGCATTGCTTACGCTCGCCGTACCGCTTCTCTCAATCTCTTTGCCGCTTCGGGTGCAGGCTCAGAACGCCTGCGTGCTGACCCCGGTTAAACAAAATCCAACCAACCGGGTCTTGCGCTGCGGGCGCGCCCTCACAATTCAGCCTGCGCCCGGCACGGTGTACGTTACCGGCGGCAACGGGCCGCCGAGTTCGGTGCAATTCGGCAGCGGCGCCTTGCTCATCGACTTTCATGGGAGCAAAGCGCAGCGCGATTTTCAAGTCATGACGCCGGAAGCGATTGCGGCGGTGCGCGGCACCAGATGGGCCATGGAGGTGAAACCCGGCCTAACCTCGGCCCTCGGGCTGGCGGGGGCCGTTCAGGTCGCACGCGCGCATAACCCCGCTGACGTCGTCATACTGCGGCAAGGAGAGGGCGTGGATGTCAGCCCCACCGGTGAGGCGCTTCAGGTGAAGCGCTGGGCTCCCCAGCGGGTTCAGGCTCTGCTGGCCCGGTTTGGGCAGTGAAGCGGATCCGTCGACCCTCGGCCGCGGCGGTCTTGGGCGTGGTATTCGCGCTCTTGGGCGCTGTGTGGGGCGGATATCTTGGCGCACGGCATGTTGCAGGGACGAGCTCGGCGCTCGATCGGTTCGAGAATGTTTCGCTGGATTGGCGCCAAGAACTTGCCGGATCCCGTGAGGCCCCTCGTGGTGTCGTTGTTGCGGCGATCGACGACGAGACGGTCGCGAGGGCCGGGGTTTTTCCAATTCCTCGCGCGGCGTTGGCGCGGATCGTGCGCGGCCTTGCCGCCTCCGATCCTCAAGCGATCGCGATCGATATCCTCCTGCTCGATCCGGGGCCGCCAGAGGCCGATCTCGAACTCGCAGACACGCTGCGATCTACCAAGGCGGTGATCGCCGCCGCCGCTTTGTTCGATCGAGGCAAACTTCGACAGAACAACGAGCCGGGATCGCCCGCGGCGGGTGACGAGCTTCTGCCGGAGCCGACCGGGATTATCTGGCCACAAGAAAAATTCTCAGCCGTCGCACGATCAGGCCTGACCAACATATCGACGGATCAATCGGGAGCGCCGCGCCACGTGCCGATGTTGTTTGCCGTGGGCGACAAGGTCGTTCCGTCTATGGCTCTTGCGACCGTTGCGGCCGCGTTGAATACCGACCCGGTGCTCGGAAACGACGTGCTGAATTTGGCGGCAAGAACCGTCAGCGTGGATCTCGGCTACAACTTGCCGCTCCGTTTCTACGGTCCGAAGGGCGGAATTCGCACTTTCAGTGCAATTCGCGCAGCGACGGGGGAAGCCGATCCCGACGACATTCGCGGGCAGATCATAATAATCGGCTCGACGGCCGCCGGCGTCGGAGACCATTTTGCCACGCCGTTCGATCGGGCAATGCCCGGTGTAGAAGTGCTGGCGACCGCCATGAGCAACCTCCTCGCCGGCGACGGCCTGGTAAGGAACAGACTGACCAGACGTTTGGACGCGGTCGTTGCCGTACTGCTTCCGATCGTCCTCGTTGCGCTGCTGGCCGCCAGGCGAATAGCGATAGCGCTTACGCTGGCAGGGCTTGTGTTTGGAATATGGATCCTCGCCGTCTATGCCGCGTTCTTGAAGGGGTATTGGTTGTCCGTCGCGCTGCCAGCGGCGAGTTCGATTCCGACCGCGATTGCCTACGGCGCTGTGCGCCTGTGGATCGAGGAGCGAGCCGCCAAGCAATTTGCGTCTGAAGGGGATGCGCTGCGCCGGTTTCAACCGCCGCGTCTCGTCGCTTTGCTGACGTCTAATCCGCAGTTCCTCACGCAGCCGGTCCATCAGCGTGCCGCGATCGTCTTCGTGGACCTGACGGGCTTCACTGGGGTGACCGAATCGCTCGGTCCGGCGTGGACGCGGGAGCTCTTGGCGGCGCTGCACGAGCGTATCGAGGAGGCGGCGACCGGCCTGCAGGGATTCGTTCTCAACTATATGGGCGACGGCGCCATGATCGTGTTCGGACTGCCGGCGCCGAAGGAGGATGACGCTTGCCGCGCTTTGCACGCTGTGACGCGTCTACATCAGGACCTATCGAAGTGGATTGCTGATTTACCACCCGTCGCAAGTGGCCGTCTCGCTCCGCGCCTCGGGGCGCATTTCGGACAGGTCGTGCTTTCTCGCCTCGGAGCGGCCACTCATCAGCACATCACGGCCGCGGGCGATACCGTTAATGTGGCGAGCCGGCTGGTCGAGGTCGCCAAGGAATATCGCGCTGCAATTGTGGTAAGCGAGGATCTCTATCGCGCCGCGATCGAGACGCCTGATTGTAAAATCGAGCACCGCGACGAACCCGCGATCGAGATTGGCATCCGGGGACGCGCACACCCAGTCTTGGTCCGGATGTGGGGCGGCGCTGCATCGACGTGATAACCGATCAGTCGCGTGGCCATTGCCCTGCGGGCTGCCTTTATGTGATCGCTCAGATACCTGGGCCCTCGACAGTCTTTCGCGGCGCGATCTCGGTCCCGCCGGGAAGGCGCGGGCCGCCGCGCGCTAATCCGTCAGAACCTGAACCGCAGTCCGACGGTCGGATCGATGTTGTTGCGGGCGAGGAAGCCGTTCGCCAATCCGCCGTTCATCTGCGAGAACATGAAGCCGGCGTAGGCGTCGAACTTCGCTGCAAACTTCCAATCGATGGCAAGGGAAAAGGCGTCCATCGTGCCCTGGCAGAAATTCTTGCTTGCCGCCGAAACGTTGCAGGCAGCGACGTTCGCGACGCTGAGCGCGGCGTTGTTTTGATCGTAGTGATAATAAGCGCCCATGACATCTATCTGGTCGGTGACGGCATACCTCGCGCCGATCCAGAATGCCTGCAAAATCCTGTCCTTGTTGCCTGGAGCACCGAAAGCCGTGTTGACGATGTTCGTCATGTTGAAGCCGGCACAGCCGGCGCAGACGAAGTTTCCAGCGATATCAGTAAACGCGGTTTGCGGATCGCTGGGCGGCGCGAATTGCATCCACTCATAGCCAGCATAGAGGTTGAGCGGCCCGGTGACGTACTTCGCGACCGCCATGACGTTGGTGTTGTCAGAGATGGTCGCGGTCATGGTTTGCGGCAGGAATGGAGCAACCGGCACGCCCGCGGCATTGGTCGGGGCACCAGACAGGCCGAGGGTCACTGCATCCTTGTTGTAGCCGCCGATAACGTCCATCGAGAGCACACCCGGGCCCAGTTTGCGAATGTCTCCGCCGACTTCGCCTTCGACGGCACCCCTTGAGCCGTTGTTCTGCTCGTAACCGCCGAACTGCCAAAGCGCCGCGGCGTGGAAATCGCCTATTTCGAAGCGATACTTCAACGACGTGCTGTATCTGGCGTCTTGAGTGTCGCCGCCACCGGCGACTATTCCCGAGAACCCAATTGGTGAAAAAGCGTATGAAGCAGCCATTGGGTCATAGGCGACAACGGCATCAGTCGTGAGGGCGTTTTGCCGGAAAACAGTCAGGGTGCCATAGGTCGGTGAAGTGACGCCGAGATAGCCGACGGAATTGTAGAACTGGCCGGCGCGGTTCGAATCGCCATTCGTGGTCTGCTGATTGACCGGCACGCCTCTATTGTTCCACTCCGATGCGGGCGAATTAGCAAGTTCAAGAGAATAAGGATCGAACCCGGCTTCGAGCTGGAAAATGAAATAGACGTTCGACCCGATCGGCTCGATTCCCTTGATTCCAAGGACTGACTGGCTCAAGCCATTGGGCGCGAGACTCCATAGTGCCTGTCGGTTCATCTTTTGGAGGAAGTAGGAAGCGCCGCTGTGGAATTGTGGATCCCACGGCGCGCCATGACTTTGCCAACCGACGCCGGCATCAATGACGCCGTAAACCGTGACACCGTACCAGGTCAACGGGCAGGCCGTGGTGATAAAGTCCCAAAAATTTGTGCAGATGGACGGAGCTGGCGGCGCGTTGGTCGCGACCGGTGCTTTGGTCGCCATAACGTCGCTGTCTGCGGTGTGGCCGGCGCCAGCGCACTCAAGGAGGATCACCGCCGCACACGCGGCGCGCAAACAAAACTTTTGCATTCTGGCCCCCGCTGCATTCAGCATCCGGCCGCATGCGGACTGATATCCGAGTCGATTTTCCTGCGCCGGCTATGCGCTGGTCAATATTTTCGCCCGGCGGGATCATCGAAAACTGTTGCACCTGTGGCATCAAAGCAACGCGTGCCTGCCAGCGCCCATTCCACTCTGCGGCGATCGCCCTGGGTCGTCGGCGCCACGGCGAACGATCTGAAACCCGAGCCGCCATAAGTGTGAGCAAACCATGGCGAAGGCGCAGCAGGAAGAAATCTTACGCGTCCTTGTCGAATATGAGGCCGCATGACCCCAGGTCCTCTTACGGGTCCATTTTCGACCGTGGCTTTGCGATGTCGGTCATCCCGCGGAAGCGGATATCGGGAGCGCTGGCATTTACGAATACATGTCCTAGATCGGCAGACACTCCCACAAACGAAGACGCGCCGGCAGTCGGACTGCCGGCGCGCCGTGCTCTATCGAGCCGCCTTCGAGCGGTTTGTCAGCTGCCGACGCCGCCGGAGATCAGGTCGCCGAACAGCTTCCAGGTCTCGCCGTCGAACTTCATCAGCTGCATCTGCTTGATCGGAGCAAAATCCGTCGGGCTGGTCGAGATCGTCATGCCGGGGAGCGACAGCGGCTGGTCCTTCAGATGGATATTGGCCGCCTGCTTCATCACGTTCTCGCGGGTGAGGTTACCGCCGCACGCCTTGAGCACTTCGACCATCAGGCGCGCGACGCCGTAGCCGTAAGTGTTGTTGGCGTCGGTGAGATTGCCCGACGGGTTATATTTCTTCATCCACGCCACCCACTCCAGCATGTCGGGGGCGTCCTTCCATTGCGGGTCGGTCGGGTCCTTGCCGTAGGTCGCCGAGATGATGCCGACGCCCTTGTCGGCTCCGGCGGGCTTCATCACCGCGCCGACAGAGCTCGAGACGTTGGTGAGGAAGTGGGTCGGCTTCCAGCCGGTGTCGAAGACCTTGCGGATCGCCTGGGCGGCAAATTTGGGCGTAGCCGCGGTGACGAGCGTGTCGGCGCCGCTGCCTTGTAGCGATACGAGCTGCGAGTCGACCGTCGGATCGGTGGTCTCGTAGCTCTGGGTGGCGACGATCATCTTGGCGGCCTTGTCGCCCAAGCCTTCGCGCAGGCCGATCAGATAGTCCTTGCCGAAATCGTCGTTCTGATAGAG
>Ga0335081_10014478_pt1 | contig 12762 bp, 10 predicted proteins | sample Lox_Sample_35_FD_206713 | JGI IMG/M metagenome (GOLD analysis project Ga0335081, IMG submission 206713) | Soil microbial communities from Loxahatchee National Wildlife Refuge, Florida, United States - Lox_Sample_3.5 | ecosystem: Environmental > Terrestrial > Soil > Wetlands | place: USA...
CGGGAACGAATTGGCTTCCGTCGACAGGTCCTCTGCAGCGGCGATCGCGTCAACATATGCCGCACAAGTCTTGTCGAGATTCCCGCGATCCTGGTTCAGTGAGTCGTGGCCGCAAAACAAACTTCGAATGTAACCACCCCAAGCCGCATCGATGTGAAGCCAAAATGAACTGTTATTCTTGGCTTGGAGTTCATCGCGAATGGCCTTGATCTTGTGGATCGGATCGACCGCACCCTCTTCGGTCGTACCTACAATCCCGACCACTGCCGCGATATATTGTCTTTTCGGAAGCTCAAAGACCTCATTGCGCAGCATTTCGTCATTAATTCTGAAGCGAACTCCAACGGGTATATTTCTAACGCATCTCTCTCCATAACCCAATACACTCGCCGCCTTTGCGATGGAATAGTGTGCCGAAGCAGAAGCAAATATGGTCGGCGTCATTCCGATCAGCTTGATTACTTCATGAAATCCGACGTATCTAATATTGTATTTGGAATTTCTCGCAAATTGATTTATCTCATTAAGGACTACTTCAATCTGCGCGGCTCCCGAACCCTTGAGACCGTCGGGGCCGCCCAGACGAAACTTCGCAAGATTGCGAATCATGAATGTATTTGCAACTGGTTTCATTCGGATCAAGTCCTTGTCGCTCAAGTCCACGATGCATGCGTCAATCTGACTGGGTGTCTTTACAAGAAATTTTAGCCTACGCGCAGAACAGAAATCCCGCACAATGAAAGGGACAAACTGGACCATTCGCGCAACCCAAAGAGCTTCCAGGTTTGCGATAGTTCCTCCGGAACAAATGTGGGTCCAACTGCGCTTGGGATTGAAACCAAGCATCTCGGCGACCAATTGGCCGGCTTCTAGCTCCAGTTTGACCGTGATTGGAGCAGCCTCGTCGGTGACGTTGTTAGGGTTGTATAGCATTCCGGCGAAATAGCCCAAGATGGACGGCAAGGTTTGTTCGCTGAGCATATGGGCAATATACCGAGGCGAGTAAAATGGGAAATGGCCTTTTAGTCTGTTAAGTATCGCGTCCAAATTTCCATTCAGACGATCGATCCACTCTTCATGCTGTCGGCGCCGCTCTCGGGTAATAATGACCGGGTCTGTGGGAAAGTAATTTCTCCTCCAGTGAATGTAATCTTGGAAGATGTATTCCAAGGACTTCTGCCACAGCTCCGAATGTTCTGCTTTGGGACCCAGAAACCAACCCGTCATTACCGATCTTCTGTTCACGCTTGCAGTTTCATCATCGGCCTCGTGAGGGGATTCCGTCGGGCGAGTTTGAAGGACGAGATCTTGAGGCGCAGGTTTACTACATTCTGATGGCTTCTTTTTGGGAGTGTGCTCGTTAGGCGTTCGCGAGGACTTTCTGTTCACCCGGCCTCCTCGTCTAACAACAAGAAAGTGATGGCGAATCGCCCCCGAATCTTACGCGCACCGCAGGAACTCGTAAGAATGAAAGCAGGTCAAGCAGACCATGTGAAATGCCAATCGTTCGATAATTAAAAGACAGGTAATATCACGACTCGTCCGATACTACAACGTTGTATACTTTGCGAAGGCAGCTCTTAGTTGGTTGTGGGAGACAAAGACCTTGGGCGCCGTACTCCGGATCGTACCTGATCGCAAGACGATCGATTGTGTGAAATTAGTTTGATGGTCGTCCTGAGTCGGTGAGAGGGAATGTAAAAATCAAAGGACGTCCTTACTGAAGTCTGCCTTATTTTCTTTGTCACGAAAATCGTATTCCAGGTGTCCAAATCTAAATGAAGCGACGATCCGGATTCACTTTTCATCGCGGCGTTTGAAACTCGACGACGCGTAAGGCATACACCCAAGGTACCGCAAGATGTCGGTAGGAAAGATAGCCGCGAGGCGACGGGATAGTCACAGTACATCTGACGATTTGGTCAGGATGCCGTGCCCAGTTAACCCAATGCCGCTTCAAAATTAGTACGTTCGAGACATCGTCATGATCGCGGCGAATAGCTGACGCACACAAGCAAACCAAATGAGCAGCCAGAAAGACTCAAGGAAACGTCGCTTTCTTACACAATTGTAACTTCGTTATCGCCGAATTTAGAGGATTCCATGCTTTTCGAGAAGCCGGTCAATCGTTTGACGGACTGCTTTCTCAAGAATGACGTGTCGGGGGTACTTAGGGACCGTCCTATCATCGATCAGTGGCACGTCCCACCCTTGAGTAGATGCCATAAACCTTTCAGCACCTGCTTGCCCCCATACGTCAATGTAACCCGCCAGGATACAGTCCAGGTAGGTTCGCCATATAGGATAGTCGGGGCTGCCCCATCGATTATGATCCTTCTTTGAGACGTAAATATAAGCGTTTATGCCGGCGATCTTGGCAGTTAGGTCGGACTGATGAAGGTCGATCTTCGCACGCCGATAGCCGATCTCTCTTCGGTCCACTTCTCGCAGGTTGTTCCGACTATCAAGCACGATCACCCCGTGTATTCGGAACCAAGCCGCGAAGCCGCACTCAATGCGCACGCCCTTCCGGACGGTGTGTCTATACAATGCTTCCACTGCCGCACCCAACCTGTGATACGAAAAGGTCGGGCTCGAGTATGCTCCGGGCAAGTACGACTATTCACCAGAGATCCGTACGCAAAATGGGCCACGTCATCTGGGTGCATTTTGTGCTTCAGATGTCTGACTCTTTCAATTTCCCGGCGCATCGTTTTTTTCCATAGCAGATCGAGTCTTCGAACTGAAATCCGTGAGCCAGCCGTCAGTAGTCGATTAGGAGACGGTCTTGAAAGTAGTGTGAAATTTTGAGTGCCGATCAGAGATAGGATCGAACGATGCCGGCTGCAGCTCTCGATCCCTCGTTCGGCGACTCCGTTCTGCCAGGGACTCTGGAACGAAGTCCGAACATACCGGATTCTCATCAACCAAACCGTGGCTGGAACTTCGTCCTCATACTTCCCATCGCGGTCGAAGAGGAGAAACCTCGGAGCCGACTCGAACGGAAATGCCTCCCTTAACTGCTGGACGATCCACATAGCGATGGGACTCTTTGTGACGTTGAAGTGCAGGATACGTCGACGGTCATGGCCAATGATGAAGAAGCAATAAAGCACACGGAAAGTGATGTTTGGAGCCGTGAAAAAATCCATCGCTGCGATGGCTTCGCGGTGGTTTCCTAGAAAGGCGAGCCGCCGTTCGGCCGGCTCGGGATCTCGAGGCACCCGGCGCATCTAGCGGGAAATCGTTCCCTCCGAGATAGCAAAACCGAGCATGAGAAGCTCGCCGTGGATGCACGGTGCTCCCCAGGTTGGGTTCTCGGCAACCATCCGAAAGATCAACTTCCGGACTTCTTTCGACGTCGGCCTTCTCCCGACGCGCGTCCTGGATTTGGAGATCAGCCTCCAGTACAAACGGAATTCAGCTCGGTGCCAGCGGACAACGGTTTCGGGCGTAACGATGATGAGGAGGCGCTTCCAAGTCGACCGGACCCGCCGAGCAACTACCCAGAAGAGTTTATCGAAGAGGCCGAGGCGCGGGCGAGGATGTCGACCCTTCAAAACGGCGAGTTGTTGGCGTAACGCGAGATTCTCGAGAAGGAGACTTCGCCGACCGCGAAAGAGGCAAACTAGCGTTCCGAAGCACAGCTTGACGAAGCGAAACATGATCAGAAGTTGTAACAGAGCGGTGATGAGACGGCGGCACCTATGTTATTGATTTCACAGTCGGCTAGAGTTTTGGCGAGCGACAAGTAACGATCCTAAGCGCGTCCGACCGCGGCGTGCTCTCACATGCTGGAGTCAAGTTAATGCTATTCCATTGAAACTAATGTATTTACAAAATATTTTGACGTGAAACGCACGATCCCAGGAAAAACCGCGAAAAAAGCAGCAGCAGTTCGGTGAGTACAATTCATCTGGCAAAGTGTGAAGACCGAGGATCATGAGCTTACTCGATCCACAGGACGATGCCTCACTGCTCCTGCCTGATTCTTGCGGCGGGCAGGCAACGGGTCTACCTCTCATGAGGGTCCGAAACCTCCGCGTGGAGTTCCCGGTCAGGGGTCAAGGCACGCTTACAGCGGTCGATGGTGTGGACCTAGATGTTAATGAAGGAGAGATCCTTGGTTTGGTTGGCGAATCCGGCTGCGGGAAGACAGTACTGTCACTTTCACTTTTGCGACTTATCGAGAAACCAGGGCGCATAAAGTCAGGGCAAGTCTTATGGAATGGCAGGAACCTGCTGGGATACGACGAGGCCGAAATGCGATCCGTCCGCGGTAGACAGATTGCTATGATTTTTCAGAATCCGCAGGCCTCCTTGAACCCTGTCCACTCGGTTGGGGGCCAATTGGTGGCCATAAGCAGGTTACACCAGCATCTGTCGCCTTACGAGGCACGGGCGGAAGCGTTGCGCTTGCTGAAGCTTGTGCAAATCCCCGACCCAGAAAGGGCGATGTCTTCCTTCCCTCATCAGTTCAGTGGTGGCATGTGTCAGCGAATCATGATTGCAATGGCCCTTTCTTGTCGTCCAAGGCTTCTGATAGCAGATGAGCCGACAAGCTCGCTCGACGTGACTGTGCAAGCGCAGATAATGGATCTGCTTTTGAGGATTCGAGATGAATTTGGGATGGCAATTCTGCTGGTTTCGCATGATCTCGGCGTTATAGCAAGAATGTGTGACCGCATTGCGGTGATGTATTTGGGAAGGATCGTCGAGTCGGCTGGCGCTATCGCACTCTATAGTTCACCCAAGCATCCATACACGCAAGCGCTTCTGCAGTCCGTTCCAGTGCCTGACCCGACCCGTCGAGGAAAGCAAGCGAGTCTGCCAGGAGATGTGCCAAGCGCAATCCAGATACCGACAGGCTGTCGTTTTCGAACAAGATGTAGTTTGGCGTTTGACCGATGCGTGGACATAGACCCAAGCCTGCTGGCTGTCAACGGAACAAGCCATTCGGCCGCTTGTTTGCTTTACGAGAGGCCGGAGACGAAAAGTTGATCATGAAAAGTAAGGAAAAAATGCGAGCACATCTATTTTCTGCTCCACAGTCTCTAAATCTAAAGAGCTGAGAGGGTTTGAGATGTGACCCGTAGTCTGTGATTTGACGAGTTCTGAGTTAGTTGGCTTAAGGAAGGAGTAGACGAAAATGGGCGTTTTTGGATCACGTGGCGGCCTCTATTTGGCTGTGCCGATTAAAAAAGATGTGTCCAGCCAAGATACTGGTGTCGAGCATGCAGCATGCGCGAATTCGTGCGTTGAAAATGAACACCGAGAAGCTCGAGCTCAGACAAATGAGCTGAATGAATCCAAACGTGCGAATGATCCGCGACAAATCCCTAGTGTCGTTGATGCACATCGGCGCGTGCAGGCTGACGAATAATGTGTTTAAGGACGATTCAAGCTCCATCATCTGATTCCGTTGCCGAGGGACTGAAGTCCGCGCTGCGAGCGCAACCAGGCGCGTCTACTTTGCGCAACTGGTACGGACTGGCAAGCAAGACTCTGTCTTTGGAGGACTTCAGAGCAGCGGTTATGCGACAGAATGATTTAACTTGCCTGACAATTGATACTACAGGGGCATGTGACCTGTCGTGCAGTGGCATGTGCTATTACCATCCGGGGATCGATATCTCTCAGCGCCTTGTTCCCGAAGATGCGTTGCAGCGTGCAGTAGAGGACGCCCAGGCTCATTTGAATCTCAGGCAGCTTATTGTGATGGGCAAGGAACCGTTTCTGAATCCGCAAAGATTGTTCAGTCTTATTCGCCACGCGGGTTCGATCAAGGCGAGTGATTTGAAAGTCGGGATAGTCACTAATGGACGCCATGTCCACCGCCATTGGGACGCGCTGAGTGAAGTTTCTGCGAGTAAAGCGCTCGACTTCATTGATATTTCGATCGACTCTGGATTTCCCGAACAGCACGACTCCATCAGGGGCATTCCAGGGACTTTTGATTTGGCGTTTTCCGCGCTCAAGCAAGTAGGCGAGCGCCTGACGGGAGTCCGTCCGTGTGTTAGCGCTGCGCTTCGCACTGATAACGCAGAGGGTCTGCTTGAGTTGGTTCTAAAAGCTGCGCCCTTCAACAACAACTTCTGTATCACACCAATTCAGCCGCCTCCGTTTGGCAACACCGCACCGATATCTACAGCCGCGATTGCCGCGTTCCTCCATCGTCTAATAGGAGTCTTAAATGAGGGGCTCGTTGATGCCGGTGTAGAGGTCGTGGTGTCGCTCCACGGCCTCTACTTATATGACGCAGTGCAAGACGGCTTTTTCGGATGGGAGGATTTGCGAGAAGACCGCAGTGGGCAGGTGTACGCAGTGAGGAACATCGGGGCCAACCGGCTGATCTTCACGTGCACCGTGCTGCCGGAGTATGGATGGCGTTTGGCGCGGATTACGTACACGGGGGCCTACCTTTCGCACGCACATTTCTTACAAGTTCAAAACCCGGAAAAGCATGCGACGGGCTACATCCAAAACGAACCGATAATGACGCTGTACGAAAGAGCGAAAGAGAGATCGGGCCTTTTTGGTCGGCTGCTCGATTCGAGAGCGACGCACTCATGCTGTGGTCGGCCCTGTTGGAGCAGTTGCTTCGGAGGATGGACGGTTTCGGAAAACAGTTTTCTTACTGGAAAGCCGTTGGCTAGCAAGCCGAGTCTTTGTCTAAAGGGTGAAGCAGTGTTGAACATTCTCCAGGAGTCAGTGGCGCAATGAGAAGGCTAACGCGTATTTCACCGGCGATTATTTGGCTCACGCTCGTATTAGTTCCCGTGATCACCCAGGTTGCCTGTTCAAACCGAGCCAAGGAGCCGACTGGGCCAACCTTGGAGATTCTCTATAACGCAGAGGAGGAAAGTACGGAAAAGAGCTCGGTGGCCCAGCTTATACAGGCGCAATGCAGGGAGCATGGTATCTCAGTAAAGCTTGATCCTGCTTCGAGCACGATTTACAACGACCGAATTGCAAGGGGCGATTTTCAGTCCGCTCTAACGCTGTGGTATTTAGATTACAACGACCCAGAAGGGTTCCTGACAGACTTTTATAGCAAAGCCGGGTACCGCCTCTCGAAGTACAGCAGCAACGATTATGACGAAGCCTACCTCCAGGGGCTGCTCGCGCCCAACGAGGAATCCAAAATAGAGCACTTCAAGGCTGCGGCCCAGATTCTGTCGACTGATGTTCCTTGGATTCCGCTCTATTCAAATGATGAGCTATTTCTTTTGAAATCCGAAGCGGCCGGATTCAGTAGCAATGCCTACCAGTATTACGACTATAGGCGCGTCGGACTAAGCAATATCCGCACCGCTAGCGACGTAGAAGTTCAAACGCTGGACCCCGCTCAAGCTTACGATCTCGCGAGTAAGCACGTCGTCACTCAATCATACGAAGGACTTGTGACCATGGACACGTCGCTGCACATTGTGCCTGCCCTGGCGTCCTCATGGCATTTTTCCAAGAACAATGACACGCTTACATTCGTGCTTCGTCCCCATGTATTGTTTCACTCAGCTCCGATTTTTACTGATTCTAGGCAGCGTGAAATGAGCGCAGCGGATGTAAAGTTTAGTTTCGAAAGAATGCTGAAGTCGAACTCACCCTATACGTACATTTTTGATTATGTGAAGAGTGTAAATGAGTTCAAGAGCGGAAAAGCAAAGGATGTAAGCGGTTTCCATGTCGTGGATCGCAGCACGTTTGTGATCGAGCTATCTCGGCCCTTCCCCACGATGCTCCCTTGGTTGTTGGCTCCTGCCGCTTACATACTTCCTAAAGAACTTCCCGACAAATTCGATTTCAGCCGGGGTTCAGTCGGAACAGGTCCGTTTGTTTTGAAAACATTCGATGGAGCGGTCGCACAGTTCGATGCCAATTCCGATTACTGGTTGGCTGATTCTGATGGACGCCACCTACCCTTAGCGAAGTTCCTCTCGATCCGAGTGATTAAGGACGTGAACACACTTCTCACGGCTTTTCGTCGTGGCGATCTCGACATCCTGAATATCCCATTGGCTTTGTACAACGATGTGTTAACGAGTGATGGAAAGTTGAAGTCAGAATGGACCGCGTACGAATCCCGAGAGGTCACACTCAACAATTTGAAGTTTATAGCTTTCAATACTCAAAGGGGGCCGTGGGGAACCCATATCGAGCTTCGCCGCAAGGTTGAAGCGGCGATCGATCAACGAGTGATTGTCGAACAATTGTTCAGGGGTAAGGCTCGCGCAGCGAGTTCGGTAATACCACAAGGAGTCGCGGGCTTTAACTAGATGCGATTGGGACAGGTCATTTCAACGCTAGATGCAGAAGTTCCGTAGATGCGAAGCATCCTCACACGAATTGTGCTCTTAGTGGTGACGGTCTGGCTGATCCTCACCGTTGGGTACGTTTGCATTTACCGGCTGCCGGGAGATCCAGCTCGAATCATACTTGGGCGACAAGCGTCAGAAGAGACGCTTCAGGCATACCGCGCTCGTGCGGGCCTGGACCTGCCGCTATGGCGACAATATGAAACATTTGTTTGGCGTGTGGCTCACCTAGATTTTGGCGACTCCCTTCTCTACAGACGGCCTGTGAGTGGACTCCTACGCGAACGTAGCACGTTGACCCTTAGACTGGTTTGTCTGGCTCTCTTGGAGTCAATAAGTCTTGCTTTTGTATTTCCTATTGGCTTCAGGCTCGTGGGAATGCAAAGGGTACGAAAGTGGCTCCAGAATGTTTCAACAGCGCTGGGCGTTGCGCCCCCGTACGTGCTGGGAGTGACTTCGTTAGCTGTCTTCGCGGGATGGCTCGCGTGGGTCTCGCCGATTTTCGAACCAATGAAATCGAGCGCGTGGATTATGCCCTCATTGGTACTAGCAGCTTATCCGACAGCCGTCACTATGCGTTTGTTCAACAATCAGCTAGATACAGTGCTGCACGCACCTTATATAGTCAGAGCCAAGGCGATGGGTTTTCCTTACCGCACAATCCTTGTTCATGAGGCACTTCCGAACGCAATGACGGCAGCCTTGGCGGCGCTCGCAAACGGTCTGGCAGCTTTCTGGACTGGGACTTTTTTTGTAGAGGTTATTTTTGGTATCGGTGGTTTGGGCCAACTCACCTACGAGGCGATCTCTAACAAGGATATTGCGCTCCTGGCGGCCCTTTGCTTGGTCTTTGCGATTGGAATTACTGTGATATCGGCAACTCTTGAAGTGTGCCAACTGCTTCTCGATCCCCGTTTGCGTGAAAATCGTGCATAGACGACTGTCCCTTTCAGAACTTCTTGCACTTGCTTGGATAGTGGGGTTTCTATTGCTTGTGACGTTAGCTCGTTGGTTGCCCTTGGCCGATCCAGTGGGAATTGATTTGTCCCGGACGCTGGTCCATCCAACGCCAGGACATTGGAGCGGGACCGATGAATTGGGCCGGGACGTTCTGTCGAGGCTGATATTCGGTGGCCAGTCGACGTTCCTTGTAACAATCGGTGCCACTGCTCTTGCGATGTTCCTTGGAATTGTCCTCGGGTTGTGCGCAGGATATCGGGGCGGCCTGCTCGACAGAGCACTTGGCTTTGCAATCGACCTTTTTTGGAGCATCCCGTTCGTGATTTTCGTCATTCTCATAGTCTCGATTGTGGGAGTCAGCCCCCTCACACTGATTTTAACAATCGGCGGGATCAATTGGGTCACGGCGGCCCGAGTTGTTCGAGCCGAAACAGCGAGGCTGAGCCGAGAGCCATTTGTGCGAACGGCACGCGCTTACGGTTTTGGTGAATGGAGTGTTGCGTTCGATCAAGTAATGCCCAATTTAAAGTCTGTCCTCATCACACTGACTGTTTACGCTGCTGTCGAGGTCTTGACGCTGGAGACGGGATTGGCGTTTATCGGCTTAAGCCTTCCGGCCCCGAGACCGACGTGGGGCGGATTGCTGGCAGACGGCTTGAGCTACTTTTCTTCTGCTTGGTGGTTAGTTGCTTTTTCGGCTGGTGCAATCACTTTGACCCTGGCGAGCTTTCAAGTGCTCGCTATGCATTTTGAAAAGTCTATTGAAACCCGCCTACGATGACAGAGAATGATGCAGCGATTGCGGCGGGAAATGCGTCCGGGTCGTATCCTAGCGCAGATGCAAACGTGGTGTTTTACGAGGCATTCGCACCGTACTATGAGCGACTATATGGTCGTGTTGATGTACCGGAGACAGTTCGCCAATGGCTGCTACTGCTCAGAGACAACGGCATTCTGACACGCCAATCGCTAACGCATGAACCTCGACCAAAGCTGATTGATATCGGTTGTGGCCCTGGATCGCATCTGATAGCTTGGGCCAAAGCGGGATTTCTTGTGTGCGGTCTTGATTCGAGTCAAACGATGTTGAACTTGGCGGCGCGGAATTTGGAGATAGCTCTCCCAGACGAGACAATTCCGCTCTACTGCATGGATGTTCGGTCTGTCACCGACGTATTTGAACGAGTCGATTTGGCGGTCAGCCACCTCAACTTTCTGAATCTGTTTGCACCACGCGAACTTGAAGACACCTGCAAAGGAGCGGCTAGGCTAGTCAAGCCAGGCGGATATTGGCTGGTCGATTGCTCTATGCTTAAGGAACGCCCGAGCGATCTGCGTGAGACACACGTTGATGACGGGATTACGCTGATCGCTCAATTTCGAACCACTGAAGACTGCTACGAACAGCGTTGGTTGGCTGAGGGACTTGACGCTACGGAGTATTATTGGTTTCATAATCGGCAAGAATACGAAGAAGCGGCTGCCGCCGGTGGATGGAGGGTCGTTGACTGGTTTGAATGGCGTCCAGATAATTCGGCCGCACCATGGATTTCATCGAGTTCGGTAAGTGAGCGAAACGTGCTGGTGCTCTGTCGAAACGGTGCGAATGATCCAGGGGACGTAGCAGAGGGAAAGGTTCCACACTGTGAGGAATCGAACTCCAGCATCGACATCTCCGGCGTGGAAGATCACGCGATTTGAACTGATTTACTGCAATCCGCGACAAAATCATTGGCAGTTGTTTCAAGAAGCCCCACAAACGCCAGAATCATCAAGGTCGGAGAGCGTCCAAGCGTTGTATCGATTTTCGATACATCGGTTGCTCGCATCTACCAGGAAGGTCTTCGCAGATGCTATTGAGGGCTCAGGGATCGAAATGAGCGCGCCGAGCGGGTCCGCCGGCGATAAGGTGCTCGACTCCAAGGATCTCGCCAACAACCCGATTTTCAAGAAGATTGTTGATGAGGAGTTGTGGGATAGCACGATTGAGTTTTTTAGCAAGCATCTCGAAGAGGAAGGTATATCGAATGTAAAGAAAATTCGTGCTTTCTTGGGGGACTTACGATCCCTGCGACAAGGAGTGGCCGCCGAAGCCAACGCGAGTCTCACACGCGCAGCTGTGCTGGAGTTGCTTTCAATCCTTCACATAAGCAAGGACTGGGACACGGTAGGGATGCTGTTACCCCCATGGTTGACGAACGCGGGGCGAAGGGCAAGCCTCGGAGAGGACTTTCAGAGAAGTGGTTCTTGGCGAAATTTCTTTGCTACTCGGCTAACAATAGACCAGCACGCTGAAGCGTCGAGCCTCAGTCGTCAACTTCTCGGTTACAACGTCATGGCAGAGTTATTCGCCTTTGATCGAAAATATGAAGAAATACCTAACGATCCCTTGCGCGCAGACTTCTTTGAATACTGCCGTCATCCAAGTGAAGGCCAAGAGAAACAACAGTACCTTATTTATTCTCTCTTCGTTGACAGCATTCAAGAGTGTCTGAAAGAGAAACGACAAGGGCTGACTGACGGTCGCTCTTCTGCCGCGTCTGCCACGGCAAAGGCGACCGATATATACAACATCGCGTATCCGATTGACGTATACGGAAGACTACATTTCTTGCAGGTTCATCTGGAGGCACCAAGCCGAGAGATTCCAGCGACGGCAAGAGACTTGTGGAGAGCGTGGTCGCCGCTACACAACAAGATTTACATCGAGGAGTTGAGAAGATACATCGGGCAATATCTCGAACAGATAGGAGTTAGCGCGTTTCAATTTCACATCGATCACGCATTGTCCGAGCGCAAACCATTCCCAAGCCGGGCCGCGCTGGTCGATGAATTTTGCAGCAATATAAGTGAAGCCTTCCCTGTGGAATTGGTTTCGCGAAAGTCCATTGAGAGTTCATCGGTAGTATGGAAGTATCAGCGAAACCGGAGTGATCCCGTACCAGGCGACCAGTGGAAAAAGAAGATAATACAAAAGGGGCCCGATACTGCCGATGTCATTCTGGCAAATGACGTCATCTGCGTTCTTCCAGATTTGGAGCATGAAGGCTCGGCGGGCCGCACAATGCGGCATCAGTACGCAATGCAAGTGCTTGAGAGTCAATGGAATTGGGTGCAAGGTTTATTCGCGACAAAATTGCGATCATCGGACAGGAAAGCGCGATATCTAACAATTACTCCTCGAACCTATTTAGATGACCTGATGTTTGACCAGCTTGTCCAGGCAGTTCAAGGCCTAAGTCATGAGTTTCGGAGTGGGTTCTGCTGCGTCGAAGGCAGTGAGCCTAAGCTTCGAGCTGATCATGTAGATACCCACATAGAAGGATTCGGTGGCTCGCTTCGGCAACAGTTTCCGAATGAACAATGGGTTAGTGGTTGCAATCTGCAAACGAAGCTCGCCCGTGCGTTCTTCTTGAGTTGGGCCGACTTGATGTGCAATTTTTATGGGAGCCGGGGCTTGCTAAAGCATGTTTGGGATATTGAGGAC
>Ga0335081_10014479_pt1 | contig 12761 bp, 12 predicted proteins | sample Lox_Sample_35_FD_206713 | JGI IMG/M metagenome (GOLD analysis project Ga0335081, IMG submission 206713) | Soil microbial communities from Loxahatchee National Wildlife Refuge, Florida, United States - Lox_Sample_3.5 | ecosystem: Environmental > Terrestrial > Soil > Wetlands | place: USA...
CGACGCGAAACGACAGTCATTTTCGCAACCCCGTCAGGGACTTGGATCACGATGACAGCGCTGCGCCCTCCGCGCAAACCGTCGGCGAGCGGAGACGTTCCCCGAGTTATGGTGCCCGAGGTCGGAGTCGAACCGACACGCTTTTAAAGGCGGCGGATTTTCGTGCCACTTCGGCTTTCGCCGCCCCGCGTCATCCTCGTCCGGGTTCGTGGTCTGGAGCACGCCATCACCGTGGCCGTCTAGGCTGTAGGTGCCCGCCGTCTGCTCTCTACACCTTCCCCCGCACTTGCGGGGGCTTGGCTCGGCGTGAGCGCGAAGCGCGAAGACTTCAGGGCCTTCACCGAGTTTGACGGGCTTCACCCCGGGGATTTCTTCCCGGGGGCTCAAATCGTATTGTCTGAGTCCGCTGCGTCTACCAATTCCGCCACTCGGGCACCGGCTTGCAGTATACGGTCCGCTGCTCGGCAGAGATATTGGGCGTTCGACCCCGCCCTGCGACCTTTATCCGGCCTCGTGCATCTAAGACTTCCGTGACCAGGCTGGTGGAAATCGCGGTACCGGACGAAGTGCGGGAACGGGCGTGCGCAGGGGAGGCGGGCGCGCGGCAGCTGATCTATGCCGCGGTAGCGCCGCCGACCTTCGCGCTCATCCGCCGCCTCATCGGCAACCGCAGTGCCTCCGAGGACGTGTTTCAGGACACCATGATGATCCTCTTCGAGCGCCTCGGGGAGTTTCGCCAGGAGGCGCCGCTCGGTGCCTGGCTGCGGCAGATCGCCATCTCGCGCTGCCTCATGTACCTGCGCTCGCCCTGGCGGCGCGTCCTGCTGTGCCTCGATGCTGCCGGCGAGCGAGCGGCGCCGGCGCTCGCGCCGGCCACCACGGCGGCGCTGCGGCCCGAGGCCATCGACCTGGAGCGTGCCCTGGCGACCCTCGCGCCGACCCCCCGCGCGGTCCTGTGGATGTACGAGGTCGAGGGCTATTCGCATGCGGAGATTGCGGCGTCCTTCGGCCGTTCCGTCAGCTTTTCCAAATCGCAGCTCGCGCGCGCGCATCTCAAGCTGCGCGCCTGGTTCGAGCCGCAGGGTGGCAGGCCCACATGCACACTGAGCTAGAGCACGAACGGTCGGTCACGCACCTGCTGCGGGAGTTGCCCGACGCGGCGGTCAGACCCTACGACTGGCAGGAGTTCCAGCGCCGCGCCCTGGCCGCACCCGCCGCCGCGGCGCACGTCGCGGGGCTCAGGGCCCTCGCCGCCGTGATCGTGATCACGCTCGCGGTGCTCGCGACGGCGATCCGCTTCGGGGCCGGCCCGCATCCGGCACACCTGCTCGCCAAGCCGGTTGCGTCGAATAAAGGAGCACCGGCCGCGGGCGGCGAGGCCCTGCGGGCGGAGCGTGCAGCGACCACCGCGCAGGACTGGCTGGAGAAACTGCCGCGGGAGCCGGCGCTGGTGCATGTCGGCACGCGCGCGGCAGTCGAGACGCTCGAGGATCACATCGCGCAGGTCGATGACCTGCTCACCACCGAGCGCGCCGGCAGCGCGCCCGCGGAGCGGCTGCAGTTGCTGCAGCGGGAACGTGTGCAACTCGTCAATTCACTCGTGCAGGTCCGCTACGCCGAGACCCTGGCGGATGCCGCGCGCTGAGACCCCGAGGAGTCCGTCATGAGCCGATGTCCCGTGATTCTGACCTGGAGCGTGGTGCTGATGGCAGGCGCTGCAGCCGTGAGCTGCCGGCCGACGATCGCACGCGCCGATCCGCCGCCAGCCGGGGCCGAGCGCGCCAAGTCCTCCGGCGAAGGCGATGAGGCAAAGCTCGAGGAGCAGCTCGAGGCGGCACGCCAGCAGCTCGACGCGGCGGCGCGCCAGGTGGCCGAGCTCACCGCTCAGCTGAGCCGTCCCGTGATCGAGAGCTTCGCCGACTTTGACATGGACGGCCTGCACGGCCGCGGCGCGATCATCGGAGTGCAGCTCGAGGCGACCGGCGGCGGACCGGGTGCCCGGGTGCACGAAGTGAGTCCCGGCGGACCCGCGGCGGAGGCCGGCATCCACGCGGGCGATGTCATCGTCGCGGTGAACGGTACCGAGGTGAAGGGTGAGAACCCCGCGCGCCAGGTCATGAGGCTGATGCGCGCGGTGAAGCCCGACAGCAAGGTGAGCGTGCGCGTGCTGCGCGACGGCAGCTCGCGCGAGTTCACGGTCGTGGCCCGGGCGGCTCCCGGGTACTTCTTCGCGCAGTTGCCCGACTTCGGCCCCGAGCTCGTGCCCGGGCCGCGCGGACCGCTGCTGCTGCACGGACCGGTGATGGACATGGAGCTCGCGACCCTGACGCCGCAGCTCGGACGCTACTTCGGCAGCGACAAGGGCGTGCTGGTGGTGCGCGCGCCGGCGGACGGGGCCCTCAAGCTCGAGGATGGCGACGTGATTCTCGCCATCGATGGCCGGGAGCCCTCGAGCGGCTCGCATGCGACGCGCATCCTCGCCTCGTATCAGCCCGGCGAGAAGATCCAGCTGCGCATCGTGAGGATGCACAAGACGCAGGATATCGAGACGACGCTCCCCGCGCGCACCGAGCATAAGCACGTCGCGACCGGCGGAAACCTGCTGTACCGCGCGGTGCCGCTGCCGCCGGTGGCGCCCGTGCCGCCGCTCCCGCCGCACGACGGCAAGGTGATGATGCGCGCGCCCACGGACGAGACCTGAGGGCCTCCGGCGCCGGCGGCGCGGCGGGCCGGTCAGCGCGAGGCGCGCGTGTAACATGCGCGCGTGCGCCGCCAGGACTTCTCCTATCACCTGCCACCCGAGCTGATCGCGCAGACTCCGCTCGCCGAGCGCTCGGCGAGCCGCATGCTGGTGCTCGCGAGCCCGGGCGGCGTGATCACGGACACCGCCGTGGCGGAGCTGCCCTCATATCTCGCGCCGGGCGATCTGCTCGTCTTCAACGACACGCGGGTCGTCGCGGCGCGGCTGGCGGGGCGCAAGGCGACCGGCGGCCAGGTCGAGATTTTTCTGGAGCGGGCGCTCGCGGGCAACGAGGCGCTCGTCCAGCTCTCCGCCAGCAAGGGCGCGCGCGAGGGGCTCAGCATCGCCACCGCCGGCGGCGAGGTGCGCGTGCTCGAGCGCCGCGCGGATCTGTGGCGTGTCGCGCTGCCCGATGACGCGCTCGATTTCTTCGAGCGCTTCGGCGAGGTGCCGCTGCCGCCTTACATCGGCCGCACGCCGCTGCCGAGCGACCGCGAGCGCTATCAGAGTATCTTCGCGCGCGCGCGCGGCGCGGTGGCCGCGCCCACCGCGAGCCTGCACTTCGACGCGGCCCTGACCGCGGCGCTCGAGGCGCGCGGCGTCGAGCGCGCCTTCGTCACGCTGCACATCGGCGCCGGCACCTTCCAGCCGGTGCGGGTGGATGATCTCGCCGCCCACCGCATGCACGCCGAGCGCGTGACGGTGGGCCCTGCGACCTGCGAGGCTATGGCGCGTACGCGTGCGCGCGGCGGCCGCATCGTCGCGGTCGGCACCACGGTGATACGCGCGCTCGAGACGGCCGCGCTCGCGGCCGCGGACGGGACGCTCGCGCGGCCGGGCAGCCGCACAGCCGCGCTTGCGCCCTGGAGCGGGGAGACGCGCCTGTTCATCACGCCAGGCTTCCGCTTTCGCGTGAGTGATGCGCTGCTCACCAACTTCCACCTGCCGGAGTCGACGCTCCTCATGCTGGTGTGCGCCTTCGCCGGGCGCGAGGCGGTGCTCGGCGCCTACCGGCACGCGATTGCGGCGCGCTACCGCTTCTTCAGCTACGGTGACGCGATGCTGCTGACCGCGAGGGCGACGTGAGACCGACTTTTGCCGTGACGGCGAGCGCGGGCGCCGCGCGTCTGGGGAGGCTGACGACCGCCCACGGGGTGATCGAGACTCCGGCGTTCATGCCGGTGGGCACCTACGGCACGGTCAAGGCGATGACCCCCGAGGAGCTCGCCGGGCTCGGCGCGCAGATCGTGCTCGCCAACACCTTTCACCTGATGCTGCGCCCCGGTGCCGCGGTGATCGCCGCGCACGGCGGCCTGCATCGCTTCATGCACTGGGAGCGTCCGATCCTCACCGACTCGGGCGGCTTCCAGGTGTTCAGTCTCGAGAGCCTGCGGCGCATCAGCGAGGAGGGCGTGCGTTTCCGCTCACCGATCGACGGCCGCGAGGTGCGGCTCACGCCCGAGGACTCGATGGACGTCCAGCGGGCGCTGCGCTCCGACATCGCCATGGCGCTCGATGACTGCACTGCGCATCCGGCCACCGAGGCCGAGGCGCGCGAGTCGATGGAGCGCTCGATGCGCTGGGCGGCACGCAGCCATGCCCACTACCATCGCGCCGAGGCCGGAGCCCCGCCCGGCGGCCTGTTCGGTATCGTCCAGGGCGGGATGCGCCTGCCGCTGCGCCTCGCCTCGCTCGAGATGCTGCTGCGCCTCGACTGGCCCGGGCTCGCGGTCGGCGGGCTCGCGGTCGGGGAGTCGGAGGAGGAGCGGCTGCGGGTCCTCGAAGGCCTCGTTCCCCACATGCCGGCCGACCGGCCGCGTTATCTGATGGGCGTCGGCCGGCCGGAGGACATCGTGGCCGCGGTGCTGCGTGGCATCGATCTGTTTGATTGCGTCATCCCGACGCGCCATGCACGCAACGGCCACCTGTTCACCGCGAGCGGAGTCATCAACATCCGCAACAGCATCTACAGCGAAGACCTCGCGCCGATCGATGCGGCCTGCGCCTGCTACACCTGCCGCAACTACACGCGCTCGTACCTGCGCCACCTCGACCGCTGCAACGAGATCCTGGGCTCGCGACTCAACACCATACATAACCTGCACTTCTACCTGGGACTGATGCGCGAGCTGCGCGCCGCCCTGGCCGCGGGCCGGCTCGAGTCCTGGGCGCGGGGGTTCCTGAGCGGGCGGCGGACGACGCCCGACGCTGTGGCATAATGCCGCCCTTTTCGCTTCCGGGACTAACGACATGAACCCCCTGATTTCCGACGCCTGGGCGCAGGCCGCGTCCGGCCCCACCAGCCAGTTCGCGCCGCTCCTGATGATGGTGCTGTTCGTCGGCGTGTTTTATTTCCTCCTGATCCGGCCGCAGCAGAAGAAGGCGCGCGAGCACCAGGCGCTGGTGTCGAAGCTCGCCGCCGGCGATGAGGTGGTCACCAACGGCGGCATGCTGGGCAAGGTGACCGAGGTCGGCGACACCTTCGTCACGCTCGAGGTGGCCGAAGGGGTGCGGATCAAGGTGCAGCGCTTTCAGATCTCGCAGCTCATGCCCAAGGGCACGCTGAAGAGCGCCTGAAGATGCTGGAGTACCCCCGCTGGAAGTACATCCTGGTCGCGGCGGTGTTGCTGCTGGCGCTGGTATTCGCGCTGCCCAACGTCTTCGGTGAGGACCCGGCGCTGCAGGTGGCAGCCAAGGATCACAGCGCCGTCACGCCGGCGGCCGAGCAGCAGGTCGAATCCTTCCTCACGGCGCACGGCGTGCGCTTCGAGAAGGGCTACATCGACCAGGGGCGCCTGATGGTGCGCTTCGCCAGCGTGCCCGATCAGCTGGCGGCGCGTGATGCCGTGAACGGCAACGAGGATTTCAAGAACACCTACATCACGGCGGTGTCGTTCGCCCCGCGCACACCCGAGGTGCTGCGCGCACTGGGCCTGAAGCCCATGCCGCTCGGGCTGGACCTGCGCGGCGGGCTGTATCTCCTCTACCAGGTGGACGTGAACTCCGCCGTCAGCCAGGCGCTGGAGGGCTACGCGACCGACGCCCGCCGCGCGCTCACTACCGCCAACATTCACTTCAAGGATGTCACGGTCGGCGCCGGCGGCCAGGCCGACACGATCCGCATCCAGCTCGAGCCCGGCGCCGATGTGACCGCGGCCCGCAGCGCGCTCAATCAGCCGCTGCAGGGCCTGGGGCTGACTGCCTCGAGCGACAGCGCCGGCCCCGTGATCGAGGCGGCCATGACGACCGCGCAGGTGCGCGAGCGCGAGGACTACGCGATCCAGCAGAACATCACCACGCTGCGCAACCGCGTGAACGAGCTCGGCGTGTCCGAGCCCATCGTGCAGCGCCAGGGCGTCGACCGCATCAACGTGCAGCTGCCGGGGGTGCAGAACTCCGCCGAGGTGAAGAACATTCTCGGCCGCGTGGCGACGCTCGAGTTCCGCCTCGAGGATACGCAGCACAGCGCGCTCGAGGCGGTGCAGACCGGCCGCGTGCCGCTCGGCTCCAAGCTCTACACCCACACCCGCATCGGCCGCCCGATACTCCTGAAGCGCGAGGTCATCGCCACCGGCGACCAGCTCACCAGCGCGACCAGCGGCCAGTCCCAGGAGGGGCCGGCCGTCAACGTGCGGCTGGACGCGCGCGCCGGCGAGAACATGCTGCGAACCACCAAGGCCAACCTCAACCGCCCCATGGCGGTGGTGCTGATCGAGAAGCGCCCCGAGACGGTCGAGGTCGACGGCAAGAAGGTCACGCACGAGGTGACCGACGAGGACGTTATCAACGACGCCACCATCCGCGGTGTGTTCAGCAACAACTTCCAGATCACCGGGCTGCAGGCCGGCGAGGCGCGCGAGCTCGCGCTGCTGCTGCGCGCCGGCTCGCTCGCGACGCCCCTCTACCCGATCGAGGAGCGCGCCGTGGGGCCCAGCCTCGGGCGCGACAACATCGACAAGGGTGTCACCGCGCTCGTGGTCGGCATGGCCGCCGTGTTTCTCTTCATGGCGCTTTACTACCAGGTGTTCGGCGTGGTCGCCGACCTGGTGCTGCTCGCCAACGTGGTGCTGCTCGCGGCGCTGCTGTCGATGGTGCACCAGGTGCTCTCGCTCCCCGGCATCGCCGGCATCCTGCTCACGGTCGGCATGGCGGTGGACGCCAACGTGCTGATCTACGAGCGCATCCGCGAGGAGATCCGCAAAGGCGTCTCGCCCCAGGCGGCGATCCGTGCCGGCTTCGAGAAGGCGTTCTCGGCGATCGCCGACTCGAACATCACGACGCTGATCGCCGGCGTCGTGCTCTGGGTGCTCGGCACCGGTCCGATCCGCGGCTTCGCCGCGGTGCTCACCTTCGGCATCGCTACCTCGATGTTCACCTCGCTCATGGGGAGCCGCGCGCTCCTCACGCTCATGTACGGCGGCCGGCGCAAGCTCGCACGGCTCGCGATCGGATAAGGACCCACAGTGGAATTCTTCAGCCATCAGACCAACTACCCGTTCATGGCCACCCGCAAGGTGTGGTACACGCTCTCGGCGCTGCTCATGATCGTGTCGCTCGGCTCGTTCTTCCTGCGCGGCGTGAATCTCGCCATCGACTTCACCGGTGGTGTGAGCGCCGAGGCGAGCTTCCCGCAGGCGGCCAATGTGGACCGCGTGCGGGCGAGCCTCACCGCGGCAGGCTTCCGCGATCCTTCGGTGCAGAACTTCGGCTCCTCGCGCGATATCGCCATTCGCCTGCCGCCGGATCCGAAGCAGACCGGGGCCACCATCCGCGCCCAGCTCGAGACCGCCCTGCGTGGCATCGACCCGGGGGCACAGGTGCTGCAGCTCGACGTCGTCGGGCCGCAGGTGGGGAACGAGCTCAAGGTGAGCGCCATCGAAGCACTCGGCTTTACGCTCTTCGGCATCTTCCTCTATATCGCCTTCCGCTTTCACACCTGGCGGCTGTCGCTCGGCGCGATCCTCGCCGTGCTGCACGACCCGATTCTGGTGCTCGGGTTCTTTGCCATCACGCAGATGTCGTTCGACCTGGCGGTGGTGGCAGCGATCCTGGCCGTCATCGGCTACTCGCTCAACGACACGGTGGTGGTGTTCGACCGCATCCGCGAGCGCTTCGAGGGCAATCGCCGCTCACCGCCCGACGTGGTGCTCGATCAGTCGATCAACCAGACGCTCTCGCGCACCATCATGACCAAGGTGGTGACCTCGATCGTGGTGGTGGCGCTCCTGTTCCTCGGCGGACCGGTGCTCAAGGGCTTCTCGGCGGCGCTGCTCATCGGCATCATCGCCGGCACCTACTCCTCGATCTACATCTCGAGCGCGATCGCCCTCGACTGCGGTCTCACCGCGGAGCACGTGTTCCCGACGGTCAAGAAGGCGGCCCTCGATCACCTGCCGTAGCGGAGCCTGCCCACGCTGATCGCCGACCCCAACGCGTGGGTTGCGTTCGTCACGCTCGCGGCGCTCGAGATCGTACTCGGCGTCGATAACCTGATTTTTCTCGCGGTCCTGGTCGGCAGGCTGCCGCCGTCGCAGCAGCGCGCCGCGCGCCTCGGCGGCCTCACCGCTGCGATGGCGACCCGGCTCGCGCTGCTCTTCTCGATCGTGTGGCTCACCCACCTGACCGCGCCGTGGCTCGAGCTCGCCGGCCGGAAATTCTCGGCACGCGACCTGGTGCTGCTCGCCGGCGGGCTGTTCCTCCTCGGCAAGAGCGTCCTCGAGATACACCACTCGCTCGAGGGCGCGGCGGCGGCCGGGGCGGCGCCGCGGCCGCGTGCCGGGGTCGTGCTCACGATCCTGCAGATCGGCGTCATCGACATCGTGTTCTCGCTGGATTCGGTATTCACGGCCGTGGGGCTGGCGAAGGATTTCGCCATCATGGCAGCCGCCATCGTGGTGGCGATTCTCGTCATGATGTGGGTGGCGCGGCCGATCGGCGCCTTCATCGAGCGCCACCCGACGATCAGGATGCTGGCGCTCTCATTCCTGATCCTGATCGGGGCGGCGCTGGTGGCCGAAGCGCTGCACTTCGGGATTCCGAAGGGCTATCTCTACTTCGCGATGGCTTTCGCCACCGCGGTCGAGCTCGTCAATCTGCGGCTGCGGCGTTAACGCGACGGTGCGGGGGCCGGGGTGCCGCCGTTGCCTTCGGCACGCACCCTGCTGTGGCTGTAGCCGTAGAACACGTAGATCAGCAAACCGATGATGGTCCACACGATGAGCCGCATCCAGGTGGCCGTCCCGAGCCCCACCATCATCGCGAAGCACACCACCGCGCCCGCGATGCAGGTGAACCACGGCCACGGCGCCTTGAACGGACGCGGCAGGTCGGGCCGTGTCCGGCGCAGCACCAGCACACCGATGCACACGGTGACGAAGGCCGAGAGCGTGCCGATCGACACCATCTCCCCGAGCAGCTTCACGGGGAACAACCCGCCGATGAGCGCAGCCGAGATGGCCGTGACGGCCGTGCCGACGGACGGAGTCTTGAAGCGCGGATGTACCCGGCCGAAGAATGGCGGCAGCAGCCCATCGCGCGCCATGGCGAAGAAGATGCGCGCCTGCGCGATGGTCATGACCAGCATCACCGAGGTAATGCCGCAGACCGCACCCAGCTTCACCGGATAGCCGAGCCAGCGCAGCGCCACGTGCTTGTCGATTGCGAGCGCCACGGGCGCGGCGACGTCGAGCTCCTTGTAGCTCACCATGCCGGTCAGCACCGCCGAGGTGATCACGTAGAGGATGGTGCAGATGATGAGGCTCGCCAGCATGCCGATCGGCATGTCGCGCTGCGGGTTCACGGTCTCCTGCGCGGCGGTCGAGACCGCATCGAAGCCGATGTAGGCGAAGAAGATCACGCCGGCGGCGCCCAGAATCCCGCTCAGGCCGAATACGCCGAACTGCCCGGTGTTCGGCGGAATGAAGGGATGCCAGTTGGCGGTGTTGATGTAGAACACGCCGAACAGGATGAACAGCAGCACCACCGTGACCTTGATGGCCACGATCACGGAGTTGAAGACGGCCGACTGCCTGATGCCGATGTAGCAGATGATGCCGATCGCCGCGACGATGAGCACCGCCGGCAGGTTGATGATCGCCCCGGTACGGACGATCTCGAGGGACTCCTGGCCCATCGGCGTACTGAAGGGCGCGTTGGAGAGCGCCGCCGGGATGTGTACGCCGAGCTGCTCGAGCAGGCTCACCGCGTAACCCGACCAGCCGACGGAGACGGTCGCGACCGCGAGCAGGTATTCCAGCACCAGGTTCCAGCCGATGAACCAGGCGACGCCCTCGCCGAGCGTCGCGTAGGAATAGGAGTAGGCGCTGCCCGACACCGGGATCATGGCGGAGAACTCGGCGTAGCACAGCCCGGCGAAGGTGCAGCCGAGGCCGGCGAATATGAAGGCGAGCGGCAGCGCGGGACCGGCGTGATTGGCGGCGGCGGTCCCGGTGAGCACGAAGATCCCGGTGCCGATGATGCCGCCGATGCCGAGCAGCGTCAGCTGTACGGGGCCCAGGCAACGTCGCAGTTGGTTCCCGGAGGATTCCTGCTCGTGCAGGGCCTTGATGGACTTGGTCGCAAAGAGTTGCCGCATCGTCGGGACCCCCGGAATTTTCGCTGGACTCTACAGTACGAGCCGCGGCGGGTCGAGGCGCGGGACATGAGCCCGCAGGCACGCGTCAGCCGCCGCGCAGATCCTCGGGCACGTGCGGCGCAAGAGTCTCGAGCAGCGCCGCGTAGACCTTGGGCGTGCCCGCGACGATGTGTCCTTCCTGGCGGTACTCGGCGCCGCTCAGCGTGCCGACGCGCCCGCCCGCCTCCTGGATCAGCAGGGTTCCCGCGGCGGTATCCCAGGCGCTCAGGCCCAGCTCCCAGAACGCGTCGACTCGTCCGGCCGCAACGTAAGCCAGGTCGAGTGCCGCAGCCCCAGGGCGGCGCACACCGGCCGCCTGCTCGGTGACGGCCCGCAGCATCGCGAGGTAGGAATCGAGATAGCGCATGTTGGCGCGGTAGGGGAAACCGGTGGAGATGAGCGCGCCCTCGAGCGCACGCGTCTTGCTGACGCGCATGCGGTGATTATCGAGGTGCGCGCCGGCGCCGCGGCTGGCGGTGAAGAGCTCCTGGCGCATCGGGTCGTAGATCACCGCGTGCTCGAGGCGTCCCTTGATCTGGCAGGCGATCGACACGGCGAACACCGGGAAGCCGTGCAGGAAGTTGGTCGTGCCGTCGAGCGGGTCGACGATCCAGAGCGTGTCGCTCTCGCCCGTGCGGCCGCTCTCCTCGGCGAGGAACGCGTGCTGGGGATAATGGCGGCGGATCGTGCCGATGATCTCGCGCTCGGCGGCGAGGTCGACCTCGGTGACGAAGTCGTTGCGCCCCTTGGAGGAGATGTGGAGCGACTCGAGGCGATTCAGGCTCCGGACGATCACTTCGCCTGCACGGCGCGCGGCGCGCACGGCAATATTGAGAAGCGGCTGCACGGTCTTTAAGCTCGCATGTGGACGTGTGTTGCAGTCACGGGACCTCTTGCACAGCATAGCCGGTAAAAACCACGTTTTTTGCCGGCGGCCGACGGAGTAATGTCCGCCAAAATCGCTTCCTGCGATTTTGGCCAAGAGAACTAGCCTAACAGATGGACTCCCCCGACATTCGCATCGTACTGGTCGCGCCCTCGCATCCGGGCAACATCGGCGCCGCGGCACGCGCCATGAAGAACATGGCGCTCGCGTCGCTCTGGTTGGTGCGGCCGAAGCAGTTTCCGCACCCGGAGGCGACCGCACGCGCCTCGGGTGCCGACGACGTGCTCGGCAACGCACGCGTCGTCGACTCGCTGGACGCGGCGCTCGAGGGCTGCGGCTTCATCGCCGCGACCACGTCGCGCGAGCGCGACCAGTATTTCCGCGTGGCCGAGCTGCGCGCCGCCGCCCCGCGCATCCTCGCCGCGGCACGCCACTCCCCATCGGCGGTGGTGTTCGGAGCCGAGCGCACCGGGCTCACGAACGAGGAGCTCGAAACGGCACACGTACTGCTGCGCATCCCGGCGAGCGAGGCCTACCCCTCGCTCAATCTCGGGATGGCGGTGCAGCTCGTGGCCTACGAGCTCTACCGTGCGCGCGGCGCTGACGCCCCGGTCAGCGAGCTCGCGGTGCCGCTCGCGACCGCCGGGGAGCTGCAGCAGCTGTACGCGCATTTCGCCCGGGTGCTCGATGAGATCGATTTCAAGGACCGCACCGAGAGCGGCACGCATCTCATGAGCCGCATCCGCCGGCTCCTGCAGCGCGCCGAGCTCGACCACAATGAAGCCAACATCCTGCGCGGCATCCTCACCGCCGTGCAGAACCGCCGCCGCCACGCCGGTGACCCGCCCGCATGAGCGTCGCGGCTCCCGTCTACCTCGACTATGCCGCGACCACCCCGGTCGATGCGCGCGTTGCCGAGGCCATGGCGAGCTGCCTCAGTCTGGGCGGTGACTTCGGCAACGCCTCATCGAGCCATGCGTACGGCCGCGCCGCGGCGGCGCGCATCGAGCGGGCCCGCTCCCAGGTCGCGGACCTGATCGGCGCGCGCGCCGCCGAGATCGTCTTCACCTCCGGCGCCACTGAATCGAACAACCTCGCGATCCTCGGTGTGGCGCGCGCCAATGCCGATCGCGGCCGCCACCTCGTCACCTCGCGCACCGAGCACAAGGCGGTGCTGGATCCCTGCAAGCACCTCGAGAAGGAGGGTTTCAGCGTCACCTACCTGACGCCCGAGCGCTCGGGTGTCGTCACGCCCGCCGCAGTCGCCGCGGCGCTGCGCCCGGACACTCAGCTGGTCTCCCTCATGTGCGTCAACAACGAGATCGGCGTGATGCAGGACCTTGCTGCGATCGGTGCGCTGTGCCGCGAGCGCGGCGTCGCTTTCCACAGCGACTGTGCTCAGGCAGCCGGCAAGGTGCCGCTCGACGTCAGGGCGCTGCCGGTCGATCTCCTCTCGTTCACCGCCCACAAGATCTACGGACCCAAGGGAGTCGGCGCGCTCT
>Ga0335081_10014480_pt1 | contig 12761 bp, 12 predicted proteins | sample Lox_Sample_35_FD_206713 | JGI IMG/M metagenome (GOLD analysis project Ga0335081, IMG submission 206713) | Soil microbial communities from Loxahatchee National Wildlife Refuge, Florida, United States - Lox_Sample_3.5 | ecosystem: Environmental > Terrestrial > Soil > Wetlands | place: USA...
GCGAGATTCGCCTGGCGGAGCTCGAGCGTGCGGTGGCGTCGCTGGTGCACGCGGCAGCGCCGGGCGCGCCCGGGCCGCGCATCCTCGCGGCGACGCTCGACCCCGGACGCGACGGCATCTACGGGCGGAGGGTGGCTCGCGTGCTCCGCTACGCGCTGGAGCGCTTTGCGATCGGCGGCGAGCGCACGGAGAGCTTTGCGGAGGCGGGGGCGCTGGAGAGGCTCATCCCAGACACGCTATCCCGCGTCGACACGCTCGAGCGCGTGATCGCCGCCGGCGACTTCGATCTCGCCTACCAGCCCGTGGTCGACCTCACGGACCGCGGCGTGCGGCATGCCGAGGCGCTCGTGCGCTTTCCCGACGGCACGACGCCACTCGCGGCGGTCGCGGCCGCCGAGGCTGCGGGCATGATCGGCGATTTCGACCTCGCGATCTGCGCGCGGGCGATCGAGCATCTGCACGCCTCGGTGCCGGAGGTGCCGGCGGTGGCAGTCAATCTCTCCGGGCGCTCGCTCGAGGCGCGGGGATTTGCCGAGCGGCTCTCGGCACTGCTCGACACCTGCCGCGTGCCGCCGCGGCGGCTGATGTTCGAGCTCACGGAGACTGCGATCCTCGGCGAGGTCGAGAGCGTCAACCGGGTGGTGCAGGATCTGCGCCAGCGCGGCCACCGCTTCTGCCTCGATGATCTCGGCTCCGGCGCCAACTCCTTCCATTTCCTGCGGAGCATTCCCGTCGACTTCGTCAAGATCGACGGCGCCTTCGGACGCGATGCGCTCCGCAACGAGCGCGACCGCTCATTCCTGCGTTATGTCTCGGGGTTTTGCCGCGAGAACGCCATCCTCGCGATCGCGGAGATGATCGAGACGGAAGCCGATGCGGTCAGCTATCGCGAGATCGGGATCGATTACGGCCAGGGCTATCTCTTCGGCCGTCCCACCATTCACCGCCCGCCCGCTTGAGCCGCGACCGCGGCGCCTTCTGCCGCGGTGAGCGCCGAAATGAAGGTTGCGGTCTGCGCGAGGTGCGAGACCAGGAGTTCGCAGGCGCGATCGGCATCGCGCGCGAGCGCCGCCTCCATCATCTCCCGGTGCTCGCGCGGGAGGTCGCGCAGCCAGGCCTTGGGCGGCGTCCGCCGCACCCGCAAATAGCGATAGCGCTCGAGCTGATCGGTCAGCATCGAGACGAATTTTAGGAGCCAGGGCGAGCCGCAGGCGCCGATGAGCGCCTCATGGAAGGAACGGTGGCGCGGCTCCCACTCCTCGGCGTCGCCGTCGACGGCGCGCGGCTCCGGCGCCTTGGAGAGACGGTGAAAAGACCCCACCACCTCCGCCTCCCACCGCTCGTCGCCATTTGCGATCGAGAGGCGCAGCGCGTCCACTTCGAGCTTCTGCCGGAGCTTGGTCACCTCCCACGCCTCCGCAAGCGAGATCGGCGCGACACGGAAGCCGCGCTGGCCGATGGCGGTGACGAGCTTGTCCTCGACGAGCCGGGAGAGCGCCTCTCGCAATGGGCTCACACCCAACCCGTATTGCGCCTTGAGGGCGTCGAACCGCAGGGGCTTTCCCGGATCGAGCCGGGCCATCACGATATCCGCACGCAGGCGTCGATAAGCGACTTCTCCGAGGGTGCGGGCGCCTTCGATACCCCCCTCCGCCGCCAGTGACAATGCGGCTCGCTTCATGCCATGCCCCCACTCATCCGAGCTTACTCGAAGCGCGACTCTTCCTAGCATAGAGAGCGCGCGCCAGGGCGAACAGATGTTTGATAGCGGAGGCTAGCGCGCCCCTACGACCCCCCGGAGAGCGAATATAGTTAAGACGTGAGATGAAGAACGCACGCCAACTTTCTTGAAGCCGAGCCATCGTGTCCCGCGAGGGCTTCCCTTGGCCGCTCAACTTACCGCTCACGAATTGAGAGATAAGGGAAATCCGGCTTGCCAGGGTATCGCCGAGGCGGTACGGTCACCCCCGGAAACTGGCGGCGGGGTGTAGGAGACAACCTGCCGGTTTGCGATTCCGACAAGGGCCCGATTTCGGGTTCCCGGATGCAAGACCGGAAGGGTTGCAAGCGCCGTCGGTATCCGTGTGTCCCCCAGGGGGCTGCATTCGTCCCGGTGTCGAGAGCCGAGTTGTCGGCAGCGGGTAACGGTGTGCAATCGATAGGGCGGGAGGGCATGGTTCTGCGACTGCGACGGTGGGGGGAGCGTGTCTTCCCCGAGCGTCAAATCCTGGTTCGCACCGAGGGGCGGATCAGCTGCATCACTCTAACCTGCCGCGCGCAGATGAGCGCGGCGGCGGCGGTGTTGCTTGGCGTCGGCTGTATCGCCTATTTCGGCGTCGGCTACGTCCAATACGAGCGCGCGGTGGCGGCGAAGCAGGCAGAGGTGCTGCGCGCCCGACTCGCGAACGCCGACCTTCGTCTGGTGGTGACGGACCTCCAGGATCAGCTCGCGCACGCCAACGCCGAGATCGACGGGACTCAGAACCGGCTCGCGGCCATCGGCACGCAGTACGGATCGCTCCAGGGCTCGCTCACGACGACGGAGCAACAACTCAACGATCTCGTCGCGACGCGCGACCGACTGCTCGCGGAGCGCGAGACGCTGCAGCGGAACCTCGAGGAGGCGCAGGCAAGCGCCGACGCAAAGACCGATTACGCTCAGCAGCTCGCAAGCAGCCTCGAGCGAAACAAATCCGAGCTCGTGCAGACCGAGACGCAGCGCGCGGCGCTCGCGGCGAAGCTGCACCAGCTCGAGAAGGAGCTGCAGCAGGCGAGCGCGCGCGCGACCGAATTCAAGACCACGCTCGAGAGCACCGAGAAGAAATTGCAGCAGGTCGCGGGCGAGCGCGAGAAGCTGACGGCAGAGCGCGAGCGCCTAAGCGCCGAGCGCGACTTGCTGCGGCAGAAGCTCCATGAGGCCGAGGCGCGCCTTGCCAAGGGCGAGTTGAGCACCGGCTCCAATACGACAACCGAGAGCCAGACGCCCGTTGTCGCCTCCGTCCCGACCGAGAGCAGCGGCGTCGGCGGCGACGTCGAGAAATTGCTCGCCGCGACGGGCGTCGATGTCGACGCCTTGCTTTCCAGGCTTGGCGGCGCGCCCAAGGGCGAAGGCGGTCCTTACATAGCGCTGAACCTCCCGAAGACCTCCGCCGAGGACCAGGTGAAGCGCGAGGCGGTGATGCGCACGCTCCTCAAGACGCTGCCGCTGGGCGCTCCCCTCGCGCACTACCAGTTGGAAAGCCCCTTCGGTGCGCGCATCGATCCCATCAACAAGCGCCGAGGATTCCATCCCGGCGTCGATCTCGCGGCCCCCTTCCGCTCGCCGATCTTCAGCACCGGGCCGGGGGTGGTGACCTTCGCGGGCAACAAGGAAAAATACGGCAAATACGTCGAAATCGACCACGGCAACGGGATCGTCACGCATTACGCTCATCTGCACCGCATCACCGTCGTGCGCGGCCAGAAGGTGAATGTCCACCAGCAAATCGGCGAGCTCGGCAGCACTGGGCGCAGCACGGGGCCGCATGTGCACTACGAGGTCGTCGTCAACGGCGAGCCCGTCGATCCCGAAAAATTCATGGAACTGGGGAAGAACGTTGTTCAGGTCAAGCGGTAACAAGGACAAGGCGCCGCCCGCAATCAGCGGCCGCGCCTCCGCCCCGTCGATCCTGGGGGCCGACCTCAAGATCACCGGCGACATCGCGAGTGCCGGCGAAGTTCACGTCTCCGGTGTCGTCAAGGGCGACATCGCCGCGAAGAAGCTCACGGTCGGCGAGGGCGGCTCCGTCGTCGGCGCCGTCGAGGCCGATGTCGCGATGGTCGCGGGGACGCTCACGGGGCGTCTCACGGCCACGACGGTGACACTCGCGAGCACCGCTCGCGTGGTGGCGGACATCACACATGTCTCGCTCACCATCGAGCCCGGCGCGGTCTTCGAGGGCTACAGCCGGCGCGTCGACAGCATCGGCCACGAGGAGGCAACCTTGCCGCTCTCCCTGCCGATCTCGCGCGCGACGGTGACGCCTATCTCCGGCGGCAAATCCGCGGGCGCCCTCACCGACGGCAATCCCCCCACCGCAGCGACGGGCTCCTAGCCCCGGCTCAGGCCTGCCGCAACGCCGCGGCGTAGGTCTCGCGGTCCACGTTGCCGCCGGAAGCGGTGACGGCGACGGTCTTGCCCGCGATCGGGAATTTGCCCGTGAGCACCGCAGCAAGCGCTACGGCGCCGCCGGGCTCGACCACCAGCTTCATCGCATCGAAGGCTGTCGCCATCGCGCGCATAGCCTCGGCGTCGCTGACGGCGAAGCCTCCCTTGAGGAGCCGCTTGTTGATCGCGAAGGTAAGCACGCCCGGCGTAGGCACCAGGAGCGCGTCGCAAATCGAGCGCGCCTTGGGGTCGTTGGAGACCCGCTCGCCTCCGAGAAGGGAGCGCCTGGTGTCATCGAAATCAGCGGGCTCGCAGGAGTACACGTCGGTGCCGGGACTCTCGGAGGCGATCGCAATCGCAATCCCCGCCGTCAATCCGCCGCCGCCGGTACAGACGATGACGGCATCCAGCTTGGCGCCCATCGCCCGTGCCTGCTGCGCGATTTCGAGGCCGGCAGTGCCCTGGCCCGCGATCACCTGCGGCTCGTCATAGGGAGCTACGATGACGGCGCCGCGCTCGGCCGCGATGCGGCGGCCGACCTCCTCGCGGTTCTCGGTGTAGCGGTCGAACAGCACGACCTCCGCCCCGTAGCCCCTGGTGTTGGCAATCTTGATCGCGGGCGCGTCCTTGGGCATGGCGATGGTCGCGGGAATGCCGAGTAGCTGTGCCGCGGCGGCGACGCCTTGCGCGTGATTCCCGGACGAGAAGGTGACGACGCCCGCTCGGCGTTGCCGCTCGTTGAGCTGGATCAGCGTGTTGTAGGCGCCGCGAAACTTGAACGACCCCGTCCGTTGCAGTGCCTCGGCCTTGACGAGAAGGCGGCCGCCGAGCTTTGCGTTGAGAGCCGGCGATTCCAAAAGCGGCGTCAGCACCGCCTTGCCCTTGATCCGCTCGGCGGCTGCATGGATGTCGTCGATCGTGGGATGGGGGCGCGTCTCCGCGCTAGAGGGGCTCGAGGAAGGCATCGAGGGCGCTCGCGGCTTCGGGTTCGCAGAGAGTGGGCGTATGGCCCATATCCGGCACAGTTACGCAGACCAGGTCCGGCTTTTCAAGCGCCATACGCCGGAGCGCCGTCTCGGAAAACACGTCCGAGAGCGCGCCTCGAAGGGCGAGCGTCGGAATGCGCGCGAGGCCGCGGTAGAGCGCCCAGAGATCCGTCTCCGCCCTTTGTCGCGTGAGCGGGCGCGCGAGCCGGACGTCCCAATCGAAGTGCAGCAGCCCATCCTCGCGCTTGCGATAGGTGCGCTCGGCCATGCGAAGCCACCAATCGGCGTCGGCCTTGGGCGCGAGGCGCGGCAGTGAATGCTTCAGGAAGCGTGCTGCGTGCACCATGTCCGGCATCGGGCAATCCCTGGCGACGTAATCGAAGATGCGCGCAAGGCCCGATCCTTCGATCTCGGGGCCGATATCGTTTAGCACGACCGCGGCGACCGAAAGCGGCCGCAGCGCCGCGAGCCCCATGGCGAGGAGCCCGCCGAGCGACGTGCCCACGACGATCACAGGCTCGACGCCCGTTGCCGCGAGCAAGTGCGAAACGTCGTTCAGATAGGTCCGTGGCTGGTAGTTCCGCCAATCGGGGTCGTAGTCGGAACGGCCGCGGCCCCGATAGTCCGGGCAGAGGACCCGACGCTCGCCTGCGAGCCGCAGGGCGAGGTCATGGAAATCCGCGCTGTTGCGCGTCAATCCCGCAAGGCATAGGACCGCGGTCTTGCTCGCGAGCGGTTCTCCGTAGTCGCGATAGTAGAGCTGCAGCCCGTCCTGTGAGGTGAAGTGCCGCTCGCGATACCCGCTCATCGCCGCGCTTTTTTTCTCAGAGGTCGAGTAAGCCCGGCAATGCATCAAGCGAAGGGATCTCCGCCGCAAGCGTGCCCGGGAGCCGCTCGCGGGGTTGTTTGCCGCGGTTTGCCCATACCGCCAGGAATCCGAAATGCGCGGCGCCCGCGGCGTCCCAGCCGTTCGAAGAAATGAAACAGACCCGCTCTGCCGGGAGATTCAAGCGCTGCGTCACGAGCTCGTAGACGCTCCGGTGCGGCTTGTAGATGCGGGCGTCCTCGATCGAGAGCACGTGATCGAGCAGGCCCTCGACGCCGGCGCTCTTGACCGCCGCTGCGAGCATCGCGGGAGAGCCGTTCGAGAGGATGGCCGTCGTGCGCTTGGCACGCTTCAGCGTCTCGAGGGCGCGGCGCGCGTCGGGGAAGGCCTCGATGTTGAGGAAGAGGTCCATGAGCCGGTCGCGCAGCGCGGGGTTCTCGATCCCGAGGCTTTTCATCGTGAAATCGAGCGCTTCGCCCGTCACCTGCCAGAAATCGGCATGCGCGCCCATGAGGCTTCTGAGCCAGCTATATTCGAGCTGCCGCGTCCGCCAGAGCTGGCCCAACGCCTCCGCCTTGTCGCCGAGCGCATCACGGCACCGCTTCGAGGCCGAGAGGAAATCGAAGAGCGTGCCGTAGGCATCGAAGACGCAGGCGGTGGTGTCGGCGAGCGCGGCGGCGGTCATCGGCTTACTCCTCCAAGGCGCGTCAGCGCTTGAGGTCGGTCGGCAGCGAGAAGGCGAGGGAGCGGTCCCCGAGCCGCAGGCGGTAGACCTGAAGGTTCTCGAGCACGCGCTGGACGTAGTTGCGGGTCTCCGAGAACGGAATCGATTCGACCCAGTCGACGACATCGGTGCCGCCGGAGCGGGGGTCGCCGAGATCGCGCTGCCACTGATTGACCCGAGCGGGTCCCGCATTGTAGGCGGCGACGGCGAGTAGGTAGGAGCCGCCGTAGCGGTCGAGGAGCATTTCCAGATATGCCCGGCCGAGGACGATGTTGTAGCCGACGTCGTTAAGAAGGCGCTCCTGGGAGAAGGGGAGCTCGAGCTGACGGGCCATCGTCTTGGCGGTGCCGGGCATGAGCTGCATCATCCCGCGCGCGCCCGCCCGGCTCACGGCGAACTGGTCGAAGCCGCTTTCCTGCCGCGTCATCGCCAGCACCAGCGGCCGCTCGACGTCGCCGCCGTTGGGAATCTCCGTGAGGGGATAGCCTTCCACGAGCAGGGTAATGCCGGCATAGCTCGCGCGCCGCGCCACGGTCACCGCGAGATCGGGCCGCGCGATCTCCTGCGCGAGCGCCGCGATCAGGGCATGCTCCGCCGGTGTCGTGGCGTCGTCGCTGAGGCGCAGGACGAAGCGCTTGGCGAAATCCGCCGCTTCTGCCTCGCCGAGCGCGCGCGTGATGCGCACGAGCTCCTTGCCGTCGAATTGGGTTCGCTCCTGCGCCGTCGGCTGCGGATCCTCGAGCACTGCCGCCTTGCCGTCGGCTCCGATCTGCGCGGCCGAGAGCTGGCCGTAATAAGTCGTGAGGTGCCGTGCGGCGATCCCGTACCACTTTGCAGCGCCGGCACGGTCGCCCTGCGCCTCCGCGCTCCGTCCGGCCCAATAGGCGCCACGTGCGATGCTCACGGGTCGAGTGACCTGCGCGTAGAGACGCTGGAAATGCTCGGCGGCTTTCGCGGGCTCCTTCAGGAAGCGCAGCGCGATCCAGCCCGCGAGGAACTCCGCGTCGGCGTAACCCGTGCCACTGGTCATGCGGTGGGCCGACGCGAGCTTGTAGGCGAGGGTCACCTGGCCGTCGGCGAGCGCGTGGCGCGCAATTATCTCGCGCTCGCTCCACCAGGCCTGCGGCCGAACGAGCTCTTTCGGTGCGTGCTCGAGGATCTCGACGGCGCCGTCCCACTGGTCCGAGCGGCGGCGCCAGCGCATGCGCTCGAATAGGAGGCCGGCATCGTTGAGACGCTCGCGCGGGACCTGGCGCAGGATGCGCTCCGCATTGCCCGCGAGCTGGGCAAGCGCGATCCGAGCTTCGGCGGCTTTGCGGTTGCCGGTATCGACCATGGTGAGCATGCGCCGCGCTGCATCGTAGCGCCCGTCCCAAATGAACCCGTCGAGCCGCTCGACGTGGTCGGCCTTGCGCAGGTAGCTGCCGTACTTCTGGAGAATCGTCCTCTCGTCGAAGGAGCTGAATTCCGTCGTGATCCAGACCTGGCGGATTTCCGCGATCGCGCGGGCGCTGTCGCCCCGAGCGAGCCAGTAGTCGGCATCGCGCAGCCGTCCCATCGGCGTTAACGGCGGATACTGCGCAAACCAGCGCGCGAGCTCCTCGCTCCCTGCCGTGGCGAGCGCCTCTTCTGCGCGCTGATGCAGAAGCTGCAGCCCGGGCCAGCCGGGATTATCCGTGATGAAGCCTGCGATGTCCTGGAAGCGCGCGCCCGAATTCGGGCGGCTCAAATCGAGGTAGCGGATGACCTTCGCGAGGAGCTTGTCCTGGGTGCCGGCCGCCGCAGTGTAGGCACTGTCCCAATCGCCGTTGCGCACGGCGGCGAAGGCGAGGCGATAGGCCGCGCGGTCGCCGTCGGAGAGAACGGCTGCGCTCGCGAGGCTCGGCGGCAACACCAAGAGGATTGCCAGTAGGAAAAGGCGAATAAACGGTCTCACCGGAACTCCTCGTCGACGCGGCACAGCGGAAAATCGAGGCTTTGTCGCATTTTAAGGGGGCAAGGTTAACCAGTACAAGCATTGCTCCGGATATTGCCGCCGATTGTCCCTAACGATATCTTTACCAATGGCTGGCGTGGCCGCCGGCCATCCCGCCCCGTGGAGGTCCGCCATGTTCAAGGGCTCGTTCGTCGCGCTCATCACCCCGTTCCGCAATGGAGCGGTGGACGAGAAGAGCTATCGGGAGTTCGTGGACTGGCAGATCGGGGAGGGGACGCATGGCCTCGTGCCCTGTGGCACGACCGGCGAGTCGCCGACCCTGAGCCACGCCGAGCACAAGCGCGTGGTCGAGATCTGCATCGAAGTTGCCAAAGGGCGCCGTCCCATCGTCGCGGGCACCGGCTCCAACTCGACCGAGGAGGCGATCGACCTCACGCGCCACGCGAAGAAGGCGGGCGCGGACGCCGCCCTCATCGTCTGCCCCTACTACAACAAGCCGACCCAGGAGGGGCTCTACCAGCACTTCAAGGCGATCCATGACGCCGTCGAGCTGCCGATCGTGATCTACAACATTCCCGGCCGCACCAACGTCGACATGAGCGTCGCGACCATGGCGCGGCTTGCGCAGCTTCCGAACGTCATCGGCGTCAAGGACGCGACCAACGATCTCGCGCGCCCGCTGCGGACGCGCGAGGCGATCGGGTCGGAGTTCTGCATGCTCTCGGGCGAGGATCACACGGCGCTCGCCTTCCTCGCGCAGGACGGCGACGGCTGCATCTCCGTGACCGCGAACGTGGCGCCGCGGGCCTGCGCCGATATGCACGATGCCTGGCAGAAGGGCGATCTCGGCCGCGCCATGAAGATCAATCAGCGCCTGCTCCCGCTGCACGACAGCCTCTTTGCGGAGACGAGCCCCGCTCCCGTGAAATTCGCGGCCTCGCTCCTCGGCAAATGCACGGCCGAGGTGCGGCTGCCGTTGGTGGTGCCGATGCCGGAGACGCAGGAGAAAGTGCGTCAGGCGATGCGACACGCCGGCGTCCTGAACTGAGCGGGCGAGGCCTTTCCGGGTTCCATGGCGCGCGAGACCGATCGCTTCATCGCGCAAAACCGCAAGGCGCGTCACGACTACCTGATCTCCGACACGCTCGAGGCTGGGCTCATGCTCCTCGGCACGGAGGTGAAGTCGCTGCGCAAGGGCGGAGCCAGCATCGGCGAATCCTACGCCGCCGAGCGCGAGGGTGCGCTCTATCTCATGAATGCGAACATCCCCGAATATCCCGCAGCGCGCGTCAACCACGAGCCGCGCCGCCCGCGCAAGCTCCTGGTCCACAAGAAGGAGCTCGACCGGCTCCTGGGTGCGGTCGCGCGCGAGCACATGACGCTCATCCCGCTCGGCCTCTACTTCAACGAGCGCGGACGCGCCAAGGTGCAGCTCGGCCTTGCCAAGGGCAAGCGCAGGGCCGACAAGCGCGCGGCCGAGAAGGAGCGGGACTGGAAGCGCGACAAGGCGCGGATCATGCGCGCGCGCGGTTGATCACTGGCGCAATGTCCCTTCTGGTGCGGCCGGCTTCTTGAATCTTCCTGGCTGCCGGGTCGTCGCAAACGAATCAATCTTGCGCGTCTCAGCACCTAGAAGACTTTTGCAACAGTATCTGCCAGAAGCGGAGAATCGCGGCTCGCCACATCGGCTTCTCGAACGCCGTCACAAGGATTTCAACGTATCATCCTCATTGCGATCCCCATGGAATGATTGGAACGGTGCTGATGGAATTTGCCGGTGAACCGTTCACGATTTTGGAACTGATGGCGAGATAGACCAGCGTATTGTGTTGCTTGTCTGGCAGCCGATATATCCGGGTCCTCTTGAAGAAGATGCTTGTTTTCTCGCTGAACGCCTCCTCGCTCTTCGGTAGCTTAGAAATATCAGTGGTGATGGGGCCGGTTTGACGGCAGGAAACAGAGAAATTTGACGGGTCTTCATTAAGACCGAGAGGCTGGCCCCAACCGCCTTTTCGAGCTTGCGAGATGTGGCAGGTGACCCCAGGGACCTTGGGATCATCGAAGTCGCTGACGCACACCTTGTCGTTCGGCGACAGCAGGTTGAATGTCGTACTGACGCAACCCATGTCGTCGGCCCTTGCAACGCCTGAGATCAGCAGAAACAGCACCATCGCTGCGAAGAATAGCCTCATGCTCGCCTCCATTCTCGGCCACCTACAAGAACCATGACCTCAAAAAGCTGTCTCGCGCCTCTGATCAGCACTGGCCGAAAACGATCACCGTTTTCAGTCCAGATCCCGTACCGGAGAAGGGAGAACCGCACGGGAGAAGTGCGCTGGGGCTGGCCGCCTCAGTGAGGACGGACCTCTAATATCCGATTACCTAGCGTAGGTAGCCGGGCACGGTTCAAGGGGTCGCTTTGCGAGCGAGGGTGTAAGAAAGGTGGCGCCAAAACATGATGCCTTCCACTTTTGTATCGACCGTGCCTTTGACGTTCTCAATCGATATCCGCGTACTGCTTCTGACCATCACCGGGCCTGATCCCGCGATGCCCTCGAACCGTCCGGTGCCGCCGGTAAATTTGAATTCCCCTCGGCATCCGACCAGGAAGAACCCCGCACACTTCAATTGTCCGAAAGCTTGCGCCCCATCGTCGGCCGTGATGTTGCACTTTCCCGCGCCTTGTTGAGACTTGTCGGCGACATTGACATCCAGGGTCACCGGACAGGAAATGATTCCGGCGTGAACCGGCCCTTGATCCGTTTCGACATAAAGATGTCCTGCGAGCGTCCCCTCGAACTTCGCATGATTCGTCGATGTCTCCTGAATGCTGCCCGTGGCCGTCCAAACCGTGAATGCATTGATGCTGGTTTCTCGGTGTGGCCGACTTTCAGCAGCGCATGCCGGCTGAACCGCGCCTGCGAGGAGCGCGATGAGCATTCCGACGAGGGTTGAGCGAACCGACATGACGAATTCCCCGTTTTAGATGGGCTATTTCAATTGCATTACAACGCCGTCCACCCCCAAGGAAAGGGCAAGCCCCTGCCGTTTGGCCTTCAAATGGATGGATACGCCTTTCTCATTCTGGAGCCAAAGCTCGCCGGTGCTCTCATTGCCGGCGACAGCACCGTAACGCGCCTGACCGTATGCCCCGGAGAAATCGCTGAGGTTGTTGAGATTGTACACCTCCCCATTGGCCTCCATTTTCGAGACTCCGAATCCACCGACCCCCAGGCCACCCACGCTGAAGGGGTAGCTCTTGCCACGGTAACGCAATGTGCCGCTGCCCAGATTTCCGCTGCCGATGAAAGCGATTTGCACTTGGCTGATGGCGATCGCTCCCGACGGTTTCTTGTCGGCGGACTCGGCAGCGAACGCAGATTCGATGCCGGTAAACCCGAATGGCGCGACCAGTGCCATCAGCAGCAGGATCGCACGATATCTTGACGTGAATTGCTGCATTGCTGTCCATCCCGTTTGGCTGCGGCCTTAGTTTAGCGACGAATGTAGTCCCACCACTTGACTAATCGGAAATTAGAAGGATCGGAGGTGCCTTGCTCCAGGGGTAACCGGCTCGCGCCTTCTGGTAGGCGTAGTCGAACAATGCGCGCATATAGGGCTGATCGAAGCTCACCTTATGCTCCACCGTGAAGTCCGCGCCGATATAGGCGAGGTTGTAGTCGACACCGTCGCGGCGCGATGTCGCGTAAATCCGAAGCGCATCGTTGTACCCGCTGTAGTAAATCATCGTGCTTATCGCGCGTCCCGCGATCGGGAGTAGCTGTCGATCGACGGAGGCCCACTCGGGATCGAGGCGCGCATTGCGGATCAGGTAGGCGTGGCGTTCCCGCGCGTACTCCTTTTTCAAGTCAATACGCAATCCAATCGAGGGCGGGTAGAGGAACATTTGTGCCGTCGCGCCGCCATCGACGTGCATTTCCTGGTATCGTTGACCGCCAACTTCTACGTCTATGAGAACCGGCGGAAACCCGCCGGGTATCGAGGCGGACGCAAGCAGAATCTTGCGAATGAGATCGATCGCGCCCGGCTTCCCGCTAGCGGCGATCGCACCGATGTTCCAGATGACCGGCCGCCCCTCGTCGAGGTTCGTGGTGCCGATCAAGAGCAGCCGACCTTCGCCA
>Ga0335081_10014482_pt1 | contig 12761 bp, 6 predicted proteins | sample Lox_Sample_35_FD_206713 | JGI IMG/M metagenome (GOLD analysis project Ga0335081, IMG submission 206713) | Soil microbial communities from Loxahatchee National Wildlife Refuge, Florida, United States - Lox_Sample_3.5 | ecosystem: Environmental > Terrestrial > Soil > Wetlands | place: USA: Florida...
GAGGACTTCCCGCTCGCGTTCGGTGAGGCTCTCCACCACCAGCGGAGCATCCTGGGGCCGGGTGGCGGCCCTACGGGAATGTCCGGTCGGGACCTGGTGGGTCTGGCGGGAAGCCAGCATGTCGTTATAGGCCTGGGCCAGGCCCGGATCGCTATCGACCAGCGGCCGGAGCCAGCCGCGCTCCAGGATGAACGGCAGCCGGAGGCGTTCGGCCTGGGCGAGCCGAAGGGCGTGCTCGACGGCCCGCGCGGCGCTGGCGCGTTCCCCCGACATCAGGGCCAGGCGACCCTCGACCAGGCTGACCTCCACGCGCGCCAGGTCCGGGGCGTCGTGCCACGCTGTGCCCATCCCGGACAGGGCCCGCCTGGCCGCCTGCGTATTCCGGCCGACCAGCCAGGCCCGTGCGAGCGCCGTGACGGCTTCTGGCGAGTGCTCTGGGTCGGCGCGCCTGGCCGCGTCCAGCGCCGCCTCAGCGTTGCCGGCCGCCGCGAACGCCCGCGACTCCACTAGCGCCAGCCGCTGGTCAAGCCAGGGTGGCGGAGACCACCGGTCCCGGACCCGACCGACGACCTGGCCAGCCTCCCGGTAGCGGCCCTGGGCCAGGCAGCCCTGCGCGGCCACCATGCTGGCTACGGCGGCGGCGACCCGGTCCGGGCACTCACGCAGCGCCGCCTCGGTCGCCTGCAGGGAGTGGCGCGCGTCAGGCAATTCGTACCGCTGGACGTGCACGTACGCGCAGGCGAGAGTGGCGGTGCGGTGGTGACGTTGGGTGAGCGGGCCACGCTTGGTCACGGCGTCCTCGTCCGCGCCTAGTGCCACGGCGCTGCTGAGCCGGCCGCTGAGGGCCTCGAGCAGGGCCAGTCGTCCCAGGCAGGCCGCTCGCTCGTAGGCGCTGCGTGAGGAGGTCACGGCAGACCGGAAGGCGGCGGCGGCCGCGGCGAAATTGCCCCACCAGAATTCCACCACGGCCTGCCACATCATCACCTGTCCGGGAATGTCGGGGTGCCGCGCGATCGCTTCCGCAGGTATCCGGCCGAGCAGGGACCCGGCCTCGGCGGCGGCCGCCTTGGCGGTTGGCAGGTCACCGGTGCGGCGCGCCAGCACGAGCCTGATCAGCTCGGCCTCCAGCCGCGACGGGATCTCTTCATTCCTGGGCAGCTTCCGGAGCATGTCGTCTGCGGCGTCCAGCGATCCCGCCGGGACCTCGGCGCTCTCACCGAACATACCCAGCGCGGCGATGACCAGCAGGGGTTGCGGCTGCGACCATGCCTCGTCCTGCGGGATATTGCGTAGCACCTCAGCCAGCGGATCCAGGCTCTGCGGCGTCATCAGCTGGCCCACCGCGAGCTCCTCTACGACGATTCGCGCGGCAAGTTCCCAGTCGTCGGCCGCGACCGCCTGCTGTACCGCCTCGGTGACCTGCCCGTGCCGCTGCAGCGATTGCGCGGCCCGATGGCGCAGCCTGGGTACTTCATCGGGCGCTTCGCGGCGCAGCTTCAGCCGGAGTACCTCCGCGAACATCGGGTGGTAGCGGTAGTAGCCGTGCGGCAGCGGCTGGACGAACGCATTCGCCTCGGCCAGGGCCCGAAGCTCGCTGACGGCTTGGTCGTCCTCGGCCACCTCCATCGCGATCTCCGGGCTGATGCGGTCCAGGATGCTGGTCTTGAGCAGCAGGTTCCTGACCCTCGGCGGCCGGGTGTTGAGCACCTCGTCCATCAGGTAGCTGGCCACCGCACCCTCTCCTGAGGCGATCTCCTTCGCGGATCGCTCCGGATCCGGGCTGTCGTTGATAGACAGCGCCGCCAAACGCAGCGCCGCGGCCCAGCCCTCGGCCCGCTCGGTGAGGTACTCGAGCGCGTGCTCAGGCAGGGTGACGTCGTGCTGGGCCATTAGCAGGCCAGCCTCCGGGACGGTGAAGGCAAGCTCGTCCGCGCGGATTTCGGTGAGCTCGCCAGCCAACCGGTAGCGGTGCAGCGGGAACGCGGGATCTCCGCGCGATGCGACCACCACGTGCAGTGCGGGCCTGGTGTTCCGGAGCAGCCGGGCCAGCCCGGTCATCTGCGAGCGGCCGGTCAGCAACTGGAAATCATCCAGGACCAGCCAGACCGGTTCCCCCTGCTCGGCTATTGCCGCGGCCAGCCGAAGCACGAAAGCCGGATCGGCCGAACCGGTGCTGGCGGCCGCCACCCGCCTGGGTATCGAGACCCCGGCATGGCGCAGCGCCTCCAGCACGTACGGCCAGAACATCCGCTGGCGGCTGTCGTACTCGTCCAGGGTCACCCATGCGGTGGGCTGAGCTGGGGAATGGACGGACGCCCATGAGGCCATCGCGACCGTCTTGCCGGCCCCGGGCGGGCCGGTAATCACGGTCAGCGGGCCCTGGGCCCCGGCCGCGATTCTCATCTCGATCCGAGGACGGCGGACTACCCAGTCTGGCAGCGCAGGCACGGTGATCTTGCTAGCGAGCAGGGGGTTGGTCGCGATCGTCGGACGGCGAGACTGGGAGTATGACGCACGACCATCCATGCCACGTTTCCCTTCCGGACCCAGGGGGCAACCGACACAGCACGTAACGGGCAGCCAGAACGGACCTGTGACCCCTGGCGCCACGGGTGCCCCTCTCCGCTACCACCCTTGCGGCAGACCCGGGTGATATGTCAATACTCCTTAGCCTCACCCCGGGGTGAATCCATCTGGATTTCACAAAGGAGAAGGTTAGGTATGCACGTGCATTTTGGTCGGCGGCAGCCCGCGCGAATCAGGAGCCCTTGGTGGGAGCCATCTCGCGCTTCCAAACCTGCCGTCATGAATTCACGACGTAAAATCCACGCAACCTTCACAGGAACTTCATACGGCAAATATGTCCGGCCAAGGACAAGGCTGGCTCGGACCGGTTCCAGGCCGGCGTTCGCTGCTCGTACGGGCCGCCGCGGCCTGCCCGGCGAGAGTGCTCGGGTGTATCACGATCACATCACACACCATCAGTTTCGCGGGGCCGGGCAGAAGCGAAGGGCCACCCATGGCACGATCAGCTTCGCGCCTGATCTGCTGGATAATTAGCTCACCTAACACGATCGAGAGTATCGTCAGCTCGCATCTTCCGCGGCGCACCGCACTGCCTATCGAGCAGCTTCGTGCGCCCCGCCCTATAATGCTCGACTTCGCCGTCTGCGGCTTTCGCGGCACCGCGGATCAGCGATCGCCTGGCCGATCACCGCCCAAGGCCGGAACCCCTCTCACCGAGTGATGTTCCGGCCAGCGCAGCGCGAGAGCATGCTGCTTCGACGTACCGCGAAGGCAGGGTGACAGGGGAGCAAGCCGACCCGCCACGGGTGATGCGCATCATCCGGGTCGGCGCGGATGCTTGCTGTTCAGAGCACCGAGGCTCGCATCGCCTGTCCCAGGCAGGCCATGCCCACGAAATGAGGTGGAAGAGGTGTCAATCGGACCCGTACAGCTCATCGTGCTGGGGTTCAGTCATCCCAACTTCCACGGTGAGATCATCGCCGAACTGGAGCGACTACGCGAGAGCGACACCGTGCGGGTGATCGACTCGATAGCCGTGTACAAGGATGCCGATGGCGCGCTGGAGGTCGAGCATCTCAGCAACCTGTCCGAGGGCGAGGCCATAGAACTCGGCAGCAAGATCGGAGCGCTGATCGGCATCGGCATCGAAGGTGAAGAGGGAATAGAGGCCGGCGCGATCGCCGGAGCGCAGCAAGCCGCAGCCAGCGGCATCGACGTGTTCGCGGGCGCGGAGGAGTGGGATGTACTCGCGGACATCCCGAACGACTCGGCCGCGGCGCTGATCTTGCTCGAGCACCACTGGGCCGTGCCGCTGCGCGATGCGATTGCCCGCACGGGCGGATTCCGCCTCAGCGACGGCTTCATCAGCCCGCTTGACCTAGTGGAGATCGGGCTGCTGACCGCCGCCGAGGCCAGGGAACTCCATGACCTGGAGACGGCGGCCGCCACCGAGCCACGCTAAGCAGGCTCTATCGCCAGGAGGTATGCAATGTCCAGATCTCGCCAAATGGCCTGCCGCGGCGCCCGCCGTCGCAGGTAGCCGGTCACGTGGTCTCTCACCCTCTACGCGGGAAGCCCGCCGGCGCCGGCCAGGCCAAGGTGGAGGTTCCGCCGGGGCTCCCGCAGCCTGAAAGTTCTGCCATGATTTCGCGTTACTACGAACTTCGCCTGGCTGGCGCGCTTCCGCCTGAGGTCCTGGTGGACTTCGAAGGGCTGACGGCCGCACCGGAACCGGCCACCACCGTGGTGCACGGGGAGCTCGACCAGGCGGCCCTCAACGGGTTGCTGGCTCGCCTGGAGCTCCTGGGCGTACAGGTACGAGAAGTACGCCGCCTCCATGATCCGCCGGCTTCCGGCTCAATGGTGAACAATCGGTGAACTACCCGCGAAGGGTGATTCGCGCAAAGCCCAACCGCTAAAGATGGGTAGTCGCCCCGGCTCAGGTAGTCGAGCTGGCGGCCTCGTGCCACCGCGTCGCTCCGGGAGGACACGCCGAGCTTGCGGTAGATCGCGCGAACATGGGTCTTGACCGTGTTGCGGGAGATACTCAGTTCGCGTCCGATCTCCCGCATGGACAAGCTGCCCCGCAGCAGGTGCAGCACCGCCCTCTCCTGGTCGGTGAGCGATCCGGCCAGCCCGGCCGGCGGGAACAGCCGTTGCCGGAGTGAATCCAGCCGGGCTTGCTGCGCCTCCGCGCCGTCTGGCAGCGCGGCCAGTATCCGCCCGGCCTCGTCAAACAGCACCGCGACCCCGGTCCGGTCGCCGGTATCCAGCCGTACCGAGGCCAGCCTGAACAGAGCTTCAAGCGTGGGCCACGGACTGAGACCCACCCAGTAGTGCCGCGATGCCAGAGCCTGCTCAAACTCTCGACGTGCCTCGGCCAGCCGCCTGTCCTCGGCATAAACCAGGCCAGTAGCGATGTAAGCCAGAGAACTCTGGGGTATCCGGCCGTAGCCGGTGCCTGCGGCCAGCTGACGAGCCTCGCTCGCGTAGGCCCTCGCTCGATCCTGGTCGCCGCTTTCGACGGCGGCCAGCGTCGCGACGAACAGGGCGGTGAGCCGGATAGCCCGGTCACCGATCTCGTGTTCGAGAGCCTGCCTCAGCGCCTGGTCCGCCTCGGGCTCGCCGGACAGGTACTGGCTGAAGGCCAGTGCCGTGAGCGCGAGCGGGTACCAGCGGGAGTCGTTACTTTCCAGCTCAACGGCCCTGGCCGCCGATTCCCGCATCTTCCGGATGCCATCGAACCCGAAGAGCCCATGCAGCAGTGCGGCCGAGGCGTCGAACGACGCCATGCCATCGGGCAAACGGCCAGCATGCTCTCCGGACTCGATCACGGGGACCAGCCGCGCCACCGCCGCTGGTTTACCGGACAACGCCGCAACCCAGGCCGCGACGTGCGCGGCCAGGGGGTTGGTGCTGATCTCCTCGTCGCCGAGCGCATCGAGCCAGGCGTGCAGGGTCTGAACTCGTCCGGCGTTCACGTACTCGAGCCAGTGGCCGGCGATCAGGCTGGCCGCCTGGCCAAGATCGGCGCCCACCAGGGCGTGACCGATCGCTTCGTCCACGAATCCTTGCGACGCGTACCACTCGCTCGCCCGGCGGTGCAAGGCGGGCACGTTCCCCGGCTCATCCCGCTCCAGGACACGGCGGAGCACCTGCCGGAACAAGTGATAGTAGCGGAACCACGTCCGCCCCTTACCCAAGGTGACCAGGAAGAGGTTCTCGCGCTCGAGCGTGTCGATGATCTCGGCCGCATTGCCGACTCCCGTTACCGCTTCGCAGAGCGGCGCGGTGAAGCGGTCCAGGATCGAGGTCTCGGTGAGGAACCGCCGGACCTGGCTCGGCTGGCCGGTGATCACCTCCTCGAACAGATAGTCCGCGATGTACCGGTTGTTGCCGCTCAGCTGGTGAACGAAGTGACCCGGGTCGGAGCGGCCACGCATGGACAGTGCGGCCAGGTAGACGCCGGCGGGCCATCCCTCGGTGCGGTCTATCAGGTCAGCGAGGTCACGCTCGCCGAGGCGGACGGCAGCGACCCGGTCAACGAGCGCGGCCGCCTCATCCTTGGTGAAGCGCAGTTCGTTCACCCCGATCTCGGCCAGGTCGCCGGTGGTGCGGAGCCGGGCCAGCGGCAGCGGCGGATCGGCTCGCGTGATGATGATCATCTGAGCCGGAGTGATCAGGTTCAGCAGCAGGAACTGGACCTGCTCGCGGCAGCGTGGCGCGTTAACCAGATGGTAGTCGTCCAGGACCAGCGCGACCGGCTGGGAGAGCTCGGCCAGCGCGTTCACCAGCCGCGGCAGCAGCTGCCCGTCGATATCAGGATCCTGCGTGGCCAGCAACCGCAGCAGGTTCGCGTCGCCCAGGCCGGGGCAGGCGCGTTCCAGCGCGGACACCACGTGCCACCAGAGCCGGGTCGGATCATCGTCTCCCTGGTCGAGGGAGACCCACGCGAACGACCGGTTGTCGCTCGCAGCGCCGCGCCATTGGGCCACCAGGATCGTCTTGCCGAACCCCGCGGGCGCCTCGACCAGGATCAGCTTCGCCTTCGACACGGTCAGGCCGGTTATGAGCCGCTGGCGCAGTATCCACTCCGGACGCACCGCCGGGCCGAGGAGCTTGCTCTCCAGTACCAGACCGCTACGCTCCGACACCGGCTTGACCACGGAGAGAGGAGCCGAGCGACTTGCTCGTTGCTTCTCGACACCACTCATATACGCTCGCAGCCAATCACGCGAGCGGTCCGGACGCACCACCCGGCTCGGGTGATGTACGAACGTGCACGTCGGGGCGAAGCTGGGCTCATCGCCGATGACTGGCCAGACCGTTCATGGTGTGGTGAATATTGGACTCAGCCAGCCAGCTGGGCCTGCGCTGCGTGGCTCAGCAGATAGCCAAGGCTGGCTATCACCTGCGCGACGCATCGACGACGGCAGCACCGCTGGACAGCGGGGTCGCGCAAGAGCGCAGCAGCCTCGAGGTGCGGTGGGTTATCCCGGGGCGGATGCAAGCGGCGATGGCCGGATGGTTCGCGCACTTTGCGGTCGAGGTGGAGTGCCGCGAAGACCTCTACCTGCTTCATCCGCAGTTGCGGACGTTCTCGGTGAAGATCCGCGGCGGCCGGGCCCTCGAGGTCAAGGTCTACCGGGGCAGCCCGGGAGTGATCGACGTGCCGGGTCGCGCACTAGGCCGGATGGAGTTCTGGCAGAAGTGGTCATGGCCGTGTAACCAGCTCAGCGACGACGGCGGCACGGTTCCGGCCGGCTGGACGCTGGTAAACAAGCGGCGGCAGCTCAGCCGGTTCCCGCTGGCCGCCGGCCGACGCCCGGGCAGCACGGCACCGGATCCGGGGGTCAGCGTGGAACTGACCAAGATCCACGGACCAGGCGGCCCGTGGTGGTCGCTGGGATTCGAGGCAACCGGCCCCGACGACCTGCTCCGCCGCCAGCTTGAAGCCACGGCGGCACGGGTCTTTGCCGAGCCATTGCCGGGCGGCCTGGCGTTCGGCCCGGACGATTCCTGCTCCTACGCGGAGTGGCTGCGCCGGCAGGTGCCGTAGCCGGGCAGGTGCCGTAATGGCCGATCAAGTGCTGGCAGGTCCTCGACCTCCTGTTTGGTGATGCTGAGCCGGATCCCGTTCTGCATGGAGGCCACGGCGCTGACCGGTATGGCGACTTCCTTGCGCCCCCACAGGTGGCCTTCCTTGAGGAGCAGGTGAGTCACCTTGTGATCGTCCCGGTTCACGACGAAGCCTTCGATCTGCCCGATCTCACCGTCGGTCGCATGAACGCGCTCATGGCGGACCAGGTCGGTTTCACCCGGCGGGACGGTCTCGTCGATGATCGCCTGCGGCAGGGCGCCCACTCCCATGCCGATCCCCATGCCGGCGTCGAATCCGATATCGCCCATCACTTCGACTTCCTCGGCGGGAGCTAGCTGGCCGAAGTCGGCCATCGTGCATCGCAGGCTGATCTCGCCGGCCGTCGCGTCGACCAGGCTGAGGGGCACGAGCCGGTCATCCGCGCTGAAGTGCTTTGGTCCTATGACCAGATGCGTGACGGTCCGGGTGTCCGGGTCAAGGATCATGCGGCGGACCATGCCGCACACTCCGTCCGAGCACCTTGCCGTCGTACCCAGCACGAACTGCGTCTCCATCGCCGCTTCCGTCCTCTTTGGTGCTCGGCCCGGGTGAACCTCGCTGACCCGTCCTTTTCGTAGGTACCGTAACAGGCCAGGAGCGGGCACCACCCGTCCCGGGTGACGGACCCTCGCGGCGACTCGAACAAGCTGGAGGAGACACAATCCGGGAGGCCCACGTGCCCGCAGCCGAACTCCCGCTGAGATGGACCGGCCAGCACATCAGGCACGCGGCCGGGATGGTCAAGCAGGGCTGGAATCCGGCCGCGCGGGTCTACGAGAGCATCGGGCCCGACTTCTTCCTGGCCCTGGCGCCCGGCTGGCTCAACCTGGGGTTGTGGGAAGGGGCAGGTTCAGAAGAGGAGGCCGAAGACGCCTGCCGGCGGCTGGTCAGGACGCTTGCGTCTGCCGTGCCGGCCGGGGGAGTGGTGCTGGATGTGGGCAACGGGCTCGGTACCCAGGACCCGCTGATCGCCCGGGTCCTTCGCCCGCGCCGACTGGTCACGGTGAACATCACCGAGTGGCAGCTGAAGGCAGGCCGGGACCGGCTGCGGGAGGCGGCAGCGGCCCCGGTGGTGGGCGACGGGGCCCGGCTGCCGATCGCCGATGCCACCGTGGACGCCATCATCAGCGTGGAGGCAGCCTTCCATTTCCGCACCCGGAAGGCTTTTTTCGAGGAGTGTTACCGCGTGCTCCGGCCGGGTGGCGTGCTGAGCATCTCCGATATCTCGGTGCAGAGATGGCCGGTCACGCCCGCTGAGGTGATCTCGGGCCTGACCCAGCTGCGGGTGTTCGGGCTGCGGCGGAGCATGGCCATGACGACCAGCCAGATCGCGGCGGCGGCGGCCGCGGCGGGCCTGGCCGAGGTGCAGGTGACGGCGTGCGGCGACCGGGTGATCGGCCCGGCGCTCCGGCTTACCGCCGCCCGGCTGGCAGCCGCCAGGGCCGCTCCCGTCGGCCACCAGGCCGCTCCCGTCGGCCACCAGGCCGCTCCCGTCGGCCACCAGGCCGCGGCCCGCCTGCTGATACGGCAGGTCGACCTGCTCTGGCGCCGCGGGATCATCGACTACCTCCTGCTTCGCGCCGTCCGGCCGTGACGCGGCCCGGTCGCCTGAATCACCCCTCTGGGGGGTGTCGGGCCGGTCACGGTCAGCCGACCGTGGATAGATGACTGCCCAAGCGCACGCCGAGCCAGGCCAGACGACGGCCGCGGACAGCTGGTACGCGCGTCAGGCCGACAAGGTCACGGCCGCGCTCGACGTCGATTCCGCCGTCGGGCTGAGCGCGGCCCGGGCGGCCCAACTGCTCGCCGCGAACGGCCCGAACGCGCTTCCGGAGGAGAAGGCCAAACCGGGCTGGCGCAGGTTCCTGGACCAGTACCGGACGTACATGCAGATCATCCTGGTCGTGGCGGCCATCGTGTCCCTGCTGATCAAGGAGTGGAGCACCGGCGTCCTGCTGATCCTGCTGACCGTGCTGAACGCGGTGGTGGGCCTGCGGCAGGAGGGCAAGGCCGAAAGCGCCATGAACGCGCTGAAATCCATGATGAAGGCGACGGCCCGGGTCCGGCGCGACGGGGCGGAATCGGTGATCCCGGCCGAGCAGGTGGTCGTCGGCGACATCGTCCTGATCACCGCCGGGGATGAGGTGCCCGCGGATGGCCGCATCATCGAGGCCAGCGCGCTGCAGATCGACGAGTCGGCGCTGACCGGGGAGAGCACTCCGGCGGCCAAGAACGCGATGGCTCTGACGGGCGACGAACTGGCGCCAGGCGATCAGATCAACATGGCGTTCATGAACACCCCGGTCACGCACGGCAGCGGCACGCTCATCGTCACCGGCACGGGCGCCGGCACCGAACTGGGGAAGATCTCCGGGATGCTCGCAGCGACGGCCGTCGAGGAGTCGCCGCTGACCAAGGAGATGAACCGGCTCACGCTGTGGATCGCCGGGGCGGCCGGCCTGACCATGATCGTGATGTTCGTGCTCGGCCGGGCCCGCGGCCGGGCGTGGGATGACCTGTTCACCGCCGCGGTCTCGCTGGCCATCGCGGCCATCCCCGAAGCCCTGCCGACCGTGGCGCAGATGATCCTGTCCGTCGGCGGAGTGGACCTGGCCAAGCGGAACGCGATCGTGAAGGACCTGCCGTCGGTGGAGACGCTGGGGTTCACCTCCGCCATCAACTCCGACAAGACCGGCACGCTGACGATGAACCAGATGACCGCGGTGGAGGTGGTCGATCCCGCCGACCGGTACACGATTTCCGGCACCGGCTACGGGCTGGAGGGCCAGGTCCACCACGCCGCGGGCACCACGGACACCATCGAGGACGCGATCCTGCCCTACCTGGTCGCCAGTGACGCCAAGCTCGCGGACGGCAAGGTGGTCGGCGATCCGACCGAAGGGGCCCTGCTCGTGCTCTGCCACAAGGCCGGACTGGACATCGAGGCGACTCGCGACCGGCTGCCCCGGCTGGCCACGCTGCCTTTCGACCCGGCCTACAAGCTGATGGCCACGTTCAACTCCGCCGTCGACGCGTCCGGACGGCCCGTGGTCCGCTGCTTCGTCAAGGGAGCGGCGCCGGCGGTCATGGCCAGAGCGGACAGCGCCCTGCTGGGCGGCACGAGGATCCCCTGGGACGCGGGCCTGCGCGAGAAGAGCCAGGCCCACGTGGAGCGGATGGAAGGCGCGGGGCAGCGGGTGATGGCCGCGGCCACGCGCGACCTGAACCCGGCCGGGTTCGACCCCGACGGCGATCTGCTCGGCTATGTCACCAGCCTGCAGATGAGCAGCCTGGTCGGGATGGTCGACCCGGCGCGGAAGGAGTCCGCCGCGGCGGTCGCCGCGGCCCAGGCGGCCCACATCCGGGTCCGGATGGTGACCGGAGATGACGTGATCACCGGGGCGGCGATCGCCAAGCAGCTGGGCATCGAGGGCGAGGCCATCCTGGGCGCCGACTTCGCCGCCCTCCCCGAGACCGAACGGCTGGCCCGCATCGACGACATCGGGGTGGTCGGCCGGGTCGCCCCCGAGCACAAGGTGCTACTGGCCGACACGCTGAAGAAGAAGGGCCACGTCGTGGCCATGACCGGCGACGGCGTCAACGACGCCCCCGCCATCAAGGCCGCCGACATCGGGATCGCCATGGGCACCGGGACCGAGGTAGCCAAGAACGCCGGCCGGATGATCCTGTCCGACGACAACTTCGCCACCATCGTGTTCGCGGTCGAGCAGGGCCGCAAGATCTACGACAACCTGACCAAGTACATCCGGTTCGTCCTGGTGCTCCTGGTCGCCTTCGTCCTGACCTTCCTGGGCGCGACGCTGTTCAACATCGCCGCCGGCGAGCCGTTCACCCCGCCCCAGGTGCTGTGGATCCACTTCGTGGTCAACGCCCCGTTCGGTTTCGCGCTCGGCTTCGACAAGGAAACCCCGGGGCTCATGACCCTGCACCCCCGCCATCGCGGGCAGTCGGTGCTGACCAACGGGGTGATGATCACGGTGGGCCTGGCCGGGCTGGCCATCACCATCAGCCTGCTGTCCATGATCGAAGTCGGCCAGCACATTTTCGGCAGCGTCCCCGTCGGCCAGTCGATCGCCTTCACCTGCTTCGCGCTGTGCCTCATCGTGGCCGCGGTCGAATGCCGCAGCGAGACCGCCACCGCCCTGACCACCGCCACCTTCGACAGCAAGCAGATGAACTGGGCCATGCTCGGCGAGTTCGTCCTGGCCGTGCTGGTCACCCAGATGGACGTGTTCAACCGCCTGCTCGGCACCACCCAGATCAACCTGCGCCAGTTCGCCTGGGCCCTCATCCCCGCCCTTGCCCTGCTCATCCTCTGGGAACTCGGCAAATGGGTGGCCCGGCGACAGATGACGGCCCAAGTCGTACCCGCCGGCTGAGCCTCAGGCCCGCTCTTCGGCCGCGAGCAGGTAGAACTGCCACGGCTGCAGGGCCACGAACAGCCCCGGGTAGGCCAGTTCGTCTCCGTCGCGGTCGAACACCTGCCCGCTGAGGAGGTCGGTCAGGCGCCAGCCGCGACCCGGCAAATCCTTCCAGTCCAGCGAGATCCGGGCCTGGGCCGGCTGTGAGGACAGGTTGACCACGGTCACATGCCGGCCGCCGCCGTTATCGGCGGTCCAGGACCAGGCGACCAGATTGCGGCAGGACTGGTTGTCGGGCCAGCCCCCGGCCTCGAGCAGCTGCCAGGCGCCGGCGCGGACCCGTTGCCGGGCCAGCGCGGCCAGCAGCCGGGCGTACCAGGCGGCCAGTTCGTTGTCGCGCGGCTCGTCCGGACGCCGGGCCAGGAAGACCGGCGGGCGCACCCGGCGCCCCTCGAACTGCCCCTCGTGCCACAAGGTGGCGCCCGGCAGCGTGCCGACGGCTACCGCCGCGGCCTGGCTGGCGTCCCGGGGCAGGCGATCGGCGATGCGGGGCTCGTCGTGGTTCTCGAGGAACCGCACCAGTTTGGCCTGATAGCCCAGGTCGGCGTGCAGGTGACCCCGGACGCCGTCGACGTCGCCGCCGATGATCCGGTCATAGAGCCGCTTGTCGTAGCAGAAGTCGAAGCCTTGCTGCTGCAGCGTCCACTCCATGT
>Ga0335081_10014483_pt1 | contig 12761 bp, 10 predicted proteins | sample Lox_Sample_35_FD_206713 | JGI IMG/M metagenome (GOLD analysis project Ga0335081, IMG submission 206713) | Soil microbial communities from Loxahatchee National Wildlife Refuge, Florida, United States - Lox_Sample_3.5 | ecosystem: Environmental > Terrestrial > Soil > Wetlands | place: USA...
TAATGAACCGGCCGAGAGCGCTGCTGATGGGGGTGTGTGCTGCGTCGGCTATTGGGACTCTTCGACTGCATCAGCCTTGCGCTCGAGCGCAAGGCCGATTTCGCTCAGAACGACTCGGGGCTCGATTGAGAAGCGGAGTTATGCTGAGCGAAGCTGGTCTGGTCGCTTGCGACCAGACGGGCGGAGTCGAAGCATCCCTATCCTCTTATCGAGCCTCGCACCAAAAGCAAAGGCCCCGATGAACTCGGGGCCTAAGACGGGTACTCAACGATGTCTATCAGTATCCATAGTTAGCTGGCCAGGGAGTGATGTCAAGCATTTCTACTGAATCAGTGTCCCTCCATTTGCCTCCTCTTCCAGCGGAATCACGACTGCTGCGGCCACGCGGTCACCCGGCTCCAGCTGCAGCAGGCGCACACCTTGAGCGGCGCGGCCGGATTCGCGGATCGTGCTCGAATCCATACGAATAATTTTGCCGTACTGGCTGATCAGCATGACCTCGGATTCTTCCGTCACCTGGGCAATCCCCACAACTCGGCCGTTGCGCTCGGTGGTCTTGACGTTGATCACGCCGGAGCCGCCGCGTCCCTGCAGACGATATTCGTCGGCGGGAGTGCGCTTGCCGTAGCCGTTTTCGGTGATGGAGAGAATGAGCGAGCCTTTGATGGGAATCGACTCGTCGGTTGCGGTGACTTCGGCGATCCCGGCTTTTGCTTTGGCTTTTTCGGCGTCCGCTTCCGCCTTCTTCACATCTTTCGGCGTGGTGGCCATGCCCACGATGTAGTCGCCCTTGTCGAGGTTCATGCCGCGCACGCCGAACGCCGGACGTCCCATGGAGCGCACGTCAGCCTCGTCGAAGCGAATGGCCTGGCCGTCGTGCGAGGCCAGAAACACAATCTGGTTGCCGTCGGTCAAAGTGACTCCGACCAGTTCATCGTCCTTATCGATGCCAATGGCGATAATGCCGCGTGACATGACGTGCGAAAAGTCTTTCAGATCGGTCTTCTTCACCGTGCCGTTGCGGGTGGCGAAGAAGATGTAGCGGCCTTCTTCCTCCAGGTTGCGCACGGCCAGCATAGTGCGCACGGTTTCGCCGGGTTGCAGTCCCACCAGATTACCCACATGCTTGCCCTTGCCCGCCGCGCCCACGTCGGGGATTTCGTAGACCTTCAGCCAATACACCCGTCCGGTGTTGGTGAAGATCAGAATGTAGGCATGGGTCGATGCGATGAACAGATGCTCGACGAAATCCTCGTCGCGTGTCTTCATGCCGGTGCGGCCGGTGCCGCCGCGGCGCTGCATGCGGTAGGTCGAGATCGGGGTGCGCTTGAGGTACCCGCCGTGGCTTACGGTCACCGCCACCTGCTCGTCGGCGATCAGGTCTTCCAGCATGATCTCCGCCGCTTCGTCCTCAATGCGGGTGCGGCGGTCATCTCCGTATAACTTCTTAACTTCCTCTAGTTCTTTGACGATGACGCCGCGCAGCTTCTTCTCGGAGCCGAGAATCGACTCGAATTCGGCAATGTTTTCGCGGGTCTGCGTCAACTCTTTGGTGATCTCGTCGATGGATAGCCGGGTCAGCCGGTGCAACTGCAATTCGAGGATCGCGTCGGCCTGGATGGATGTGAACGGCTTTCCCGGGTCAAGCTTGGGCGCCCGTCCGGTGGTGTTGATGTCGATCTTCTTGCCGGCAAAGTAGGCGACCAAATTGTCGCGGGCGTCGGCGCGGTTGGCGCTGGCGCGGATAATGACGATCACGTTGTCGAGGTGATCGAGGGCGGTGATGTAGCCTTCGAGAACATGCTCGCGCTCTCTGGCTTTCTTCAGCAGAAACGCGGTGCGCCGGCGGACGACATCGACGCGGTGATCGATGAAAAGCTGGATGGCCTGGATCAACCCCATTTCCTTGGGCTGGCCGTTGACCACCGCCAGGAAGATCATGCTGAAACCTTCCTGCATCGAGGTGTGCTTGAAGAGCTGATTGAGCACCAGCTGGGCTTCGCCGCCCCGCTTCAACTCAATCACGATGCGCATGCCGTCGCGGTCGCTTTCGTCGCGAACGTCGGAAACGTCATCGACGACTTTGTTGTTCACCAGTTCGGCAATGCGCTCGATGAGCCGGGCCTTGTTCACCTGGTACGGAATCTCCGTAACAATGATCGCCTGCCGCTCTTTGGTGATGTTCTCGATCGCCGCCTTGGCCCGCATCATAAAGCGGCCACGGCCGGTCTTGTAGGCTTCAAGAATTCCCGCTCTGCCATGAATAATGCCGGCGGTGGGGAAGTCAGGGCCCTGCACCAGCTTCAGAATCTCCGGCAGCGTGGTGTGAGGATTGTTGACCAGGGTGATGGTGGCGTCGACGATCTCGGTCAAATTGTGCGGGGGAATGTTCGTCGCCATGCCCACGGCGATTCCGTTCGACCCGTTGATCAGGAGATTTGGAATCCGCGTGGGCAGAACCACCGGCTCCTCGAACTTTTCGTCAAAGTTCTTTACAAAGTCGACGGCATCTTTATCGATATCAACCAGCATCTCTTCCGCGATGCGGGTTAAGCGGCATTCGGTATAGCGATAGGCCGCCGGGGGGTCGCCATCGACGGAACCGAAGTTGCCCTGACCATCGATCAGGGGATATCTCATGCTCCAGGGCTGCGCCAGCCGGACCAGCGCGTCGTAGACGGCGCCGTCTCCGTGCGGATGGTATTTTTTCAGCAGTTCGCCGACCACACCGGCGCACTTGCTGAACGAGCGATTGTGCAGCTGTCCCATGTCGTGCATGGCGTAGAGAATGCGCCGATGCACGGGCTTCAATCCGTCGCGGACGTCGGGCAGCGCGCGCCCGATGATCACGGACATCGAATAGTCGAGATACGACCGCCGCATCTCCTCTTCAATGTTGACGGGCTGAATATTCAGCGCCCCGGGACTGCCGTCACCGGGCGGAGGAGTTAAGGGAAGCTCTGGGTTCTGGGGATCGTCGGGCATAAACGGCTTCTAGCTCCTGGCTTCTAGCTCCGTGCTGCTGGAAGGCCTAAATATTTGCAATTACAATGACTTAGCGAGCAATCGAATGTAGACGATTATACCACGTTTAAGGGTCCAGGGCGGCTGACTGACAGGTTAACTGGGTGTGTCCCAGTCCGAATCCTCCGTGACCTCAGTGTCCTCTGTGGTGGGATTTCCTACGGGCGGGTCACCACTTCGTTGGGGCCGGAAGGAAGCAGAAACTTCACGCCGTGATCCTGGTTAGTTTTCAAGGTCGCGGAGAGGTCGAGCGCCGAAAGCTGAATCTCTCGCCTCCACGATCCGCTCTGCCAATAATCGGCTCGGGCATAGAGGATCCCGCTGGCAATCACGTAGTCCCGCACTTGTTCCTGATGCCCGTCGCGAAAGATGAGAACTGCGGGCGGAAGTTCGCGGGGTACGGTCGCAACGCCCGAGGATTTCGTCGTCAGTGATGTAGATTCAGCAGCCGCTCCGGTACCTTGCGCCTGGCCGCTGACGCGCACGTATTGGCCGCCTCGCAACTCGATGAGCAACGGCTCGGGCTTCGGCTCAGGCGCCGCAGCGGCAGGCGATGCTGGCTGCAGAAGGACCACCGGCGGTGACGGCATTTCCCCGGCCAGTGATCCCGAGGAATAGTCGGCGTAAAGAAACGGGTCGCCGAAGAAAACTGCGCCCCGGCCGAAACCGCGAGCGTGCTGGCCCGCAAAGCCAATACTGCGCCCAAAGCCTGTGAGCCCGTGCCCGAAGCCGGCGCCGTGTATTTGTGCCACTGCGCAAGGCATTAGAGCAGCAACCAGCAGCGCGCTAATCCAGCACTTGGATCTCATGCGTCTTACTCAGAACTTGCAGGCAGGCGAAAGTCAATACCGCGGTCGTCGTTTTCTTTGGCGGTAGCCACCAGGTCCAGCTCCGAGAGGCCAATCCGTCGGCGGTGCCCTTCGGTCAGATCGTACAGGGTCGAACCCACGATCGCGTAGTTCTCCACCTCTAACTGGTGGCCGTCCTTAAAAACCAATACAGTCTGTTCTTCGGGCTGCGCGGAGGTCGACGCGGGAGCGGAGGGGGCGATCTCCTCCGGCTGACGATCCGCATAGTCTTCTTCCGAGGGGCGAGGGACATATCCGGGGCCGCGCCGATCAAAGATCGTCGGTCCTCCCCTGTACTGATCGGCCTCGGTATCGTCGGCTGCCTGGTCCCCATTGTCGTAATAGCCGTAATAGGGCACTGCGTAAAGGGCGCCACCGTAAATCGCATCGTGATGACGGTGATGACCGTTGGAAGGTCCGTTGGGTCGGGCACCGGGTCTACTATTGGGGAAAGCAGGATTCCACCCCGGGGTATAACCGCGAGGACCAAGCGAAGTCACGCTCGGGGAGACGCCGCTGATGGCATGCCCGCCAAATCCCAGGGAAGTGACGGAAGGGGGCGCGGCATTGATTTGTGCTCCCGCGCTTGTCGCCAAGAGCATTAGACCAGTGAGTGTAAAACCCGCGAGAGAAGCCAGTTTCACAGCCATATCATACGCTTGTTTCCGAGACATGGAGACCCCCGCTAGTAACTCTTACTTAAGTTAGAGCGCTCGAACCGAGCCGGAGTTGCGCGAAAAAACTGGAAGACGCGACCGGTTTTCACCCCCGCCCAACCCGGGCCAGTTGCACCAGATTCCACAAGGCGTTAGCGGCGAGCAGCCCCCAAATGCAGGCCGCGATCAGATCTCGATTCGGTGTTTCCAGAAGATCGGCAGCCATGCCCGAAACAAAGGCGAACAGAAAAGGGATCGCCATGAGTTCGAACCCCGCTCCCGGATAGTGCGGCATCGCCAACGCCATGGCCAAGAACAACGCCGCGACCAGAAGGGGCGCACTGTTGCCAAAATACCTGGCCCGCGGCCAGGCGAAGTAGCTGACCAGGGCTACGGGCAACATAATCAGAAGAGATGGACCGGCTTGCCCCAGTTCATTCCAGAGCCCGCGGTAGGCTCCCCACATTCCGAACGCCTGCCAGGTGATTCCAAAGTAGCGGGCGTGACGCAGTCCCTGCCAGAAAGCGGCCAGATGGAAGGCGTATGCGGCCAGCAGGAGGAACGCGCATACCGCGCACGCTCCGGCCCAGATGGCGAGCGCCGCCAGACGCCGGGTGGGCGCCACATAAAGCATAAGGCCCAGTGCCACGGGCAGCAGGATCACCAGGGAGAATTGGCATCCGATGGCCAACGCCAGGGATAGCCCAAGCAAGAGGATGCGCCGCCAGTTCCACAGAACAACTTCACGAGGGGCATACAACGTATGCGCTACGGCGATGGCGGTGAAGATCGCGCCAAATGTCCCCCACGCCGCGCCCAGTTCCGGCTCGGCAACCCAAAGCGTGCTGTGCCGAAGAATGGCCGGTGAGAAACAGTACATCCCCAGCGCGATATAGCCCCCCGCGTTGCCGTACAGCCGGCGCACCACATACCAGAGAGACGCACCCAGCAGAACTCCCAAGACGATGTAGGGCACCCGTGCCAGCCACGCCCAGTAAGCCAATGCATTTGCCCGCGACGGACTCTGCCAGTGCACCAGCGCCATCGAAGCCAGCAAGTACCACAGCGGAGAATGGTCGGGGTCGTAGCCCTGGTTTTGCTCAATCTCAGGCGGAGGAGACGCCGCGGCTTCCATTCTCTCCGGCGAAGGTGTTCCCGCAACCCCTTCACCGCGCCACTGGCGTGCGCCCTCCAGCACCCGGAACAATTCGGATGAGTCCACATCCAGCGGGCACGTGCCCCGCAGCAGAAGCCAGGAGCATTGCCCAGCGAATACCAAAAGCAGCAATCCCGCCAGGAGCTGAGGCTGCCCGAAGCGTTCGCGGGTGAAGAATTCACTCATAAGGGGAAGGCGAGTGATGACAGCTAAATTGAGCCACTACCAGAATTTTCGCGCACGAGATCAATTGTGTGATGCCGGCACCGCCAATCCCAAAGCGCGCAGCGCCGCGTCGTCTGGAATTGTCCGCCCGGCGTTCTTGGTTACCACACCGAAGCCACCGCTGTAGTCCCAAACCGTCCACCCCACTCCGTGCCGTTCGAGCGAGGAGCGCACGTCCCGAAGCCACGCCGCTCGGTCGTTCGGGTCAGCGTAGCTGCGGTACACGCCAAACTCATTACAAACGACGTTCACATTGTGTTGATGCGCCCAATCTGCCGCTTGCGCAATTTCGGCGTCAATCCGTCCCGCATCCCAATGGTCCTGGCCGTAGCGAATAACTGCCAAGCGATCCGCGGCCTCGGGCACGTTCATCGCCGCACGCTCCGCCGATTCCGGCGTCGACGGATAGCGCAGTCCCTTCACCCAGTGCCAATAGTACGCCCCCCAGGTTGCGCCCTGGTGCGTGAACAGATGAGGAAAATAGAAATGGAAGTTGTAGACCACATTGGGATCGCGAAATGGCTCCAGAAAAACCAATTCATCGTCATCGGACCAGCGCGCGCCAGCCGCGATGATGGTATGTTGCGGCGCAGCCTGGCGAATGGCAGACAGGAGTTTTGTCTGAATTCCATACCAGCGGTAGGGATCGGAGACTTCCGGCTCGTTCAAAACCTCGAAGAAAACGCGTTCCGGGTCTGATGTGGCGAAGTGGTGCGCAAGAGCTCGCCAGAAGTCGGCAAACTGCTGAACAAAAGTGTCGTCCTTGAGCTGTGCCTTGAAATCGCTTTCCGGATGAATGTCGATCACGACCGCCAGATTCTTGTCCAGAATCATTTTCACCGCCGCGTCGAGGCAGCCAAGATATTCGGCGGGAATGTCGTTGAAGTGATTCTTCACAAACATCGGCTGCGGATTGACGCTGAGCCGCACATGATCAAATCCCAGGGACCTGATCAATGCGATGTCGTCGGCGGTAACCCAGGTCTGAAAGTGCTCCTTGGTGTAGCCCTTGGGATCGTAGACCTGGGCGAACCACTCGCTGAGGTTGACGCCGCGCCGCAAGTGCTCCAGACGCGAAGGAGGCACCGAGGGAAGAGGCTGGCTGCTCGGCTGGCCAAACGCTTCCCCTGTACAAACGAGGAAGACGACCAGGGCCAGGCGGATGCCGCGGGACACCATAGATTGCGAATCTATCACGTCAGGATCGGCAGGGCCCGAATCCGTTTTTTTGTGGCCGCGAAAATTGCATTGCACAGCGCTGGCGCCAGCGGTGGTACGGGCGGTTCTCCCACTCCAGTCGGGGCTTCGGTGCTCGGCACAAAGTACGCCTCAACCGCCGGGGCTTCATTCATGCGAATGGGCGCGTAGTCATCGAAGTTGCCCTGCGCCACGCGGCCTTTGTCGATGGTGATCTGGCCGCGCAGGGCGTTGGTCAGCGCAAAAATCACACCGCCCTGAATCTGCTGCTCCAAAATATTTGGATTGACGACCTGGCCGCAATCGACGGCAGCCACCACGCGGTGAACCCGCGGCTGATCGTTCTCCATGGAAATCTCGACCACTTCCGCCATGTAGGAGTTGAAGCATCCGAAACACGCGATGCCCTGATAGTGTCCGGCGGCCAAAGGTTTGCCCCAGCCGGCTTTCTCGGCCGCCAGTTGCAAAGCGCCACGCATGCGGGCGGTGTGCCAGACGGTGTCGAAATACTTGATGTCTTCATCTTTCGCCAGCAGGTGAAGGCGATAATCCAGAGGATTTTTGCCCGCGGCCGCGGCCAGTTCATCGATGAACGACTCACTGGCGAAGGCAGCCTGCAGAGCATAAACGGACCGCATCCACCCCAGTGGCACGGGAGTGGTCGTGTCCACATACTCGACTGATGAATTGGGAAAGGAATAAATAAGCGAGGCTTCGTCTTTGAGATCGGGATCGATTCCGCCGTCGCCGGGAGAACCCTTCTGTGCGCTGATGGAGGGTGAGACGATGCGGTGGGAGAAGGCCAACGGCCAACCGGCGCCATCGAGCGTGGCGCTTAACAGGTGATAACTGGCAGGCCGATAGGTGGAGTTGCGCATATCGTCTTCGCGCGTCCAGATCACCTTGACTGGCACATTCGCCGCCTTCGATACCAGCGCGGCCTCCACTCCATAGTCGTGCTCCAGCCGCCGGCCGAAGCCCCCTCCCATTAGCGTAACGTTGACCTTCACCTGATCGGCAGCCAGACCCGTGGCTTGTGCGACCGCATCGCGGACATCCTGCGGCACCTGCGTCGGCGCCCATAATTCACAACTCGATCCGCGAAAATCGGCGGTGCAGTTTCCCGGCTCCATCGCCGCATGCGCCATGAAAGGAAGCTGATAGGCCGCCTGAATGCGGCGGCCGGAAGCCTTGGAGACATCGCCCGCCGAATAAAGAGTGGCCCCTTTCCCGCCGGCCGATTTCTTCAGTGCGTCATAGATCGAGGCCGAAGTCAGATCCTTGTTGGGACCCTCGTCCCATTGAATGTTCAACACGCGCCGGCCTTCCATCGCGCCCCACACACTGTCAGCCACGACCGCGACCGCAGCGTCACCGATTTTGCCCACATAGCCGACGCCGGAAATCTTGCGCGATTCTTTGTCGTCGAAGCTTGCTACCCGGCCGCCGATGACCGGACAGCGCGCCAGCACAGCGTATTTCATCCCCGGCACGTGAAAATCAATGCCAAACTCGGCGGTTCCTTGAACCTTGGAGGGTGTGTCGATCCGAGGAAGGGATTTTCCCACGATCTGATAATCCTTGGCTTGCTTGAGCGGAGGATCGGTAGGAACGGGGAGTGCCGAAGCGGACTTGGCGAGTTCGCCATAACTCAAGCGTCGATTCGACGCTGCGTGGACCACAAAACTGTTTTGCGCCTGGCAGCTGGCGCGGGGAACACCCCACTTGATGGCAGCCGCGCTGATCAACATTTCGCGGGCAGCCGCTCCCGCTTTGCGCATCGGGTCCCAGGTGGTACGAACGCTGGCGCTGCCACCTGTGGTCTGGTCTCCAAACAAAGTGCTGGCGCCCGCCTGCTCGACAACAATATCCTTCCAATTGGCTTCCAGTTCCTCCGCCAGAATCATCGGTAAGGAAGTGCGCACACCTTGCCCCATCTCTGAGCGTGCCACCACGACGGTGATTTTTCCGTCGGGGGCGATCTTCAAGTACGCGTTCGGGGCGAATGCGCCTGACCCTGCGGAGGATCCATGCGGCAGATAAAAGCCGATCACCAGGCCTGCGCCCGCGGCAACTCCCATGGTGACGAACTCGCGGCGAGAGAGTGGGCTCATTGTCCGCCTCCGGCAGCGCGATGAATCGCCCGGCGAATCCGGTCATAAGTTCCGCAGCGGCAGAGATTGCCGGTCATGGTCTTTGTGATCTGTTCGTCGGAGGGCTGAGGAACCTTGGCCAGCAGAGCCGCAGCCGCCATAATTTGCCCCGTCTGGCAATAGCCGCATTGCGGCACCTGTTCCGCGATCCAGGCTTGCTGCAAGGCGTGCAGACCGTTGGGGGACAAGCCTTCGATCGTGGTAATGTTCTTTCCCGCCACCTGGCTCACGGGCGTGGAGCAGGAGCGCACGGCGACACCCTCAAGATGCACGGTGCAGGCTCCGCACAGCCCAGCGCCGCACCCGAACTTGGTGCCGGTCAATTGCAACGTGTCGCGCAATACCCAGAGCAGAGGAGTTTCCGGTGAGACGCTTACCTTTCGTTCGCTGCCGTTAACACGAAGCGTGAAGTCAGGCATATGGTTGGACTCGGCTGTCTGGACACACATCGTACTCAAGCGTGGAGCAAAAGGGAAATGATGGAGGGGGAGCGAGGCCGGAGTCACCTGCCCGATTGTGAACGTGGGCGCCGAGAAGGATTACGCGGCGCGTCCCACACTTCTGCATCATCGAGAGGCTCGGTTATATTTCCGACAATTTTCATTAAACCTGACAGCTTGCCCAGAAAATCGTCCGCTGCGGGTTGCGCCGGAACTAGCTTCACCACAGGGCGTCCTTTCTTGGTGATGACCACTGCCTTGCGGGTCCGCTGCACCTGGTCCATTACCTTGAGACAGCGGGCTTTGAATTCGCTGACGGACATGGTTTTCATGAGTTCTCCTGACTCACTAAATTCATTACATCACGACCATGACGATATCGAGTAACCAGCGCAGATCCGCTGCTACACTGTCTGCCATGATTTCAGGGCGCGCAACCGCCGACGGCACAGCACGTTACCGGGATCGCTTTCCACAGCTCGCAGAGGCGGGACACTTCCGCCAGCCGCAGCAGGTGCCGGAAGCTGGCGAATTCCACCTTTCATCCATCGGCTTGGGAACGTATCTCGGCGAGGCCGACGATTCCGCCGACCGCGAATATACGGAGGCGATTTCAGCGGCGATTCGTTCCGGCATCAACGTGCTGGATACCGCGATCAACTATCGCCATCAGCGCTCGGAACGCAATGTGGGTGCCGCGCTGAAGCAGGCCATCGAATCCGGGGACGTGGAGCGCAACGAGGTTCTGGTCTGCACCAAGGCCGGATATCTGTCATTTGATGGCAATCTGCCAGCCGATCCTCGTGCGTATTTCCTGCGCGAATACGTCGAGCCCGGCATCCTGGATCCGTCACAGCTGGCGGGGGGCATGCACTGCATGGCGCCGCCGTATCTGGAGAACCAGATCGACCGTTCCCGCCGCAATCTGGGCCTAGACACCATCGACGTTTTCTACATTCACAATCCGGAGACGCAGTTGAGTGACGTGTCCCGCGAAGTTTTCCACCAGCGTCTGCGAGACGCGTTCGGCATGCTGGAGAAGCAGGTCCATGCACAGAAAATCTCCTTCTATGGCTTTGCGACCTGGGGTGCCTTTCGTTTGCCCGACGGTGCGCGCGATTCGCTGAATCTGTGGGAGATCGCAAAACTTGCGCACGAAGTCGGCGGAGACCGACATCATTTTCGCTTCGTTCAGCTGCCTTTTAATCTGGCGATGCCGGAGGCGTACGGTTTGCTGAATCAGAAATTGGGGAAGCGCAACTTCTCTTTGCTCACAGCCGCCCACGAGTGCGGAATTGCTGTCATCGGCAGCGCAACTCTCTCGCAGGGACAGCTTACCCACGGTCTGCCGGATTTGGTGAGACGCACGCTGGGCGGGAAGAGCGATAGCGAGACTGCCATTCAGTTCTCCCGCTCGGCGCCGGGAATTGCCAGCTCGCTGGTGGGCATGGGCCACAAGGAACATGTGGCGGCCAACCTGAAAGCTGTCCTGGCTCCGCCTACGCCGACGGAAGAGTGGAAGAAACTGTTTGAGAAGCGGGCCTGAAGTGGCTACTTCAGTTCCTGCAGTTTCGCCGACGCCAACTGGCTGGCTTCACTGGCGGGATTTTCCTTCTGAATCTGCTCGTAGAGGCGCTTGGCTTCGAGGGGCTGATTCGCTGCCTGGTAGGTGGCCGCCAGTTCCATTTGCGCGGCCACTTTGCTGACGGTCGCAGTGGGCTTGGCGATGATTTGCTTGTACACGTCGATGGCCTGCTTTTCGCGATTGGTATTGCGGTACACCGTGGCCAGGGCGAATCTCGCCAGCGCCGAAAGATCGGCATTCCGGTGGGAAGCGACCTGCTGCAATTCGCGCTCTGCGGCTGCGTTGTCGCCCATATCGGAGGAAGTCAATCCCAGAAAGTAGTGGGCGAAATCGGCGGCGTGAGTGTGAGGGTACTTTTCCGCAATCTCCTGGAATTGTTTGTGCGCCGCGGTAGCCCGCTCTTTAGAGCTGGCAAAGCTGGGATTGTCCGGCTGCGGCGGCATGTTTGGCGGACGCACCGGCGTATCCAGGGTGCGGATGGCGCGGCTGAAGTCGACGCTGGCTTTTTGATCCTGCTGGCTGAGGTAGTACCAGCCTCCGACGACGATCGCAGCCAGCACCAGCACGATCGCTCCGGCCACCAGCAGCTTGTTCTGGTGTTCTGCCGACCAGTGAACGGTTTTTTCGGCGACGTCAATGGTGGTCCGGCTGAACCGGTCCTGTTTCAGTTGATGGCGGGTTTCTGCGCGCACAAACTTCCCTTCTGCTGCTTAACGGCCTGGGCTGACAAACAATCAGTCTAGCAGGCAAAAATCGGCAGCGTCAAAGTTGAGGCGTTTAGCGGGCGTTTGAGCCCGCTGCCGAAATCCCGAGTGCAGCGAGGGAACCCCGGGCTGGTTGAACACACAGGGGATGCGTTGGTGCACCGACACCAGGTAAATGAGCGTAATCGCCTGATTTCGTCACTTGAGATGCACGACGGCGACGAGCTTGCATCAGGCTTGGAGTAAAATTCGGAATCGTGCTCGGATTTGCCATCTCGATTGCTCTCGGCGTTGCAGTCGCTTTCGCTTGGATGGCTGTATGGGTAGTGGCGCTTCGTGCGTTCGGTATCCAAGTCTGGACGCCTACTCCAGAGTCGCGCTCCGCTAAAAGGCTGCGGATTCTTCAAATGGGCAAACTGCGATACGTCCTAATCTTCGGAGTGCTTGGCTATGGAGTTGCCTACGGACTGGGAATTGCCATTGCGACTACCATTGATACGCGGATGACGGGGCACGGTCATGCAACATGGGGCAGAGCTGGAGCGATTTTCACAGCGGTGTCGCTGTTAGGCGGGTGTTTCCACGGCTGGCGAAATTGGAATTACCTCTTCCGAGCGGAAATCCCGTTCCCGCCTGTTTATCCGCCGCTGAAGTAGGCCAAGCGCTGGCTGGATGGGTTCGAGTCCCTTCGTAACTGTTGAAACATCGCGGTTACGCTCACTGACCAGAGTCAAAACGTGCAATCGCCTGTTAGCGGAAGTTACGCCGCAACC
>Ga0335081_10014485_pt1 | contig 12759 bp, 10 predicted proteins | sample Lox_Sample_35_FD_206713 | JGI IMG/M metagenome (GOLD analysis project Ga0335081, IMG submission 206713) | Soil microbial communities from Loxahatchee National Wildlife Refuge, Florida, United States - Lox_Sample_3.5 | ecosystem: Environmental > Terrestrial > Soil > Wetlands | place: USA...
CAAGTTGTTGCGTTTGATGACCAGCCCCGCAGTGAGGAGTCTCATCAGTTCTATCCCGTCGAGCGGCGCGCCTATTCAACACCCGCCCGCAAGGGGAGCATCTTGTTCAGTGGGTCACCGTCACGAGCTGCGGAACGTGCACGCCCGCCTTCTGACTCATTGGGGGAGTATATTTACGGAACTTCGTTGTGTTGATTCGCACCGCCACGAGTGGGGAATTGTCTTCCGCTTTGGAAACACGCACCACTGTGCCTCCGCAGAACCAGCATTTGCGATCGAAGTTATGATTCGCCGGCAGCGCCATCTCGATGTTCAAGGTATCACCCGGGCGAGGGACATCCTGCGGACCGTCCGAGGGCAACCACCGGATCAGAATTCCGGTGCGGCTGATGTTCTCCACTAACTTCATCGTCCCGCCGGATCGCCTGCCGCCCGCCGTGACCCTGCACTCCAGCGCCAGATTCACTCGCTCATGAGAGCGCTGCTCCAGACCTTGCAACAGCTCGCGATACCGGCTCGCAATCTTACTCGTTGATGCGTACATGAATCCTCCCTATGCACCTTTCGTTTGGCCGCCGCTCATCGATCGAGTGTGCTGCCTAGATATTCACCTGGTCATAAGCACGGGCAGTTCCAAAGCTAGCATCGAGTAAGTCAAGGAAAAGGCGATGTATGTGGTCGGTTTCATTTTAATTCCGGACACTGTGTCGCAGTGGGTGTCACGTCAGTTCTCCGAACTACGTACGCAGCAACCACTTACTGTGGTCCAACTTGCAGTGACAGTTTGTCACGCTGATCATCCTGGAAAACATAACATCGAGCGACAGTTTGTCCTATCCAAAGTTAACTGTGCCAAGGACCATCTGTCAGATCAGCTATTTTGGCCCGACAGATAGCTGGAAGTACGCGTGCCTTTGCGAGTCGTAGGTCACCATAGATGAGCGACAAGCGACGGAAGCAACGACAGCTATTCGACTGCGCCTTGGAAATATCCTGGCACGATGCACAGGCTGCCAGCCGAACTTTGGCCGTCCATGCCATCGACCTGTCCAATTCGGGAATCCGTGTGGAGTCCAGTGAGCCGATTGAACTGCACACGGAGGTCTATGTACGGGCCGAGCGCTATGGATTGACCGGATCCACCTCAGTGCGCCACTGCGGCCGGCGGGGCGGGAAGTATGTCCTGGGCCTCGAGTTCAGTCCCGATGGAAGGGCTGCGGACACGGAGGACACCGAAGCCTTCGTAGATTACTACGAGCTGTTACAGATCAGCCCCAACGCCGAGCCTGATACGATTCACCGGGTATTTCGCATCATGGCCGCTCGCTACCACCCGGATAACAAGGAGACCGGCAACAACGATAAGTTCTTGCTGCTAACTAAAGCCTATTCCGTGCTGTCGGATCCGGCCAGAAGGGATTCCTACAATCAACGCCATCAGGACAGGCGGTCGCAGCCGCTGCCAGTGTTCGGTCTGAAAGAGTTTGCGGAGGGTCTGGAAGGAGAAGTCAATCGCCGGTTGGGTATTCTTTCCTTGCTTTATAGCCGCCGGCGGACGAATCCTGAGATACCGGGAATTTCTGTGCTGGAGCTTGAGACCGTGATGTCATTTCCCAGAGAGCACTTGGAGTTTGCGATTTGGTTCCTGCGCGAAAAGCAATATATCCGGCCCGGAGATCACTCGGACTATGTGATCTCGGCTACCGGTGTGGAATATCTGGAGTCGGAGGTTCCGTCCCACGGAATACTGAGCAAATTGCTGCATGCACCTCAGACTCCCGGCGGCGTCCCAAGTCCTTCAGCGGTTGCGGATCATACACTGGCCCTGGTGCGAGCGCGCTGAACGTTACGCGACCGACTCGCAGGGCACATTGCGATATAGCTTCAACTTGCGGATCAGCGTCCGGCGGGAAATACCGAGGATGTCGGCCGCCTTCTGCTGGTGTCCACCCGTCTGCGCCAGGACCTTAAAGATGGTGTGCTGCTCCAAGCCATCCAGCGAGTAAGTGCCAATCTGATCCGCCACAACCGCCGGCATCTGCTTCCCGATGATCTCGTGGGGCAGGTCGGCCGGTCCGATTTCTTCGCCAGAGCTGTAGACCGCCGCCCGGGTCACCACATTGCGGAGTTCGCGGACATTGCCGGGCCATGAGTACTTCGCCAATACGTCGACACCTTCCTGGGTGAAGCGCCGGCGCGGGTCATGCTGTTCCAGAAAGAACGCCGCCAGCGGCCCAATGTCCTCTACCCGCTCGCGCAGCGGTGGAACCCGAATTTGAATGGGGCTCAACCGATGGAAGAGGTCGGCACGGAACTTACCACCTTGAATGGCGTCTTCCAAATTCACGTTAGTCGCAGCCACTACCCGCACATCCACAGTCACCTTCTTGGTTCCGCCCAGACGATAATACGGGACGCCATCAAGCACCCGCAGCAGCTTCACCTGTGTCTTGATGTCTAGCTCTCCAATTTCGTCGAGGAACAGAGTGCCCGTGCTCGCCGCTTCAAACAAACCCGGCTTCATACTGTCGGCGCCGCTGAAAGCGCCTTTCTCGTAGCCAAAGAGCTCGCTCTCAATCAAGTGTTCCGGTAGAGCGCCGCAGTTGAGATCCACCCACGGCTTGGTGCATCGGAGGGAGTAATGATGAACGGCGCGGGCCACCAATTCCTTGCCGCTGCCGCTTTCGCCGCTGATCAGCACGGTGGCATTGGTCTGCGCGACCCTAATCACGAGTTGCATCAGACTCTGCATGGGCTGGCTGGCGATGATGGCGGAGAGGCCCAGATAAGATTGCGGTCGGGTCGCCTGAACCCCGCCCTGGTCTCCGCGCGAGGAGGCGCCTCCCGAAACCTTTTTGTTCGCCTCCGAACCCTCAACAGCAATCATCTAAGGTCTCCTCCGAGAGAGCGGCCCATGTTCCGAGTCTGGAACCGAACGCCCGGTAACAATCTTGCCCGTACTTAAATATTGTTATTCCCTTTCATTTGAAGATGCAAGGTATTTGTTCTGAATTCGGAACACTCCCTTACTAGTTCTTATCCGAAGTTATTACAAATTATTTCTCCTTTCCATTAACCTTTCTTCTACAGAAGGTGAAATTATTAACTTACGCTTACACGCAGATTATGGCCTTTGAATGATAACCAGTACCATTAACCCATCGAGCACCATGACCGCTTTTGCTCCACCGCGTTTCGTGTGACGTTCTCGGCTATTTTGGTCTAAAGGTGACAGTATGTCACTTGCACTTTGTGCCATGCAGTCGCAGAGCCAGCAATCAGGTGATCATCCGCGTAATCCCCAAAAACATCAACTATTGCAGGCAGACAGGCTTACAACTGACGGCGCGATTACCCGCACCTTGGTATCTCGGTTGCACTTACGCCTGCTCTGGTGGAACCGAAATACTCAGCCATCCCGGTCAATGCCAAGATCTATGTTGGCACGGTCTCTACTGTAGGGGCGATCGTTACCGTGTTTGCCTTGAGCCAGTGGAGCCCGCACAATTTGACCCGCGCTCTTTGTTTCCTCGTCGTTTCCGCCATCGCGTCGGCCCTCAAAGTAACCCTCCCCACAATCACCGGCACTATGTCGGTGAACTTCCTGTTCATTCTCATTGGCATCGTGGAGTTGGATTTCCCGTCTACCCTGATCATCGGGTGTACGGGCAGCTTGATTCAATGCCTTTGGAAATCGAAGACAAAGCCTAAACCCTTCCAAGTTATCTTCAATACCGGCGCGATGGCTGTTTCGGTGGCGGTTTCCTATTACGTCTATCACACGAACATGGCCGGCATGCCAAGCGATGCTAACCCTCTACGGCTCGGCGTCACTGCCTGCATGTTCTTCTTGATGAACACCATTCCGGTTGCCGCCGCAATCGGGATGACTGAACACAAATCGTTAACGCGTATTTGGTACGACTGCTACTTCTGGTGCTTTCCTTACTACCTGGGTGGCGCTTCCATAGCTTGGATCCTTAGCGTATTCAGCCGGCAAACACACTGGCATGCTTCGTTGGTGCTGATCCCGGTCATTTATTTCATCTACCGTTCCTATCGCACTTATCTCGGCCGCCTAGAGGACGAGAAGGTCCACGTCGAGGAGATGGCCGCTCTGCATCTCCGCACCATCGAAGCCCTGGCGCTCGCCATCGAAGCCAAGGACCACACCACGCATGATCATCTCCGCCGCGTTCGCATCTATGCGATGGAGCTGGCAAAGGACCTGGGCCTGTCCGCGTCCGATATGCAGGCGTTGCGGGCCGCGGCACTTCTTCACGACATCGGCAAACTCGCCGTGCCCGAACAGATCATTTCCAAGCCGGGCAAGCTTACGCCGGAAGAGTTTGAAAAAATCAAGATTCATCCGGTCGTCGGGGCAGAAATTCTGGAGCGCGTCCAGTTCCCTTATCCAGTCGTTCCCATCGTGCGTGCGCACCACGAGAAGTGGGACGGCAGCGGCTATCCCCTAGGCCTGAAGGGCGAGGAGATCCCCGTGGGCGCCCGCATTCTGGCGGTCGTCGATTGCCTCGATGCGCTCGCTTCCAATCGCCAGTATCGCCGCGCCATGCCGCTCGATCGTGCCATGGAGATCATCGCCGCGGATTCTGGGAAAAGCTTCGACCCGAAGGTAGTCGAGGTCCTCCAGCGCCGATATGCAGAGCTGGAGCAGATGGCGCAGGCGCAAACCTGGGACAAGAAGCGGCTCTCCACCAACCTGAAAATCGAGAAGGGCGTGGCGCCGGCCGCCGGATTCGAGCAGCCGAGCCCGCAAGTGAACGGCCACAAGGATGCCTTCGATCCGCTGTCTTCCATTGCCGCCGCCCGCCAGGAAGTGCAGATGCTGTTCGAACTCACGCAGGACCTCGGCAACTCGCTCAGTCTGAATGAGACCCTCTCCGTGGTCTCAGTCCGGCTGAAGCGCCTGGTGCCTTATGACTCGATCGCGGTCTATGTAGTGCGTGATCACAAACTGATGCCCGAGTACGTGAACGGTGAGAATTTCCGCCTGTTCTCGTCGTTGGAGATCCCCGTGGGCGAAGGTCTTTCAGGCTGGGTGGCTCAAAATCGCAAGCCTATTCTCAACGGCAATCCGACCGTTGAGGCCGGTTACATGGGCGACCCCGGCAAGTTCAGCACCCTGCGTTCCGCCCTCGCGGTCCCGCTCGAGGGACTGAACGGTGCCGTCGGCGTGCTGGCGCTGTATCGCGCCGAAAAAGACGCGTTCACCCGTGACAACCTGCGTATCCTGCTCGCCATCAGTTCCAAGGTCTCGCTGGCCGTCGAAAACGCGTTGAAGTATCGCCTGGTGGAAAACTCCGCCACCATCGACTACCTCACCAACCTGCCCAATGCGCGATCGCTGTTCCTGCGTCTCGATAGTGAACTGGCACGCTGCCGCCGCATGAACATTCCCTTGGCCGTCCTCGTCTGCGATCTGGACGGCTTCAAGCAGGTCAATGATTCTTTCGGCCACTTGACCGGCAACAAAGTGCTGAGCAGCGTCGCGAATGGCTTGAAAGAGAACTGCCGTGAGTACGATTACGTGGCGCGGATGGGTGGCGATGAATTTGTCCTGCTGTTGCCGCACATTACTCCTGACTCGGTCGACGAGCGCATCAACCACCTGGTCCGGATCGCCGCCGAGGCTGGTGAAGCCGTGCAGGGCAAACGGCTGCTGTCCATGAGTGTGGGGGAGGCGTTCTTCCCTATGGATGGCGACAACGCCGAGGAATTGCTGGCCACCGCCGACCGCCGCATGTACAAGAGCAAGCAGCAGCAGAAGACACGGCAGACCGGGGCGGCATTGTTGCCGCGATCCCCCATCCCGGCGCTGAGTGTGCAGTGATACCGGCCCGCCCGAGCGGGTGAGGCATTGAGAGACATGGCAGATGTGGATCCAGCGTATCGCGCGGCACTTGGCCGTTTTCGTGCTCACCACCCTGATCGCGGGCTTGCTCGGGGCGTCACTGGTGCGCTTCGGTCCGGGTTTTGAGACCGACGAGCAGCAGCTCGATCCGCGCTTGAATGCGCAAAGCGTGCAGGCTTTACGTGAATCGCACGGTTCCGAGCGCCACCTGCTCGCTTTCTACCTTCATTACCTCGGTCGCATGGCTGCGGGCGATCTCGGCGTTTCCCGCTCGCTCGCCAGACCCGTCGCGCAACTACTCTCCGAACGAGCCGCCGTAACCCTACAGTTGATGGGCGCCGGAATCGCAGGCGGATGGCTGCTCGGCCTGGCCCTGGCCCTGCCCGCCGTCCTGTTCCGCGCCCCGCGGTACGAACTGGCTGCCACCGCGCTGAGCAGCCTTTTCTTGTGCGCGCCCACAGCTATTCTGGCGCTCGTGCTTTTCTTCGTGAATGGGCCCGTCCGCTTGGCCATCGCGCTGCTCATTTTTCCCAAGGTGTTTCGATATGCGCGAAACCTGCTGGCAGACGCCTACACACAGCCGCACGTGCTGGCGGCGCGCGCCCGCGGCCTCAGCTCGCAACGCATCTTCTTCCGCCACGTCGCACCCTGGGCTGTGCCTCAACTCCTGGCTTTGGCCGGCGTCTCACTTGGCATCGCCTTCGGAGCCGCCATCCCGATTGAAGTTCTGTGCGATCTCCCCGGCCTGGGACAGCTTGCGTGGAAAGCGGCGTTGGCGCGCGATCTGCCGGTTCTCGTCAGCCTCACGATTCTGATTGCCGCTTTCACCCAGCTTGCCAATTCCGCATCCGATGTGGCTATCGCCGCATGCACAAGGGGGCGAGCATGAAGCGGACTCGCAACATCGCGGCCGGCATCCTGGTTTTGATTTTTGCCGCGTCCCTCCTGGCCGGTTTTGTCGCGCCAGCCCCCTACGCCGCCCAGTTTCGCGATTTCGTTAGTGCTCCCGCCTCCCGCCGCTTTTGGCTGGGCACCGACGAGTTGGGCCGCGATCGCTGGTCGCGCCTTCTCTATGGCACGCGCATCTCTCTACTGCTGGCGCCCGCTGCCGCGCTGCTTTCCACCTTCATGGCCGTGGTGATCGGTGGCATCGCCGGTTATGCGGGCGGCTGGTGGGACCGCATCATCGGCCGTGTTATCGATCTCTTCCTCTCGCTTCCTTGGCTATTTCTATTTCTGATCGTGCGCGCTCTCTTGCCTCTGAATGCCTCGCCCCTCACATCCGTAACGCTCACGTTCACCATCATGGGCCTGGTCGGATGGGCACCCGCGGCGCGCATCATTCGCACTGGTGCACAGTCACTGCGGAATTCTGATCTCGTCCTCCACGCGCGCGCATGCGGCTGCCACGGTCTCCGGCTGGTACTCGTTCACCTCGCCCCCGGTCTCAAACCCGTGGTCTTCGCGCAGTTCTGGATCGCCATCCCCACCTTCATCCTGGGAGAAGCCAGCCTCGGATTGATCGGTCTGGGCGTCGCCGAGCCCTTGCCATCCTGGGGAAATCTGTTGCGTGAGCTGGCCAACCCGCAAGCCGTAGCCAGCAACCCGTGGACCCTCGCGCCACTAGCTGCTCTCGTCATTGTCGTGAGCTGTTTCCAGCTGCTCCTTCCCCAAAAGGAGTTCGCTTCATGAAACGTCTGCTCGCAGTTCTCGCCATCACCGCCGCCAACCTAATGGGCCAATGGGGCGGCGAACTGCGCTTCTGCCTTCGCTCCGATCCAAAGACCTTCAATCCGCTCCTGGTGGAAGACGAAGCCTCCGAGACCGTCCGCTATCTCACCGGCGGCGTTCTCATCCGCGTCAATCGCCTCACCCAGGAACTCGAACCTGAGCTGGCCACCTCTTGGAAAATCTCGCGCCAGGGTCGCGCCATCGCCTTTCAACTCCGCCACAACATTTTCTTCTCCGACGGCACACCGTTCACATCCGATGACGTCGCCTACACCATGCACGCCCTGATGGATCCAGCTCTGCACTCCCCAACCGGAGATTCGTTTCGCTCCGCGCCCGGCGATGTCGAAATCACGGTGCAGGCCTCGGATCGCATCACCATCGTCTTCCCCGCCCCCGTAGCCGGGCTCGATCGTTTGTTCGACCAGGTTGCCATCCTTTCCTCGCGCTCGCTCAAGAAAGAAGCGGCCACCCTCGGACCATTCACCGTCGCGCACTGTACGCCGGGAACTGAGATCATGCTTGAACGCAATCCCCACTATTGGAAGACCGATGCGCACGGCCGCCACCTGCCCTACCTCGACGCGATTCATCTCGATATCCAGCAGAACCGCGAGATCGAGCTCGTCCGCTTCACTCGCGGCGAGTTGCACCTGATCAATACCATCGATCCCGAAATGTTCAACCGCCTCGCTAAACAAGAGCCGTCACTCGTTCACGACGCCGGTCCATCGCTCGAATCCGAGATGATGTGGTTCAACCAGAACCCCTCCGCCCCGCTGCCCGACTACGAAAAGGACTGGTTCCGCTCCCAGAACTTCCGCCGCGCCATCTCGGCCGCCATCAATCGCGCCGACATCTGCCGCGTCGTCTACTACGGCCACGCGCAGCCCGCAGCCGGCCCGATCTCTCCTGCCAACCGGTTCTGGTTCAACGCCGCGTTGAAGCCCCACGCTTTCGATCCGAGAGGCGCGCTGTTACGTCTCCAGCGCGATGGCTTCCGCTTCGAAAACGGCCTACTCCGCGACCGCGACGGCCACGCCGTCGAGTTCTCTCTCATCACCAACTCCGGCAACAAAGTGCGTGAGCACATGGCCGCCATGATGCAACAGGATCTCGCCGCCATTGGCATCAAGCTGAACATCGTGACTCTCGATTTCCGCTCGCTCATCGAGCGCATCAGCCAGAACTTCCGCTACGAAGCCTGCCTGCTTGGCCTCACCAACTACGATCTCGACCCCGGTTCGCAAATGAACGTCTGGCTCAGCTCCGCCAGCAATCATCAGTGGTATCCCAATCAAAAGACGCCCGCCACTCCCTGGGAAGCGGAAATCGATCGCCTGATGCAGGCGCAAGCCGCCACCGTGATCCCCGAAAAACGAAAGGCCTATTTCGACAAGGTCCAGGAAATCGTTTCCGACGAGGCTCCGTTCCTCTACTTGGTGACGAAGAATTCGCTATCCGCCGTCTCGTCCAAGCTGCAAAATGTCCGGCCGGCCATGATCCGCCCGCAGACCTACTGGAACGCCGAAAATCTCGCGCTCGCTCCCACGCAACTGGCAAGGAATGCACGATGACGGACGGCCCTCTGCTGAAGGTTCGGCTCTCCGCCGGGTATCCGCCAAAGACCAATGTCTTGCGCGATGCTGCCTTCGAGTTGCAACCCGGCGAAATTCTCGGTTTGGTGGGAGAAAGCGGATCGGGCAAAAGCACTCTCGCGCTCGCCATCCTCAGGTTGCTCAATTACCGTGGCGGCGCTGTGACCGGCGAAATTCGCTTCCAGGGCCGCGACCTGATTCCGCTGCCCGAACGCGAAATGCGTCACATCCGCGGCCGCGACATCGGTTTCGTACCGCAGAGCCCCATGACGTCGCTCAATCCCGCCCTGCGCATCGGCACCCAGCTCAACGAAGCCTGGACTGCTCACGCCAATGGCGCCCTGTCCCGGCGTCGCGACCGTTTTCTGAGCCTGCTCGATAGCGTCAGCCTGCCCGCCGGCGACACGCTCCTCCGCCGTCATCCCAGCGAGTTAAGCGTTGGCCAGGCCCAGCGCCTCCTCATTGCGATGTCCATTTTGCACAAACCATCGCTAGTGATTGCCGATGAGGCGACCAGCGCCCTCGACGTCGTCACGCAGTCAGAAATCCTGAAGTTGCTCGCCCGGTTGAACCGCGATCTGAACATGGCCGTGCTCTACATCTCGCACGATTTGCTCTCCGTCAGTTCACTCTGCCAACGCGTCGCCATTCTGCACGATGGCTCGATCGTCGAGTGCGGCCCCATCGAACAGATCTTCTGCGATCCCCACCACCCCTACACGCGCCGCCTCATAGAAGCCATACCGAAAAACCCACGGTAGCCGGCCCGGGTAGGACAGTCAAACAGGCGCCCTTTCCCGTAATTGCGCACCGTGATCTCACACGACGGCGGAAAATGCTCCGTGGCCGCGAAATTCCAGTCCTCTACGTTGATCCTCACCTTTTTGTGCCACGGATGGTCGTGGAAATATGCGCCGATCATGTTGAGCCATGGTCGGCAAACAAGAAGTTGGCCACGTGGCGCGCGAGGCAACTCGCTCAGGCTCACGCGGCCTTCAGCCGTTCGCTAACTGCATCAGCGTGGAACAGGGTTCGAGACCAGCTATGCCCAACCGAGTTCCTTCAGCGCCAGACCAGCGTTCCATATCTTCGTCATGTGGGCGATCTTGCCGCCTTCGAATTGCATCACGTAGACGTAATCCGTGCTGACTCGCCGGCCCGTCGGAGGAACTGGCCCGCCTGGGCCCGCATGGGTCCCATAAAATACGCCATACGCTGCAACGTTGTTCCGAGCGCCGTCTGTCGCAAACGATTTCACCTCGTAGCGGGCATCCGGCAGAACCGTTATGATTCCCTTCATCCAGTCCGTGTACTGCGCTAGAGTTTTCACGTCCAACAATGGCTCAGCCTGCGCTGAAAATGTTGCATTTGGCGTGCAGTAGGCGCTGCAAACCTCCCATCCCTTCCCTGTCTCGCAAGCGTTGAAGAACGCTTCCGCCACGGTGGTGATCGAGCTTGTGCTCGGTGTCATGATAGTCTCCTCTCTGATCCTGCTAACCGGCGTGTCCGATTACTCCCGGGGAAGATATCACAACTGGCGCTACGCCATTAACCATGCGCAAATTCACGACGGTGTGCACTAAAACAGGCACCAGATGTCTCGCGTTCGCGCCCGCAAACGCCCAGTATTTTCCGTCTCCGAATATACGGCCTGCTATTCGAAGAACGGCATTTCGAGGCGTACACTTTCGTTCACGCCGGGCCGATGTGCTTCGCCGCGAACTGGCATCTCTGTTCGCAACAATACTTCCAATTGCGGTCGGATCGGCCATTCGGAAGCAAGCCAGATGAGCGAGAGTCGCCAAACAGCCGGGTGAGGGTGCGGGACGACCTTCAGAGCAGCGAACGAAAATGCGCCATTGTAGGCCAGGCGGCGTGGAAGCCGAGGGAAGGCTGGAGTGTCAGGGGCGTCGGGCTTATGGCAGCCGCGAGGGGCATTAGGCGGCGCCGTGAGATACTTCCGGATCGTGACTAACCCGACTACAATCGCTGTCCAACGCCGGAGCGAGGCTCATTTTGTGACCGCCGCCCGCCAGTTCAGAGCCACAGTGAGCGATGATGCTTCGCTGGGCTTCTCGCTGATGATGAGGAAGCGGTTGCCGTCGGGCGCGATATCCCAGCTCATCGGACCGGTGCGAATTCCAGTGTCCACCATGTCCGTTTGGAACAAAGCCTGCGGAGTGCCCGCCCGGAACACCGGCCGGGTGCTGACCTCCACCGCCATCATTTTCCAGTCCGGCGAAATGTAAAAGAGCTCTTTGCCGTTCCGCCGCCAGCGCGCCTGCACGCCCCCGCCTTTGGAGACCAGCCATTTGCCACCGCTCGGGGAGGGTGGGAACGGAATCACATAGATCTCGCTCAGGCCGGACTCGTTCGAAGTGTAGGCGACCCAATGTCCGTCGGGTGAAAACTGCCCCTGGTCCTCATTCGCCGGAGTCTCGACCACGACAAAAGGTTTTGCATCCGGCTCGACGGGAATCGCCAGCAAGTCCGCCGCGGTTGCCTGACTGATTTGTGCGTAGATGATGAATCGGCCGTCCGGGGACCAGCTCTTCGGAATGACAAAATTCTTTGTGCGAAGCAACAACTCTTCGGCTCCCGCGCCGCTCGCGAGCTTCCGATACAAACCAGTCCCAATCCTGCCATAAGCGATGTAGCGGCCGTCTGGAGACAAGATAGCGGTCGTTTGGTGCCCACCAAACGTCAACTGGGTGGCAGTTCCCCCCGCAAATTCCAGCAACCACGTGCCTCCCGGACGGTCACCCGCTAACTGCTTTCCATCCGCGGAAATCATGACCACACTGCCTGCATCACCGATGGCGCCTAGGTTTCTGCCGTGGCGATCCCGCCAAACATATTGCCAGCCGCCACGCTGCCCGGACACATACGCCAGGGTTCCCTGGTTGGATGCCGCCGCCAACCAGTAAGGGCTTACCCTCGCCGCAATCCTTTCCGCCACCGGGACTGCATCGCCTGCCGCTTCGAGGCGCTTCATATCAAACGGCAAGGCCATTAGCGTGCCCGCCCGGGTGAATAGCACCGCCCCCACCTGGCTCCCCTGCGGCGGTTCGATGATCTCGGCATCGGAGGCATCAGGCAGAATGTGCCGGGTCTCCGGCCCGTCCATCGAACTCAGCCACACCCCAGCTTCTGTTGAACCCGCAGCACCGCGTATAGCCAGGTAATGCCGTCCATCCGGCAGGAAAAAGGGATAGATCCCGGTGGCTGAATGTTCGGGAAGGTTCGACACCACTCCGCCCGCGGCCGAGACTCTTTGAACTCCTGTCAATCCCCCAAGTAAGATGTCTCCGTTCCGGTTCCAGGTCCCGCCCAGCACCCCGAGCGCGTCGCACAGCGTTTGCACTGGCCCCCCAGAATGGTCGATTTTCTTCAGCTTGGCGTCGGCAAAGAATGCTATGTACCGGCTGTCTGGGGACCAAAACGGATCCGCGGCGCCATCAGTCCCCGCCAATGCGGTTGGCTCGATTGCATCAAGCGCCCGAACCCAGATTTGCTGCTTTCCATCCTTGACCAGAACTACAGCGATTGCCCGCCCGT
>Ga0335081_10014487_pt1 | contig 12759 bp, 7 predicted proteins | sample Lox_Sample_35_FD_206713 | JGI IMG/M metagenome (GOLD analysis project Ga0335081, IMG submission 206713) | Soil microbial communities from Loxahatchee National Wildlife Refuge, Florida, United States - Lox_Sample_3.5 | ecosystem: Environmental > Terrestrial > Soil > Wetlands | place: USA: Florida...
GTGCCGGCGGATGCACTGACAGGGCCGGTGACCATACAGAGCGCGGCCAACGGGGAGGTCGCTTCGGTGACCAGCAAGGCGATCTTCAAGGTGCTGCCGAAGATCACCGCCTTCAGCCCGTCCAGCGTGGTGGCGGGAAGCGCGACGCTCGTCGTCGTGAGCGGGACGAGCCTACGTGTGAATGACCGAGACCCGACGGTGAAGGTAGGCGCTGTCAAGATCCCCACAACGTCGCTCGTGTTGAGCACGCCGACGGAGCTGCATTTCACGGTACCCGCGGGTGCCAAGACCGGCAAGATCAGCGTAACGACTATGGATGGAACGGCCGTGAGCACGGCGACCCTGACGGTCAACTAGCCCTGCGGCGGGCGGCGGCAGGACGGCAACCTCGCTCGGGGCGGCGGTGCCCTCAAGCGGACAGCCCGCCGCTTTGCAGACGCACGTCTCAGCGCGCTCCGCTCATTGCGCCCGCGCAGTTCCGTGTGCGCCGATGCGCGCTCGCCGCTGAGATCCTCAAAGGTGCGCCACGCTGCGTCTGCGACCAAAGTCGTATTGCCAGGCTCGGGCATCAGATGCAACATTCGCACGAGTGGACGGGGCAGGACGGCGTTGGTGGATAGCGGGATTCGAGGCGACCGGCCCGATGTGTTTACTTGCTCGATGGTGATGTAGGCCGCGCGCAGGTGCTGCGTTCTCACACAGCAGATCGGTGGCGCGCCTTGAAGGATAACTCAAGTGGACGACTGATTCCGATGGGTGGCATCACTGCGGCGTCGCTGAGCCCGAGCCATCCCGTGACCCCGCCGCACGGGATCGTCCCGCGATCGCATCTTCTCCGCGGAGGTCCCCGCACCGGATTGCGCGGGCCCGCGTTCGCGCCTGGCGGTTCCAGTTGCCCATCGCGCGCAACGGGCGTAGTCTGGACTTCGCGCGGTCGCCCCGCGTCTTGGCCGCTCCGGGCATATCTGCTTGGGATGCACCGACAAAGCAGTTTGAGAGGTCAGATAACGAGCCAGTTCGAAACCTCAGTTTATTCGGCACTTAATCTACTCAGCACCACCGGTACGATCATGAGATTGCCGTCGGAGCTCCGTCCCAGAATTGCCGACAAGTGTGCCTGTCCGCCGAAGGTAAAGGCATCGGTCTCCGGCGCAAAGCGGAATCTTGTGGACAGATGGCTGCGATGCGCTCAGCCTCATCCTACGCCCGGATACCGGACCCTAGGCGATCGCGCAACCTGGTCTACGGTGTCCGGCCGCGGTCCGGTCAGGCGTCGGAGAGCAGTACTTTTGCTCTCCCGTGTTGTGCTGCTGACGCCGATGGTAGTCTTGCTGGGTATCCGTACAGCTTCCGCGAGCGACGATGCATTGCGAAAGGTCGGACCGGAGCTGCAGGCGCTCTACCGAGCGTATCTCGAGAGAGAACAACCCGGTCATCCTTTGGTCCTGCCTATCCCGGGGATGCGCGTCGTCGAGGACCGTGTGCTCATTGATGCGGTCGCGTCCGACGGTGTCGTCGATCTGAAAGCCGATCTAATTGCGCTTGGCATGCGCAACGCCGAGGCGGCCGGCCGCATCGTATCCGGACAGTTGCCGATCGCGGCGATCCCGGCGATGGCCGCGTTGCCCAGCCTCAGGTTTGCTCGCGCGGCAATAACAGCGCCTCATGGTGGCGCTGACGAAGGAGTCCATTAGTGGGGATGTAGTTCAGTGCTCGGGGCAACGCCCGGGCGACAGGGGATAGGGAGGAAGCAGCCATGATTCGCACCGTCGTAAGGGGGGTGGTGGTAGTAGTTCTGTTGGCCGCTGGCGCGGGGATAGCCGCCGGCCAAGGGTTTACTCCGTCGACCCGGGTTAGCCGAGATCTCGCGACTTTGGGCGGCCAACGTGCGGCGCCAGCGCGCAGCGGCGTTTCCGGGCGCTTCGTCGAGGTGCCGCCGACCCATGCTGGGGGCTGGGTGACCATCGACGCGGTGGCAGCCGCCGATCCGCGCGCACTCGAGGCCGAGCTAACCGCGCTCGGCGCCCGGGATACTGCCGTCGCCGCTGGGCTCGTCTCCGCGCGCATTCCCATCGCCGCGATCCCGAAGCTGGAGAACCTGGCGTCATTGCAGTTCGCGCGCCCCGCCTACCGCATCCACAACGTGGGCGCAGTGACTAGCCAGGGCGATCACACCATGCGTGCCGACATCGCGCGCCAAACGTTCGGGCTCGACGGCACCGGCGTCAAGGTCGGCGTGATATCCGACAGCTTCAACTGCCTTGGCGGCGCCCCTGGCGATGTGGCGAGCGGTGACCTACCGGTAGTGTCGGTTTTGCAGGAAGACCCAGGCTGTGGATCGGGGACTGACGAGGGTCGGGCCATGCTGCAGATCGTCCACGACGTAGCCCCGGGCGCCAGCCTCGCGTTCGCCACGGGGGAGACGGGTGAGGCCGGGTTCGCGAACAACGTTCGGGCGCTTCGCACTGCCGGCGCGACCGTGATCGTAGATGACCTGACCTACCTCGGCGAGCCGATGTTCCAGGACGGCGTCATCGCCCAAGCGGTGGGCGACGTTGCCGCCTCCGGCATCGCCTACTTTTCCGCCGCCGGCAACAACGCCCGCAATGCGTACGACCACGCGTTCGTGCCGGGCCCGTTCATTCCTTCCCAGGGAAGCGAGTTACGGGGAGGCACAGCCCACGTGTTCCGCGGCGGCAGTCCCTTGCAGAGCATCCTGCAGCCGGTTTCGGCGCCCGGCGGCTCGGAAATCACCGCGGTGATGCAATGGGACTCGCCTTTCTTCTCGGTGAGTGGAGCGCCAGGCACGCAGAATGACCTGGACATCTACCTTCTGGTCTCCGATCCCGCCGGCGGCTACGACCTCGTAGCATGGGGTAACACCGACAATATCGCGTCTGGGGATCCGGTCGAATTCCTGTCCGTGGTGTGCGACGCCCCGGCTTCTTTTCGTTGCACCGGGTTCCTACTCGTTCTCAACCATACGGGTGCGAATCCAGGACGATTCAAGTACGTGATGTACTCAGCGGGAGGCCGGCCAACGGTCTCTCCGGCCACGAACAGCGGCACGATCTACGGCCATGCCAACGCAAAAGACGCCGTCGCGGTTGGCGCGGCGAACTACCGAACCCCGATGGTCCTCGAGTCGTTTTCCTCGGGTGGGACCACGCCCGTACTGTTCGACACCGATGGGAATCGCCTCCCTACACCCGACCCGCGACAATTCAAGCCCGAGATCGTTGCCCCCGATGGCGTCGATACGACGTTCTTCGGTTCCGGGGACACCGATGGCACCGGCTTCCCCAACTTCTTCGGGACCTCGGCGGCGGCGCCCCACGCGGCCGGCGTGGCGGCCCTGCTGCGCCAAGCGCTGCCGTCTTTGACCACGGCCCAAGTGCGAAATACATTGGAGAACACCGCGCAGAACATGGGCCCACCTGGCTTCGACAACAACACCGGTTTCGGCTTCATTCATGCCGACAGTGCGCTCACTGCACTGCATGTCTTGTCCATCACCGCAGGGCCGAGCGGGACGCCGAATCCCGCGAATCCCGGCGGCGCGGTTGCCATGAGCGTGAGCGCGAGCGACAACTTCGGACACGCGCTCGCCTATGCGTGGAAATCGACCTGCGCCGGTGGGCTCCTCGCTGGCAGCTTCAACAACGCCACAGTGGCGGCGCCAACCTGGACGGCGGCGGCCAACGCCACGGGCGCCTCGCAGAATTGCGCGCTCAAGGTCACGGTGAGCGATGGCCACGGCTTCAGCAAGTCGGGCACCTGGACGGAGACGGTGAAATCCGTGGCGCGCATCAATTCGGTGGCGCCCGCAGGGGCGCCGGTAGGCGCGACGATCGTCATCTCGGGGAAGAGTCTGAACGACGCCAGCCTTGTGACTTTCGGCGGATCGGTATCGAAGGTGCCAACGAAAGTGACGGCGACCTCGCTGAAGGTGGAGGTGCCGGCGGGCGCGCAGACCGGCAAGATCAGCGTGACGACGGACGCCGGTGTCGGGGTGAGCACCGTGATCTTCAAGGTTCTGCCGAAGATCACGAGCTTTAGCCCGTCGACCGTCGTGGCGCAGAGCGACCAAGTGGTCACCGTGACCGGCTGGAACCTGCGCGCGGCAACGGGAGAACCCACGGTGAAAGTCGGCTCGTTCACGATTCCGCCTGCGTCGATCGTGTCGGGCACGCAGACGGAGCTAAAGTTCAAGGTGCCGCTGGGTGCGAAGACGGGCAAGATCAGCGTGAAGACGATCGATGGCACGGCGGTGAGTTCGACGTCCCTGACAGTTGATCAACCGCCGCTTGCAACCGCATTCGTGCCGCCGGCGGCGAAAGTCGGGGCGACGATTACGGTCAAGGGCACGAACCTCACCGGGGCGACGAAGGTGACCTTTACGGGAGGAGCATTTGCCACGCCCACCGCAGTGACGGCGACGTCGCTGAAGGTGGTGGTGCCGGTTGGCGCGACGACAGGGCCGGTGAGCATCACCAGCGGGGTCGTGACCGGGACGAGCACGAAGATCTTCAAGGTGCTGCCGAACATCACCGGCTTCGCCCCATCGAGCGTGGTGGCGGGGAGCGCGACAGTCGTGGTCGTGAGCGGGACGAACCTGCGCGCGGCGACGGGAGAACCGACCGTGAAGGTCGGCGCGTCCAAGATCCCACCAGCCTCCATCACGAAGAGCACGCTGACCGAGCTCGATTTCACAGTGCCCGCGAAGGTGAAGACGGGCAAGATCAGCGTGACGACGGTGGATGGAACAGCCGTGAGCGCGACGAATCTAACAGTGAACTAGCCGCAGCGCAGCGGCATGACGTCAGCATCGTCACGGAGGGCGGCGCCGTCGGGTACACCGCCCCCCCGCAGTGTGGGCGCGGCTCTTGGTAGCCGAGAATCGTCGCGACCGCGCAGCTCTCTCGCACGCTTTGCGTCGATCCAAGCAGGTGCGATATCGTGCTCGCTACATCGCGACTGCCGGCGGGATCCTCAAAGGCGCCACACGCTCAGCCCGCGCGCGTGCAGCTCTCGAAGCGAAAGCACGGACTTCACGTCGACGACCAAGCCCTTCGTCTTGACCTTGGCCAGCAGCTCGTCCAAGGGTTTTTCGAGCAGGCGCCGATGGGCCACAGCCAGCACGAGCGCATCGCCCTGCGGGAGCTCGGCCCAGTCGCACAAATCCAAACCGTATTCCTCGTGCGCTTCGGCGGGGCTCGCGAGCGGATCGTGCACGCGCACATCGATGCCGTAGGCTTTGAGCTCGTGGATCACATCGACGACTTTGGAGTTGCGCAGGTCGCGCACGTTCTCCTTGAAGGTCAAGCCGAGGACGTTGACGCGCGCGCCTCTCACACCGGAACCGGTTTCGATCATCCGCTTCACGGTCTGCTCGGCGATGTACTTTCCCATTCCGTCGTTGATGCGCCGGCCGGCGAGGATGACCTGGGGGTGATAGCCCACCATCTCCGCCTTGTGCGTCAGGTAGTAGGGATCCACTCCGATGCAGTGCCCGCCCACCAGGCCGGGACGGAAGTTCAGGAAGTTCCACTTCGTTCCGGCCGCCTGCAACACCTCCAAGGTGTCCACCCCGAGCCGGCCGAGGATGATCGCAAGCTCGTTCATGAGGGCGATGTTGAGGTCGCGCTGCGTGTTCTCGATGACCTTCGCCGCTTCTGCGACCTTGATGCTGGATGCCCGGTGCACACCCGCGGTTACGATAGATGAATAAAGCTGCGCGACGGCATCCGTGGTGGCCTCGTCGTCGCCGGCGACCACTTTGACGATCCGTCCGACCGTGTGCTCCTTGTCTCCGGGGTTGATGCGCTCCGGAGAGTACCCGACGTGGAAGCCTTCCTTCCATTTCGTGCCCGAAGCCGCTTCCAGCAGCGGCACGCAGATCTCCTCTGTGGCGCCCGGGTACACCGTGGATTCGAACACGACGATGGCCCCGCGCTTCATGTGCGCGCCGGCGGTGCGGCTTGCGGCCGACAAGGCGGTCAGATCCGGCCGTCGTGCTTCGCTGACCGGTGTGGGCACGGCGACGACGATGAAGTCCGCGCTTGAAAGCGCCGCCGGATCGGTAGTGACCGACAGATAGCGGGCCGCTTTCAGCTCATCCGTGCCGACCTCTCCGGTCGGATCGATGCCCCGCTTATAGCTTTCGACCTTCTCGGCCGAGAGGTCGAAGCCGACGGTCGGCGCGTGCTTGCCAAACGCTACGGCCAGCGGCAAGCCGACATAGCCCAATCCGACGACAGCTACAATTTTCATTTTTTTCACCACTCAAGTTGTAGAGGACGTGCACAGCGGAATGATACCAATAGCACTTAGCGAGCTGGGCCAGCGATCGATGTCCTACCCCACTCCCGCTCTGCCGGGGGCGCGCGCCGAAGCGCTCATGCGAAAGTTGCATTGCATCGGTCGCGCTGCAGGTGCAGGATTGTTAAACGCGAGGGAGGCGAGTCTCTAGGGCCACCGCCTGGTGGGTTCACCCAGACGGCATACGTGGGAGATGCGGCTCGGGGATGCGCGGCCAACCGGCTCGGGACCACGATCTCTCCGGCGATTTTGCGGCCGGCGCGAGCGATACCAGCACGCTCCGCCGGAGATGCGACACGGTTCGTCGCGCTTTGCTCGATAGGGGGGTTCGGTCTCCGGTGGTTACTCGGAGAGCGATTGCGATGAACACTGCCCGAACACAGGGGAACGGGCGGCGGAAGGAGGTTGCTGCGGCGCTGCTCATGCTGCACGCGTTCGCACAGCGGCTGGCCTTGCGCGCTGAGCGCACGCCGCTCTCAAACGTGCTCAAGGAAGCCGCCCCTCGGACCACCCTGTGCCCGCCCGGGCAGCTCGACGACTCCATTGCTGAGCCGCTGTTGGAACACTCGCTCGCCGATGGCGACGACGGCGTCCGGGGGCGCGCCGTACAACGCCTGCGCACACAGTCCTTACCGGAGGCGACGCCAGAGGGTAGCTCCGCTCGGGCGCGCGAACCGATCATCCACTGGTTCGATCCCACGCCGCCCGCCTGCTCGAACAGGCGAAACGCGGCGAGGGGAGTTGACGGCAGTCCGATCTCTTTGCAGGTGAGCACACCAACGTAAGAGGAGGGGGACCAATGAGAACGCAGCTCAAGACACTATCGTTGTTCACGTCGTCGGTTTTGGCAGCGCTGAGCCTCGCTGGCGCTGTCCTATCCGCCTCGCCCGAACCGGCACCACCTCAGTACGGCCCTTGGCCCACACTCGCGCCGGATGCGCCGCATTGGGCGGCGCGGGCCTCGTCGAGTGTTTGGCTGCGATACACCAATGGGCGGAAGGAGATCGAGCGCGCAGCGGCGGCCGAATCTCGGGCTACCCTGGCCCTGAGCGCGTCGAATCCAGCCGGGGTGGTCTTCGGGCAGTTGGCGTTCAACAAGGACACATCGGCCCTGCCACAGAATGAGGCCTCCGTGGCCATCGATCCCAGGAATGCCAACCGCATCATCGGTGCTTACACCGATTATCGAGGCCTCCTGGATCCCGACAACAACCCTAATTTCACGGGATGGTCGACCTCCACCGACGGGGGCAGGACGGTGGCGAAAGACGGGCAATTGCGCGCCGTGGACGTCCTCGGTATGAGCCTCCCCTCACAGGGAGTCGCGGTTGTGGCCGCCGACAAGAACGGCAACTTTTTCCTCAGTTCCCTGCAGTCGGAGCGATACAACTACGCGACGAACGGAATCACAGTCTTCCGCTCTCCGGCGGCTGGGAGCTCGACCGGCGTGTTTGCCGGGTCGTGCACCGGCGGAACCGACCCCAACTGCTGGCCGACGGTCACGGTCGTCGCGGCAGACACGTGCGACTTCGGAAGCGGCGGGCATTACTACGACAGGCCTTACATGGCGGTGGACCGATCGTCGTCGGTGGCGAGCGGCTCGGTCTACCTGGTGTGGACGCTGCTCGGCTGTGCCGACGGGGACACGAGCACGACGATCCAGATCGCCAAGTGCACCAACAACTTGTTGACCTGCAGTGCGCCGGTGACGCTGGAATCGACGACCGGAACCGGCTCCAATATGGATTCCGTCCAGTCGAGCCACGTCACCGTGGGCCCGACGGGCAAGATCTATGTCACCTGGGTCGCGCGCTCCGGCAATATCCCGCAGGACGAAACGGACACCATACGTTTGCTGGTCATTGCACCTGCAGCATCGCCATCTGTGGTGGGAACGCTGGGCCCGCTTCGCACAGTGCAGACGGAAGCGTCGCCCCTCCCCTGGCCTTCGTTCCCGTACCCAGCAGCAGTTGTAACGAAGACCTACCCCAAGGTCGGGGTGCGGGGCAAGCGCGCAATAATCGTCTGGGACCGCCGGACCGCGAACAGCATGTTTTCGTACTATTTTTACCTGCAATCCGAGATCGTGGCAAAGTTCACCGACGACGACGGTGCCAGTTTCAGCAAGGTCCAGGTGGTGAGCAGCGGGGCCGGTCAGCGCTATCAGCCGACCATCTGCGTTGCCTCCCCGGCCGGCCCGGTTGTCGTCGGCTACGCCTCGCACCAGAACGACCCCACCTGGTCCGACCGCCAGGACTGGTATGTTGCGAAGTCCTCGACTGGCGCTGCACCCTATGCGCCGCTTCGGTTGACCTCCGTCTCCAACGACACGCACCCCGATCCGCTGGGAGCAAGCTATATGATCGGCGACCATCAAGAAGTCGCGTGCCAGGGGAACGTCGGCTTCCTCCACTTCACCGCGAACTACGCGGCGAAGCCGTCGGGCGACTACTTCGGCGGCTCGGGCAACGCGCTCGTCCGACAGCAGGATACTTTCCTGCATCGGTTCACGCTTCCCTGAGGCCGATCGGGGCGCCGCTCTCGCGACGCCCCGAGCCCTTTCCACGCGTCAGGCGGTCAGTCCATGCTCACCTTTGGTCGAGGACCCGATATGAAGCGAGGAATCTGGCGCGAGCCGGCCTGGTTTCCGTGGCTCGCGAGCACTGCCCGCGCGCTGTGGTGTTGTGGAGTGGCCTCGGTGCTGCTGGCTCTTGTTTCTCCCGCCTTTGCTCAGGCTCCGCTCGTCGTCGAGTGGAAAGCGCAGCGGCTGAGCGTGAGCGCAGAGCGCGCGCCGCTCGCACAGGTACTGCGGGAGGTGGCCCGCCAGACCGGAATCGAGGTCGATGGTCTTCAGGGGCTGCAGCAGCGCGTGTCGGTACGCTTCACGCGCCTGGCGCTGCGCGATGGCCTCGCGAAGCTCCTTGCCCATCAGGACTACGCCATGGTCGGCGACCCATCCTCGGCGACGGGAGGGGAGCCGGTGACGCTCGTGATCCTCGGACATCCGCCATCTCCAGCCGTCGCTGACGCACCGCGCGCAGAAACAGGCAGCGCTGGGGCGGCGGAGCAGATGGCGCTATCGGGCGCGGGTCCGACAGCACCGGCAAGCGCGCCGGTCACCGAACAGGATCCGGCAGAGCGTGCGGCAGCCGTGTACGCACTTGCCAACGACGGCGACATGGACGCAATTCGCAGAGCCTTGCTCGACCCCGACCCGGGCGTACAGGCCATCGCCTTTCAGGCACTCGCCGAGCGCGATCCCCACGAAGCGGCCCGGATGGCGGTAGACGCATCCCGCAGCGATGACTTGTCGCGCCGCCTCAGCGGCCTGTTTGCGCTCGGGCAGCTCGACGACACCATCGCTGTGCCGGCGTTGGCCCACGCGCTCGCCGATGCCGACGAGGGTGTGCGCGAGTACGCCGTGCAGAGCCTGCGCGGGCAGTCCTCGCCGGAGGCGGAAGCCGCGTTGAGTCGCGCGCTTCAGGATGCGAGCCCGGCGATCCGGCTGCTTGCCCTGGAGGCATTGGCCTGCAGAGGACGCACCGGCGAAGCGTACCTCCGTTCGGCGGCGCAGAGTGAGGATTCGCTGCTACGTGCTCGCGCGGCCCAGCTCCTGCAGCAAGTGAGCGCTGACGAGAGGGATCGGGAGTAGTGAAACTCACCGACGAATCACAGCACCATCCAACACGTAAGAAAGGGAGAGGCAGAGGTGAAACCGATCAAGGGGGCATCGGATGGTTTCCGGTTTCTAGCGGGTCTGGCGCTCGCAGGCTGGACCCTGTCCGTCTCGGGCGACCAGGGGCCGAGCCTGAACTCTACCCAGGCTGCGCTCGCGCCAGGCGCGCCGCACTGGGCGGCGCGGGCATCCTCGTCCGTCTGGCTGCGCTACACGACCAAGTGGAGGCAGATGAAGAACACGGCGGTGGCGAGAGCGCTGGCGGCGCCCGCGCAGGAAGCCTCCCCTGCGGCCACGGTTGTCTTCGGGCAGACCGTCTTCAACAAGGACGCCTCGCCCATGCCACAGAACGAGACCTCTATCGCCATCGATCCCAGGAACACCAACCGGATCGTGGGCGGCTACCAGGACTTCCGGGGCCTGTTGGATTCGAGTGGCAACGGCAACTTCACCGGATGGTCGAGCTCGACCGACGGCGGTAAAACGGTAGCGAAGGATGGACAACTGCCCGCGGTGAATCTGCTCGGGACGATGGTCCCGTCTCAGGGGGAGCCGGTGGTCTCCGTCGACAAGAACGGCAACTTCTTCCTCGCCTCGGTGCACTACGACCCGAGCTCCAGCAGTCCGAACGGCATCGTCGTCTTCCGCTCGCCCGCAGCCGGCAGCTCGACCGGCGTGTTTGCTGGATCGTGCGCCGGCGGCATCGACCCCGACTGCTGGCCGACGGCAGGGGTGGTGGCAGCCGAGACATGCGACGGTACCGGCGGTCACTTCAACGACAAGCCGTACATCGCGGTGGACCGGTCGTCCTCCGCGGCGAACGGCTCGGTCTATGTCGTGTGGACGCTGTTCGGGTGCGCACAGGGCGACACCAGCACCGCGATCCAGATCGCCAAGTGCACCAACAACCTGGCGAGCTGCACGGCGCCCGTGACGCTGGAGTCGACCGCAGGAAACGGCTCGCCTCCCGACTTCGTTCAGTTCAGCCACCTCACGGTCGGCGCGACCGGGAAAGTGTATGTCACCTGGGTCGAGCACACATTCGATCCCATCAGCTCGGCCGAAACGGACTCGATCCGCTTGCGCGTGATCACCCCCGCCGCGTCGACGTCTTCGGTAGGAACGCTCGGCGCTATGCGCACCGTGCATGTCGAAGCCTCCCCCCTTCCCTGGGGGATGTCCCCGTACCCTGCGCTGTATTGGACCGCCACCTATCCCAAGGTCGGAACGCGGGGCGCACGCGCGATCATCGTCTGGGATCGCCGGAACCTCGACGGGTTGGTCGACAACTGGTACCTGGGATCGGAGATCGTGGCCAAGTACACCGACAACGATGGCGCGACCTTCAGCTCGCCGCAGACGGTAAGCAGCGGCAGCGGCTTCCAATTGCAGCCGACCATCTGTGTGGCCTCCTCTACCGGACCGGTAGTCATCGGCTACGCCTCGCATCAGAACGATGCCACTTGGCTGCACCGCCAGGATTGGTATATCGCCACGTCCTCCACGGGGGCCGCGCCGTATAGGCCGCTGCGCTTGACATCGCTACCCAACGACACCGCGGCGGACCTCGTGTTCACCGAGGGCTTCATCGGCGATTACCAGGAGGCGGCCTGCCAGGCGAAAGTCGGCTATTTCCACTACACCGCGAACTACACGGCGAAATCACTGAGCATACTCGGCGTACAGAAGTCCGTCCGTCAGCAGGACAACTTTCTGGCGAGGTTCACCCTTCCATGAGTGAGCGTGGTGCGGTACCGGGCGGGCCCGGAAGCGACGCGAGAGACAGACCCTGAAGCCCGGCGCAGCCCGATGACGTGCGCTTTCACGAGCACCCACCCAGCCGAAGGCGAGGTCGGTATGGAACCGGACGCGAGCGGAAACACACAGACAGGTGGCGGGCACTTTGCTGGCCGCGCGCCAAGTCCTGGCGGGTCGCGATGGATGCGCGCAGGGCCGCGCACGCTAGCCTTGCTGGTCTTCTCGGTGTTGCTCTGCGCCGCAGCGGGAACGAGCTATGCGGCGGGGCTTGCGCATCCGCGCATCTTTCTCGACCCGGCCACCCTCTCCGCATTGAGGCAACGCGCCGCTGCTGGGACCCCTGAATGGAACACCCTGCGCGACAAGTGCAATCTGTACTTGACCGGCACGGTGGAATGGCCCGACGGAAACGATTACCCCGATGGGGGAGGCATCGGCGAGGGTTACCAGGGGGACGGCTATTTTCCGGCACTGCTCAACGTGGGCCTGTGCTACCAGGTGGCGTTGACTATTTCGCCGAGCGATGCCGCCAAGTACGGGGCGAAGGGCGCGGACATTCTGACCAAGATGTCCGAACCCTCCGGACCGCACATGCCCGACCCGCTGCGCGACAGCGGCTACGGCATCCGGTTCTATGCGCTGGGCATGGCGGTCGGTTTCGACTGGCTCTACCCGGCTCTGTCCTCCAGCCTTCGCTCGCGAGTGGCGACCGCGCTCAACACGTGGATCGCGGCCTTCGAGAGCGGCGGGTTCGAACGAGATTTCCCGCAGGGCAACTACTTCGCAGGCTACTATGCGGCGAAGGGCGTGGCCGCCTTGGCCACCGAAGACGACAATTCCCAGGCGCCGGCCATGTGGAACGACTGGTTGACGACGTTGCACGGGTCCAAGGTTCAGCCCTACTACGCGGCCAATCTCTCCGGCGGAGGCTGGCCGGAGGGATGGAACTACGGCCCGATCGGGACGCTGAACATGGCCTGGCCGGTTCTGGCGGCGAAGACGGC
>Ga0335081_10014488_pt1 | contig 12759 bp, 14 predicted proteins | sample Lox_Sample_35_FD_206713 | JGI IMG/M metagenome (GOLD analysis project Ga0335081, IMG submission 206713) | Soil microbial communities from Loxahatchee National Wildlife Refuge, Florida, United States - Lox_Sample_3.5 | ecosystem: Environmental > Terrestrial > Soil > Wetlands | place: USA...
CAGCATGCGCTGCGGCGCCGGATGCAACCCCATCGCGGTGTACGCGCGAATGATAAGGTTGACGTCTTTTGCCGGACTCACATTGAAATGGCCATCGTAGACGCCTTCGCCAAAAACCGCGCCGTCCGGCGTCACGCAAATCACTCCGTTGCGGTTTTCCACGATGCTGGCGAACGGCGTATTGGATTCCGCCCGCGTCCCAAACACCAGTTTTTCAAAGAGCAGGTTGTACGTTTGCCCAGCCAGCATGATGAACAGCAAACTTGCGGCCGCAAGTAACCACACCGGCTTCCACCGGACTCCCCGCAGGAGCAGCAGGACCAGCAAACCGGCAAGCACTCCTAAGACGCCAAGCTGCAGGCAAACCGCGCGCAGTCCCGCATGTTGCAACCAAACGAATCCGATGCCCAGGCTTCCGGCTACAGAGCCCGCGATATTCGCCGCGTAGATGAGACTAACGTGACGTCCCGCTTCCCGGTTCGCCGCAACCGACAGTTGACACAGCAGCGGCAGCACGCTTCCCGTCATTGCGGCTACCAGGAAAAATGCGGGCGCGCTCCAGAGATAAGACAAGTCCCGATGCGAAAGATGTGCCACGAGGGGTGGCAGGAACGGAGAGAGCGCTCCCGCGGAGAGGAGCAGGACTCCCATGGTGCGCAGCACCGCTTCCGGCCGCAAGTTTTGGGTGAACTTCTCCGACAAGTAAGCGCCCGCGGCAATGCCCGCCAGGTACGTGCTCAGAAGCAGCGCGAACGCCGGAGCGCGGTCAGCGGAGGCGAGCGAGAAAACCCGGAACCACACGATTTCGAATCCCAGTCCCAGAAAGCCGGCAAGTGCCGCAAGCAAGAGGGCGGTCGGCAGTGCGATTGGAGGTTGCGTGGCGGCTGGCATCGGCTCGGTTGGCACGCTTGCCGAGGCACCGGATTTCGCGCGCCTGCCGTAAATGTAGGCAAAAGCCCCGACAAGCGTGTTCCAGCAAGCCGCCATCGTCACGGAACCGCTTTCGCCGAAATTCCGCATCAGGTAGGTCGCACAGAGATAGCAAGCGATCGCGGATCCGAAGGTGTTCGCAAAATACAATCGCGAAACCGAAATTCCCACTTGGCCGGAGCGGGTGACGAAGTGCTCCACCAGCAGCGGAAGCGTCGCACCCATTAGTAACGTCGGAACCAACAGCAGCAGCACCGAGAAGATCACGACCGAGGGCAGCGCAGCGCCCGCGGAGAGCGCCGCGGCCGAATGGAAGATCCGCAGCGAGCAAAGGCCAAACACGGCCACGCCTAATTCCGAGAGCCCAAATAGGATCAGCGCCATCCGCGGGTAGCGCGCCGAAAGCCACCCGCCCAGCAATCCTCCCAGGCCCAGGCCCAGCATGAACGCGCTTACCACCGCCGCAACCGATTCCGCATTCACCCCGTAGATCGCGAACAACGCCCGCTGCCAGACCACCTGGTAAATCAGAGCGGGCACTCCGGAACAAAGGAAAAGCAGCGACAAAAACAGATTTTCATTCTTTTGCGGCGAAGCATCCCAAAGAAAACCCGCCGCAAGAAAAATCAGCAGGTCCAGGCAAAGCAGCAGCAAGACCGGAAAGGTCGCCATAGTCGGGTAATCTCTCGGCTCAACGGATGAAGAAGAACACTGCAATTGTTTCACGGATAAACGTCGCCCTAACGCTCCAGGTGGAGCGCGGGTTTCCAATCCGGCATTTCGGAAGTAAACACGAAGAGGCTGTAGTTTCAGGCGGGCTCGATGAGTCCCCGGACTTTTTCCACCAGCAGCGTGGAATCGTATACCGGCTTTTCCAGGTAGCCGTCGGCGCCGGAAGATTCCAGCAGGCGCTCGCGGTCCCCGCTCATAGCATGAGCCGTGGCCAGCAGCACGGGAAGGCGCCGGATCGATTTTTCTTTAATCAGGCGGCAAAGCTCCACGCCGTTCGTCGTTCGGCCTTCCCACTCCGAATTCGTCAGTGAAACATCCAGCAGCACCAGATCGATCTGCCCCGAAGCCGCGCGCTCCAGGATCGTGGGTACGTCCTCGGAAATTTCGCAACTGCAGCCTCCGGCGCGCTCCAGCGCCATCCGGAAAAACTTGGCCACCAGCGCGTTGTCCTCTACGATCAGGACGCGCTTCCCCGCCAGCGGCTGCGCTTGCATGCTCACGCGGGGTTCGCCTCACTTTCGCGAACATAAGGAGAAATGGGCAAGGTAAACCACACCAGCGACCCTTTTCCTCCGGGCCCCGTGTCCAGGCCGATTCTTCCGCTCATCATCTCCACCAGGCGCTTCGCGATGGCCAGGCCGAGTCCCGAACCGGAGATGCCCCGCAGCGCCTTGGCGTCGTGGCGCACAAATTTTTCAAACACGATGTCGCGCTTCTCGACCGGAACGCCGATTCCCGTGTCCTCGATTTCCATCCGCAAGAAACCTTCCGGCTGATCGACAATTCCTCGGACGCGCACACATCCCTGGTTTGTGAATTTCACCGCGTTGGAGAGCAGATTCAACAGCACTTGGCGAAAGCGGATTTCGTCGCTGCGCACCAACGGCAAGGTCTGGTCCAGCGTTTCGTCCACCAGGCGGATATTTTTGGAAGCGGCCTGGATGGCCACCAGCGGGAGCGTGGAATCCAACACGCCGCGCGGGTCCAGTTCTTCCAGATCCAGAGCCAGCTTGCCGGCCTCGATCGCGGAAATGTCCAGCAGATCGTTGACCAGGCGCAACAACAACTGGGCGCTGGCAAAAACGTCGCGCAGCACCTCTTTCTCTTCCGCGGGATCGGTGCACAACCCGTCCAGCACCATTTTTGTGAAACTCAGGATGGAGTTCAGCGGCGTGCGCAGGTCGTGCGACACTTGCGCCAGAAATTCGTCCTTGATGGCGCTGGCTTCGGCAAGTTGCGCGCTGGCGCTTTCGAGCTCCTGGTTCAGGGTCTGCAGGTGGGTCATCGTGGCGCGAAAATACGAATCGCACATCAGATTCAGGTCGAGGTCGAGAATCTTTCCGAGGGCTTGCGAGTAAGTGAGGCGTTTTTCGCGGGCGGGAAATTCATCAAACAGCTTCTCCATTAAAAACGAGCGCACCACACCCATGGCGCTGATCACGTACTTCTGGTCCAGGCTGATGCGCACATGGCGGAAGCCGATGCGGAAGCGGTCTTCCGCGTAATGCTCGTCGTAGTCGCCGTTGAACAGGCCCCTGCCCCAAACCTGCAGTGTGGATTTCAGGCGCTGGACTTGCGCTTCGCCGCCCGTGAAGACCCGGCTGGCCCCCGGATGATGCGGGATCTGGGCGTAAAACCTCTCCGCCATCTCCGGCAGATATTTCTCCATGCGGGGACCAAGTTCTTTAAGGAAGGCAGCGTCTTCCGGAAGAAGGTGGAGGTAGCGTTTCATCTCCTCAACGAAGCTTTCAGACGGAGCGGGTCTGGGTTCCGGAGCGGGCATTCGTAGGATGATATCACCCCTCAGAGGGGCTCTAATAATGGCACGCGAAAGCCGTGTAGGCCTGGCCAACCCCCAGGGTAGTGCCGCCTTCAAGCAGCGTGAAAACCCACCGGGCTGTGGGTGAACTGGCCCAGAAACGCCGGACAGCCCTCCGGGGTGGCTCGTAACATCTTCATTAAAATAAGGTTGTCCGTTATGAACCTTGGCATGTGATGTGCATCACCCATTTCCATTGGCCCGATTTGTCTATGGAGCCCTGCGCGAGAAGTTATGTCCACGTCTAGAGTGGTTGCCCGAGGAGACTTGGCCGCCACTGTCGCCAAGTTCCAACGGATTCTGGTCGCCACCGATTTTTCCTCGGGTGCGCGGTCGGCGCTGGAATACGCGGTGGGCATGGCACGCAAACTCCAGAGCAAGATATTCCTGATTCACGCGATACCTTCCGTCGTCTCCCAATACGTCTCCCCCGAAGCTGGCGAAGAGGTCATCCGGAACGCTAAGGATTTCGCTGCACGAGAAATGCAGCGACTGGTGAAAGAAACTGGTTCGACGGACCTCGTCCAGACCGAGATTTTGTGCTGCGGCGGGATTTGGCCCCAGTTGCAGGAATTCGCGAAAATGCATTCCGTCGATCTGATTGTGCTCGGCACGCACGGGCAAACCGCAGGGAAGAAGCGCCTGCTGGGGCCGGTCGCGGAAGAGATTTTCCGGCTGGCGGAGCGGCCGGTGTTGACCGTTGGTCCCGGCGCACAGCCCCCTGAAGAGGGCCGCGTGGGCGTCCGCCGCATTCTCTACGCCACAAATTTCAAGCCGCATGCCGAACGTGCGGCGGGCATTGCTTACGCGCTGGAACGCGAGCAACAGGCCGAATTGACCGTGTTACACGTGGTGGAGGAATCCCCCGATACCCCGAAGGGGGCCCACAAAATCGTCGAAGAGTTCATGGTTCAAAGGCTGAAACGCGGCATTCCCGCTGTCTGCGTCGGAAAGTGCGAACCCACATTCCGTGTGCGCTTCGGTGAACCTGCCGAACAGATTCTGGAACTGGCACGAACGGAAAATTCCGATCTGATTGTGCTGGGGATGCGCTCCGGGAAACACACCACCGGACTGCTGCCATCCGCCGTAGCCTACCAACTGGCCTGCCAATCGCCTTGCCCCGTCTTGACCATCCGCCGCTGAACTTAACCTAAGGGCGCAAGGTCGCCGTCCCCACACCGATAATCTTGTGTGAATCCTTCTCCGCAACAAAAACCACAACGCCAAGATTTTCCTTTTTCCACTTGGAATCGAGGAAAAGATTCACGCGCTCCTGATAGCTGGATAAATCCTGAACGGTCCCCGCGTTTCGCAGGCTCCGCACCACGGCAGCATGTTTCAGGACTTCTCCCGAATTTTCTCCGGCCTTGACGTCGGATTGCAGATTCGTCTCGGTAATCGCCACCCAGAGCTCCGGCGCATGGCGCAATTGGACCGCATTGGGGTTCGCGATTCGAACTTCCACCCCAGGTTTCTCCGGCGCGGAATTCGGAATGGGAGTCAGACGCACTTCCAGCTTGGGCAGAGCGGCGGCCTTTTGGATGGTCCCGCGTGCCTGGGTCCCGCGGCTGCCGACAAGTTCAAACTGGCCATCCACGATCATCTGGGGCGTGTAAACGCTGCCGGAGCCGAACGAACGAGCGTATTCTGCTTGGCGTTGCGAGAAAGCATTGGACGAGAACGGATCGGCCCAGCCGAGGTTGTTCCAATAGTCCACGTGCTCCTCAAGGGCAATCACCTGCGCGCCCTCGACGGGTTGTTGTTCGCTCAAGCGTTTCAGCAAAGCGTCGGCGGGCGGGCAGCTCGAGCAGCCCTCGGAGGTAAAAAGTTCCACGATCACAGGCTGCGGATTGCCCAGCGGTTGATGGCTGGGGGCGGCATTTGATTTTTGCCAAGGATGAAGAACCGCGAGCCCTACGAGAAGACCGGCCGTTGCGGCGTAAACAATAGGCGACCGGAACAGATGAGACCACATGGCTTCCTCTCTTCCACAGCCAACTTCACAGAAAAGCGCCCCGGGCATATCAGAGTCGGAAAATGGAAAAAGGTTTCATTGGACCAGAACCCCAGCCTAGGGAAGGACTTGGATCCCGGAGGCGGTGGTACGCAGATAATCGAGTCCTTCCGAGGCAAACGCGTGTCCCTGAATCGAAACGGGCTGCCCGACGCGTTGCAGAAAATCCGCCTTGGGGAGCGGCGCCCCATTCTCTCCAATCAGGAGAAAGAGTCGAGTGACCCCATCCCAATCGCGAGTAACCAGCGCGGGCGGAATACCGCCGCTCAGGCACCGGGCGGCGCAGTCGCGATGGACCTTCCCTTCGCCGGGGTTCATCACGCCGAGGTAGCACTTCGTATCCACAATTTCTCCGTTTAGCGTGACATCGCCCAAATCCCCGATCTCGCCGGGGGCGACGGGAGAACTTTGCAACTTCCTGAGCGTCCCGGGTTCGATTTCAATCGCGTGCCCCTCCGCCCGGTGAATCAGCGTTCCGCGCAGTTGGACCCGCGTCGCATCCAGCCCCGCCAATAAAGCATCCGCGCCGAATTTTCCCGGGGCCACCAGAAGATATGGCGCGCGGGAGCCTGCCTCCGCGGCATCCGCATTGTCCGGAACCAGTGTAGGAAACGGATGCAGCTGCAAAGTCCCCGTAAATTCCGCGGGTTTCCCATAGTCGAAGAACGAATTTGCAAATTTCCCCTGAACGCCGGCAAGAAGCGCCGCCCCCGCAACGCCAAAAAGGACTACAAGCGCCACGGCGATGCGCACTCGCTTGCGGATTGCTGGCGGCACGCTGGAAAGATATCCGATGTAAAAATCACTCATCGTCATGCTTCAGGCCGGCTCGATCCGGCAGGGCTCAACCCGGGTTCCGGGCGCCAGCGGCTTCGGATCCAGCCAGACCAGGCCGTCGGCGAGCCGGGTTCGAAACGTAGATACCTTTTCCGTGAACGGTGGCGGGGAACCCCCTGTCTCCGGCAAATATTGGTACCCGTGCCAGGGACACGTGACGCAGCCATCGATGATTCGCCCTTCGCCCAACGGGCCATTCTGGTGTCTACACACGTTGGAGATTGCGGAAATCCGGCCGTCATATTTGAAAATGGCCACGCGCTCGCCGCGAACCGAAACTACTTTTGCGCATTTTTCCGGGATGTCCTCCACCGCGCAAGCCGCGACGAAATCCCGCTCCATCCTTTGCATCGAGGGCTCGTCGAGCCTGCGTTCCCTCCACGCCGCAGCCAGGTGCAGCGAAAGCACCAGAGTCAAGCTGACGGCCATCCCCGCAACCAGCCAGGGGCTGCGTTCCGTTTGCAGCAAGCCCAGCGTGATGTGGGCCACAAGCAGCGCATAGGCGAGATATACGAGCATGTGCAGCGCTTTCCAGACAGGCGGAGTCAGATTGCGCAGCCAGAAATCGTGGCTGGTGGCCGCCATCAAGAAAAGAATAACCAGCGCGAAAAAGCCGAGGGGCTGAAACGGGAAATCCGCCACGCTGGTGAAATTGCGGTTCGCCGTGAACAGGCTCACCAGCGGATCAGTGTCTCCCAGCGCATGAAATTGAAACAGCCCGAAGGCGCCGTGGCACAACCCCAGAAAGAACGTCGTCACGCCAAGGTGGCGGCGATTGTAAAGGAGCGGCAGAAAGCGAGGGTCGAGCCGGCATAACGGGCCGATGCACAGGATGAGATTCAGCAACAAAAATGCGCAGGACCCGAACGCGCGAATGAGAAGCGTCTCCGCCGTCGCCGTAGGATGCAGCCACGCGCTGAGCGCCACGAATGTTCCGAGATACAACACGATCCCGCCGGCGAGCACCAGGTCGTAGGCGCGCTTTTGCACATTCCAGCCCACGGCGACATACGTGTGGCTCATCGGAGCGCTCCGGTGGCGAGGGATTGCGATACCTGGCGAGGTTGTGCGGGCCGGCCCGGCGCATGCCCGTTTTTCGGCATCGGGTCGCCTCGCAAAACATCATGGCGGGCGCGAATTCCCGCAATCAACAACACGGGCAGCACGATCGCCAGCAATATGAAAACTCTCCAATGCATCTTGCGGAGCGGCTGAATCATCGGTGCGGATTCTCCTCTTTCGGCGGTTCGGCGTTCGCGCGGGTCCAGCGCCGCAGAAAGAGCGGCCAGAATGCGGCCACCCCCGGGAAAATCAGCAACCGAAACACAAATCCGGAATTGCGTGCCTGTGAATCCACCTTTTGTACGCCGCGCACAACGAACAGGAGAGAGAACACACCACCAACGAGGGCGTAGGCACACATCGCCCAAACCATCCCGGTGGCGAGCCGCTCAGCCATGCGGCCCCTCGATCGGAATCGCAAGACCCGTGAGATGCCGGGCGTTTTCGCTCGCGAGCGACAGCACCAGATCGGCGACGTCTTGCGTCTTCAGCCATTTCGAAAAATCAGCGTCAGGCATGGATTTACGGTTCGCCGGGGTATCCATGGTTCCAGGCAGAATCACGTTTGCCGCCAGGCCGGCATCCGCATTTTCCAGAGCGATGGTCTGCACCAGCGTGGCCAGCGCGGACTTGAACACCACATACGCCCCCAGATTGGCATGCGGCTGCGCCGCCGTCAGACTTCCAATGGCAATAAGCTTCCCCGCTTTTGACTTTCGGAGATGCGGGATGCACTCCCGGAAAACGTGGAAGGCCGAATTGAGGTTGATGTTCTGCATCTGCAGCCACATCTCATCGGTCGTTTCCGCCACGGAAGGTCCACCGGCAAAGCCTCCGAGGACGTGGACCAACACGTCCAATTGCCCATAGCGCTCGACAATTTTCGCCACGCCACGGCGGATTTCGTCAAGTCGGCTAAAATCAACAGTCAGCGCCTCAAAATTAGGCTCCGGAAAATTCGCAGCCGTAATCCGCAAGGAGCCCCCGATCACCCGCGCTCCCTGTTGCAGAAAGGTCCGCGTAACGGACGTTCCCAGCCCGCCGTTGGCTCCGGTGATGAATACCACTTTGTCTTTCATGGAGGGTCCTTCCCGGAACTTTCTTGCAGTATGAGAGTTCCGGCGTGAGAAAAGGTTTCAGATCAGATTGGATGAATCCGGTTATTGGATGACGACAGGAGCGGGAAGGCTCAAAACTTCGTGCAGCCCCGCCGCCTCGCAAGGGTTCCCCGCCCGATAGCGCATTTGGAGCTCGCCGCGTTGCCATTCGACTTCGGTGTAGCTGACCGTGGCGGCGTCTTCGCGGTGCACACAGATCGAAAACGGACCGGGCTCCGGAGCATGGCTGGCGTGCAATTCGCGGAGCCAGGCGGACGCGTCCGCTGGGTCGCCCCGCCAAGCTCGCGCGCAAGCATGTCCGCGCCGCTCCTCGGCGAGTTCTTCCGAGCGGCTTGAGGAAAACCAATGGTGTCTGCCCCAGAGGTAATCCGCGGCCGTAAGATTCCACGCGTCCCAGCGCCATTCCCGGATGCGTTCCTCGCCGGGGAAAAAGCCAAACAGACGAAAAGGATAGACCCCAGCAAGATCAACCCGCCGAAGAGCGCTTTCCGTTCGTTCGGAACCCAGCTCTGGCAACACCTGGGGAATGATTTCTCCGCGCGACCTGCTTTTCTCTCCCAGCGTCACCGTCCCCTTTGAATACCAATTCAAGAGCGCCAGCAGAGTTCCGCGCGAATTGGCCCCAATCCAGGTCCCGCCGCTCGCCTCTCGGGGATAAACGAACGAAAGCTCCCCTGCCAGACAAATCGCCGGGGCCAGCGCGACGGGACGCGTTCGCAGCTCGTCGCGGTTCATTCCCGCGATGTAACCGTGTTTTGCCGGAAGAAAACTAAGTGTACACACAGGCTAATCCGCGATTGGATATTCGCAGGCGCGCGCCGAGAAGTCCCGCCAATCCCGCCATACGTCGAGAATCGGCCGGGGCACCGCGCCGCGCTTTCGGTTTTCCGCCCCGATAGCGTAAATCAGCCGCCACTGCCGGTAAAGCGTGCGGTACGCGCTCCATAAGGAGTATTTGGCGTCGTAGAGATTCGTGGCTTCCGAAGCCGCGCCGTTCAGCTCAATCACCTGAAAGCTTTTTCCCGCCCGCAGGGAGTCGTCGTCGGCATAGCGCAGATCGAATCGCCCCACGTAGAAACCAGGCACTTGCCGGCTGATCTCATCGATCGTCCGGCGCAGCTCTTCGGTATAAAGATCCCACCCATCCTCGAAAATGCATCCCTGGCAGTGGTTCCCCGCTTCAACCAGACGCACCCTTTCCCCCGGGGCGGGAATCCTTTGCGCCTCGGCGCCGAGCCGCTTCACATAAACGCTCTGCAGAAAACGCGCGCGTTCATCGCCGGCGATGAGTGCTTGCAGCGAATGAATACCGTCACCGGTTACAACGGGAAACCGTTTGCGGGTGATTCCAAAAATCCGGCCGCGCGCTTCGTTCGGAAAACGGTAATAAAAGATCCCCGCTTCGCAAGGGCCTTCCACGTACCGTTGCAGAACCAACGGCTGCGTAACTTGACGAAGATAGGTCCGGGCGTCTTCCCGTGACCTGATCTTGCGAAAACCCGCCCCGCGTTGCGCCGTATCCGGCTTCAAGACGAACGGAAACGAAATGCAATGCGCCTGCAAAATGCGATCCATGTGGGCCAACCGCGCCTCGACACTTTCTGTGGGGATCAGAAAAGCTGTGGCCGTGGAGTCTGGGGAAGTTTTCATCAGCTGATGAAGAATTTCAATTTTGGATTCGCCAATGATTCCACCGTTCTTCTGATTCAGATTGGCAATCGTGGGCAGGGAGACTCCCTGATAGCGAAGACTCAGCCACGCGCACATCGCCGGCACCGGTGCGTAGAAAATCCATGCGGGCCAAAACTCCCATCGCGCGACTCGTTGCCAGGCGTTCTGGAACCTCGCCCGAATCTTGGCTCCCTGCCATCGCCAAAGCGCCAAACTGACGAACAGGGCCAGCCCCACAAGGCTTAATTTTGTGATGCGCCCCGCGGCCGTGTGCGCTTGCCCGGGAAAAATCCAGATCACTTTGAAGACGGCTGCCGACCACAATAACGCGGTCGCCGCCGTGATGCCGGCGAATCGCAGCAATGGCATGCGGTTTAGCCCTGCCGAAACGTAGGCGGGGAGGCGGGTTCCGGGAATGAGCCGGCTCAGGGCCAGTCTCCAGCCGGCGCCGCTGTTAGCCGATTCCTGGCTCGCCGCACGGGAGGCCCTGGAAAACCACACCATTTTCTCCGCTTGCGCCTTCCCCAGCCGCGCCAGCGCGTACACGCCCAGGTCTCCCACCCACAAGCCGGCAAAGGCGCTGAAGAAAGCCAGCCGAACATCGAGCATGCTTCCGGCCGCAAGACTCGCGGCGGTGATCGTTGCGGCATCTTCGGAGAATTGCGCCGCAAGCGCGATGGCCACGGCCGCGGCAACCCCGGCGCTCACGTGAAAGGTTGGCCAGTCCATTCCGCCCTCTTCAGTCTGCGCTCAGGCTGGATTGATGCTTCATCGTGGACGGCGCGTAACCGAATTCCTTGGGCAACTCCACGCCGAGCTCGCTGCCGATAAGCCGGATAATGGCAAAGTGATGGATGGCGTGCGCCACGCAGTAGGCGAGTTCCCGCGCCACGTTGGAATCCAGCAGCGCCGCGGCATCGGAATGATAAGCCACGCTGCTGACCGTTTTGCAATAACGCTCCAGCGTTTCCGCCGGCCACTTCGTGATTACGCGCAGAACATCGCAGGTGGAGATTGCGGCGAAGCTGACTTCGTTTTCGATGCGCGGATTCCGCCGCCGCGCGTCATAATTCACCACCCCCGTGGACAATCCCTCGATCAAGCAGTGAAAGTGCTCCAGCACGTGGCGGTAGTGCCCGCCAATCGAAGCCTGAAATGACCCCCGCGCTACCTGCGAATATTTTGAATCGCACAATTGAAAGAGCAGGCCCAAACCTTGCAGAAGCACATCGTGCGCCGCTTCGATTAACTCGGGTGCGCGGGCCGGCTCGTTCCCCAGCTCCGATGCGGCGTTCATCAGGACGGCGCTCATGCCAGCCTCCGTCCGACGAAGGGAATCTCCGCACGGTGCAGAAACAGATTGATCGCGGCGGCAATGAATACGGTGACCGCCAGGCCAAACAACAGCCCCTTGTCGCCTTGCACTTCAATTCCAAGCACGGTCAGGTGGGTGGCGATGGCGCCGGTCATCATGCCCAATGCCAGCACCGACCCAAGCCAGGTAAGCCGTGGCCACAATAGAAGCACCGCGGCAACGAGCTCAATGACTCCCGAGCCGATGCGGCCCCAAGGTTCCGCGCCGACCCTGGTAAAGATGTAAACCGATTCGGGCGCCGCCGTGAATTTGAAGAAGAGGGTCTGCAAGAGAATGACCGCTGCGACGAGGCGCAGAATCCAGCTGAGAACTTGCACTGTCATATCTTTTTCCTTTGTGATGATCGTGGTGGCGTTCATGTTGGCTCCGGCGCGCCCAGCTAGCGGCCTTTCTTCTCGACGAGCCCTGGCCAGTTCTGGTCGGCTTTCTGCAAATTCCCGGTCTGGTCCTTATTGAATTTGTCCTTCACGTCCAGGTCGTACTGCAGCAGCAGCCTGCCGTTGACAATTTGGAAGGCCTCGACCTTGATCGGCACGAGCCTGCCGACGGAAACTCCGTAGGCGCAGAATCCCCCGAATTGCGGCTCGTACTTCGCGGGGTTTGCGTCGAACGCAGCCTTGTCCTCGGCCGACGCGAAGTGATACGTCGCGCCCTTGTAGCTGCTCTGGAATTGCGGGCTTCCCAGCACCGGCTTGTTCTGCGTGAAGAACGCGACCGGGTCGTAGCCCTGAATCGCCACTCCATTCTTGTCGAGGTTCTCTAAGGTCTTAGCGGTCTGCGGCAGCGCCGGAAACCCCCAAAGCAAAAGCATCAACGCGATAATCTTCTTCATGTGGCTCTCTTTCGATTCTGGTCGTTCCAGCGGACCGGTCAGCCACTATGAGTCGGGACCCCCCTCAAGGTTTCAGGAATTTTCTTGAAAGTCAGGCCAGGAAGTCTCCCCCCGTTTTCGCCGGCCAATCTGCCGCAGAACCAGCCGATCCCGCCGCGAAACTTGCCCTTCCCGCCGCAAACTCCTGTAACCTTTCGGCGGGGCGGTACTCGTACCTCAGAAGCTGACGGGAGATCCTCACAGGAGCATGGCAGCCACGGCCGAGCAGGAGAAGGACCTCATCGCCCGCATCCTGGGGGGCGACGTAAATCTCTTTCACGAGCTGGTTCGCCCGTACGAGAGGCTGGTCTATGTGACCATTTTCGC